>SAMEA104315425__coassemble_764_pt1 | contig 22637 bp, 22 predicted proteins | sample SAMEA104315425__metabat2_high_PE_033 | metagenome-assembled genome bin SAMEA104315425 (sample SAMEA104315425) | gut metagenome | biome: Monkey gut; feature: monkey-associated habitat; material: faeces | place: China | collected 2013 | reverse complement strand
GGCCTACGGCCTGCGCCATGCGGAGGCCCATGGTGTGGAGGAAGACGCGCGATCCGGCCTCGGGAGGCTCTGCGCCGGCTTCGCTTATGTTACCTTTTGTGGTGGATATTATCAGTCCCGCGCGTCGGCCATCGCGGGGGCCGTTGCCTCGCATGCAGTCCGCCAGGGCGGCCGCCATCATGCCCTCGAGGCGAGACAGTCCGTCGGCCGCGGGTGGGCTGTCGACCCTTTGGGCGTAATATCCCACGGGGTCATAGCTGCCGTCCCACACCTGCGGCCGCAGGGCGGAACGCCCGTCTCCCATGGCGCCTAGGGCGACGTCGAGGCTTGAGCCGTAGCCACTTACGAGGCTCATCTGTGGGCCGACGAATACTTTCATTGCTTCTTAAGCCATCTCTTTTTCCACTCTGTGAAGAAGTCGGGGTCGGTATACTGCATTTCGCCGCCTGCCGTCATGAAGACCTGCGTGGTCTGCGCCACGGCCATTATCTCCATGTCCTCTTTTCGATATATGACATATTCGAAGACGAGCTTGGCCCCGTCGGAATATATGTAGCGGGTCTCGACGATAGCTCGGTCGCCGCATTTGAGGCTTTGGCGGTAGTCTATGTTCATGTTCACCACCGGGGCCACGTAGCCCGTGCGGAAGTAGTCGGCGTAACCCACGCCGGCATATGTGATGCCGAAGTGCTCGCGCCCGTCTTCCAGATAGGCCACATAGCTGCCGTGCCACGCCACCTTCATCATGTCCACTTCGCTGAACCGCACGGTCAGTTCAATGCGGTCGGTCAGTGCTGGCTCGTGGAGTTTTATCCTTTTGGTTATCATGCTTCTTCGGGTGTCGCCACCTTCATTTTCCCTTGGGCGATCACCTCGTCGCCCACTCTCACGGTTATGCCGATCAGGCTCACGTCGCCCACCCTGGCCTCCATGCTTATGGTGGTGCGCAGGCTCTCGCCCACTTTGGGAAGGCGCGAGATCTGATACTTGTTTATTGAGCCAATGAGGCCGATGGGCACTCTCTGGCCGCGGAGGACGTGGTCGTAGCCAATGTGCAGGGCTCCGCTCTGGGCCGTGTGCTCAATCAGGGCGCCGTCCATCAGCTTGCCGTTCTTCACGAAAATGCTGTCGCCGTCCACTGTCAGGCCCGTTTCGCTGCGGTCGGGTTCGAAGCTATACAGCTTGTCCACCATCACGATTGGCTCACGTTGGGGAATGTAGTGGCAAATCTCTTCTTTCCCGTAGAGTATCATATGTGTAAGTCTGTCTTTTCTAGTTGTCGAAGTAGTCGAAAAAGTTGAACCATTGACGAGGGTATTGGCGCACTATCTCTTCCAGCCGCTTCACGAAAGCCTTTTGCATGGCCTCCGATTTAGGCCGCGCGCCGGGGTCTTGGTCCAAGACGGTGAAGTAGACGTGATATTTTCGTCCGGCCTCCCTCATGGCGAAGAAGAAGGCCATGGGCACCCTCATGGCCGCGGCCACGTCGAATGGGCCGTTTGTAAAGCGGGCCTTGTGGCCAAGGAAGTCCATCTCGCGGGTGGGGGAGCCTGTCATGTAGCGGTCCCCCATAAAGCAGACGAACTCGCCGCGGTCCAGGGCGTTCTTCACCTCCATCACGCTCGCCAGCCAGTCGCGCCCCAGTGGGATGAGGCTGAACGTCCGTCCGCGCTGCTCTCTCTCCAGGAGTTTTTTTATGTCCTCGTGCTCGTTGTCGAAGATGGTGACGTTCATCTTCTTGCCAAAGCGGGCGAAGAGCGGGGAGCCGGCCTCCCAGGCCCCCACATGTCCGCCCACGAAAATGGCGGCGCGGCATTCGCCCCTCTCGCCATCGGCAAACAGTTTGGCAATCTGGTCCTCACCGTCAAGCTCGAAGCGGAAGAGGTCTTCGCGCCCTTGGCCAATGGCAATCTTGTCTATAATGCATTGGCCAAAGGCATAATACGTGGCCACGACCTCTCGAGCCGCGCTCCACGGCCCCAGCCCTCTCACGCGCCGCGAGAAACGCCACGCGGCCCGCGTGGCTTTAGGGGCGAAGATCACGAAATACGGCACCACGAGGGCCAGCAGCGCGTAGGCGGCGCCAAGCCCGCAATGGCGGATGAGCATGACGAAGCACCACGTGCCGAAAGAGCCGCCGCGCGACTGCCCGTTCCATTTCTGCCGTCTGTGCTCAGCCATTGAGCCTCTCCCCTATCAGCCTCACGAGGTCGCCATATGTCGCGGCCCGAGTCAGTTCCTCGCGCGTCAGTTTCACGCCCAGGGTCTGCTCCACCACCACGGCCAGGTCCACCATGTCTAGGCTGTCGATACCCAATGAGCCGCCAATCGAGGCGTCTGCCGTGATGGCGGACGCCTCGATCTCAAACTCCTCGGCCAGCGCGGGCTTGAGGCGCGCGTCTATGTCGATCAGTGTCGCTGTCACCTCCGTGCGCCTAGGTGTAGAGGCCGCCGTTGATGGAGATGACCTCGCCGGTGATGTAGCCGGCTTTCTTCGACGCCAGGAAGGCGACAAGGTCAGCCACTTCTTCCGGCTCGCCAAAGCGGTTGGCGGGGATGGTCTTCTTCAGGCTGGCCTCGTCGAGGTCTTTCGTCATGTCGGAGTGGATGAAGCCGGGGGCCACGGCGTTGACCGTCACGCCCTTGCGGGCCACCTCTTGCGCCAGGGCCTTGGTGGCCGCCATCAGGCCGCCCTTGGAGGCCGAGTAGTTGGTCTGCCCTGGCAGCCCTTTAAGGCCGCTGAGCGACACCATGTTGACTATGCGGCCCCATTTCTTCACGAGCATGGGCTGAAGCAGTGGCTGAGTCACATTGTAGAACCCGTCGAGGGTGATGCGCAGCACCTGGCTCCAGTCTTCATAGGGCATGAAGACCATCAGGTTGTCTCGCCTGATGCCGGCGTTGTTCACCACCACGGCTATATACTCGCCCTGGTGGGCTTGCTGCCAGCCCTCAATGGCTTTGGTGGCCTCTTCGCGGTTGGCCACGTCGAAGGGCAGAAGCTCCCCGTCCGAGCCGGCCTCGCGCACCAGGTCGAGGGTCTTCTCGGCCTCGGCTTGGCCGCTGCGGTAGTTGATTATGATGGTGTAACCCTCTTTGGCCAGTGCCACGCTGACAGCCCTGCCCAAGCCGCGGCTGCCTCCTGTCACAAGTGCGTACATATATGTTTATGATTTGTTAATCAATGATTTTGGCTCCATCGCCCACGCCCTGCTCGATCACGGGTGTGCGGCTTATCATGTCGGCCACGGCGGCTATCTCGGTATAGTGCTCATGGTCTTCGGCAAATGTCGGGAAGACGCTCCTCACGGTGCCATATATCCAGCGGCTCGTGCCGCCCAGTTTGTCATATACACCGCGGCAGTCCACGGCTTGGCACAGCGTCATGAGGTTGATGGCCATCACCTGCGTGGCGTTATCTATCACCTTGCGGCAAATGAGGGCGGAGTTGGTGCCCATGGAGACGATGTCCTGGTTGTCGTTGTTGCACGGGATGGAGTGGACATACATGGGGTTGCTCAGCGTCTGGCACTCGGCGGTGGTGCTCGTGGCCGTGAATTGGCAGGCCTGCATGCCGTAGTCCAGACCCAGGCGGCCCAGGTTGACGAATGGTGGCAGCAGCTCGTTCACCTTGTCGTGGAGCATGTAGTTGGTCTGCCTCTCTGCCAGCATGGCCAGGCGGGTCATGACCATTTTGAGCTTGTCATTCTCCAGTGATATGTAGTCCCCGTGGAAGTTTCCGCCATGGAATATGTTGCGGGCCTCTGGGTCCACTATTGGGTTGTCGTCGGCTGAGTTCACTTCGTTTTCCACCACTCTGGCCATGTTGGCCGCCGTCTCGGCCATGGGCCCCACAATCTGCGGGATGCACCGTAGGCTGTAGAACGGTTGCACTTTGTGACCGAATTGCTTGTTGGTGTGGTCGGTGTCATGATACAGTTCCGCGTCGCGCTTGCGCAGCAGCTGGCTCCCTTGGGCATATTGGCGCATCTGCCGCGCCACGGCCTGCTGGCCCTCTTGGCGTCGCGGGGCGTTGAGGCGCTCGTCCATGAGGTCGTCATAAGACTCCACCACCTCGTTGAGCATCACCGACGCCGCCACGCACCAGTCAATGAGCCGCTGGGCGTCGTGTATGTTCGTTATCGACACGCCGGTCATCATGCTCGTGCCGTTCACCACCGAGAGGCCGTCTCGCCCCTTGAGGCTCAGCGGCTGCAGCCCAAGCTCGGCCATCACGTCGGCCGATGGCCTCCACTCGCCGTGGTAGTTGACCTTGCCCTCGCCGATGAGCGTCAGGGCCATGTGGGCCAGCTGCACCAGGTCTCCGCTCGCGCCCACGCTGCCGTGCTGGGGTATGTAGGGGTATATCTTGCGGTTGATGAACTCCGCCAACAGCCTCACCACCTCCGGGCTTATGCCCGAGCGGCACTGCATGAACGTCATGAGCCTAGACACCATGGCGGCCCGCACGGCAAGCAGTGGCATGGCCTCGCCCGCGCCGCACGAGTGGCTGCGCACAATGTTGTATTGCAAGGCGAGCAAGTCCTCGTCTCCCACCCTGTATTGGGCCATGGGGCCGAAGCCTGTGTTTATGCCGTAGATTACCTTGTCTCGCTTGAAATTTTCCAGAAACTCATGGCAGGCCGTCACTTGGGCCATGTCATCGTCGGGCAGCTCTATCCGCTTGTCGGAGTAAAGAACCCCGTATATGTCATGAAGGTCTAGATACATCTTGATTCTCTCGCCGCCGCCTCTCTCGCGGACGTGGCGCGGCCGCTAAATTACGTTTTTTTCTTCAATTTAGGGCGATTACGCTGCCCATGCGCCGCGTGGTCTTGTCTCGCCTGTATGATGGGAACCGCTCGTCATCGAACGTGCACACGCCCGACGCCTCAATCCTCGTCACTCCCCTTCGCAGCAGCTGCGCCTCCACGGCCTTGCCTAAGTCCATGTGCCACAGCCCGTCCGTGCCTATCGTGGCGAATTGGCGGCCAATGGCGTTCGCCACGTCCTCCCCCACGGTGTAGGCCCTCGCGCCAATGTGGGGGCCTATCGCCGCCACCATGTCGGCCGGGCGCGAGCCAAACTCTTGGGCCATCGTGTCGATTGTCCGTCCGACAATGTCCGCGGCCGTCCCGCGCCACCCGGAGTGGATGGCGCCTATGGCCCTGTGGGCTGTGTCGGCCAGCAAAATGGGCACGCAGTCCGCCGTCAGAATGCAAAGCGCCGCGCCGGGCGCATCTGTCACCAGGGCGTCGACCGAGCCAATGCGCTCCCTATTGTCGTCTGCCCCCATGCCGGCGGTCTGCCGCGTCACCACGCCCACGCCATCGCCGTGTGTCTGCTCGCACAGCGTCAGCAGACGCTGCGGCGCGCCAATGGCGCGGCAGAGCGCGGTGCGAGCCGTAGCGCCGTCGCGCCCCGACCAGTCGGCGGCCGAGAAGGCCGCCCAGGCCCACGGAGGCATGCCGACAGGCCGCAGCACGGCGCAACCCTCGCCCCTATTCAAGGCCCGCGCCCCTTGACGGCGTCACCGAGATGATGCTGTCCACCACAAACTCGCTCATGCCGCGCCACAGCAGCGCGCCCTTATACTCCTTGTAATGCAGCTCTACGGCCTTGCCGGAGCAGCGCATCAGCGAGTCGGCTATGTCTTTCCGCTCCACGGAGAAATCGAACTCGTTAGACACTATGGAGGCCTGCCCGCTCCCTTTCAATCCGCCGCGGAAACCCGTCTGGATGAGGCGCCCCTCGTAGGTCTTGAAAATGTAGCCCTTATAGGTGATGAAGTTAAGCTCGCCGGCTTTCACGCCCTCTCCAAACACCCAATAATATCTGAAGAAAAAGATTCCGAACCCCGCGAGCAGGATGACGAGAGCCGCTATGCAGCCAATTTTCTTTGCCATTTTCTATCGTTTCGTTTTTTTTCAAATGCTCATATATTTCATCAGCGCGGCGTAGTTGCGGAGGGCCGAGTCGTCCACCGCCTTTGTGCCCGTCAGGGCGGCCACCGCGTAGCCGTGACGCTCCAGGCTCTCCACCACCGGATATGGGTCCTCTTGTGACAGTTTCACGTAGACCAGCGTGCGCTCCGCGCCCCTGTCTGTCAAGACGCTGACGACTTTGCCGCCGGCAAGCTCCACCACTTGCGTCAGCCGGCCGATCTCGAAGTCGGCGTTGTGCATCCTGACCAATATTGTCGCGCCTGGCTCGTCAGAGCCTATAAGGTGCGAGAGATTCCGCAGCGTCCGTTGCCTGTCTGCCACGCCCAGCAGGTGGCCGGCGTTGTCGGTCACGGCCACAGTGTCGGTGTCTTGCTCCGACAGCAGGCGGACGAGCGTGGCCGGCGTGTCGGCGGCCCTGTATGGCTCCAGAGGCTTGGCCTCCTCGGCGCAATCTCCGCTTCCGCCAGCCATCCCGTTAGCCAGCATCCCCAGGTAGAGGCCCGTGGGGCCCACCACGGGGAGCATCGACCTGCCGCTCGCCGCCAGTTGGCTAAGCCCCTCGTCCAGCGGCGCCGACCCGTCTATCGGGGCAATTGCCTCATATGTGCTGTCTGTGTTTGGCATAGGCATTCGTGTTGATGCTTTCGGGCGGAAAATGTATATTTGCGCGTCTTTCGCTGCCACGCAACCGCTGGCAATGACGGCTCCATTATTTACTGAAGCAAATTGCCACGGCCTGCTTTCCATGGCGAAGATAATCAAATTACAGATATAAGGCAGATGACTAAACTGAGTGTCAACATCAACAAAATTGCCACCATCAGAAATGCGCGCGGGGGCAACGCCCCAGACGTCGTCAAGGCGGCTTTGGACATTGAGGATTTTGGGGCTGACGGGATCACCGTCCACCCGCGTCCCGATGAGAGGCACATACGCTACGCTGACGTGACCGACCTCAAGAGGGTGCTGCGCACCGAGTTCAATATTGAGGGCAATCCGTCAAAGCGTTTTATGGATCTGGTCTTGAGCGTGCGCCCCGCGCAGGTGACGCTTGTGCCCGACGCCCCCGACGCCCTCACAAGCAGCGCCGGGTGGGACACTCGCGCTCACCTTCAGGAACTCACCGACATTGTCTCCGCCCTCAAGGAGGCCGGCATCCGCACGTCCATCTTTGTAGACCCAGACCCCGTCATGGTCTCTTATGCCGCGCAGGCGGGCTCCGACAGGGTGGAACTTTATACCGAGCCCTACGCCTCGGCCTACGCCGCCGACCCCGAGGCCGCTGTCGCCCCGTTCGTAGAGGCTGCCAAGGAGGCTAAGAAGTTGGGCCTCCAGGTAAACGCGGGCCATGACCTCAGCCTGGTCAACCTGGGCTTCTTCCTCGATAAGATTCCGTTCGTCAAAGAGGTCTCCATTGGTCACCAACTCATCTGCGACGCCCTCTATCTGGGGCTCAAGGAGACGGTGAAACAATATAAGGCCATCGCCTCCAAGGTGCGCTAGCCTAGCCGCCGACGCCCTTTTTTTGACATTGTCTCTCAGCTGTCAGCACTCGTCCCCTCAGCCCATGCGCATCCATCTATTGTCGGCCCTCCTCGTGGGGCTAGCCCTCCTCCCTTTGACCCGCGTGTCGGCTCAGGAGTTCGCCGCGTCTTCCGTCTTGTCGGCGGGCGCGTGGCGCAAGGTGTCGGTCTCTGAGAGTGGCGTCTATCGCGTCTCGGCCGCCTCGCTCCGGCAGATGGGTTTCACGGACCCCGCGCAAGTCAGAGTCTATGGGGCCGGTGGCGCGCAGCTGAGCCACGCGGTGGGGGCCGATGCGCGCGACGACCTGAAGCTGCTGCCCGCGCTGCACACGTCAGACGGCCTCGTCTTCTACGCCCAGGGTCCAGACGGCTTCGTGGCTCAGGCCAATGGCTACTACGCCCCGTCGCTCAACGCCTATTCCCGAAAGGCATACTATTATCTCACGTCGGCAGCCGGCGCTCCTGACGACATTGCTTGCCGCGAGGCAAGTGACGGCGAGCCTGCCCTCACCCTCAGCGAGTATGACAACGTGCGCCTCTACGCCCCACAGCAAATCAACGTCGGCCAGACGGGGCGCGAGTGGGTGTCTAGCCCCGTCAAGTCTTCGCGCCCTTCGCTCTCGGTGCCTCTGTCCATGACTGTGTCGGAGGGCGCGGATGTCAGGGTGCGTTATAGGCTGGTGGCCCATCTCGCCTCGCAAGGCGAGTGCTCCATTGACGTCGACGGCTACGCGCTTGCCGAGCCTTCCTTGCTTGCCGCCACGGAGCAAACCACGGTGTTCACCGTCTGTCAGGGAACCTCCACATTCCCCGCGCCGTCTCCCTCGCTCTCCTCTTTGCGGGTTCGCGCCACTTTGCCCGGTTCCAGTGACTGTGTCTGGGTCTCCTCCGTCACCGTTGCCGCCAAGGCGCCCCTGGCCTTGCCGTCAGATGGCGCGCTCGCGTTCCGAGTGTCGGAGCAGGCCGACGTCGACGGGCTAATCTCTTTCTCCATCGGTGGCGTTGATGAGTCCACCGTGGTGTGGGACGTCACCGACCCCGCCTCGCCGCGGCGAGAGCGGCTTGAGAGTGAGCCCGATGGCCGCTCCTCTTTCAAGGCCGAGGGTGGCAAAGTGAGGGAGTATGTGGCGTTCCGCCCGTCGTCGGCCCTCCCGTCGCCAGCTGACGAGGGCTCCGTGGCTTGCCACGACCTCCATGCGCATATGTCGGTCAACTACCTCATCGTCACCTCGCCCCTCTTTGCGGGCGTAGCCGACAGGTTCTGCGCTTTGCATGCTCAGGCGCAGGGCCTATCCTCGCGAGTGGTCATGGTAGACGACATATATGACGAGTTCTCCGCCGGGCGGCCGGAGGCCCCAGCCATACGCAACTACATCAAGATGCTCTACGACCGGGGCAAAGGCACGCGAGACCAGCTGACGTGCGTCTTCCTGCTCGGCTCCGGCTCTTATGACAATTTTGACCGCTCCCGCCCCGAGAATGTCGTCCCGACCTACGAGAGTGAGAACTCTAGCGGCACAATCACCAGCTATGCCACAGACGACTTCTACGGGTGGATGGAGAAAGGCGAGGGAGTGACAGACACGCGCGGCTCTGTCGATGTCGGCATAGGCCGCCTGCCAGCCTCCACTGTGGCTGAGGCGGAGGCCTATCTGGCCAAGGCCGAGGCCTACATGCTGGGGCCTGAGCAGGGCGCCTGGCGCTCCAAGGCGGTCTTTGTGGGCATTGCGGGAGACGCCAATGAGCATACCCAATACGCTGACATGCAGGCCTCGGCCTTCGAGGAGGAAAATCCCGATATGGAGACGATAAGGATTTTCTCCGAGGCCTATCCGGCCCTGAAAACATCCACGGGAGTCTCTTTCCCCCTTGCCGCCTCCACGCTCCATAACTATCTCGAGAGCGGTGTCTCACTCTTTCACTACACAGGCCACAGCAGCCCCCGCGCCATAGCCGAGAATTATCTCACAACGGAGCAGGCCTCGATGTTGACCAACTTCTCCCGCCCCTTTGTCTTCGTCTCGGCCTCATGTGACATCGTTCCTTTCGACCACACCCCAGGCTGCATTGGAGCAAAGGGACTCTACAACCCCGATGGCGGCTTCATCGGCGTCTTCGCCGCCACGCGAGACGTCTATGGCAACGGCAACTACAACGTCACCCGCCAGTTTGTCAAGTATCTCTATTCCCTCAGCGACGATGGCGCAAGGAGGCTCACCATGGGAGAGGCCGCGCAGAAAGCCAAGATCTATGCCAGTCGATCCGTCAACTCCGTGAAATATTGCTTCTTAGGCGATCCCGCGCTCGTCATCACAACACCTTTGGAGCCTCACCTCTCGCTCGATTCCATCAACGGCGTGCCCGCTGTTGATCAGTTGAGCCCCATCCGCGCCCTAGAGCCGTCGTCAGTATGTGGCTCGGTCCGCAATGCAGCCGGCGAGGTCGACTCCACCTTCACGGGCACCGCCACCCTCTCTCTCTATGACAAGCGGCAGAGCCGCTCCACGTCGGGCGTCAAAAGCGGCGCGCCGTATAGCTACAGTGACTATAGCGCTCGCCTCTTCTCCGGCAAGGTGGCCGTTGACCATGGGCGTTTCTCAGCGTCGTTCTTCTTGTCCAAAGAGCTGGATCTTTCTGTGGGTTTCGGCAGACTTCATATGTACGCCTCGGCCGACGATGGCCGCGACGCCATGGGCGCGACAGACGCCGTCTTGATCGGTGGAGTCTCGGACGTCCTGCTCACCGACACCGTAGGCCCTGTCATCAACGCCTGGGTGGATTTTGAGCGCGACGCCGAGGGCAAAGCGTTGGGCTCCACGCCAATCCTCTATGCCGAAATCTCCGATGAGCAGGGAGTCAATGTCTCCGGCATGGGTGTCGGCCACGACCTCAGCCTAGTCATCGATGCCGACAGGGCCGGGGCTGTGTCTCTCAACGACTATTTCGCCTACGCCAACGGCAGCTCCGCGTCGGGCCTCCTCTCTTACCCTCTGTCGGGCGTCAGCCTTGGCCTCCACACCCTTACCATCAAGGCGTGGGACAACCTCAACAACTCCTCGTCCGTCACCTTCAAGGTAAATCTAGACCCCTCCTCGCGCAGGCTGACCCTGGAGCAAGAGAAAGTGTCGCTTGACGACGACCTGCGCCTCAGCTTCCTCTCCGACGCTTTCGGCGAGTCGGTGCGCGTCAAGACTTGCGTCTACACCCTCTCCGGCGTGCTTGTGGGTGTGACCGACGAGGTCTTGCCGCAGCGCAATGGCGCGCAAAGGGTCTCCGTCAGCCTCCGCCCGCAGTTGCCGCGGAGGGGAGCCTACGTGCTGCGCTGCCAGGTGAGCGGCAATGGCCGAAAGGCCGAAATGTCAAGAAGAATATTCCTGGGACGCTGACAAATCGTGACGCGTCTCGCCATATATTGCTAACTTAGCCAAACGAGAATACTTACCAACTGATGAAGATAAAAGCACTTCTGCTCTTCGCCTTGCTCTCGGCCCCTGCCGGCCTTGTGGCGCAGGACGACGGCGCCTCCACGACCATCTCTAACGACTACAACCCCATCCCCACGAGCGTGCAGATGCTCAACATCGCCCCCGAGGCGCGAGGCACTTCGATGGGCGACGCCGGCGTGGCCTCTACGCCCGACATCAACTCCCAATATTGGAATCCGGCCAAATACGTGCGCATGGAGAGCAGGGCCGGGGCGGCCATCTCTGTCACCCCTTGGTTGCGCAACATCATATCAGACATCAATTTGTTCAATATGATGGGCTATTACAAAATCAATGAGCGCAACGCTGTGAGCGCAAGCGTCCGCTATTTCTCTCTTGGCAAACTGGAGTTCTATAATGACAACGGCGACCTCCAGGGAGACTATAAGCCCAACGAGTTCAGCATCGACGCCGCCTATTCCCTCGCTCTCTCCAAAACACTCTCCGGCGCCATTGCACTCAGGTTCATTCATTCCGACCTCGGCTTCCAAGTCGACGATGACGGATACTCAAAAGGCAACGCCGTGGCTGCCGACATCGCCTTCTACTACAAAAAGCCCATTTCCGTGGCCGGGGCAAAGGCCGACCTCATGGTGGGGCTCAACATAACCAACATTGGCACCAAGATAACCTACGACAACGGCGTGACCAACGAATATCTGCCCGCCAATATCCGACTGGGCGCTGGTTTCTGGTACGAGATTGACAACTATAACAAGATCGGAGCGACGGTAGACTTCAACAAGCTCCTCGTCCCCACGCCCGACTACCGCAACGTTGAAGACGACGAGGCCATGTATGAGAAGCGGCTGAAATATTATGACAAGTCTGTCATCGCGTCCATATTCTCCAGTTTCACTGACGCCCCGCGCGGCGGAAAGGAGGAGCTTGAAGAGATTGACGTCTGCGGCGGCTTTGAGTATACATATAATAATATGTTCTCTGCCCGAGTGGGCTATCACAACAACCCTGAGAACAAGGGCAACCTGAAGTACGCCTCGGCTGGCTTGGGCGTCAAGTACCAGATGATCGAGGTGGCGGCCAGCTACATATTCCCCGTCGGTAATGCCAACAGCAACTCGGCCTTGGCCAACACCGTGAGAATATCGCTCGGCTTCGACATCGGCAAATTCTTGAAATAGAGACCCTATGACAAACATTAGAGTAGGTTTCGGCTACGACGTCCATCGCCTGGAAGACGGGTTGCCAATGACCATAGGCGGCGTGAGAGTCCCCTACGAGCGAGGCTGGGTGGCACACTCTGACGGAGACGTGCTGATCCACGCCGTGTGCGACGCCCTGCTTGGGGCCGCCAATATGCGCGACATAGGCTTCCACTTCCCCGACAACAGCGGCGAATATGCCGGCATTGACAGCAAGATATTGTTGGCCAAGGTCATTGACATCATCGCCACCAAGGGCTATAGGGTCGTCAACGTAGATTGCACCATCGCGCTCCAAAAGCCAAAGCTCATGCCTCTCATCCCACTCATGAGCCAGGCCATGGCGCAGGCCATGGGCGTCGAGGCCGACTGCGTCTCCGTCAAAGCAACAACCACGGAAAAGCTTGGCTTTGAGGGTCGTGGAGAGGGCGGCGCGGCCTACGCGGTTGCGCTGATTGAAAAAGATTAGCCCGACTGGCAACAGTTATCGCGTTTTTTGCGTAGATAAGTGCGAGCGAATTTTTAATTTTGCGTCTGCTCGGTGCGTTTTATGCGTCACTGGCAGGCACCCGTAACAGAATCAAGAGGAACAATATGATAAGGAAAGTCAAAGGTGTGGCCGTTTGCGCGGCTGCCACGCTGGCAACAATGGCGCTCTTCTCGTCGTGCAGCATCTTCGGCGGGAAAAGCGGCGGTCGAGGCGGTGAGGTCTCCACGGCCACCGGCTGGGCCTACAATGACCCGCAGTATGGTGGTTTCGAATACACCTCGGGCTATGAGCAGGAGACGGGCCCAGGCCTCGTCTTCATTGAGGGCGGCACGTTCATCATGGGGCGTGTGGAGCAGGATGTCATGTCCTACAACAACGCCACGCCGCGCCGCGCCACCGTAACGTCGTTCTACATGGACCAGTACGAGGTCAGCAACGCCAACTATCGCGAGTGGCTCTACTGGATCAACTTGGTTTTCAAAGAGAACAAAGAGGTCTACCGAGACGCCCTGCCAGACACTCTCGTATGGCGCAGGCCTTTGGCCTACAATGAGCCTTACGTGGAGAACTATCTGCGTCACCCGGCCTATGCCGACTACCCCGTCGTCGGCGTCAGCTGGATTCAGGCCAACAAATATTGCGCATGGCGAACAGACCGCGTCAACGAGAACATACTCTACGAGCGCGGCATCATTGAGCTCAACGTCAACGACCAGGCCGAGGAGAACAATTTCAACACCGACGCCTACCTCTATGGGCAATACGCCGTCACAGATGGCCCCAAGCCCGTCCAGGATCTGGCCAACGAGGGGCAGACGCGCCGTGTCCGTCAAGACGACGGAATCCTCCTCCCCAAATATGAGCTGCCAACCGAGGCCCAGTGGGAGTTCGCGGCGCTCGGCCTCATCGGCAATACCGTCGACGAGCGCATGGCCGACCGAAAGATATACCCGTGGAACTCTCACGTGGTGCGCAATGCCGAAGACCGTTTCCGCGGCCAGATGATGGCCAACTTCGTCCGCGGCAATGGCGACTACATGGGTACCGCCGGCTACCTCAACGACAAGGGTGACATCACCGTCCGCGTCGATTCATATTGGGCTAACGACTACGGCCTCTACTGCATGGCTGGCAACGTCAACGAGTGGGTGAGAGATGTCTACCGTCCTCTCACCTTCGACGACGCCGACGAGCTCAACCCGTTCCGCGGCAACGTCTTCGAGCACCTCAAAACCGACGATTCCGGTAACCTTGTGGAGAAAGACTCCATCGGACGCCTTATCCGTGTGCCCGAGAACGCCGAGGACATCAGCGACAGGTGGAACTACCGCACCGCGGACGCCATCAACTATCTCGATGGAGACAACGCATCCAACGTCAATATGAACTCTGAGGACTGGGCCTCTGGCAAGAACACCAACACCATGTACGGCGGCATGCCGTCTATCGGCGAAGATGGCGAGGCCTCTAAATATAACGAGGTGGGCAAGCAGCTCGGCAACCTGATCTCTGATAAGATGCGAGTCTACAAAGGCGGCGGCTGGCGCGACCGCGCCTACTGGCTCAGCCCCGGCACGCGCCGAGCGCTTGACGAGCGCGAGAGCCGTGACGACATCGGTTTCCGCTGCGCCATGGTCCACGTGGGCTCTCCCGAGCAAAAGGGACGTAGCCAGACGCGATAGGCCGTCAACCTCTTGAAACCATCAAGGTGAGGATGGGCAGAAGCCCAGTCCTCACCTTTTTTTGTTGGCATACAGTCACTTCTAATTGCATATTAAATGCCTTATGACTAAATTCGCGCCTTGAAAAGACTCCACGTATCGTCCTACACTGGAAGTTTCGAAACTATATAAATAATCAACCAATGAAGAAGAACATCCATCCGGAGAACTACAGGCTCGTAGCCTTCACGGATATGTCCAACAACGAGACTTTCGTTGTCCGCTCTTGCGCTTCCACGAAAGACTCCATCGAGATCGACGGTGTAACCTATCCTCAGGTTAAGCTCGAAATCTCCAGCAGCTCTCACCCCTTCTACACCGGTAAGATGAAGCTCGTCGATACGGCCGGCCGTGTCGATAAGTTCATGAACCGTTACGGCAAGCGCTTCGAGAACAGGAAGAAGTAGCACTTCTCGCCCTAGTTCCTCGTGAGCGTGTGCATCGTGTTGCACAAACCTCGGGCGCTTAGGCGTACGGCGGGTGCTCGACGGCGGAGACGCTGACGATTCCGCACGGCATTGGCGCATTGAACTCATGAGTTTGGCGACCCGCGCTGCCCAGGCAGCGCGGGTCGCCGTCTTTTTCTCTCACAGAATTTTTTCCCCTTTATGATAGACACTGCCAGTTTTGAGCCGCGCCGGGTCGCTTTCCACACCCTGGGCTGCAAGCTCAATTTTAGTGAGACGAGCGATATGGCCAGGCGCATGGCGCAAGCGGGTTTCGAGAGGGTGGACTTTGACGAGGTGGCCGACATCTACGTCATCAACACCTGCACGGTGACCGAGGAGGCAAACAAGAAATGCCGCCAAATGATAAGCCGCTGCTTGCGCCACAATGCCGACGCCTTCGTTGTCGTGACGGGCTGCTTCGCTCAGCTTCAGGCCGATAAGATAGCCCAAATGGAGGGCGTGTCTTTAGTCTTGGGCAGCAACAGCAAAGACCGGCTCGTGGCCTTGGTCGAGGCCGGCCTCCGAGAGAGGGGCGACGCCAAGATCGTGACGACCGACATCCTCCGCGACCGCGCTTTCGTCGGCAGCTATTCCAGTGGAGACCGCACCCGCTCGTTTCTGAAAGTGCAAGACGGGTGCGACTACTTCTGCTCCTACTGCACCATCCCCATGGCCAGAGGCCTCAGCCGCAGCGCCACGGTGGAGGAGACCGTGGCCCTGGCGCGCAAGGCTGCCGCCGATGGGGCCAAGGAGATTGTGCTGACGGGTGTCAACATTGGCGATTTCGGACGGCGTCATGGTGAGTCGTTTCTCGACCTCGTCAGGGCGCTGGAGGCAGTAGACGGGGTCGAGCGATACCGAATCTCCTCAATTGAGCCCAACCTCCTGACTGACGATGTCATAGCCCACTGCGCGCAGTCGTCTAAGTTCATGCCTCATTTCCACATCCCTCTCCAGTCAGGCTCAGACGAGATGTTGAGGCTCATGCGCCGGCGATATGACACAGCCCTCTACGCGGCCAAGATTGACAAAGTCCGAACCCTCATACCCGACGCCTTCATAGGTGCCGATGTCATTGTGGGCGTAAACGGTGAGACTCCCGAACTCTTCGAGCAGACGCGGTCTTTCATTGACCAGCTGCCGGTCACTCAGCTCCATGTTTTCACATATTCTGAGAGGCCGGGCACCAGGGCCTTGGAAATAAAGCCGGTGGTGCCCGTGGCGGAGAGGCACGCGCGCAATGCCGTCCTCCACCAAATATCTGAAAGAAAAAGGGTGGAGTTCTATAAGGCCCACGAGGCCAAGGAGGCGCGCGTGCTCGTCGAGGCCAGCGTCAGGGACGGTTTCCACGTCGGCTTCACGGAGAATTACATAAGAGTCGAAGTCCCCGCCAGCGCCGCCGAGGTGAACTCGGTCGTGAGCGTGCGCCTTGGCTCCTTGTCTCCTGACACGATGACGCTCATGGCGCATAGGAGCTGACGAAAATCTCGTCTCCACAGGCCTTTTTTTCGCCCCAGGCGCAATATTCCCACTGCAATGTGTTGACAATTGCCCCGAAAGGGATAACTTTGCGTTTGTATTATACCAACGATGTTAAGATATTAAAACCATAGATCAATGAAGGTACTGAAGTTCGGTGGCACGTCGGTCGGCTCGGCCGCGCGCATGAAGGATGTGGCTAAGCTCGTACTCGAAGATGGCGAGGTCAAGATCGTTGTCCTCTCCGCGATGTCCGGCACCACAAACAGCCTTGTGGAAATATCAAACTATCTCTACAAGAAAAACGCCGACGGCGCCAACGAGGTCATCAGCAAGCTCGAGGCCAAATATGCGCAGCACATTGCGGAGCTATACTCCTCCGATGAGTATAAGGAGAAGGGCCTGGCCTTGATCCGTGAGCGGTTTAATTACATCAAGTCGTTCACCAACAACGTTTTCACCGTCTTCGAGGAAAAGGAGATCCTGTCGCAGGGCGAGCTCATCTCCACGGGGATGTTCAACCTCTACCTCCTGGAGCAGGGCGTCAAGTCCTGCCTCTTGCCCGCGCTGGACTATATGCGCATAGACAAGAACAATGAGCCCGACACTGCCTACATCAGGGAGAATCTCAAGGCTCTGCTCGAGAAAAACGCCGGCTTCGACATATACATCACCCAGGGATACATCTGCCGCAACTCTTTTGGCGAGGTTGACAACCTCCAGCGTGGCGGCTCTGACTATACGGCTTCGCTCATCGGCGCTGCCATCTTGGCCGACGAGATCCAGATTTGGACCGACATAGACGGCATGCATAACAACGACCCGCGCTTCGTCGAGAACACGAAGCCCGTCAGCGAGCTCTCTTTCGACGAGGCCGCCGAGTTGGCCTACTTCGGCGCCAAGATTCTCCACCCCACCTGCGTACTGCCCGCCAAGGTCAACAACATCCCCGTCCGACTGCTCAACACCATGGACCCCAAGGCGCACGGCACCCTCATCAGCGGCCATCAGTGCCCCGACCGAGTGGCAGCCATCGCCGCAAAGGACAACATCACGGCCCTCCGAATCAAGAGCAGCCGAATGCTCCTGGCCTACGGCTTCATGCGCAAGGTCTTTGAGATCTTCGAGAGCTACAAGACGCCCATTGACATGATCACGACCTCCGAGGTCGGCGTGTCAGTCACCATCGACAACGACCGCCACCTCTACGACATCATCGACGACCTCAAGAAATATGGCACCGTCGAGGTGGACAAGGATCAGTGCATCATCTGCATTGCGGGAGACTTCAGCGCCGGCAAGAAAGGCTACGCGTCCAAGATCTTCGACGCCCTGAGCGAAGTGCCGGTCCGCATGATATCTTATGGTGGCTCATCGCACAACGTCTCCATCCTCGTCTCTGCCAATGACAAGGTAGCGGCCCTCCGCGGCCTGAGCGCCAACCTCTTCAAGTAGCAAGCTCAGAATGGCCACTCTGTTCCCCCTGGACCGCTTCGCCCAGATGGCGACGCCGTTCTACTACTACGACATGAGCCTCCTCCGCCAGACGCTGCGGAAGGTCTCCGGCCTCGCCGAGAGGCACGACTTCGCCGTGCATTTCGCGGTCAAGGCCAACGCCAACCCCCGCATCCTCGACGAGGTGCGAAACTTTGGCCTCGGAATCGACTGCGTCAGCGGCAATGAGGTCCGTTGCGCACTCGAGCATGGCTTCGACAGCAAGAAAATTGTCTACGCCGGTGTGGGCAAGGCCGATTGGGAGATCAACCTCGCCCTCGACGCCGGAATTGAGTGCTTCAACGTCGAGTCAATCCCCGAGATGGAGGTCATCAACGAGCTGGCGTGCCGAAAGGGCAAGGTGGCCGACGTGGCTCTGCGCGTCAACCCCAATGTCGACGCCCATACACACCAATACATCACAACGGGCCTTGAGGAGAACAAGTTCGGCATCGGACTTTGGGAGGTCGAGACGGCTGCCCGAAAGGCCGTTGAGCTGAGCAATGTAAACCTCGTCGGCCTACACTTCCACATCGGCTCACAGATAACCGACATGGGCGCCTTCCAGGCCCTCTGCACACGCGTCAACGAGATTCAGAGGCAGTTTGAACAAAACAAGATCCGCCTCTCCGTCATCAACGTGGGCGGAGGTCTTGGCGTCGACTACGAGCATCCTGACGAGGTGCCGATGCCAGACTTCGAGGACTATTTCAACACCTTCGCCAAGCACCTTGAGCTTCGCGAGGGGCAGAAAGTTCATTTTGAGCTCGGGCGTAGCCTCGTGGCGCAGTGCGGCTCGCTCATCACGCGCGTCCTCTACGTCAAGAAGGGCCAGAAAAAGCAGTTCGCCATCGTTGACGCCGGCATGAACGACCTCATCCGCCCTGCCCTCTATCACGCCTACCACAAGATAGAGAACATCAGCAGCTCCGCCGCGGCGGAGAAATATGACGTGGTGGGCCCGGTGTGCGAGTCGTCTGATTGCTTCGGCAAAGAGGTCTCGCTCCCGGCCACAAGTCGCGGCGACCTCATCGCCATACGCTCGGCCGGCGCCTATGGCGAGGTCATGAGCTCTCGCTACAACCTGAGAGAGTTCGCCGCAAGCCACTATTCAGAGTAGTCTCACAACCCCTTGACGCAAGGGCAAATAAGCGCCACCGCGCCCGTTGGCCAAGACAAGGCGGCCGACGGCGGCGGGGGCTTCTCTCAACCAATTGCCGAGGCGCCCTCCTGAGAGGCCAATGGCAAGGCCGCGCCCGATTCTCCAGACTTTTTGCGCCATCCATTTTGCGGTCTCGACAAAAGGTGATATATTTGCACTGCCTTTCGGGGAAGACCCGTAAGACGATTTCTAATCTTTTGATAGAAATTCGGGCCTATAGCTCAGTTGGTTAGTAGCATCTGACTCATAATCAGAGGGTCCTTGGTTCAAGCCCAAGTGGGCCCACTCTCACAAAACGATTAGATCAGCCTCGTCAACCTGTGTGACGAGGCTTTTTTCGTAGCCTACGCCAAAGCCCTTCACCCATGGGCCGAGGCCATACCCCGAAAAAAAACAAATATGACAGACCCCTACGGAGAGGCCATCAAGGCATATTTCGAGGGCGACACGGAGGCCTCCATCACCGTGGAGAGCGACTTGGCGGAGACCGACGTGTGGCCCGTGAGCGAGTTTTTCCACAGTTGGGACACCATGGGCCCACTGGAGAGAAGGGCCATGAGCCTGGCCTCCGGGCGAGTGCTCGACGTGGGCGCCGGCTCTGGCAGCCACTCACTTTGGCTCCAGCGGCATGGCGTGGATGTCGAGGCTGTGGAGATCTCGCCCCTGGCCGCCAATGTCATTCGCGACAGAGGCGTCAAGAAAGTCACCACGGCAGATTTCTACGCCTTCGAGACAGCAAAACGATATGACACCCTGCTCATGCTCATGAATGGCGCAGGCCTGGCGGGCACGCTCCAGGGGTTGGACCGCCTCCTGGCCAAGGCCAAGGGGCTGCTGGCTCCCGGCGGGCAGATCCTTGTCGACTCCTCAGACCTCCTCTACCTCTATGAGGAGGAGGACGGCAGCTACGCGCTGCCGATCGGCGGGCGCTACTATGGCGAGCTGGAATATGTCTACGAGTTCCGCGGGGTCCGCTCCGAGGCCTTCCCCTGGGTCTTCGCCGATCAGGCCTCGCTGGCCGACGCCGCGGAGCGCAACGGCTTGTCTTTCACGTTGGTGGCCGAGGGCGAGCACTATGACTATCTGGCTCGCCTGGCGGCGGACGAAATTTAAAACAACGAAGCATTTATGGCACTCGAAATCTTTAAAGACAAAGACCTGCACATATTCGACCTCGGCAACGTCCTCTACTCCGTCGACGCCCGCCGCACCTTCGCGGCCCTTGAGGCGCTCGGCATGCCCCATCAAGACGTCAAGGTGAGCAACAGCCACGCGGCCGGCGGGGTCTTCAGCCTCTATTGCGATGGCAAAGTCTCCACGCCCGAGTTCTATGACGGGGTGCGCCGCGAGTGCCTCATCCCAGAGGCCTCCGATGACGAGATTCGCTCGGCGTGGGACTCCATGCTGATCGGCTTTCGCCCCGACGCCCTGGCCGCCGTCCGCCACCTGCGCCAAATAGGGCGCAAGGTGGCGCTGCTCAGCAACTGCAACGACCTCCACGCACAAGCCTGCCGGGCGCAATACCCGGGCCCAGGGCGGTTTGACGACCTCTTCGACGGGGTCTTCTTCTCGCACGAGATAGGAATGAGCAAACCCGACCCGCGCACTTGGCAGCTCGTGCTGAGCCAAATGGGCATCGAGGCCTCCCGCGCCTGCTTCTATGACGACTCCGATGTCAACGTCGGGGCCGCCATCGCCCTGGGCATCGACTCGCGGGTGGTATAGGCGCGTTTTTGCTCATTTTATGACATTTACGAACGCCCTGCGGTTGCGCGGGGCGATTTTTTTCTTAACTTCGCACCCGATTATTATCCGACAATGTGGGGCAGATTGTGCCCTCGGGCGTGAGCCGGCGCAGTTGAAGTTGGTCAAAAGGTGCGCTCCAAGGCTCGGATGCAACTCCCGCGGGCCGAACCCCACGAAATTAGTTAATAATTAAGTCTATCACATTTACAAAACAAAGACTGTGGACACATTAAGTTACAAGACCGTGTCGGCCAACAAGGCCACCGTCGATAAGCAGTGGCTGCTCATCGACGCTACGGATCAGATTCTTGGCCGCCTCGCTTCTAGGGTCGCCAAGGCGCTCAGGGGCAAAAACAAGCCCAACTTCACGCCTCACGTGGACTGCGGCGACAACGTCGTCATCATCAACGCTGCCAAGGTCAAAATGACCGGCAACAAGATGCAGGACAGGGTCATCTACTCCTACTCTGGCTACCCTGGCGGCCGTCATGACAGGACCGCCGCCGAGATCATGGCAAAGGACCCGCGCAAGCTCATCGAGCACGCCGTCAAGGGCATGCTCCCAAAGAACCGCCTCGGCGCCCAGCTCTTCAGGAATCTCTACGTCTACTCCGGCGCAGAGCACGACCAGGAGGCGCAGCAGCCCAAAAAGATTGACGTTAACGACATATTGTAATGAGCGCAGAAGTAACCAACGCCTTAGGCAGAAGAAAGGCAGCAGTAGCACGCGTCTACCTCACCGCAGGTAAGGGCGTCATCTCCATCAACAGCAGGGACATTGACAACTATTTCCCTGACAAGAACCTCCAGTTCATCGTCAAGCAGCCCCTCGCAACCCTCGGCGTCACCGAGAGCTACGACATCAAGGCCAACCTCGACGGTGGCGGCATCAAGGGACAGGCCGAGGCGCTCCGCCTCGCCATCGCGCGCGCCCTCGTCAAGATCAACGCCGAGGACAAGCCCGCGCTCAAGGCTCAGGGCTTCATGACGCGTGACTCGCGTGTCGTCGAGCGCAAGAAGCCAGGTCAGCCCAAGGCGCGCAAGAAATTCCAGTTCAGCAAGCGTTAATGCCGCCTGCCCGAACGGATGCGAGTGTTTAGTATCTAAACCGGACGGATGCCAGGCTGCAACGCCGAGGCTCGATGCCAAGGCCGCCTAGCCTACCACCCGGTTGATGAAACAGAAGGTAAACAACCCCAGAAAACAAGACAAAATGTCAAGAACTAGTTTCGATCAGCTTTTGGACGCAGGTGTGCACTTCGGCCACCTGAAGCGCAAGTGGAATCCCGCCATGAAGCCGTACATCTTCATGGAGAAAAACGGCATCCACATCCTCGATCTGCATAAGACTGTAGCTAAGATTGACGAGGCCGCTGAGGCTCTCAAGCAAATCGCTAAGTCCGGTCGCAAGGTGCTCTTCGTAGCCACCAAGAGGCAGGCCCGCGACATCGTCGCCGAGAAGGTTGGCGCTGTCGGCATGCCTTTCGTCGTAGAGCGCTGGCCGGGTGGTATGCTCACCAACTTCCCTACCATCCGCAAGACCGTCAAGAAGATGGGCTCCCTCGACAAGCTCATCGCCGATCCCGTTTTCAACAGTCTTTCTAAGAGGGAGAGGCTCCAGATCAACCGTCAGCGTGAGAAGCTGAACAAGAACCTCGGCTCCATCGCCGACCTCAACCGCCTCCCGGCGGCCATGTTCGTCGTCGACGTCACCAAGGAGCACATCGCCATCAAGGAGGCCAACCGTCTCTGCATCCCGGTCTTCGCCATGGTCGACACCAACTCCAACCCTGCCGACGTTGACTACGTCATCCCGGCCAACGACGACGCCTCCAAGTCCATCGACCTCGTCGTCGACGTCATGACCCAGGCCATCCGCGAGGGTCTCGAGGAGCGCAAGGCTGAGAAGCTCGATGACGAGGAGCAGCCTAAGGAGAAGAAGCAGGCCCCTAAGACCGGCGCTCGCAAGGCTCGCAAGCC
>SAMEA104315425__coassemble_728_pt1 | contig 23834 bp, 15 predicted proteins | sample SAMEA104315425__metabat2_high_PE_033 | metagenome-assembled genome bin SAMEA104315425 (sample SAMEA104315425) | gut metagenome | biome: Monkey gut; feature: monkey-associated habitat; material: faeces | place: China | collected 2013 | reverse complement strand
GCAGAGTGGCGCAGGCACCGCCCGTAAGCGTGATGGGGCTCAACGTGTTTGAGAGAGAGGGGGCTGGGGCGTGGCTGTGCGGCTCCTTCTCCGGCCTTTTCAGATGGGATGCGCAAGAAGGCCTAGTGACAGACTTTTTTACGGGAGACACTGTGGCGGGCGCCCGCCAAGGACCCCCATTCGGCGCACGGGCCGTGAGCGGCTATTCGGCCGACTTCGTCACGGGCCCTTTCGCCGTCGAGTATGAGGCGGGGACCGACTCCGCCCCACAGCCCGAAGGCCTACGAGACGCTCCTATGTCTCTGTGGGCGTTGGCCCTTGAGGCGCACTCGGGGCGGATATTCTTCGGCAACGCCGCCACGTATTTCTACATTTTCGTCTTCGGCGGGGCGGCCATAGTGTCGGGGTGGAGAGTGAGGAGAAGTGGCAAGAAGAAACTAAGACAAGGCGGAACTGAGGAAGGCGCGGGCCTCGGCGCGAAGAGACTCTAGCGTGGCCGAGACGTCGCACGGCTTGGAGAGCAAAGAAGCCACCTCCTCGGGCTTGGCCTTGGCGGGATCGTCTATCAGCCTGTGGTTGAGGCCAAACATACGCATGAGGCTCTCCATGCGCGTGCTGCCTCGGCCTGCGTTGGAGATGACGACGAAAGGCTTGCCGAAAATGATGCTGAACACAGAGCCATGGAAGGAGTCTGTGACGACGCACTTGGCATCGCGGAAGCAGCGGAGCCACTCCTCCACCTTGGCGAACCGGATCTCGCCAGGGAGGGAGTGGAAGTAGGACGTGACACCCGCAATGGAGGTGAGCCTCATATTGAGCAGCTTGGCGGCGGAACGGGTGAGTCTCCACTTATCAGCATTGGAGTCCAGCACATAGCAGAACATGTCATTGCAAGGGCGCAACTCGCCGGCCGCCTCGATGAGGCCGCAATAGTCGTCCTTATCGAGGAGCATGGTGGGGTCGATGACGTGCTTGGCCTCAACACCCAGATATTCGCGACAGAGCACGGTCGCGGAGTCTTCCCTGACGCTGACAGCGTCAAACATTTTTGCCAACTCAGCGCAAGGAGCCGTCTCGCTGTCGGGATAGTTCCACTCCGCCTCACCAAAAGATGCCGCATAGGCCACCCTGCGTATGCCCTGCCACACCTTGGCAAAAGAGAGGAACTCATATATCTCCGCGGCAGAGCGTGGCCTTCCGCCACTGAAGAAACGCTGCCTCCACACTTGATCGCTGCCAACCACGAAGCCGTCGAAATCTTCGCGAGACAGCGCGGAGAAATCCCGACTGCCGGTGAGGTGGAGATATTTGGCTATGAAGGTATATTTGACGCAAAGCTCGGCGTTCCACGTGGGAGGGAAAGCAGGGCGGCGCAGGAGCCTCTTGACAGCCCACTTGATGAAGAGGAGGCACGCCTTCCACGAGGGGAGCTGGCCAGGGTCTTCGACAGAGTCAACGATTGCCACCTTGTTGCCCATCCGCTCCAGCGCGGTCTGCAAAGCGTAGGACTGAAGGATACCCCCAATGTTGGAGTGCATGTGTAGCGATATGATAGCCAGTCGCATTGTGGTTAGGATTAGGATTTTAAGATTCTGCGCAATATGGATTTTATGGCAGACATAACCCTACAAGCAAACGGCTTCCTTAGGTAAGCCTTCACGGCCTGCTCTACTGTTTTATTCTGCCGAATAGCGCTAAACAATTCATTTCTCTTTGGGTGTGGCGGAGTCTCGCACCCAAAGCCATTTTGGCAGGCAATGGCCTGTTGATAAGTCACCTCACGAAATGAGACTTCACACAAATTTGCAATGACATCCCGACCTTTATCAGTGTACACCAAGGTAATGCCCATACCTTTGTCATCGTCCCAGTCAGGATGGCAACTGACGACACCCCAAAAGTCGCCGATGGCCAAGTCGCTGTGGCAACCCCCATTTTTAAACTCGCAACTATGACACGACGGCCTAAGAATTGCGTCGGACAAGAAAGCCTTCATATAGGCAGACGCAGATGCAGGCATAGAAATTAACTTGCTCCCGCTCTTGAGCGTCAGACAGAAATGCTTCCAGCCAATCGATTTATCTCGAAAGTTTACACTGACATCATCGACGTTCCCAAGAGTCTCGGACAAATATCGCCTCCACACGCCAGGGCTAGGGACACCGTGGCAAGCCAAATCTACAGTCAAAAGCTGCGAGTACTTTTTCCCCCTCAGGAAAGAGTGGAGTCCAGCCACCTGACACTGTGTCCCGACGAAAAGTGCGGCGCGACCTGAGTCAAGGGCTTTCTTAACAGAGATATAGGTGGTTCCCATACGGCTTTGGACGTACTTGCTGCCCATCATCTTCCGCACCTCGGCCAAGTCATTGGCCTGAGTGTGGAAAACCTCACCGCGGTTGTCACATTCAACAGCGAAGACAGCCCCCCCCTGCTCTAAGACGTGGGCAGCAAGCGCCGCAAAAAGTCCGCCAGATGAACTTTTTAGGCGTACTTTTTCGTCGGCATTTACGGTGGCATAGCACCCGAGCGGAGCGTCGTGTACAGGCGCTTCCGCCCGCATGGGACACACCTTGTCACACAGCCCGCAATCTATGCACTTGGCAGGGTCTGCCATAGGATACAAAAAGCCCTCATCGTCGTCCACCATGGCAATGCACCGCTTGGGGCAAGCCTGGGCGCAAGCCTCGCACCAGCAACACTGCGTCTTGTCCGTTATGCTTATCATTCTTATTTGTTCAGACTTTAAGTTTTTTGAGAGCCTCGCTCACTTTATCCAAGATGAAACGGCGCTCGCCCCGAGTCATGCCGAAAGCGAAAGAGGAGCCAACCACCGAAACGAACGCCCCCCCCCCAACAACAAAAAACCTCGCCCAAGAGTCGGTGGACATGACGCAATAAACAACCGACGGCAGCGCTACGGAAGCCAGCGTCACAATGGCCACACGCACATAGACGTTAGTGAAATAGGCTCGAAAGCTAAGCCCGATAAGCGGCCTCAACAAGAGGAGGCGCAGAAGCCCTGTCAGACCCTCTATGAAGAAATGGACAATAAAGACGGAATATGGAGGAAGCCCCATGCGCAAGGCTAAATACGATATGGGCAAAATGCAAAGAAGCGTGCAACCGCAAACCACTTGATAGCGACGCACTTTCCCCGTCGCCTGATTGGCCACGATGAATGGGTTTGACATGACGCAAAGCAGCTGCGTACACATGACGATGCGCATAAACGTGGGAGCACCGTCCGGCACCGTCTTTAGCCATATGGCCAAAACAAAATCTGCCTCAAAAAGCAGCGGGAGCGTCACTGCAAAAAGGAGAATGAAGGAGAAGCGTGAACTGCGATACATGAGCATCCGCATGGCTTCAAGGTCTCCTTGCGCATATGTCTTGGTTATCTGGGGGTTCAATGCCAATTGGAAGTTGGAGACAAGTTGCTGAACAGCAGCCTGCACCTGCACTGCGACTCCGCGGGCGGCATTTACCACAGGGCCAAAGAACATGTTGAGCAATATGTTTAGCCCTTGGGTGAACAATACGGCAGATAGATTGCCGAAAAGGCTCCAACCAGCAAAGCTCATCATCTCCTTGAAGTCGGTCGGGCTCCACGTGAATGAATATCTAGCCTCAGGAAAATGCATGCGGCTGTAGACGTTATAGCAGACGCGCATGGCCACTTGGACGATGAACAGAAAAAAAGCGTAAAGGATGAGCCGGTCCGCGCCAAAAAAAGGCAAGGCAAGGACAGCCGCCAAACGCAAAACCGTATCTAATATCGAGATGTAGGCAAACGCAGACATCTTCTCGTGCGCCACAATAACCGCATTGTATGGCACACTGGCCACCATGACCGCTGTGGTGGCCAAAGAGAACTGAAGAACCCAAAACGCGGCGGAGAACCGCTCCGCAGGAATCTGCAACTTGTTATAGAGGAACCACAAGCCCACCGTCTCTGCCAGCAACACAAGCGCAACGGCGATAACGATGTGGATATTAACCGCTGTGGAGAAAATGGACTTAAGCTTTTCTTGATCGCCCCTGCCCAGCGCAAAGGTAATGAAACGCTGCGTGGCTGAAGACATGGCACCATTGAGGAAGCCAAACATGGCCACAACACCACCAACTACATTATAGATGCCAAAATCTTCCACTCCCAACGTCTCCAGCACCACGCGGCTGGTGTAGAGCGAGATGAGCATCACGATGGCCATCCTGACATAGAGCAGGAGCGTGTTTTTGGCTATCCGTTTGTTGTTTTCGGCTCTTGAAGACATCGTCGGCTGGATGTAGAAGAACGCCCGCCCCCGCGAGGGCGGGCCATAGACGGCGGCAAAGTTAGTCAAAAATATCCGCGGCGACACCATGCCAAACAGAAAGCCCCACGACCCGCAAACTGACGGGCCGTAGGGCTCTATTATTATAGCTACGCCAGCGGCGGCATTTACGCCCGTTGGCTATTTCTGGAGGGAGAACCTCGCGGCCTCGCCGCAAGCCGAGTTGGGAGACACCCACACGTCGAAATCGCCAGGCTCGGCATAGGTCTTCATGTCAGAGTGGCAGAAAGCCAAGTCTGACGGGGCGAGGCGGAACGAGACCTTGACGGTCTTGCCGGCCGGTATCATGACCTTCTTGAAGCCCTTGAGCTCCCTGACGGGGCGGCAAAGCGACGCCACGAGGTCGCGCACATAGAGCTGCGGCGTCTCATAGGCGTCGACAGAGCCGGTGTTCGTGATGTCGCAAGAGACGGTGAGCGTGTCGGCCGTCATGGCCATCTTGCCAGACGAGAGGGAGACGGGGCCATACTTAAAAGTGGTGTAGCTCAAGCCGAAGCCGAAGGGGAAGAGCGGCTCGCTGCCCGCGTCGAGGTGGTAGCTCGTGGCCCCGAGCGAGAATTGCGGAGCGCCAGGCTCAATGTCGTCCATCATGACAATGTCTTGCGCCGGGCGGCCAGTGTTCTTATGATTATAATACATCGGCACCTGGCCCACCATCTTGGGCATGGTCACGGGCATTCGGCCCGAAGGCACGGCTTTGCCCAAGATGACATCGGCCAAGGCTGGGCCCGCCATGGTGCCGCCGTGGAACTGATAGATGACGGCATCGGCCATCTCCACCTCTTTGCCAATGGTGAGCTGACGGCCCGCCATGACCACGAGGACCACTTTGCGGCCCTGCTTCTTGAGCTCGGCCAGCAGCTCGGTCTGACGGCCAGGGAGCGATATGTCGGCGCGGCACTTGGCCTCGCCCGAGAGGATAGCCTCCTCGCCGGCGAAGAAGAGTGTGACGTCCGCCTTGGCGGCAGATGCCAGAGCGGCGCGGAGATGCTCGTCGCTCTTGTCGCGACTATACGTCAGACCGCGGTCTGCCGACACGAGACGATCGCCGACCGCCTCGCGGATGGCCGTGAGGGGCGTGACGCAGTCCTCGGGCTTGCCGTCAAACGACCATGTGCCGATCTGGTCCACGCCATTGTCTGCCAATGGGCCCACGACGGCCACTCTGACGCCCGGAGCGAGGGGCAGCAGGCCGTCATTTTTGAGCAGCACGGTGCTTTGCACACAAGCCTCTTTGGCGTCGGCCAAGAACTTGGGGCACATGGTGGAGTCGGCGTCGGTGGTGTAGGGGTGGTCAAAGAGTCCGAGGCGGAACTTGAGCCGCAGCACGTCGCGAACGGCGGCGTCGACGTCGGCCATGGAGATTGAGCCGTCGTCAATGAGGCTCTTGACGTGGCTGACGTAGCCGTAGGCCATCATGTCCATGCCCACGCGGCACTTAAGAGCCATGCGGGAGGCGTCTTTGAGGTCGGCCGCAATGCCGTGAGGCACAAGCTGGGCAATGGAGGCCCAGTCGGTCACGAGGAGGCCGTCATAGCCCCACTCCTGGCGGAGGATGTCTACGTCGAGGTGGCGGTTGGCCGTGGACGGCACGCCGTTTATGTCGTTGAAAGAGCACATGAAAGTGGCCGCCCCCATGTCAGCCTGCGCCTTGAACGGCGGCAGGTACACGTCGCGAAGCTGGACCTCGGGAATCCATGTGGTGTTGTAGTCTCTGCCCGTCTCGCTGGCGCCATAGCCGCAGAAGTGCTTGGCGCAAGCGGCCATGGAGGTGGGGTCGGAGAGGTCGGAGGTCTGGTAGCCGCGGGTCATGGCCTCGCCCAAGACGGTGGCGAGATAGGTGTCTTCGCCAAAAGACTCGGCAATGCGCCCCCACCTTGGGTCGCGGCTAATGTCCACCATGGGCGAGAAAGTCCACCTCACGCCCACCGACGAGGCCTCGACAGCCGCAATGCGCGCCCCGCGCTCAACGACGTCGGGATTCCACGTGGCGGCCTGACCCAACGGAATGGGGAAGACGGTGCGGAAGCCGTGGATGACGTCGCGCGCGAAGACGATGGGGATGCCCAGCCTCGTCTCCTCCACCGCCACGCGCTGAAGCTCGTTGACCGTCTTGAGGTCCACCTCGTTGAGTATCGAGCCAGCCAGCCCGGACTTGACTTGGTCGACAATGTCTGGCGAGGCCCAGCCCACGCCATTTATCTGGTTCATTTGTCCAATCTTCTCGTCAAGGGTCATCTTGGCGAGGAGTTCGTCAATCTTGCGCTCCGTGGGGTCGGCCGGCGCGCTTCCGCACGAGGCGAGCGTGGCCGCGGCCATGATGGAGAGCATCATATCTCTGCATTTTGCTTTCATATGTTTTTATGAATTATGTGTCAGTTATTCAAAGATAATCCAGCCGAGCGACATTGAGCCCTTGGCCACGGATATCCTCACCACATGGCAGCCCTTGGCCGCCGTGGCGGGCAGCTCCACCGTCCGCCACTCGCCGCCGGTTGAGACGTTGTCCGATGCCACCACCTGGCCGTCAATCGTCAGAGTGAGATTGGTGGCGGTCAGAGTGTTGACTCTCAGCTTGATGGTGGATGTGGCCGACGCGGCGTCGAGGCCATACTCCAGCCACTTGTTGGTGCTGAAGCCCGAGACCTCGACGTCTCCATAAGCCTCGGTGTCGGTGGCGGCGCGGATCCTGGGCGCGGCGGAGAACGCCTCGCCGGCCGCCACGCCCTCCGAGGCGTTGGAGGAGCGGTAGTGCGCCGCGCGCCATTTTTGGCCGAGGAGGGCGTAGGCTCCCTTGTCTGCCGCGGAGGCGTTGACGTAGACCTTGCCGGCCTCTGTGAGCTCGGAGCCCTCAAGCAGCTGCATATACGGCTCGCCCGCCTTGTGGCGCGGGATGAACCAAGCGTATCGCTCCACGAGGGGGTTCTCCTCAAGATATGGCAACGCCTCGCTCATGTAGGCGACCTGCGCGGCGACGTTCTTCACGCCACCATCCCAAGCACAAAACTCGGTGAGCCAAAGCGGTTTGCCATATTTGACGAATTTGTCGAGGTAGCCCTTTAGGGCCGAGGCCGAGTTCATGTAGCAATGGAGGGCTATGGCGCATACGTCGTCAATGGAGACGCCGGGCTGCTCGAAGAACTCGTCTAGCCACGTGACGGGGTCGAAATAGCCCGGCAGGGTGCCATAGTTCATGGCGGGAGAGACAATCTGGAGGCCTCGGGCCTGAGCGAATGCCTTAAGCGCCGGCCAATATTGGGCGGCTTCGGAGGGCGTCATGCTGGCCTGGTCCGTAAGGTTCGGCTCGTTGAAGGCGAGAAGATATTTATCGCCGTAGACGGAGACGGACTTTGAGATGGCGGCCGTGTCATAGCGACCGTTCCACGCCATAGGCACGAACTTCACGCCGTAGCGGCCAGCCTCGGTGGCCACCTCGTCAGACGTCTTGGGCGACCAATTGTAGAACCAGCTTATGCCGTCGGAGAGCAGCAGCATGTCCACCGCCGGCATTTGGAAGGAGTGGCCCACGCCCCTCTTCCCGCTCTTGCGCTGCGCGTGGCGCACTTCAGCCGGCTGCCCGGGGGCGGGGGAGCCTTTGCCGTCATCGTCTTCAGAACAGGAGGCCGCCCAGACGAGAGAGGGCAGGGCTAGGAGGGCAAGTATGAGTCTCATTATTCGATGGGATATTTTTTCTGATAGACGCGCACGTAGTCTACCAGCAGTTTGACCTCGGAGTCGAATATGTCGTCATTCACCGTCCCTCCCATATTGCCGCCAATGGCCATGTTGAGGATTATGAAGAATTGGTCGTTGAAGGGCCATGAGTCCTTGCCGGCGTTAGGCGACTGAATTTTCCGCGCCGTCGCCTCTCCGTCGATGGCGAAGATGACAATGTCGCGGCCGTCTTGATAGTTTTGGAGCCACTCGACGCCATAGGTGTGCCATTCACCCTCAACGTTTAGGCCGCGCGCCTGGCTGTACCAGTTGCGCCCGTTGGATCCGTTGGCCTGGGCGGTGTGGAGGGCGTGAGAGATCATGTTGGGGTCGTTGCCCACATGCTCCATGATGTCAATCTCGCCGCAGTAGGGCCATGAGCCGTAGCCGAGCATCCAGAAGGCCGGCCACGTGCCGCCGCCCGCGGGCAGCTTCATGCGGGCCTCTATTTTGCCATAGGTGAAGCTGGCCTTGTCTTTTGTGGTTATGCGGGCGCTGGTGTAGGAGCTGCCCTCATATTTTTCTTTGCGGGCCTCAATGACCAGGCATCCGCCCTCGGTGCGGAGGTTCTCCTCGCGCCCCGTGTAATATTGCTTCTCGTTGTTGCCCCACCCGTTGCCGCCGGTCTCGACATTCCACGCCCCGAGGTCCAGCCCGTCTTTTTCAAATTCGTCAGACCACACCAGGGTGTAACCCTTGACCATGACCAGCCTCGAGGCTTTGGCCTTGCCCGCCGCGGCTGTCACCCTGGTGGCGCCGTAGGCTTTGGCCTTCAGCATTCCGCCGTCTGTCACGGTGGCCACCGAGGTGTCGGTCGTGGACCAGAGGATGGCCGACCCGTCAGAAGCCGAGGCCGAGAGCTGCACCTCGGAGCCCTCTTCCATGGCGATGGTGGCGGGGCTGTCTATGGAGACCGTCACATCGGCCACGGGGTCGTCATCGGCCGAGGCGCAGGCTCCGGAGAGCATGGCAAGAAAGGCGACGGAAGACAATATCTTGACAGTTTTCATAGGTAAAAATGTTTTAAACAGGTGTATTTTTTTTGGGGGGGAGATGTCTTGATGATGGGAAAGTCCATGGCGAGCCGCATAAACTCGGCTCGCCATGGCTCTTTGCTTTTTTTCTTATTCGTCCGCAGGTGGCGGGCCAAACTACTTGTTTTTCTTGTAGATATACATGGCGTCATACTGGAGCTGCGTGCCAGTCTTGCCGCCAGAGAGGAACGCGATGAGGTTCTGGCCAGCGGCGGGCACCCAGTTCTCGGGATAGATGACGCCTGCCTCGATCACCTTGGTCATGGGGAACTCGATGGTCTGCCCTCCCCGTCGCGGTCGAAAGAACCCGCGCTAGGATAGGTGACGCCGCCGTCAACAAAGTCGCCACCAATGCCAAACTTGGCCTCGCTGCCGTCCGCGCCATAGAATATGAGGCAATGCGCCGCGTCGTCAGTAGACTTGACGCCCATGTGGAAGTAATACTCCTCGGGGTGGGCGTAGATGTCGTTCATTTTGCTGAGGTCGAACGGAGCCTCTTCCGTGCCGTAGCAGAGACCCATGCCAGACCAGCCGACAGAGCCTACCTCGAGCGATACCCAACCCTCGGCAAGGCCGAAGTAGTTCTTGCCAGAGGTGGAGCCTGCGTTGTAGGTCCCGTCCCAGATGTATAGGAACTTGTTGGCGTTCTCGTCAATTCTCAGGTCCATGACCACATTGGCTTCGACACTTCCGAACGTGGTCTCATCGAGTTGGAAGACGTAGAAGCTGGCGCCTTCAATCCCAGGGGTCGGGTCTGGAACCCCGGCCTCTTTCACTGTGATGACGCAGCTGGCGGCCACCTCGCCTACAGCGGCCGTGATGATGGCCTCGCCCTTGGCCACGGCGGTTACGGTGCCGGCCTCGACTGTGGCCACGTTTTCATCTGAGCTGCTCCACTCGATGTCGCCTTTGGCGCCTGCTGGCTCCAAGGTGGCCGTCAGGGTGAGGGTGTTGCCCACCTCAACCTCTTGCGAGGTGGCGGAGAGGACCACTTTCTCCACCTTTGCGTCATTAGGCGTCTCGGGCTTGGGGTCGTCGTTGTCATCGTCAGAGCATGCGCTGAAGGAGAGCGTCGTCGCCGCCATGGCGGCAAACGCCAGGAACTTTGTGAGTTTCATGATGCTGAAGTTTAATTGATTATTGAGATACTTACTGTTTGGGGAATGAAAGAGCCCCCCCCTTCCCCCCCAGGGGTCGGGGGGGAAGGCTCACTTCACACGCTAACTAAAACTTGTCAGATTATTGTTTCGGGGCTGGGCTAGTAGCCAGGGTTTTGCTCCATGACGGGGTTGAGGTCAATCTCGTCATAGGGTATTGGGAAAAGCTCATGCTTGCCCTTGATGAACTCGGCCATGTGGCTCCGCGCCTCTTCAGTCTCGGTGGCCTTGTAGGCGTCCATGGTCTCTTTGGCCACACCCCAACGGCACAGGTCGAACCAACGGTGGCCCTCCATGGCCAGCTCCATGCGGCGCTCGTGGCGTATGGCCTTCAGGAGCGACGGGGCGGCATCCTCAACACCGTTGACTCGGAAGGAGTAGCCTGGGTAGGCGCGGAGTCCGGCGCGGAGGCGCACCATGTTGAGGGCCTCGATGGCCGGCGCTTCTTTCCCTAGCTCGGCGCATGCCTCGGCATACATGAGCAGCACGTCGGCGTAGCGTATCTGCTTGTTGTTGATGGGCCCGCGGGAGGGGTGGGTGAGCTTGTAGTAGGAGTAGTTGTCATCCGACGTGTACATGCCATACTTGCGGTTGTGATAGGCGGAGCCGAGATATGTCTCCTGCGCGGGGTTCTCCATCTGCGCCGCCGCGGGGGTGAGGATGGTCACGTCGCGGCGGATGTCGCCGCTCTCATACTCGTCATAGAGGTTCTGGGTCGGGTGGTTGAATCCCCACCCGCCGCCGAGGAGGCTGGAGCGCGAGCGCGTCATGATGACGTCGAAGCAGCCGCGTGTGAACCCGTTGCCCTCGCCATAGTCACTCGTGGGCTCCTCGGCATATTGAATCTCGAAGACAGACTCGGGGCCATTCTCGCCCTCGAGGGTGAAGTTGTCGGCATAGTCGGGGCAAAGGGAGTATTGGCCTTTGGAGATTACGGAGTCGCCCCATTGGATGGCTTTGTCGTAGTCGCGGGTGTAGAGGTTGGCCTTGAGGAGCATGGCCTCCGCGGCTCCCTTGGTGGCGCGGCCCAGGTCAGAGTCGGCATATTGGCTCTTCTCCGGCAGGTTCATCTGGGCGAACTCGAGGTCATCCTTGATGAACTCGTACAAGGCCGCGACCGAGGAGCGGGGCTGCGACCACTTGGTGTCGCTGTCCACCACAAAATCTACTAGAGGCACGCCTCCGAAGACCCTCACGAGGCGGAAGTAGTAGTATGCGCGGAGGAAGTGGGCCTCGCCGAGGACTCTGTTGCGCAGCTGGAGCGAGAGGCTCTCGTCTGTGGGCATCTGGCAGACGTAGTCAATGGTCAAGTTGCAGCGGGCTATGCCCTGATATTGGGCCCGGTAGAAGTCTAGCAGCAGGGTGTTGTTGGGCATCGTCTTCCAGTTCTCCATGTCATAGACGTCGGCCATGTCGTTGGTGTTCTGGCCGCCTTTGAGGGCGTCGTCGCTCACCACGTCGCCAATGAACCACTCGGGATAGAACGTCTTGTTATATTCCCACTCCAGCGGGGCGTAGCACCCGTTGACGCTCTGCACGGCCGTCTCGCCGCCTGTGAAGTAGTCTTTGAGCTTAGTCACCCCGGGAGACGGCTCCTGTAGCCAGTCGTTGCATGATGCTGAGAGGGCCAGCAAGAGGGCCGCGCCACCCCATATTTTTATGTTTAGCTTGTCCATGATTGACACTGTTTTTAAGTTGGTTGACCAAAAACTGCGACGCTACAGGCTCATGTTGAGGCCGAAAGTCACCGTGCGGCTCTGAGGGTAGTTGCCATAGTCCACACCGCCGCCCACCTCGGGGTCGTAGCCCGTGTAGTCCGTGACGGTGAAGAGGTTGGTGCAGTTGACGTAGAGCCTCACCTTGTCCAGGCCTGCCTTCTTGACCATCTGCGCGGGGAGCGAGTACCCGAGTTGCAGGGTCTTGAGGCGGAGGTATGAGCCGTCTTCGATGAGGCGGTCGTTGTTATACTTGTTGCTCGACGCGCCCGTGGGGTTCGGGATGGTGCCTTGACGGTTTTCCAAGGCTTGCCAGTCCACGCCCTTCTTTGCCAGGTTGTTGCGGATGGCGTCTTTATATCCCACCCAGACGTCGCGCATTGAGGTTGAGAGTGTGCACTCGTCACCGGCGCCCTCGGTGCGCTCGCGCAGCGCGTTATATATCTTGTTGCCATAGACGCCCTGGAAGAACGCCTGGAGGTCGAAGCCCTTGAACCGCGCCGTGAGGTTGACGCCATAGGTGAGCCAAGGGAACGGGGAGCCGAGGTCGGTGCGGTCATTGTCGTCAATCTTGCCATCGCCATCGCGGTCGCGATACTTGGCGTCGCCGGCGTGGACGGCAATCTCGTCTGGGCCAAAGGCATGCTGATGCTGGAGAGCCTCTTCGTCTGTCTGGTAGACGCCCAAGTACTCGTAGCCCCAGAAAGTGTTCATGGCCAAGCCCTCGTCACACACTGTGCGGTCTCCCCAGAGCGGCTGGCCTCCGTTGAGCTCCACGAGCTTGTTCTTGATGAAAGAGACGTTGCCACCGACGCTGTAGCCGAGGGCGCCGACGCTGTTGCGATAGTCGAGGGCTATCTCCACGCCATGGTTGCGCAGTGTGCCGACGTTGGCCAGGAGCGAATACCTGTTGCCGGCGTGGGCGGGAGCGTCAACATAGAGCAGGGCGTCCTTGGTGTCGCGGAGGAACCAGTCGATGGAGCCGTCGAGGCTGCCGCCAAGGAATCCGAAATCGATGCCGGCGTTCCACTGCTCGTTGTTCTCCCAGCGGCCGTTGTTGTTGACTATGGTCAAGACGGCCGCCCCCGTGTTGAGGCTCTGGTCTTTGCCAAATGGGTAGTCCACGAAAGACGGGCCCGAGGAGAACATCTTCATGGTGAAGGCGTCGTCGCCGACCTTGTCGTTGCCCACTCGTCCCCACCCGAGGCGGAGCTTGAGGTGGCTGACGGCGGTCGCGTCTTGCATCCACGCCTCTTCGCTCACGCGCCACGCCAGAGCCGTGGAGGGGAAGAAGCCCCATGTGTTTTGCGGGAACTTGCTGGAGCCGTCGGCCCTGAAGTTGAACGTGAGCAGATACCTGTCAAAGAGCGAGTAGTGCACTCGGCCAAGGAATGAGAGCCTGCGGTTGCGGGCCACCTCGTCGCCGGCCTCGGTGCGGTCTTCCGTCGCTTGGTTGAGATACCAGTTGTTCGGGTCTTGAGAGTTGATGACAGAGGCGCCGGAGCCCCCTATCTTGTAAGAGACGTATTGCTCCATAGTCTGGCCGAGCATCACGCTCAAGTAGTTCTTGCCCAGTGTCTTGTTATACGTCACCGTGGTCTCCTCGCCAAAGGTGGACTGGCGGCGGACGCTGCTGGAGATGTAGTTCTTGTCGGCCTTGTCGAAGGCGGAGTGCTCATACTTCTCCTTGAAGAGGCGGCTGCGCGTCAGGCCCATGTCGAGGCTCACGGAGGTGTGCCAGGTGAGGCCGGAGAATGGGGTCACGTCAAAATACACGTCGCCAATGAGCCTCTCGTCTTTGTCCTCGGGGTGGCTGTGCTCAACCATTGAGAAAGGGTTGGTCACGTTCTTGAAGTTGGTGGAGGCGGCAATCTGGTTGCTCAGGTCGCGCTTGCCGCTGGCCGACACCGCGCCGGCGGGGTAGCGCGCAGGGTCCCAGGGGGCCATGGCCAGGGCGGCGGAGATGATGGAGGCTCCGGGGCTGGCGCTGTTGTTCATGGCGTTGCGGCCCTTGGAGGTTGAGAATGAGAGATGCTCGCCCACCTTGATCCAGTCCTTCACCTGATAGTCGGCGTTCACCCTGACGGTGAACCTTTGGTAGTCGGAGCCAATGATTGTGCCGTCTTGGCTGAAGTAGTTCGAGCTGAACGCGTAGTGGCCGTTGTCGTTGCCGCCGTCCATTGAGACGCTGTAGCTCTGCACCTGCGCGTTACGGCGGAACACCTCGTCTTGCCAGTCTGTGTCTATTGCCGAATAGTCAAAGCCGTCGGGGTTTCTCTTGGTCTTCGCCGCTGGGGCGTAGTCTGAGTTGCTGATGTTGTAGGCCTGCATCCACTCGTTGAAGCCGTCGTTGAGGTAGTCGGCCAGCTGCCCGGCGCTGTTCTTCATGGGGTCGATGCGCAACTTGGTCATCGCCATCTCGTCGCGCCCCATCAGGTCGAGCTTGCGCCATCTGTTCTGCACGCCCCAGTAGGCGTCGGCGCTTATGACGCCTTTGCCCTTAGCCCCCGTCTTGGTGGTCACGAGGATCACGCCGTTGGCGCCGCGGGAGCCGTAGATGGCTGTGGCGGAGGCGTCTTTGAGAATCTCGGTAGAGACGATGTCTGACGGCGCCAAGAACGATATGTTGTCTGTTATGATTCCGTCCACCACATATATCGGGGAGCAGTCTCCCACCACGCTGCCAATGCCGCGGATCCTGACCTCGGCCGTGCCGCCTGGCTGACCGCTGCCGGCGTTGACCGTCACGCCGGCGGCGCGGCCCTGCAAGGCCTGGTCCAGGCCTGCGGCGGGTGTCTGCTGCAACGCCTCGGCCTTGATTGAGGTCACGGCGCCTGTCACGTCGCTCTTCCTCATGGTGCCATAGCCCACGGCCACGACCTCGTCAAGCATCTGGTCGCTCTTCTCCATCATCACGTTGAGGGGGCTCTGGCCGTTATAGGCCTCCTCAAGGCTCTTGCAGTCTATGAAGGAGAATACCAGCACGTCGCCGCGCCGCGCCTTGATGTTGAAGTTTCCGTCCATGTCGGAGATTGTGCCTGTCGATGTGCCTTTGATGCTGATGTTTACAAAGGGGAGCGGCTGCCCGTCGTCTTTCGACTTCACGGTGCCCGTCACGCTATCCGGCTGCTGCGCCCACATGACAGCGGGCATGAGGAGCAGGAAGGCCATGAGCAGCCATCTGTTTGTTCCGCTTGATGTTTTCATAATAGGTGTCATAAATGGTTTCACTTTTCGTCGGTCTCCCTCGCCGTTCCGTTTTGGTTGACGACGCAAATATGCTAACGCCGTTAAAAAAATGCGCACAAATGTACCCTACTCGAATACGCAACATAATTTAGCGTTTCCTCTGCCGCTACGACATCTGCTGTTTATAATTCATATTTTCAGCCATTTATATCGTTTTTACAACTCTCATTTATGCTGTGTCACTTAGTGTCTGATACTCTCGTTTCCGTCGCGCCGCAGTCAATCTATTAATTATTGTAGTAAGGCGTGGAGTATATCCGCTTTTTCATTTTTTTACTTATTTTGCACTTTGATACCCCAATGAAAACGAAAAAGCGATGCGCTCTTTAATCAGTCCGGCACGCGTTGCCTGGGTCTCGCTCCTTCTCGCGCCCATCTTCTCTATGCCCGCCGAGGCGGCTTGGCTAATGCCCGTCACACACTTCACGCGCCAAGACTATGCCGCTGGCACGCAAAACTGGGACTTGGCCCAGCAACAGAACGACTGGATATATGTCGGCAACAATTACGGCCTGCTTGAATATGACGGCACGCGGTGGAAGCTCTACGGACTCTGGAACTCTTCGGCCGTGAGGTCGGTCAAGGTGGCGGAGGATGGCGACATCTTTTGCGGCGGCTCCAACGAGTTCGGCGTCTTCAGGAGCGACGGGCTTGGCGGCCTAGCCTACGAGTCTCTCTCTGACCGCCTTTCTGAGGCCGACAATGGTTTTGGCGACGTCTGGGGCGTGGAGATTTGGCGAAATCATGTCTATTTCGTGACGCACAACGCCATCTTCACGCTAGACAGGGTCACGCGGCAAGTGTCTAAGCATGACAGTCAACAGATCATAAACAGCTGCGCGCTCGTGGGCGACACGCTCTACGTCTCCCGCGCCGACGGCATCTTCAGCACTTCGTCAGGCGGATCCTTCGTCTCGCGCCTACAAGGCAGCGAAGAGGTGGCCAAGCTGGGCGTCAGAAAGATATGCGCCATGAGCGGCGGACGTCTGCTCATCGGCACCACCGAGGGCGGGCTGTGGGTGGCAGCGGGCGGGAGGCTCTCCAAGATGCGCACCGAGGCCGATGACTATGTGAGCCGAAACGTGCTCTACACAGTCTGCGCCAACGACAACTACATTGCCCAAGGCACCGTGGCCGGAGGGGTGGCACTGACGCGGCTAGACGGGAGCGAGGCTTGCTACGTCAACGGAGCCAACGGGCTGCAAAACAACACGGTGCTCTCCGCCATGTTCGACAAGGCCGGCAATCTCTGGTGCGGCCTTGACCAAGGCGTGGACCGCATTGAGATAGACTCGCCGCAAAGCCAGCTCTACGGGCAGGCGAGCGACTTCGGCACAGGCTACGCCGCGCTCATAGCGTCCGGCAAACTGTTCATCGGCACCAACAGGGGGCTCTTCAGAGCCGACTACCCGCTAGACGATGGCGCGCCCACCTTCGCCGCCGAGCGCGTAGGCGGCAGCATAGGGCAGGTGTGGAGCCTGAGCCTTATGGGAGGACACCTTGTCTGCTGCCATGACAAGGGTCTCTTCGCCGTGGGGCCCGAGGGGGGGCTGGCGCCCATCTCGGAGGCCGACGGGTTCTGGCAGGTGAGGACGTTCCCGCTCAATGAGAATCTGGGCGTGGCGGGCGGCTATGACGGGCTATACATCATTCGCCTGGCGGCGGGGGGAGTCCAGATGGTGCGCAAGCTTGAGGGCGCGCCGAGGCAGGCCAAGACATTCGAGGTTGACAGTAATAACAGGGTGTGGATATGCACCGACAACGGCGTCGAGCGGCTCTCAATAAATCAGGGAATGACGCGATGCGCACGCGAGGTGGTCGTGAAGAGACCCGAGAGCGAGTCGCCATATTGCAATGTCATCAAGTTCGATGGGCACATCGTCGTCTCGGCAGGCGGCAAGTCTTTCATCACCAATGAGCGCAACGAACTGTCTGACGAGCCGGGAATCTTGGAACTGTGCGACGGCAATGGGGCCTTCTACAACGCCATACAGCGCGACTCCGAGGGAAACGTGTGGTACATCACAGGCAACGCCCTCAAGGTGAGGAGACTCGACAGGCGGAGCATGCAATATGACTCCCGCCCTACGCTCCTGTGGGACCTGCCTGAGTTCTACGTCTACGGCTTCACCACAATGCTCACCATCGGACACGGACAGGCCATTGTCAGCTGCGTGCAGGGCTTCGCCTTGGCCAATATGAGAAACGCGGCGGTAAAGGCCAAGGAGCGCAGCCCAAAGCTCTTCGTCCGCCAGTTGGCCTCCATCACGCCCGGGCGGGAGGAGGTGTTTTTCGGGGAGTCATTCCCACACGCAGAGAGGGAGATAAGCATCCCATATGATCAAAACTCCGTCCGCATAACATTCAGCTGCACCCAAGGCTACGCCAAGGCGCAGTCCTTCAGCTGCATGCTTAGCCGCAATGGCGATGGAGAATACACTGATTGGGACGTCGCCACAACCAAGGAATACACTTTCCTCAAGCCCGGAAGATACCGTTTCTGCGTAAAGATGCGCCATACTGACGGCTCTGTATTCGGCCCAGTGAGCATCGCGTTCGCCATCCTGCCACCTTGGTACCTCACCCGGTGGGCCATGGCCGCCTACGCCATCTTGACCTTCGCCGCGGCCGCGCTCATCGTCTTGGCTGTCAAGAGGCACAACAAGGCCGCCCGCCGCAAGATAACTTTGCAGAAAGAGGAGGAGCTAAAAAGGCAGGAGAGAGACTTCGCGCAAAAAACTCTTGTGCGAGACAAGGAGATTCTTCAGCTCCGTAATGAGAAAATAGAGAGCGAGCTAAAGAGCAAGAGCCAAGAGCTATCCAGTTTCATGCTCAACACCCTCAACCGCAATGAGCTCATTACGAAAGTAAAACGAGACATCAGCAAGATTCAGGAAGATCTTGAGGCGCAAGACAAAACCTCGGCACAAAAGAGGCTTGCGCAGCTGCAGGCGCGCCTGACGCAAGACGCCGACACCCGAGTCAATTGGGAGCGGTTCGAGGAAAATTTCGACATCGTGAACGATAAGTTCATGCGCAAGCTGCAGGCCAAGTTCCCTTGGATCTCTTCCAATGAGAAGAAGCTCTGCGTATACATCGTCATGGGATATATGAATAAGGAGATAGCGCCGCTTATGAACATCTCCACCCGAGGCGTTGAGATGTTGCGATACCGCATGCGCAAAAAAATGGAGCTACAACGCGAAGATGACATCGAGTCACTCCTGCGCTCCATTCGCGACGAAAATGACTCCGCCACGCGCTCCTAGCGCAGACTAATAAGGTCGTCTAGCCGAGTCATCTTGCCTTCGCGCCCGCCCGACATCCACAGCGAGCCAAGGTGGCAGGCGGGCGTGAGCAAATATTTGGCTTGAGGCGCGCCGCGCGAGGGCAAGGCGTCAGCGTTCAGCACACATATGTCACATGGCGGCACGCTTGCGCCTTTGCCGTTCACAATGGCCAACCTCGCGCTTGGTGTATCAATTGTCTCCAAATCTCTCATCGCCCGTACGTTGCGAAGTCTCACACCATGACGTCCAGCCCACGTCCTGATGGCTCTCAGTGAGCCAGGATGCGACGAGTCCGACATCAGGGCGTCTGCAGCACGCCCGTCACTCACCACCACCGACGCGCGACCAGACACCACAAAAAGCAACACCTCCGGCCTACGGCACACATTGTTAACCGCCATGACTGCCGCAAAAAACGCCACCGCCAGGCACAACACCCTTCGCGAGGCGAGGCTACGCATGCGGAGCCATGCGAACGTCGCAATCACAAGGCACGCGGTGGCCAGCAGCGAGCACGCGTTCTGAGGGCCTAGGCTCAGGTTAGCCAGCGGCAATTCCGCCGCCCAGGCGCAATACCTCGTGATACCTGTCAACAGCCAGTCTGTGGCCGCACCAACTGCGCTTCCCACATACGGCAGCGCGCACGTCAATGGGCCAAACAGAGCCATGTTAAAGGCCAACCATATAGCCGGTACAATAACTAAGTTGTTCAGCCCGAAATAAGTAGGAAAATAATAGAAGTAGTACAGTATTATCGGCGCTGTCGCCAACTGGGCCACCGCGCTCACGCCCAGCGCTAGCAGCGTCTTGCCGCATAGCCATAGCCATATGCGCCTCCAGCGGCCGGCTTGTTTCTCAGGCTTGCACCAGGCGAATACTCGCTCATTCACCCACGGCATCATGGCCAGGAGACCGCCCACAGCCGCAAAACTTAGCCACAGCCCAACGCTGCCCACTGCCATCGGGTCAAACAATAATATTATCAACAATGCCGCCGATAAGGTATGCAAGGAACTGAACGGCATTCCCCTCAATTTGGCCAACTGTATAAACGTGAACATTATCGACGCTCTCACAACCGACGGCCCCAAACCCACAAGCACGGCATAAGCCCACAACCCTGACACTGTCAGCAACATCACCAATCTCCCTCGCAAAAAAAGAGAGAATACAAGCGTCATAACCCAAGCCAACACACCAACGTGCAGCCCACTCACCGCCAGCACATGACTTGTCCCGCAAGTGGAGAAACTGCTGCTCACTTCTCTCGGCAACTCGCTTCTGTCCGCCAGCAACAAAGCGCGCAGCAGCGCTCTGTTGTCTTCATTCACGCCCATTCGCTCTAGAGCCTCACCATACTTCTCGTTTATCCACCCTACAACCCAGGCCACGCTGATTCTCTTTGGCTCTCTCGTTTCAATCTCATAGCCTCTGGCCAAAAATCCTATCCCACGTTGCTCTAGGTAATACCTGTAATCAAAACTACTAAACACGTCCTGATACGGCTCCAGCGTCACACCACGCACTCGCACCCTCATTCCGCACCTAACCTCCGCCAACCCGTGCCCAAGCTCACGCTTTATCTCCACTATCCCACGCCTCCCTGCCACACAACGGTCACCGTCCATCGCCATCGAGTCCGTCTCCACTTCAAAAGATGTCCTCAACGAATCCCGCCATGTCACCCTAGTCACCACGCCTGTCAACACAAACGTCTTTTTACCCGGCTCTAACTCAACCCGTTTCCCCTGAACGCTATATGCGCCCCAAAGAAACGAGCATACGCAAACCAAGCATAAGTACGCGCCATTACGCGCCTCTGCCACTCTCCTAAGTCTGTAATGAAAAAAAGACCCTAACACAATCAGCACGGCCGTGCCTGACATCATCGCGCCCCAAGCGGCATCTGTGCCAATCCCCACGGCTGCGCCCACGGCCATAAACGACGCTATAGGCAGCAACGGGCAGCTTGATAAATAATTAGCCCAACTATTTCTTATCGGTATTTTTGACATTCCTCACAATTGCGGCAAATGTTTACAACGAAAAAAGGCAACCAGATCAAAATCATCTGGCTGCCTCTTGGTCGGGATTATGCGATTCGAACGCACGACCTCTACGTCCCGAACGTAGCGCGCTACCAACTGCGCTAAATCCCGATCCCTATTGCCCACCTCTGCGATGGACGATGCAAAATTACTCTTTTTTTGTTTCGGGGCAAGGGGGAAGGCCTATATTTTTGGAGGGGGCGACACGTTTTATTGATGTCGATGAGGAACGGCCACGGATGTCGGGTTGGCGTAGTGGCGGAGTGTGCAGAGGCCCGCGCGGGTGGCGTCGAGCAGGGTGGAGGGGCATAGCTCGGGCGATGGCACGCCAGCGTGACCCAAAGCGGCGTCAGACTCGTAGACGTAGGCCTCGTCCCACAGCCCCTCGGCAATGAATGAGCGAAGCGTCTGGGCGCCGCCCTCGACTATTATGGAGTTGAGGCCTTCGGCTCTGGCCACGTCTAGCGCGTCCCGCGCCACACCCCCATCTGGCAGAGGGCGAGCCACGTATTTGACAACACCGGCCTCGGCCTCCACCGTGCGGTTCACCACCACCGTGCGCCCCCCGTCCGTCAGTGCCAGCGCCTGAGGCGGCAGGCGCAGAGACGGGGCCAAGATCAGGCGTACGGGAGACGGGCCCTCCCACAGCCGCGGCGTGAGGCGGGGGTTGTCTGAGCGAACGGTGCCGGCACCAACCAGAATGCCGTCCTCGGTCGTCCGCCGCCTATGCTCTAGGGTCAAGGCCTCAGCGCCGCTCACGGCCAAGGGACACGGAGCCCCGTCAACAACGTCACCAATAAAACCGTCGGCCGTCCGAGCCCATTTTAATATTACGTAGGGCCGGCCTTTCTCCTGGATTGTGAAGAAGCGACGGTTCAGCCATCTGCACTCGCCTTCGAGCACGCCCACCGTCACGTCAACCCCGGCCTCGCGCAATTTCATGATGCCGCGGCCGTCCACGCGGGCAAATGTGTCTCGGCAACCCACCACCACGCGGGGGATTCGTTTGCTTATGATGAGGTCGGCGCACGGCGGAGTCCGACCATGGTGCGCGCACGGCTCCAGGCTCACGTATATCGTGGAGCGGCTGAGCTGCCGAGGGTCGCGCACCGAGGCTATGGCGTTGACCTCGGCGTGGGGCTGACCGGCTTTGTGATGCCACCCCTCGCCTATTATGCGCCCGTCACACACCACCACGGCGCCCACCATGGGGTTGGGGTAGGTGCGACCCTCGGCGTTGAGGGCCAGCTGGATGCATCGGCGCATATATTTCTCATCGTCGCGGGCGTTGGCGTTTTGGCCCGCGGTGGCTATTTTTGTCTCGTTTTCCATCAAGTGTCATGCTGACGCCGGACCGCCCTTGGCTCGTGCCTCGGACTGCCGTCCCGCATGGCCAAAAGTAGTAAAAATAGATGAGCCAAATCACTGTTTTCGGGCTCCGCAAGGAGCTGACAGCCTTTCTGGAGCCGAGCCTGGGCCACGAGGCCGCACCCACTGTCAGGGGGCTGCTGGCCACCGAGTGGGGGTGGTCTCTCACCGACATGGCCCTGCGGCAGCAAGAGGCTGTGCCCGATGACGAGGCCGGCAGGCTTCGCCAAATGGCCAAGAGGCTCGCCGCCCACGAGCCTCTGCAATATGTCTGCGGGCAGTGCTTCTTTTGCGGCCTCAGGCTGAGCGTCGGGCCGGGGGCGCTCATCCCGCGGCCCGAGACGGAGCAGCTTGTGGAGCTCATCGACCAGTGGGCCGGGGGGCGGGGCGGCCTCAGGGTCTTGGACATCGGCACGGGCAGCGGGTGCATAGCCTTGGCGCTGAGCCACGCGCTGGAGGGCGCCAAGGTCTCGGCCATTGACTTTTCCGCGCAGGCAGTGGAGATGGCCCGCGCCAACGCCGACGGCACCGGAGTCAGAGTGTGGCGGCAAGACGTGATGACGGCGTCGCCCGCCGAGCTTGGCGAGTATGACATCGTGGTGAGCAACCCTCCCTACGTGCGCCTGAGCGAGAGGGAGGGCATGGAGGCCAATGTCTTGGATCATGAGCCGGAGTCCGCACTCTTCGTCCCAGACGATGACCCGCTCGTCTTCTACCGACGCATTGCGAGCCTGTGCGTCAGCGGCTTGCTTGCCGAGGGCGGAGGACTGTTTTTTGAGATAAATGAGGCCTTGGGCCGCGAGACGGCCGACACCATGAGAGCCGCGGGCCTGAGAGCCGTGGACGTGCGCAAAGACTATCTGGGCAAAGACCGCTTCGCCCTTGGTTTCCTTTAGGAAAAAACATATATTAGCCCATGCGGCGGCAGCGCGAGACGACAGTCTCACAAAGCTGGCAAAACAATGCTTATCTAATTACATACACAACTATGATAGAACAACTTACTGATGCGACCTTCAAGGCTGAGGTCGAGGGCAAGGGCGGCGTAGCCGTGGTAGATTTCTGGGCCGTGTGGTGTGGGCCGTGCCGCGCCTTGGCGCCTCACGTTGACGCGCTCGCCTCAGAATATGAGGGCAGGGCACGCTTCTACAAGATGGACGTCGACGCCAACCAGGAGATCCCCGCAAGCCTTGGAATCATGTCAATCCCCACGGTCATCTTTTTCAAAGACGGCCAAGTGGCTCAGAAGAGCGTGGGCCTGAGGTCGAAAGATCAGCTGGCCAAAATCTTGAACGAGCTTCTTTAGCCCGTGGCCTGGGTGGAATTTTGAGAGTTAGCCCCCGTCATTGAGCCAGTGACGGGGGTTTCTCTTTTCACCGCGTCTCCAGGCTTCTGGGGGGGGAAAAAAACAAGCAGGCCCGGTGGTCACCCACCGAGCCTGCTTATGAGAAAATCACAATCAAACAGAGCTGGACCGTTGTCCGCTCAGCGCCTGCCATCGCGGCATGCGCAACTAAAAACCTCCATTATGAAAAACTATCACTTTCTTTTGTTGACAGTGCAAATATATGACAGCCGCGCCTTGCCACACACTATTTTCAACACATAGCCGCCTTTCATCAATCAACGGCGCGGCCAACGTGCGAAAGGCCTCTTTTCTTCTACAAAAAAATGGTGGCGGCGCCTCGGCGGGCAGGCTTAATGGGCTCGCGCCCGCGGCAGGCTTTCCGCTGCGCTGTCTTGCGGCTAGGCTGGCGGGGGCTCGCGCGCCATCGCCTTCTTTTCGTTGACCGCAAAAGAGTGTTTGGCTGGTCGAATTGGCTTTCGTTGAGATATATCCGCCCGTGGTGGAAAAGATTGCCCTGGGGCGGAATGGCGCGTTACCTTTGCCAATGTCATAAGACAAGACGCAGAGAATTCTTTTC
>SAMEA104315425__coassemble_724_pt1 | contig 24184 bp, 21 predicted proteins | sample SAMEA104315425__metabat2_high_PE_033 | metagenome-assembled genome bin SAMEA104315425 (sample SAMEA104315425) | gut metagenome | biome: Monkey gut; feature: monkey-associated habitat; material: faeces | place: China | collected 2013 | reverse complement strand
TGGAGCGGCCCGCCGAGATGCCCTCGCGGTTGACGAAGAACAGGGCCACGCTCGTGCCCCCCACGGCAGATGGCGTGACGGCGGAGGAAAACTCCCACAGCATTATGATCCTGAACGCCGCAAACCACCCAAGCTCACCGCCGCTCAGCAGCCTGATGCGCACCATATAGCCCACGTCGCGCCCCATCATGAACAGCACGGCCGCGGCGAACCATATGACGGACGAGGGCCCGAGGTTGAACGCGTCGAACGTGCCAGGCTCATACTCTTTGGCGAAGAGATAGGTCGTCACGCCAAGCCCTATGACGATGGGCAGCACTATCTTCCACGATTTGAGGCTCGCCAGGGCTGTCTCCGTATTCTCTTTTTTCTCTGCCATTGTCTTCGTTTCCTTAGTGCGCCGGCGGGCGCTCCGGTTGTCAGAAGTTAAAGATGTCTGTCTCGCCGCAGTCTGTGGCGTCGTCGCTCGCCGCGCCGTCGGCCTGCGAGGCCGCGTCCTCATCGGCGTTGACCCCCTTGTCGGAGCAGTCGAGGGAGAAGTTGATCACCTGCGGGCGGTCGAACGCGTCTTCGGGGCGCACGTCCATGACCGACGCGTCGTCAAACACTTTCAAGATGAAACGGCCGAAGACCGGGATGGCCGCGTTGGATGCCTGGCCAATGCTCATGCTGTTGAAGTGGATGCCTCGCTCTTCGCCTCCAACCCAGACTCCGGCCACCAGGTGTGGCATGACGGCCATAAACCAGCCGTCGCTCTGGTTCTGCGTGGTGCCGGTCTTGCCGCCCATCTGGCACGTGAGCCTGTAAGAGGGGCCCCTGAGGCGGCGCGCCGTGCCTTGGTCCACCACGCCCTGCAGCAGGCTTATCATCATGAATGCCGTCTGCTCGTCAATGACCTCGCGCTCGCGCCGGCCAAAACGCCCCACCACGTTGCCGTAGCGGTCCTGAATCTCTGTCACGTATATGGGGTCAATATGCACGCCTTTGTTCACGTAGGTGCCATAGGCGCCCACCATCTCGCTCAGCTTCACGTCACTGGTGCCGAGGAAGAGCGAAGGCACGGGGTCTATGGGGCTCTCCACGCCCAGGGCGTGGATCAGGCTGGCCACCTGCTCGGGCGAGGTCTGCTTCATGGCCCAGCCCGTCACGTTGTTGTTTGAGTTGGCCAGTCCCCACTTCAGGCTCACCATCTCGCCCAGGCGGGCGTCGCCGGCGTTGCGAGGGGTCCACGTCTTCGTGCCTCCGTCCTCGGCCGGCACGGTGAACGTCTGAGGCGAGTTCGGCACAAGGTCGCATGGCGTGTGGCCGTCGCGAAATATGGTGGTGTAGACAAACGGCTTGATGGTCGAGCCCACCTGGCGGCGGCCCTTGTTCACCATGTCATATTGGAAGTAGCGGAAGTTTGGCCCACCCACGTAGGCCCTGACGCCGCCCGTGCTCGGGTCCATGGCCATGAAGGCGCAGCGGAGGAAGTGCTTGTGATAGACCACTGAGTCGTAGGGGGTGATGACTGTGTCTCGCTCCAGCCCGTCAGCGTCCCAGTCAAAGACGCGGGTCTCCACGGCCTCGTGCATTTTTTTCATTATCTCGCCGTCGGCCATGCCCGAGGCTTTCAGCGCGCGCCAGCGCTCTGAGTTTTTCAGCGCGCGGCCTATCATGGCGTTGAACTGATCCTCCGTAATGTCGTTGGAGTAGGGGGCGAACTTGGCCCCTTTCTTGCTCTTGAAAAAGAGCGGTTGCAGGTTGTGGCCGATGTGCTCCTCCACGGCGGCCTCGGCGTAGGCCTGCATGCGGCTGTCTATGGTGGTGAAGATCTTGAGCCCGTCGCGATATATGTCATAGAGCGAGCCGTCGGCCTTGGGGTTTTTGTCTATCCAGCCGAAGAGCGGGTTCGTGGCCCACTGGATGCTGTCGTCAATGAACTCTTGCCCCTGCCACGAGGCGTAGTCTTTGCGCTCCGGCTTGTGGGCCTTGAGCTGCATGCGCAGAAACTCGCGGAAATATGGAGCCGTGCCGTCCTTATGGTCTTGGCGGCGAAATTTCGACACGTCTAGCGGCAACGCGCGCAGAGAGTCATATTGGGCCGTCGATATGTAGCGTTGCTTGAGCATCTGGCCAAGCACCACGTTGCGCCGGGCGGTCACTTTCTCGGGCCGGCGGATGGGGTTGAAGAGGGCGGGGTTCTTGAGCATCCCCACCAGCATGGCCGCCTGCTCTATCTTCAGGTCTTTGGCCTTGACTCCAAAAAAGGTGTAGGCCGCGCTCTCAATGCCGTAGGCGTCGTAGACGAAGCCCACCTTGTTGAGATACATGGCAATGATCTCGTCTTTCGTGTAGCTGCGCTCCAGCTTGACGGCTATGACCCACTCGTTGAGCTTCTGCACCATGCGCTCCGACATGCTGTGCGCCTTCTCATGAAACAGCATCTTGGCCAGCTGCTGCGTTATGGTGCTGCCGCCGCCCGAGCTCTCGTCTCCCGTCATCACGGTCTTGACCAGCACGCGGAAGAGGCTCCTGACGTCGATGCCGGAGTGGCTGTAGAATCGCTCGTCCTCAGTGGCCACCAGCGCGTGCACCAGGTGGGGGGAGAGGTTCTCGAAGTCCACATAGCTGCGGTTCTCCACGTAAAAGCGGCCAATGGGCTTGCCGTCTGCCGATATTATCTCTGTCGCTATGTTGCTCTTGGGGTTCTCAAGATCGGCGAATGAGGGCATGTAGCCCAACGCGCCCTGAGACAGAAGAAGAAAGAAAACAATGACGCCAAGCACCCCGACTCCGAAGACGGACCAGAACCCTATGACGTATGGCTTAAACTCGGGCTTCATCAAGACAAGTTTACTTTGTTTATGGCTGCTTTATCGGGCTAATTTAGCAATATCGCCTATCTTATCAAAAATTTGTTCCCGCCCCAGCACGCCGTCACGCCTTTTTTATGGCCGCGCCGCCGCCGCCGCCCGCCTTTTTTATTACCTTTGGATTTTCGGATGCGGCACAAGAAGCCGACACCCATAACTTCATATACATAGAATAGCCAAGACTCAGCAGCAGATTCGATATGTGCGGAATTGTAGGATACGTGGGCGGTCGCACCGCCTGGCCTATCATCATAAAAGGACTTCAGAGGCTTGAATACAGGGGCTATGACTCGGCCGGCGTGGCCGTGGTGGGCGACAATGGCCTCCGCGTCTTCAAACGCAGGGGCAAAGTGGCCGACCTCCTCCAACAGGTCAAGGGGCAAGACATTAGCGGCACCGTAGGCATAGGCCACACGCGCTGGGCCACACACGGCGAGCCCAACGACGTCAACGCCCACCCGCACGTCTCCATGCACGGCAAGTTCGTCGTGGTCCACAACGGCATAATTGAGAACTACCGCGAGATAAAGGCCCGCCTCGCCGAGAAGGGCTACACCTTCAAGTCGCAGACCGACACCGAGGTCCTGGCCTGTTTCTTCGAGAGCATATACGAAGAGGAGCGCCTCACCGCCGAGCAGGCCATAAAGGCCGCCCTCAAGAGGGTGGTGGGGGCCTACGGCCTCGGCATAATATGCACCGACGAGCCCGGCCGAGTCTTCGGGGCGCGCAAGGGCAGCCCTCTCGCGGTGGGCATAGGCGAGGGTGAATATTTTTTGGCGTCAGACGCCACGCCCATTGTGGAGTACACCGACAAGCTCATATATCTTGAAGATGAGCAGGTGGCCACGCTCTCCCGCGACGGCTACAACATCTCCAGCCTCAACGACGATCATCTAGACCCCGTCATCACGCGCGTCGACTTTGATGTCGACAACATTGACAAGGGCGGCTATGAACACTACATGCTCAAGGAGATTCACGAGCAGCCCGACTCTGTGGCCGACACCATGAGGGGCCGCGTCAGCCCGCAGACGCACTCCATAAACCTCGGCGGCATCGCCGACGTCATGCCGCGCCTCGTGCAGGCCAAGAGGCTCATCATAGTGGCCTGCGGCACATCGTTCCATGCGGGCCTTGTGGGAGAATATCTCCTTGAGCAGTTCGCGCGCATACCCGTCGAGGTCGAGTACGCCTCGGAGTTCCGTTACCGCGACCCCATCATCGGGCCAGACGACGTCATCATCGCCATCTCCCAGAGCGGCGAGACCGCCGACACCCTCGCCGCCATCCGCATGGCCAAGGAGCGCGGCGCGCTCGTCCTCGGCATATGCAATGTCGTCGGCTCTTCCATAGCCCGCGAGACCGACGCCGGCATATACACCCACGCGGGCCCGGAGATAGGCGTGGCCTCCACCAAGGCTTTCACCAGTCAGGTCGTGGTGCTCACCATGATGGCTTTCCTCCTCGGCCGCAAGAGGGGCGTGATTGACGAGAGGCGATACGCGCAGCTCGTCGACAGCCTCTTGGGCGTGCCCGACCTCATCGCGCGGGTCCTCAACGGCGAGGCGCACATACGCGAGGTCTCCCGAGCCTACCAGCTCGCCCAAAACGCCATATACCTCGGCCGCGGATATCTCTACCCCGTGGCGCTGGAGGGCGCGCTGAAGCTCAAAGAAATATCCTACATCCACGCCGAGGGCTACCCAGCGGCCGAAATGAAACACGGCCCCATTGCGCTGATTGACAACTGCATGCCCGTCTTCGTCCTGGCCACCCATGACAAGTTCTATGACAAGATTGTCAACAACATTCAAGAGGTCAAGGCGCGCAAGGGCCAGGTCGTGGCCATCGTCACGGCCGGAGACAGCGAGATAGCCAAGATGGCGGACTATGTGATAGAAATCCCCAAATGCGAAGACGCGCTGCTCCCTCTCGTGGCCGTGGTGCCGCTCCAGCTCATCAGCTACGACGTGGCCGTCATGCGCGGCTGCAACGTCGACCAGCCTCGCAACTTGGCCAAGTCCGTCACCGTGGAGTAAGGGCGCGCCGTTTTACTCATTAAGAAACTCATTGGGAAGCCGCGGCTGCGGCGCCCAGCATCAGACAAATATGGAATCTACAAGACAGAAAAAAATATCCCGCCTCCTCCAAAAGGAGACGGCCGAGATGTTTCAGCGAGAGCTCGCCGAGCTGACCCTCGGCACAATGGTCTCAGTCACCATAGCCCGAGTGTCGTCAGACCTCTCCGTGGCCAAGTTCTACCTCTCCATCTTCCCCGAGGCCAAGGCGCAGCAGGTGCTCGACTGCATCAACGCCAACAAAGTCAAGGTGCGCTACGCCCTCGGCAAGAGGATTGGAAAGCAGCTCCGCATAGTGCCGGAGCCGGCCTTCTTCATTGACGACAGCCTCAACTACTTGGAGAATATCGACCGCCTCCTCTCCGACGAGGAGAAATCAATGAGAGGCGAGCAATAACACTGAGCAAACACACGCCACACAACGATGCACTACGACCCCATAAAGCGGACGCTCGGCTCTTTCTTCAACCGCACGCCATGGCTCCGCGTTCTCTTCTATAAGCTCCTCGACATCCTCCTCCTCCGCTCTTGGCACATTCGCCGCGCCTTGCGCCGGTGGGTGGCGGACCGTGGCGGCAAGCCCGCCGACATCCTCGACGCCGGCAGCGGCTTCGGCCAATACTCCTATCGCCTGGCCAAACTGGCCGAAGGCAACAGGGTGCTGGGGGTCGACGTAAAGGAGGAGCAGATGGCGGACTGCAACGCCTTCTTCGCCCGCCTGGGCATGGGCGGGCGCGTGAGCTTCGAGGTGGCGGACCTCACCGCGTTCGCGCGCCCGGAGGCCTTCGACCTCGTGCTGTCTGTCGACGTCATGGAACACATCGAGGCCGACGAGGCGGTGTTCGCCAACTTCCACAAGTCACTCCGCCCTGGCGGGTTGCTGCTCATCTCCACGCCATCTGACAAGGGTGGCTCCGACGCTGACGAGCATGACAGCGCCGACGGCCACATCCACGGCTTCATTGACGAGCACGTCCGCGACGGATACAATATTGACGACATCAGGGCCAAGCTCGCCCGCGCCGGCTTCAGCCGCGTCGAGGCGGCCTACTCCTACGGCGCGCCAGGCCACGTCTCTTGGGTGCTGTCCATGAAATGGCCCATCTCGCTGCTCAATGTGAGCAAGGCCTTTTTCGTCATCCTGCCGCTCTACTATCTCCTGACGTTCCCGTTCTGCCTGTTGCTCAACTGGGCGGACGTCTCGCGGGCGCACAATAGCGGCACGGGGCTCATTGTCAAGGCCTACAAGTAGGCGCGCCCGTCTCTCACGTCATGGGGCGCAACACCTTGTCGTTGCTCATAGCGCGCCGTTACCTCTTCGCGCATAAGAGCCAGAACGCCATAAACGTCATCTCGGCCATCTCGGCCCTTGGCGTCCTTGTGGCCACGGCCGCCATCGTCATCGTCTTGAGCGTCTTCAATGGCCTCAACGGCCTCGTGTCGCGCCTCTTCGGGGCTTTCGACCCCGACCTGAAGATTGAGGCGGCCGAGGGCAAGAGCTTCGTGGCGGACTCGGCCGTCGTGGCCGCCTTGTCGGGCTGCGAGGGCGTTGTGGAGTGGGCGGGCGTGGTGGAAGACAACGCCCTGGTGCGCTACGGCAAGCGGCAAGTCCCCGCCACCATAATGGGTGTCGACGCCAACTATGGGCAAGTCACGGGCATAGACTCCATCATTGTCGAGGGCGCCTTCCGCCCCGGGCAGTGCCTTCTGGGCGAGGCTTTGGCGCAGCAACTGGCCGTCTCGCCGGCGTCTTTTGTGCCAAACGTGGTCTTCTACGCGCCCAAACGCAAAGGGGCGGTCAGCCTGGCTCATCCAGAGAGGTCCTTCGTGGAGCGCGTCGAGAGGGTGGGGGGAGTGTTCTCCGTCCAGCAGGTGGAGTATGACGCCAACATAATCATAGCTTCGTCAGAGACGGCGCGGTCGCTTTTCGACTATGCCGATGACGAGGTCACGAGCATCTCGGCGCACCTGAGCCCGTCGGCCTCGGCCCGTGGCGTGGCTCGCCGGCTTCAAGGCGCGCTGCCGGCCGGCCTCCTGGTCAAAGACCAGTGGATGCAGCATGAAGACTTTTTCAAGATGATGGAGGTGGAGAAACTCATGGCCTTCGCCATCTTGCTGTTCATAGCGCTCATCGCCGCCTTCAACATCATCGGCTCCATGTCCATGCTCATCTTCGAGAAGCGCGAGAGCGTCATGGTGTTGCGCTCGCTTGGCGCCGATGAGGGGCTCGTCACCCGCATCTTCCTTTTCGAGGGGTGGCTGCTCTCTGTCGGGGGGGCTGTCTTGGGGCTGGCGGTTGGTGTGCTGCTCACCCTGGCGCAAGAGCGTTGGGGCGTGGTCGGTTTTGGCGCCGACGACAGCTACATCATAAGCGCCTATCCCGTAGACCTCTGGTGGTCAGACATCGCCGCGGTCTTCATCGCCGTGGTGGCCCTGGCGGCGTTGGCCGCGTGGTATCCCGTCAAGGTCATCGTCCGCAATTACTACAGGCGACCGTGAGCCCGACGCGCGGCCTCGCGGCAGCCGCCTTGTTGGCGGGGAGTGACTCGCCACCCAAAAGCTCCCATTTTTCCGCCGGCGGGCCTCAAATATCAATTGTCTATTGACTGCAAAATCGTTACTTTTGCGCAACATAGAAAAATTGGTCATGTCGAACTCGAAGAAAATCAAGTCAGCACTTATCTCGGTCTTCCACAAGGACGGCCTTGACGAAATCGTCCGCGCCCTTGGAAACCTGGGTGTTAAGATCTACTCCACGGGCGGGACGCAAAAGTTCGTAGAGAGCCTCGGTGTGCCTGTCACGGCGGTTGAGGACGTCACGGGCTACCCCTCCATCCTCGGAGGCCGTGTCAAGACCCTCCACCCGGGTGTCTTCGGCGGCATTCTGGCGCGCCGTGACAACCCTCAAGACCTGGAGCAGCTGAAGCAGTATGACATCAACGAGATGGATCTCGTCATCGTGGATCTCTATCCTTTCGAGGACACTGTGGCCAGCGGCGCTGACAACCAGTCTATCATCGAAAAAATCGACATCGGCGGCATCTCCCTCATCCGCGCCGCCGCCAAGAACTACAAGGACGTTGTCATCGTGGCCTCCAAGGCCCAATATGCCCAGCTGGCCAGCCTCTTGGCCACCAAGGGCGGCATGACGGACGAGGAGGATCGCTATGACTTGGCCCGACAGGCCTTCGGCGTCTCTAGCCACTACGACTCCGCCATCTTCTCCTATTTCGACAGGGAGAAGCGCGACGGACTGCGCATAACGGCCGATGGCCGCATGCACCTCCGCTATGGCGAGAACCCTCACCAGCAGGGCGCCTTCTATGGCGACTTCGCCAAGATGTTCGAGCAGCTCCACGGCAAAGAAATATCTTACAACAACCTGCTCGACATCGACGCCGCGGTGGGCCTCATAAACGACTTCGACGAGACGGCCGTCGCCATCCTCAAGCACAATAACGCCTGCGGCGTGGCTCTGCGCCCAACGCTCCTGGAAGCTTGGAAAGACGCTTTGGCGGGAGACCCGGAGTCAGCCTTTGGCGGCATCGTCATCACCAACCGAACGGTCGACAAGGCCACGGCCGACGAGATGAACAAGATATTCTTCGAGGTCGTCATCGCCCCGGCCTATGACGCTGACGCGCTCGAGGTGCTCAAGCAGAAGAAGAACCGAATCATACTGGTCCGCAAAGAGTGCGCCCTCTCCGACAAGACCGTCCGCACCTGCCTCAACGGCTTCTTGGTGCAGGACCGCGACACCGCCACAGAGGTGGCCGACAAGCTGGAGAACAAAGGCGCCCGCGAAGCCACGAAGCAGGAGCTTGACGACCTCATCTTCGCCCAGAAGATTGTCAAGCACACCAAGAGCAACGCCATAGTCTTGGCCAAGAACCGTCAGCTGCTCGGCAGCGGGATGGGCCAGACGAGCCGAGTCAACGCGCTCAAGCACGCCATCGAAAAAGCCCACCACTTCAACCTCGACCTCCACGGCGCGGTCATGGGGTCCGACGCTTTCTTCCCATTCGGCGACTGCGTGGAGATAGCGCACAAAGAGGGCATCGAGGCCGTGATTGAGCCTGGCGGCTCCATCCGTGACGGCGAGACCATAGACTTCTGCAAAGCAAACGGCATGGCCTTGGTCTTCTCCGGCATCCGACACTTCAAGCACTAGAATGTCATGAACTTCGCCGCCGCCCGCCACCTTATGGCCGGGCGGCGGCTTAACAGCATACTCACACCAAAGGAATCATGGGACTTTTCTCATTCCTCTCCCAGGAGCTGGCGATGGACCTTGGCACAGCCAACACCATCATCATCCACGACGGCAAGATTGTCGTGGACGAGCCCTCCATCGTGTCACTAGACAAACACACCCAACGCACCATAGCCATTGGCCAGAAGGCGCGCCAGATGCACGGCAAGACGCACGAGAACATCTACACCATCAGGCCTTTGCGAGACGGCGTCATAGCCGACTTCAACGCGGCTGAGAAGATGATCCGAGGCATGATCAAGCTGCTGCCGCAGCCGCGCTTCTTCACGCCGTCACTCACCATGGTCATCTGCGTCCCCTCCGGCTCCACAGAGGTCGAGCTCCGCGCCGTGCGCGACTCGGCTGAGCACGCCGGAGGCCGAGAGATATACCTCATCTACGAGCCCATGGCGGCCGCTCTCGGCATAGGCATCGACGTCGAGGCGCCACAGGGCAACATGATCGTAGACATCGGCGGCGGCACCACAGAGATCGCCGTCATCTCGCTTGGCGGCATCGTCACAAACAAGAGCATCCGCATCGCCGGTGACGACCTCACGCTAGACATACAGGAGTATATGCGACGCCAGCACAACATCAAGGTGGGCGAGATAATGGCCGAGCGCATCAAGATTGGCGTGGGCTCCGCGCTGCCTGAGCTGGAGACGCCGCCAGACGACTTCGTCGTGCAGGGCCCGAGCATGTCCACGGCGCTCCCGCTCGAGGTGCCCGTCTCTTACCAAGAGATAGCCCACGCCCTAGAGAGAAGCGTGGCAAAGATCGAGGCCGCGGTCATGTCGGCCCTTGAGCAGACCCCACCCGAACTCTATGCCGACATTGTCAACAACGGCATCTACCTCACGGGCGGCGGCGCGCTGCTCCGAGGACTCGACAAGAGGCTGACGGACAAGATCCACATCCCGTTCCATATCGCCGAGAACCCGCTCCACAGCGTGGCCATCGGCACAGGAATAGCGCTCAAGAACCGCCATCGCGACCTGCCATATCTCAAGAGATAGGGCAGCGACGCCGCCATGCGGCGCGCGCCACTGACCACACTCCAAGCCTCGCCCCGGCATGCCGCCCCAGCCGCCACACACGTGACCGACAGGGCCCAACGCCGACGGCGAGGCTTCAAAATGCAAAGATGAACACAAACACACCCCCGCGCCAATGAGCAACTTTTTCCGATTCCTCATGAGCCACACGACAACGCTCGTGTTCCTGCTGCTTGAGGCTTTGGCCGCCATGCTCGTCCTGACGTGCAACGACTATCACAGGGCGTCTTACATCACGTCGGCCAATGTCGTCACGGGGTCGGTATTCCGCCTCACAAGCTCCATCGGCCGCTACTTCGGCCTGGCCAAGGCCAATGAGGCCCTCGTGAGCAAAAACCTGGCCTTGCAAGAGGAGGTGGCGCTGCTGCGAGCGCAACTCGACGCCGTGCCAGACTCGGTCATCGACGCGCTGCCGCTCTCGGCCAGGCCCGACCTGCGCTACCGTCTGGCGCACGTGGTGGGTGCCTCGACAAACCGGAGCCGCAATATGCTCACCCTCGACCAGGGCGCCGAAGACGGCATAAGGCAAGACATGGCCGTGGTGAACTCAGAAGGCGTGGTGGGCCTTGTGGCGGCGGTGAGCTCCCGCTTCGCGCTCGTGCTGCCCATCATCAACACAAGCTCACACCTCTCCGTCAAGGTCAAGGGCGTGAACTACCGAGGCCAGCTGGTGTGGGATGGCTTGTCTTGCCGCGAGGCCCAGGTGACAGACATCCCAGAGCACGCGCGGGTCGAGATCGGTGACACCGTGGTGACGAGCGGAGCCTCGACATTCTTCCCCGAAGGCATGATGGTCGGCACCATAAGCTCCATTGAGCCCGACCGCAATGGCGGGTTCTATGACATCGGCGTCGAGCTGGCTGTGGATTTCAACTCGGTCTATGACGTCGAGGTGGTGGAAGACCTCACGGCGGCTGAGCGGCAAAACCTTGAAAAATCGGTAGAGAATGAATAACACAGCCAACCTGCTCCGACTGGCCGCCATCTTCGCGGCAGTCATGACGCTCCAGGTCGTGGTGTTTGATAACATGGACTTCCTGGGCCTGTGCAACCCTTTCATCTACATCATCTTCATCATGCGCGTGCCGCTGGGCTGCCCCAACATACTGCTCATGCTTATGGCGGCCGTGGCGGGGCTTGTGGTCGATTTGGCTTCCAACACCCCGGGGATGCACATGATGGCCTGCGTCCTCATCGCCCGATTGCGCCCCTTCTTGCTGCGTCTCCTCTCGTTTCGCAACGCGGCCTACAAAGAGGGAGAGATGCCAGACGCCCGCACCTATGGCACATTGTGGTTCTTCCGCTACACGCTGCTAATGGTCTCGGTGCATCATGTCGCCCTCTTCCTCGTGGAGCAGTTCGACTCGTTCTTCTTGTGGCCCACCCTGGCCCGAATAGCGCTGAGCATAGTGGCCTCCGTGGCCATCATCATGCTGGTTGAGACCTTCGCTCCAAGGTTCTCCTCGGCAGCCGAAGACTGACGGGGCGGGCTTTATAACCAATATTTCCCGACTTCATTTAAGATGTACGAGAACAGGAAACTTGTCGTTGGCGCGCTCATGATTGCCATGGGCCTCGTGATATTGGCGCGGCTGCTCTACGTCCAGGTGCTGACTGACGAATACCGCGAGGCGGCGGACATGAACTCCCGCCGCAAGGTTGTCCAATACCCCTCCCGCGGCTTGATCTTCGACCGCAACGGCAAGCTCCTCGTCTCCAACCAGCCGGTCTATGACGTCCTGATCGTGCCGAAGGAGGTGGAGCCGTTTGACAGCGTCGACTTCTGCCAGACGGTGGGCATCGACATGCCCGCGCTGCGTCAGCTCTTCGCCGACGTCCGCACGCAAATTCGCCGCCGCAGGGCCTCAATACATAAGCCGACAATTTTCCTCCGCCAGCTGTCTGACGAGAGATATGCCGCCCTGCAAGAGAAACTGTACCGCCTCAAAGGCTTCTATGCGCAGAGGCGAACCCTGCGCAAATATGAGTATCCCGTGGCGGCGAACGTCTTGGGCTACGTGGGCGAGGTGAGCGACAAGTTCGTGGCCTCGCACCCCTATTACGCCCCAGGCGACTACGTGGGCGTCTCCGGCATCGAGAGCAGCTTTGAAGAGCAGCTCAGGGGGCGCAAGGGCGTCAACTATATCATGGTGGACGTGCTTGGGCGCACCAAGGGCGAGCTCTATGAGGGCAAATATGACACGGCCGCAGTCTCCGGCCAAGACCTCACCCTGTCGCTAGATGTCGACCTTCAGGCCTATGGCGAGAAGCTCATGCGCGGCAAGACGGGCAGCATCGTGGCCATACGCCCCCAGACGGGCGAAATCTTGGCCATGGTCTCGGCCCCGAGCTACGACCCCGCGCTCCTGGTGGGGCGAGACAGGTCGGTCAACTTCCCCATCCTCTCCAAAGACCCCACCAAGCCGCTCTTCAACCGCGCCATCCAGGCCTGGTATCCGCCAGGCTCCACTTTCAAGACCGTCAACGCGCTCATCGGCCTCGCCGAGGGAACGGTCTCGCCCTCGACGCGCTACCCGTGCCATCATGGCTACACCATAGGTTCTTTCCACCTCGGATGCCACGGCCACGCCTCGCCGCTCGACCTCAGGCAGTCCATCCAAAACTCTTGCAACGCCTACTATTGCTACGAGTTTCGCGAGCTGATTGACAACAAGAAATTCGGCAGCGTCAAGGTGGGGCTCGACGTGTGGAAAGACCACCTCGTTAAGTTTGGACTAGGGTACAAACTGGGCATCGACATTGCCAACGAGAACCGCGGCTTCATCCCCAACTCCGCCTACTATGACAAGGCCAAGGGCAAAAACTGGAACTCCCTCGGTGTGGTCTCGCTCTCCATCGGGCAGGGCGAGTTGCTGCTCACGCCCATACAGATGGCCAACGTGGCCGCCACGATAGCCAACAAAGGCTGGTTCATCACCCCTCACGTGGTCCACAAGGTCTCTGGCGGAAGCATTGACAGCCTCTACACCCAAAAGAGATATACGGGCATCGACACCTCGGCCTTCACCGTTGTGCAAGACGGCATGGAGCTGGCCGTGTGGGGCGCCAACGGCGGCACGGCCCGAGCCGCGCAGATCCCCGGCATTCGCGTGTGCGGCAAGACCGGCACGGCGCAAAACCCCCACGGGCGAGACCACTCCATCTTCATGGCTTTCGCGCCGCGGCAAGACCCTCAGATAGCCATTTCCGTATATGTTGAGAACGCCGGCTTCGGAGCCACATGGGCCGCGCCAATAGCCAGCCTTATGATTGAGAAATATATCAACGGCGAGATAGACCCCAAACGCAAATGGACCGAGGACAGGATTCTCTCCATGAGCACCATAGCCCCGGCCAAAGAGAAACCCCAAAAGGATCCCGCCCCGCGGCCCGTCAAGGCCGATGAGCCACAAGCCCGGCCCGCGCCGGCTGACGACCCTCAAAAAGACCACGCCCATGCTCTATGATAACGCCTCAATGGCCTCCTACCGCAAGGGGGTGGACTGGCCCGCCGTGCTGCTCTATGTGCTGCTCGTAGGCTTCGGCTGGTGCAACCTCTACGCTGCCAACTACAACCCCGAGGTGGGGGTCCAGTTCTCCTTCGGCGCGGAATACTTCAAGCAGCTCTGCTGGATTGCCGTATCGCTGAGCTGCGCTGGAGTCATAATGCTGTCTGACAGCAAGTTGTTTGTCGAGATGGCTTGGCCTGTCTACATCATTTCGCTCTTGCTCCTCATCGTGGTCCTCTTCGCAGGAAAAGAGGTCTATGGGGCGCGCTCGTGGCTCGTGCTGGGCCCCGTGGCGTTCCAGCCGGCCGAGTTCACCAAGATCGGCACCGCGCTCGTCTCGGCGCGCGTCATGAGCCGCTATGGCTTCGACTTCTCTTTCCGCCAATATGTCAAGCTCTTCGCCATCATCCTGGTGCCGGTGGGTTTCATCATATTGCAGAATGACACGGGCTCCGCCCTTGTCTATTTCGTCTTCATCTTGGCCATGTTTCGCGAGGGCCTGTCGCCCCACATCCTCATCATCGGGGGCGTGTGCCTGGTGGCGGCCGTGGCTTCGTTGTTGCTAGACGCCACGCTGGTGCTGCTGGTGGCCTCGGCCGTGTCTTTCATTGCCATGCACGTCTTGCTATGGCGTCAGCAGCAGCCGTGGGGCGCGCTCTTGTGCCTTGGCGTTGGCGCCGGCGTGGCCGCCGGTCTGTGGCTCGTCATGACCTTCGCCCTGCGCCGCGAGGTGATGGACGACGCCCTCATCTTGGCCGGCATGGCAGCCTCATCAGGGTGCCTGCTGATCCTCCTTCTGGTCAATAGGCTCAAGGGCGTGTGGTGGCTGCTCACCTACGTGTGGGTCACCTTGGCCACCTCTTTCGCCACGGGCTACGTCTTTGAGCATGTCTTGGGAGACCACCAGCGCACGCGCATCAACGTCCTCTTCGGCATCGAGGACGACCCTCTCGGCGCCGGCTACAATGTCAACCAGAGCCTCATCGCCATAGGCTCGGGCGGAGTGACGGGCAAGGGCTTCCTTGGCGGCACGCAGACCAAGCTCGACTTCGTGCCCAAGCAGACGACAGACTTCATCTTCTGCACCGTGGGCGAGGAGTGGGGATTCTTGGGCAGCGCGCTGCTCATCTGCGCCTACGTGGCCTTCTTCCTCCGCATCCTGGCTTTGGCCGAGAGGCAGCACTCCGTCTTCAGCAGGGTCTATGGCTACTGCGTCGCTGGCGTCTTCTTTTTCCATTTCACGGTGAACATATGCATGACCATTGGCCTCATGCCCGTCATAGGCATCCCGCTGCCTTTCTTTTCCTATGGAGGCTCGTCTCTTTGGGGATTCTCCGTCATGCTCTTCATATTCTTGAAACTAGACACTGACCGAAACTTCCTTATCCGATGAAGAATCTGCTCACCTACTTCTTCCAGGGGCTGCTATATCTGGTGCCGGTGGCCGTCACGCTCTACGTCCTCGTGGCCGTCGTCTCATGGGCCGACTCCATATTCGCCGGCATCCCCGTGGTGCGTCGCGTGCCGGGGCTCGGCCTCGTCTTGGTCTTGGCCTTGGTGACGCTGGCCGGATACCTTGGCGGCCGGCTGCTCACGCAGCCCGTGGTCTCCATCTTCAACCACATGCTCTCCAAGGTCCCGTTCATCAAGCTCATCTACACCTCGGTGCGCGACCTCATGAGGGCCTTCGTGGGAGAGAAGCGAAAGTTTGACAAGCCTGTCATCGTTAGTTTGGACAAAGAGGGCATCAACAACCGCCTAGGGTTTGTCACCCAGGGAGACTTGGCGGCGCTTGGCCTTGGCGGCATGGTGGCGGTATATTCTCCATACCCCTACAGTGTCATGGGAGACCTCATCATCGTGCCGGCGGATAAAGTTCGACCGTTGGATGGGGTCAACTCTGTGGAACTCATGAAGATGGTTGTCTCCGGTGGTGTCTCCGGCCAGGAAGAGGCAAAAAAAGAAACGCGGGCGGAGAATAAAAAATAGCCTCACCGCTTGGAAGTGTCGAAAAGACGACATATCTTTGCACTGTCAAAAATGACATGGGGGTATAGCTCAGTTGGCTAGAGCGTTTGAATGGCATTCAAAAGGTCACGGGTTCGACTCCCGTTATCTCCACCTTTTTAAGCTAGAGATTTGGAATTAGAGTGGACGGATTTGCTACTTGCAACCACTATAAAAAAGTGCTAAAAAGCGATTTTCTCACTTTTGCATCTCTTTCCCCTCTTCTTTCTTCTGTTATCTGGCCGAACGACTGCAAGTCGGGAGACTCTTTTTGCGCCCTTATGGGGGTAAACTGGCCACAGCGTCATCGTTTCGCGACGTAAATGACGGGGCTGCAAGATGATTAAACCCGCAAAAAAACAAACAACAACACAAAGATGGCTTACTTTTTTACTTCAGAGTCGGTCTCAGAGGGGCATCCTGACAAGGTCGCCGATCAGATTTCGGACGCTGTGCTCGACGCCCTGCTCATTCAAGACGAGGAAAGCAAAGTGGCGTGCGAGACGCTCGTGACCACTGGCCTGACGGTTGTGGCCGGCGAGCTGAACACCAACGGCTACGTGTCTGTGCAAGATGTGGCGCGCCGCGTCATAAGCACTATTGGATACAACAAGTCGGAGTATCAGTTCGACGCCAACTCTTGTGGCGTCATCTCCGCCCTGCACGAGCAGAGCCACGACATCAACCAGGGCGTCGTGCGACAGCAGAAAGAGATGCAGGGGGCCGGTGACCAGGGCATGATGTTCGGCTACGCCTGCCGAGACACGGAGGAGCTTATGCCGCTGCCCATATTCCTGGCTCATCGCCTGCTCGAGGAGCTTTCAAAAATCCGCCGCGAGGGCAAGGTCATGACCTACCTCCGCCCCGACTCCAAGAGTCAGGTGACGGTGGAGTACTCTGACGACAACCGCCCTCTGCGCATCGACACCGTGGTCATCTCCACGCAGCATGACGACTTCGCCCCGGAGCGAGAGATGCTCGACATCATCAGCCAAGATGTGAAAAACATCCTCCTCGAGCGCGTCAAGAAGAACCTCCCCAAGGCCATTGCCGACCTCTTTGAGGACGAGATTGTCATCTTGGACAACGCCACGGCGGGCCGCCCCGAGGACGCAGGCAAGCTAAAACTCTTCGTCAACCCCACGGGCAAGTTTGTCATTGGCGGCCCTCACGGAGACACTGGCCTCACGGGCCGCAAGATCATCGTGGACACCTATGGCGGCAAGGGCGCCCATGGCGGCGGCGCCTTCTCTGGCAAAGACCCGTCCAAGGTCGACCGTTCCGCGGCCTATGCCGCTCGCCACGTGGCCAAAAACCTTGTGGCGGCCGGTGTGGCTGACGAGGTGCTCGTCGAGGTGGCCTACGCCATCGGCATAGCTGAGCCCGTCGGCCTCTACGTCAACACCTACGGAACGAGCCACGTGGCCCTCACCGACGGCCAGATTGCCGAGAAGGTGCTCAAGGTGTTTGACATGAGGCCCTACGCCATCATTGAGCGTTTCAAGCTCAAGAACCCCATCTACGAGCCCACGGCCTCCTATGGCCACTTCGGCCGCAAGCCGCAGGTGAAAGACGTGACCATCAACGTCAATGGCCGCACGTTCACCAAGCGCGTGGAGCTCTTCACGTGGGAGAAGCTCGACTATGTTGACAAGGTCAAGGAGGCGTTCGGGATCTAGAAGGCCTTTCTGACGCTGCATAAAAGTAAGGCGGCGCGCCCCCCGGGGGGGCGCGCCGCTTGTTGTTTGTTTCTATGTGGTGGAGGTTGTCTATCAACCGTGTCGTTCCCCACATAAGGGATGCTGATTGTTCTATTTTTATTGAAATAACCTCTCGTTCACTCTAACCAGGAGGGCTAGGTATTGTTCCTTCCATTCTCTAGTGCACCGGCGGTGTGGTTGTGCGTCATCTATTTTTACGCTGCATACGCCATCTTTCAATGCGTCAAAATACTTAATGCGGCAATCACCACCGCAAATGTATTTTAGTTCACAAGATTGACATGGTTTTAGGTGGTCGACATTTGAAAATTTTCTTGCCTCTTTGCACCTTTGCATGATCGAGTCAAAGGAATCCTCTTTGACGTTCCCAATACTTTTCAGAGAAGGAACTCGCGAACATAGGTATACGTCACCATTTGAAGCAATGGTTGGCATGCCAAAAGTGCAATTGTCATTAAGTGTACCTCTCTTCATTGCGGAAACAAAGAGGTCGTCTTTACTTCTTCCATACACGCCTTCGTATATCTTGTCAACAATCTGTTGCATCTCTTCCCTTTCTTCGGTCGAAATGTGAACGTCTCGCCCGTCCATAAGATCCCCTGAAAACGTAATGTGGAAGTTCTGCCCTTTGTATTTGTCCACTAGACTCTTACCCCAGCTAATGTAGTTGTTGTAGTTTAATTTGAAAGATTCGTTGATTATCGGAGTGCAACCGATAGAAGTTGGCACGCCCTTTTTTACAAATCGATCGACTGTACATAATGCCTTTTCATAGATATGCCGTCCTCGTATGCTTGCATTTGTTTCTTCTGAATACCCGTCTACGCTAATCTGAATTTCATCAATGTACTTATATAGGTCATTTACCATCTCCTTTGACCAAGACACTCCATTAGTAAGCACTGATGTTTTCAATCCTATTTCGTGAGTGTATTTCAGAATATGACCAAAATCATTTCTAACACTTACTTCACCTCCAGAGAAGACAACTCGAAGCCCATTGTGGAGCTTGAATTCAGACAGCAGATGAAATATCTGGTCTGTTGACATCTCGTTGTCGTCCCTTTCTCCGGCAAACATATAACAATGTCGGCATCTCAGGTTACACTCGTTGGTTAAATACAGATGTAATTTGAATGGGGCGTTGCTGTCTCGTTGGTGTTCGCGTTCTTCAAACCGTTTGGCCTCAACCTGCAAAACGCAATATTGAGCATTCCCTACATCACCCTCAAATCTTTCGAGAGAGTCTTTGATACTATGTTCCTGAAGCAGTTTGAAAAAATCTAGTTGCTCTTCGTTTTCTAGTACTATCCAATTGATATTGTGAGCACTGATAACGATAATTTTCCCGTCAAATGGTATAGCTTTTGCGTCGCGAGGAAATGAATATTTCTTAGTCTCGTCTATATGTTTCTTTATAATAGCCATATGGTAAAAAAAAAGCAGGTGACATGAGTCACGTCACCTGCTATAATTTAGTCCAAGGCTGGTTACTTGCACCCGTAATCGCTTCCGCAATCCCCATGCTGGTAACATTGTGTATAACAACCCTTGCCTTGAACGCTCTCGAACTCGACTTCCTGTTTTACTTCATAATTTATATCCATAGCATATAGAAACTTAGTTTTGGTTATTAATCGTCATCCATCCCGTCAGGGAACATCATATTCAAAGTAGCCTCGTTAGTGTTATCTGTGATTTGTTGCTGCCACTCAGAATAGTCTGGATTGTCAGATTCGTATTTGCCATACTCACTATCATTAAGATCGTCTATTGTTCTATCATCTTTAGACATAACTTTTAGGTTTTGAAAATTTAACAATAACTTCGCAAAGTTGTAAATTGCCTCTTCGGCAGTTCTGTCAACTCCGACCTGGTCAAAGTTGAGCAGTTTATAGTTCTTAGTCTAGCGTCATGCTGCTTGATGCTTTTAATTAACTGATGCGAATATATATATATATATATCCAAATATCGCAGCGTTTTTAACGCAAAAAATCGACTCCTGCGTATGTGCTTAGTTCTTCAAAATTAAGACCGCAAATCTTCTGCACTGTTGCATAATTCAGCGTCTAACTTATATGTCAAAACCTCCCAGTGTAAAGTTTGGTTAATTTAGCAAAACCGCAGAAGCGGCTTGGCACTTATGCCATGCCGCTTCTGCGGTTTTTTTTTGTCTCCTTTTCCTAGGCAGATGGAATGTGTGGAGTTTCCCCCCTCCCTACACAATCTTCCCGTTGCGGAATATCCGCCCCACAATCTCGTCTATGATGGGGAGGTCGGTCTCTGGCCACGCCAGGCTCATCAGCTGCATGGGCAAGAACCACTCCGCCTTGGAATGGCTCGTCAGCTCAAATTTGCCATCCACAATTTCCGCCACGAACGGGTATATGTTGAACGTCTTGTCATCAGACACCTCCACCTTGAAGGGGTTCATCTGATCAAGCACGTTGATGTTCACGTTAAGTTCCTCGCGCACCCTGCGCACCACGCAGTCGCGCGGAGTCTCGCCCTCCTGGGGCTTGCCGCCGGGAAACTCCCATTGGCCGCTGTTAGATACGTTTTCACTCCTGTTGGCCGCCAGAATCAAGCCCTCGCGGACTATCACTGCGCACGACACGTTTGTTGTCTGCATTAGGTGTGTTTTAGAGTTTTATGGGAGGGGTGGGGCTGTGGCAGGCTTAATACTCTTTTTTGTCGGGCTTGCGCGCCCACGCTCTGAATGTCTCTTGCGCCTCGTCTCGCAATAGCTCCTCTTGCGGGATGGCTCTCTCCGCCGCGGGTTTCTCCAGCTGGCGGGAGATGAACGAGTCGTCAAAGTCTATGGCCGCGGCGTCGGCCTGGGTGTTGCCATAGAATATCTTTGAGATGTGCGCCCAATAGATGGCGCCTAGGCACATGGGGCATGGCTCACAAGAAGTGTAGATGGTCGCGCCCTTCAGGTCGTAGCTTCCCGTGCGCTTGGCCGCGTCGCGGATGGCGTTGACCTCGGCGTGGGCCGTGGGGTCGCACTTGGCCGTGACGCGGTTCACGCCGCGGCCTATCACCTCGCCGTCTTTGACAATCACGGCGCCAAACGGGCCTCCGTCGGCTCCGACGTTGGCCGTGGCCATGTCTATGGCCATGCGCATATATTCTTCGTCCGTCATGTGTGCTTTAGTGAGTGGCATGTGATAGAGGTTTTCGTCTTCCGGCCTATGCTCCTCGGCAAATATACGTTTTTTCGCTCGTTTGGTTCCTATTTCTTTTTCGCCCGTGCCAAGTTTCGCGTGTGCCAAAAACCAATCCGCCCCCGCCTGGCGGGTGGCCAGGCGGGGGCAGATTATCGTCGATGCCGGCTCATGCCAGCCCGGCGAGACGCTCCCTTTGTCGGGGCGCGGGCTTACGCGGTAGCCTCTTTCTCGATTGCCAGCTTGCCGCGGTAGTAGCCGCACTCGCCGCAAACGGTGTGGAGCTTGACGGTAGCGCCGCAGTTGGAGCATACGCCCAGTGCGGGAGCGACTGCCTTGTAGTGGGTCCTGCGCTTGTCACGACGGGTCTTGGAATGGTTTCGCTTAGGATGTGCCATTTCTTCTTGTTGTTATTAAGGTTAGTTATGTATGTGTGCCACCTTCTTCGTCCCGAGTCTTGCGACGTTGGAGAAAAGGCGGGCGAAAAATCTATTGTTCCTTGTCTTTCAGCCCTTCCAAGGCTTTCCAGCGCGGGTCGATCTCTTCGCCTTGCGCCTCGCGGGCTTTGCGGCGGATGTCCTCGTCACTGTGGACAATATATTTGTCTAGCTCTTGGAGCATGGCGGGGTCGCACGTGGGGTTGCCCTCCTCGTCGAGCGGATGCTCGCACCTGATGGGGAGCGTGACGCACACTTGCTCATATATCCACTGGGCCAGGTCGAGCCTCTCCGCGGTGGCGTCCACCTCATAGAGGTCGTCGTCAAGCTCCGCATACTTGTCTCCCAGTTTCACGGTTATGCGCTCGCCGCAATCCTCTATCGGGTAGTCTAGCGCCCCCAGGCACAGGGCGCACTGCTGCTCCACGGTGCCGTTGATGTCGAAGTCGAGAACAATCATCTCGTCCGTCTTGCGGGCCTCCACGTCAACGTGCAGCTTGCCATGCTCGGCGAGCGCCCCCTCGACTCGGCTGAACAGGTCGTCGCCGCAGTCGAAGCTGAAGCTGTGGTTGCCGTTGGGCAGCTGCCTGAGTGGGATGCTGTAGTCTCCTTGCTCCATTCTTTCTGCAATTTGCGGCGCAAAGTTAGTGAAAATTTCGTTATGAAGCTGCGCCAAGGCCCGCGTAAGTCTCTTTTTGGCAGGTGGCGCCGCTCCTAAACGGGCAGTTAACGGCGGTGTAACGCCACCTTAACATCCCGCCTTTACTTTTGCGTCGTTACAAAAACGAAACTCTGACAGAATGAACACCAAATCAATTGACGACAATCTGCTCAAGCCGCTGCTCCTGGCTGTCTTGGCTCTTCTCTGTTCCTCTTTCTTGGCTGTGGCCATGGCGCAGTCGGTCCGTATGGCCGTCATCTCCGACGTCCATGTCATGGCTCCCGAGTTGCTGGAGAAGGATGGGGCGGCTTTTGAAAGATATTTGCGCAACGACCGTAAGATGCTCACCGAGTCAGTCTCTCTGGCAGAGAAACTTCGCGACCGTCTCCTGGCCCAAAGGCCTGATGCGGTGCTGCTTACGGGAGATTTGACCAAAGACGGCGAGAAGCTCTCGCACCAAAAGTTGCGCGAGGTGCTGCTCGACCCTCTTGCGGCCGCGGGCATCAGGGTGCTCGTCATCCCTGGCAACCACGATGTGCGCAACCCTCACGCCGTGCGCTTTGTGGGCGACACCACTTTCAGGGTGCCGACGCTCTCGCGAGATGAGTTCGCCGAGTTTTACGCCGGCTTTGGCTACGCCGACGCTCTGAGCCGCGACACGGCGTCGCTCTCCTACGTGGCCCAGCTGGCCCCTGGCCTGCGCATCTTGGCGCTCGACGCGTGCCGCTATGACGACAACGACTTCGCGACGAACAAGTGTTACCACGAGGGGAGGCTGAAGCCAGAGACGTGGGCCTTCGCCCTGCGGCAGCTGGAGCAGGCCGAGCGCGACGGGCAGAGGATGCTCTGCATGATTCACCACGGCATGGTGGAACACTGGAAATATCAAGACAAGATGATCCCCGGCTACACCGTGGACGGCTGGCGCGACTATGCCAAGGAGCTGCAGAAGCGCGGCGTGCGCCTGGTCTTTACGGGGCACTCGCACACGCAAGACATTGTCTCTTTTGGCGGCCGCATGGAGATGGAGTCTCTCTCCGTGTCGGGCGACGCCATTGAGTGCCCCGACGAAGCGGCCTCGGCCCTCTATGACGTGGAGACGGGCTCCGCCGTCACGGCGCCTTGCCCCTACCGCATGGTGACCATATCAGACGGCTGCGCCGACATCCGCTCCTTCTCGCTCCTTGACGATGACTCCAAGCTGAAGGCTCACGCCGAGGCCGCGCGCCTCACGGGGTTGCGGAGCGTCGTGGCCGACATGCTGACTGGCCGGCTGCCAGAGCCCCTGCTCTCGGAGGTGGCGGACGAGCTCGCACTCGACATGGCGGCCAACTATCAGGGCAACGAGCGGCTCACGGCCGCCGACAAGGCGCGCATAGGCGCGCTGGCGAGGAAAGTGAGGAAGATGGCCTCTTTCAAGATGGGCCTCGTGTTCCGCAAGGTCGCAGAGGCCGCGCTCACTGACGACGGCACCGACGATGACCACCTCTCACTCCGCATATGGGACAAGTGATGGCGGAGCCGTGAGACTAAGTGATTTTAACCTCCATAACACAATACTGACTTCTATGCAAATCAATTCAAGGCGTCTGGCGGCTCTGGTGTCCTCCGCTGTCATATCCGCCCAACTATGGGCTCAGACGGCGCCCGTGGCCGGGCGCGTGGTCTCGGCGGCTGGCGATCCCCTGCCAGGCGTGACCGTGGTGGTCAAAGGCTCAACCAAGGGCGTGGCCACGGGCGTTGACGGCCGTTTCGTCATGCAAGACGTGCCGGCCGGAGCCACACTTGTCTTCTCTTGCGTGGGCTTTGGCAGCGTGGAGCGGCCTGCGGGCAATGACCTCTTCGTGGCTCTGGAAGACGACAGCGAGATGCTCGGCGAGGTGGTGGTCTCCACGCAAAAACGCCAGCAGACATCTATCGACGTGCCTGTCGCGGTCAACGCCTTGTCGGGCAAAGACGTGGCCCTGCTGGGAGTGAAGCAGCTTGACGATATGGCCGACTTCATTCCGGGCTTGCAAGCCCAGATTCAGAGCCCCAACAACCCCGGCTATGTGATTCGCGGCGTCACCTCCGATGACGGGGCGGCATATTCGCAGCCGCGCATCTCGGTCTTTCAAGACGAGGTCTCCATCTCCCGCAGCCGCGCCTCTGTGGTGGAGCTGTTTGACCTGGAGAGGGTTGAGGTGGTCAAAGGGCCGCAAGGCACTCTCTTTGGCCGCGGGGCAGAGATTGGCGCCATACATTTTGTCCGCCATCGGGCGGTGGATAAGTTCGGCGCCGAGCTCAGCCTCAACGTCGGCACACGAGGGCAGCTGGGCGTGAGCGGATATGTCAACACCCCCATTGTGAGCGGCAAGCTGGCCAATCGCCTGGCCTTCTCTTTTGACAAGCACGACGGTTATGTGGCCAACCGCCTCGGCGGGCGGCTCAACGGCAAG
>SAMEA104315425__coassemble_709_pt1 | contig 24685 bp, 24 predicted proteins | sample SAMEA104315425__metabat2_high_PE_033 | metagenome-assembled genome bin SAMEA104315425 (sample SAMEA104315425) | gut metagenome | biome: Monkey gut; feature: monkey-associated habitat; material: faeces | place: China | collected 2013 | reverse complement strand
TCGCGGCGTCGGCCAAGTTCCGCACCGATGGCCACGGCTCCATCTTGGCCACCGACTTTGACCGCCGCGACGCCACTCTCACCATAGTCCCCGCCGAGGGCTACGCCTATGACAAGGTGACGACCGATGGCCAAGATTGCGGCATCCTGCTCACCGACGGCGACAAACTCACCATCAGTGTGGAAAACGCCGGAGAGACCTACAAAGTCTGTTTCGTTGAGATTGCCAAACTGGCCAATTTCATCACCAACGGCCACGGCGCGATAACGAACATAGACCCCAAAGGATCGTCAGTCAAACTCTCCGTCTTGCCCGACGAGGGCTACGTCTTTAGCTCCGTCACCACCATCGGCGGAGACGACTGCGCCACCATCGTCAAGGGAGACAAGGTGACGGTGGACGACATCCGGGCCGGAGAGACCTACGTGGTCCATTTCGAGACCAAGACCACAGCTCTGCCGGAGCCTGAAGTCGACCCCGCCGAGGCCGAGGTCTATGACCTGAGCGGCCGCAAGGTCGGCGCCGCGGGCCGCGGCGTGGTCATCATCCGCAGCGGTGGCCGGGCGCGCCTAGCGCATAAGAGGTAAAAAAAAACACAGCCCATTTGCCCCAAGGGGCGCGGAGGCGGCCGCGACGGCCTGCTCCGCGCCCCTTGCGCATATTTTTGAGGCCCATATGCCGCTTCGACGCCGCATTTTGTGGCCTCGGCGGCCGAAATAACGGCGAAATAAAGTAATTTTGTATCTAACTACTTAAAAAATATTTACCTAATAATATTAGACGACATAATGGGATACAAGATCATTGTCCTCGCCAAGCAGGTGCCCGACACTCGTAATGTCGGTCCCGACGCGATGACTCCCGAAGGGACCGTCAACCGCGCGGCGCTGCCCGCCGTGTTCAACCCCGAGGACCTCAACGCCCTCGAGCAGGCGCTCCGCCTCAAGGATGCCAACCCCGGCTCCACCATCACCATGCTGACCATGGGCTTGCCCAAGGCCACCGAGGTGCTCCGCGAGGGCCTCTTCCGCGGCGTGGACGAGACAGTGCTGCTGACCGACCGCGCCCTGGGCGGCGCCGACACCCTGGCCACGAGCTACACCCTGGCGCAGGGCATCAAGAAGATTGGCGGCTATGACATAATCCTCTGCGGCCGTCAGGCCATTGACGGAGACACCGCGCAGGTGGGCCCACAGGTGGCTGAGAAACTCGGCCTCACCCAGATCACTTACACCGAGGAGATCCTGAGCGTCAAGGACGGCAAGATAACCGCAAAGCGCCACATCGACGGCGGCGTCGAGACCGTTGAGGGGCCGCTCCCCATCGTAGTCACCGTCAACGGCTCCGCCGCGCCTTGCCGCTCCCGCAACGCCAAGCTCGTCATGAAGTTCAAGAAGGCCAAGACAACGCAGGAGATCGCCGCGCTCTCTGATGAGGATGAGAAAGCGTTCTACGCCGCGCGGCCCTACCTCGCCATCAAGCAATATGGGGCGGCCGACATCGACGCCGACCCCGCGCAGATCGGCAAGGCCGGCTCGCCAACCAATGTCAAGGCCGTCAAGAGCATCGTCTTCACGGCCAAAGAGAGCAAGACCTTCACGGCCAGCGACAACGACATCGACAGCCTCATGGCCGAGCTCATCGCCAGCAACACCATAGGCTAACACCCAAACTCACGAAAAGACACAAATGAACAACGTATTCGTATATTGCGAGCTCGAAGGCGCCAAGGTTGCCGACGTGAGCCTTGAGCTCCTCACCAAGGGACGCAAGCTCGCCAATGAGCTCGGTGTGAAACTCGAGTGCCTCTGCATCGGCCACAACCTCGACGGCGTCGAGAAGCAGGTGATGCCCTATGGCGTGGACAAGGTGCACATCTTCGATGCCGAGGGCCTCTTCCCCTACACCTCGCTGCCTCACACCTCCGCCGTCGTCAACCTCTTCAAGGAGGAGCAGCCACAGATATGCCTCCTCGGAGCCACCGTCATTGGCCGAGACCTCGGCCCGCGTGTCTCTTCCGCGCTCCACTCTGGCCTCACGGCCGACTGCACGCAGCTTGAGATCGGCAGCTTCGACATGAAGGTCAAGGAGGGGGACAAGATGGTGGACAAGCACTACGAGAATCAGCTCTACCAGATCCGCCCCGCTTTCGGCGGCTCCATCATTGCCACCATCGTCAATCCTGAGCATCGCCCACCGTCCGCGACGGCGTCATGAAAAAGGAGATTCTCGATGAGAACTACAAGGGAGAGGTCGTCCGCCACGACGTGGCCAAATACGTCCCTTCGACAGACTATGTCGTCAAGGTCATCGACCGCCATGTCGAGGCCGCCAAGAACAACCTCAAGGGCGCGCCCATCGTCGTGGCCGGTGGCTACGGCGTAGGCTCCAAAGAGGGCTTTGACAAGCTCTTCGAGCTCGCCAAGGAACTCCACGCCGAGGTCGGCGCCAGCCGCGCCGCCGTAGACGCTGGCTGGGTCGATCACGACCGCCAGATAGGCCAGACAGGTGTCACCGTCCGACCAAAGCTCTACATAGCCTTCGGCATCTCCGGACAGATTCAGCACATCGCCGGAATGCAAGACAGCTCCATGATCATCTCCGTCAACTCCGACCCAGAGGCTCCCATCAACAAGATTGCCGACTATGTCATCACCGGCACCGTCGAGGAGGTCATCCCAAAGATGATTAAGTATTACAAGAAAAACAGCAAGTAAGAGTACCAATGGCCAACTATTATAGCGAGACTCCCGAGCTCAAGTATCACCTCGGGCATCCCCTCATGAAGCGAATCGTCGAGCTCAAAGAGCGAAACTTCGCCGACAAGGACAAATTCGACTATGCGCCGCAGAACCTCGAAGACGCCCTGGACAACTATGACCGCGTCCTCGACATTGTCGGTGAGATCTGTGGCGAGGTCATAGGCCCCAACGCCGAGGGCGTCGACCACGATGGCCCAAAGTGCGAGAACGGCAGAGTCACCTACGCCCCTGGCACCAGCGTCAACCTCGACGCCACACGCAAGGCCGGCCTCATGGGAATGGCCATGCCGCGCCGCTTCGGTGGCCTCAACTTCCCCATCGTGCCCTACATCATGGCCGCCGACATGGTCAGCAGCGCCGACGCGGGTTTCGAGAACCTCTGGGGCCTGCAAGACTGCGCCGAGACGCTCTATGAGTTTGGCAATGAGGATCAGAAGCAGCGTTTCCTGACCCGCGTGTGCGCCGGAGAGACCATGAGCATGGACCTCACCGAGCCCGACGCGGGCTCCGACCTGCAGAGCGTCATGCTCAAAGCCACCTATAGCGAGGCCGACGGCTGCTGGCTCCTCAACGGTGTCAAGCGTTTCATCACCAACGGCGACGCCGACATACACCTCGTCCTCGCCCGCTCCGAGGAGGGCACCAAAGACGGCCGAGGGCTCTCCATGTTCATCTATGACAAGCGCCAGGGTGGGGTGGACGTCCGCCGCATCGAGAACAAGATGGGCATCAAGGGTTCGCCCACCTGCGAGCTGGTTTATAAAAACGCTCACGCTGAGCTGTGCGGAGACCGTAAGCTCGGACTCATCAAATACGTCATGGCGCTCATGAACGGCGCCCGCCTCGGCATCGCCGCACAAGGCGTCGGCATCAGCCAGGCCGCCTACAACGAGGCGCTCGCCTACGCCAAAGACCGTCGACAGTTCGGCAAGGCCATCATCGAGTTCCCCGCCGTGGCCGACATGCTCTCCACCATCAAGGCCAAGCTCGACGCCAGCCGCGCGCTGCTCTATGAGACAGCGCGTTTTGTGGACGTTTACAAGGCTCTTGACGACATCAGCAAAGAGCGCAAGCTCACGCCAGAGGAGCGCCAGGAGCAGAAGAAATACTCCAAGCTCGCCGACGCCTTCACGCCCCTCGCCAAGGGCATGGGGTCCGAGTTCGCCAACCAGAACACCTACGACTGCATCCAGATCCACGGTGGCTCCGGATTCATGAAGGAGTACAAGTGCGAGCGCATCTACCGCGACGCGCGCATCACATCCATCTATGAGGGCACCACGCAGCTGCAAGTCGTGGCGGCCATCCGCTACGTCACCAGCGGAGCCTACGCGGCCAAGATCAGCGAGTATGATCAGATGCCCGTGGCACCGGAGCTTGACATCTTCAAGAACAAGCTCAAAGACATGGCGGACAGGACACAGATGGCCGTCAACCAGATCAACGAGGCCAAGAACCAGGAGCTCCACGACCTCGTGGCGCGCCGCCTCTACGAGATGACCGCCTACACCGTCATGGGCTACCTCATCCTTCAAGACGCCACCAACGCGCCCGAGCTCTTCGGCACCTCCGCCCGAGTCTTCGTGCGATACGCCGAGGCCGAGGTCGAGAAGCATATGACCTTCATCCGCAAGTTCCAAGAGGAGAGCCTCGCCGACTACCGCAAGGCATAGTGGGCCAGAGCCTCGCTAGGGCGAGACACAAGAAGCCCCTCCGCGCCAGTGTGTGGCGCGGAGGGGCTTCATCTTTTTCTCCCTATTCACCCAACTGCCTCACCAGCTTGGCAATGCAGCGCTTCTTCTGCTCCATGTCGGGGTGCACGTAGGTGTTAAGGGTGGTGGATATGTTAGAGTGGCCCAGCAGCACGCTCACCGTCTTGTAGTCGCAGTTGCACTCAATGCACCGCGTGGCGAAGCTGTGGCGCAAGCTGTGATACTTGATGCGCGGGATGCCCAGCCTCTCCAGCAGGCGGTAGTAATGGTTGCGGTAGGCTCGCGGCTCGGTGGGGCGCTCGCTGTTCGAGATGACGAAAAAATCATCGTTCACCACCTTCTTCAGGTGGCGCGTCATCTTCATCAGCTCCTGCGACATCGGAATCTCGCGGCGCGAGCTGGCTGTCTTGGGCGGCCCCTCCACCACATGCGTCCGCCGCCCCTCAGACCCCTCCGTGGGGATGCGCTCCAGCGTCCGCCGCACGCATATCACGCCACGCTCCGTGTCAATGTCCGCCCACCGCAAGCCACACACCTCGCCAATGCGCAGCCCCGCCGTCAGGCTGATGTAGACTCCCAGACCGTCGCATGAGAAGTTGCGGCGGATGTGGCTCAAGATCTTGCGGTGCTGCGCCACGGTCAATACCTCAATGCCGGCCACTTCGGCCACCGTGGGGTACTTCACCTCCCACTCGCAGTGCGCCATCCAGCCGTTCCTCACGCCAAATTTCATCACCATCTTCAGCACAATGAGGATGTCTTTCACCGTCTTGACGCTCAGGCCCTCGTCCAGCTTCCGCAAGGCGAACTCCTGCACGCCGCTCTCACTCAGGGCGCGGCACTCCCCGAAGCTTGGCAAGATGTGGTTTTTCAGCATCAGCCCGTAGGCCGCCAACGACGCCGGCTTCACCAGGCGCCGCTTATAGGCACGCCACTCTTCCGCAATCTCGCTCAAAGTCCTTGTCTCCATACTCTTCCATATTTAAAGGTTCAACATGCCCTTAATTAAGGGAAAGTTCTGTCCTGGCAAGTTGCGGCGGGGTGGGGCGGCGGCGCCTAAAACTCCTTTATCAGCTCATTATACAGATCCACCGGCCCCAGATGCCAATATTTGGTGCTTTCCGTAGACAGCTTCTTGTATAGCTGAGAGTGGTAGATGCGGCGTAGGCATTCTTGAATCGAAAAACCGTAATCTTCACGCATGTATTCCACAAGCCAGCAGACCTTGCCTGGGATAAGCAAGTGTAGGTTGCTTTGATTTATTTTGAACATACCTTGAATGCTTTGATGAATTGTATGGTTGTCAACGCTTTCTCTGTATGGAATAAATACTGATCCACTAGTTTATAGGTCTGTAGTTCATGTATTAGTGTTTCTACGCCTATAGCCCCAGATTCATATAATCCGAACTGAAGATACACTCTGTCATTTGCGACAGGGCCATATACGATGTCGTAATCATGTATAAATCCTTTTTTTGTCCGATTCTTCATGACAAAATCAGCCCATTCTTCTGTAGGCTCAGTAAAGATTAGACTTCTGAGTTCAGCCATTCTACTTTTGTCAAATTCGTAGATGTTAACATAACCATAAGAAACGTTGTTTTCAAGCATACGTCTCCCCACCCATTCCTTAGCTTGTCGTTCTGAGGTCGTGGTGTAAAAACCTTTGCCGTAATCAAGCAAGCGATTTGGTTTGATAATCTTAGGGTTCTCTACAATTTCTAGGCTACCGTGATATACTTTCATTCTTGCTCCTATTTCCTATGTTCAATGAATTCGTCAATCTCTTCAATCAGCCATTGCCTACCTTGTGTGTGAAGAGGTTCAAAGCATTTGCATAGATAATCTGTGACATTATATTTTGAAAATAAGTCAAGAACATCTTTGCCAGTCATTCCTTTTGCAGCACCATACTCTTCTATACAGAATGCAACGAAAAGGGCTATGTCTTTCTCTTTTTTACTCATTTTATATCTCCTTTCTGTGGCTCAACCACGGGCATATATGGCGTTGCGGCGTCTTTTGTCAGGCGTTGTCGGAGTCCGTCCCCGCTGCCCGATTCTAGCCCAATGCCTTTGCTTCGCTAAAATAATGATTTATCGCCCCGCTTCAACGCCAAAGGCAGCATTTCGGTGGCGGAACTGATGCCATTCATTAAGGAAAAGTTTGCCTCAATGCCCCGCTTAAGGGAGCGTCGCGGCGCGCTCGCACGGCCGAGGCCGACCGCGAGGGGCTTGGCCCGGAGGGCAATGCCCCGCTTCTCCGATTCCCGGGGTTCGAGGGGGAGTGGGAGGAGAACGAAGTGGGAAATGTTATGGAGCTAAGGAATGGTTCTGTTTCAGGTTCTTCTCCTCCTTCAGCTCTGCGTATTCGTAGCCCATCTTCTTCAGATTGGCCATCAGTTGGCTCTCTAGCGCCTGCTCGCTTTGTATTGACATTAGTGCCTCTTTTCTGCTTTGTGTTACTGTGGCTCGGCGGTGCGGGCTGTTTTTGCGGCCCCAGGCCACCACGTGCGTAAAGTTAGCAAATCGAAACAAAAAAGGCCTGCCGGCAGGCGAGTGCAGGCAGGCTTTTCTTTCAAAATCTTATGGAGCGAAGATTAGGGAGTAGAAACACGATTACACATTCGACAACAAATCGCCCACATATAGCAAAAAATAGACATGGGTGATGAATATTGCTCCCTCAAACACTTGTTTTAAACGTTGATATAACTGGGTTCTTGGGAACTCTTTATTAAACCATTTGTTTTTAGGTATCTAACAAAACCATCCAGAATGCGCTTTGAACGTTCCGTTATGTCTTGTTCTGTGTAATCTGTAAGTTCATTGGCTAACATCTTCAATTCAGCAATATTTGTACCTTCTTTCTTTCCTTTTGATGTTTGAAAGCCTATGTAATATTTTGTTTTGTCAACAAAACGATAATCAGATGCACGTATATTAATACGGCGCTCCAACAACGATTTGTTTCCAAGCATTTCTAATGATTGCTGATTCTTCAAGCTGTTTTCTTTCTGCTGACGATTGCGTGGAAATATATGTTCTATATCCAAAGCATTCTCCAGAGAAAGCAATGGTTGTGTGGCAAAAGTATATGCCCACCAAGTAATCATTGATTTGGTGATAGCTCGGTTGTTTGAGAACACATAATTGGAAAATTGCGCTCTGAATCTTGTTTCGTCAAACAGAAAATTGTTGAATTTTACATCTGTATCGTTCACTATATTCACCATCTCCGCATACACTGGACTACGTAAGGAGTTTACACCTGGATTTGTGATTGCATATGCCCAAATAAATCCAATGATACGGTTCAAAAACTGGAAGAAACGTTCTTCTTCGAGTTCGTCGTTATCATCATGGAAATGCATAAAATAAACCGATACGAAGTAAGTCCACATACCATTTGGCGCATAGTTCAGTACAAACAGACGCTTGAGAATACGAATTGAGAATCGTTCCTTGTCTTGATTGTTCACATCTTGCCAAAAGTGAGCTAAGCGAACAAGATTTTTGAGTGTAGCTTCTTTCTTGAATAGTGCGTAATTGTTTTTCTCGTAGAACTTACGCAAAGATTCCGTTGTAGATGATTTGTTCCCCTGCAATGCACGCTCATAGTACATATAGCGTGTGAAGAGTTCGTCCAAAGGCGTTCCACTGATTGGGTGAAAAACTTCAGATGCCATCACTTCCAAGTTTTTCCAAATGCCAATGAATTCGTCTTTCTTGCCAAGCGAAGAGTAGTACTTATAGAATTGAGCCTTAAATATATCTGCATCGGAAAGCGGTTTCCCTCTGTCATTGAGTGTAGAGAAGATGCGCAATGCTGTATCTTGCGATTCTGCTTCAATTGGAAGAAGTACGCAGTTATTCAGAATACGAAGAGGGAAAAATGCAAAATAGCTTGGATAGAGAGAAAGAAATGTGTCTATCTCTTTTTCAAAGTATCGAAAATTCAAAGCGTATTTACTATGTTTTCCTGTTGCGTCACCATTTCTAAGAATATCAAGAAACTCGTCTTTGTCGTTGTCTGTGGCAACCTCAGAATCTATTTTCAAATCATCCTTGTTATATTCACCGAAACCATTAGCGTGCCAAATACATTTTTCTATGTCCTCTTTCATCTTTACCGAACGATTATCTTGCATATGGCCCAATTTGTTGTAGAAAGCACGAAGTAACAGCATCAACGTTGTAAGACGCTGCTGCCCATCAATAATTTCCATCTTCCTATCGTCATTCTTGAATGTAACAATCGGACCGAGAAAATACTCATCGTTGTCGTTGAACTGGTCGGAGTTGTCATTTGGAAAAGAGAAACTAAACAAGTCTTCCCAAAGTGTTTTGCACTCGTCATCGCCCCATGCATAAGGGCGTTGATAGTCGGGTATTAAGAAATCTGACTTACAGTCTTGAAATAGTCCTTTGACTGTCTTTTGGTCTATGTTGAGTTTTGACATAATTCTATGTTTAATTCAATACTTTGAATATATAGCTGCTTTAAAATGGCATTTGGTTATAATTACTAACACCTTCGTTTAATGTAGAGCAATCTTGTAACTTGTGCAAGTCTTCAACATGATTTATCAGATTATTATAACTTTCAAGATTCTCCATTTCCTCACGCCTTGCTTAGCCTGCAAAATTCTTCTTCTTGTTCAAGTCCGGCAAATGTTGGTCGAAGTTTTGAAAGCGTTTCTCTTTCGTCAATCTGTCATAGAAATGGCGGAAGTTGCGCGTGACTTTTTTCTGCGGGCGCCGTGACAATGGAGCCAAAAAAGTGAGTCCTATTGTCTGTCTGGCTGAGTTTTACCAAGTCGTTAAACAGTTGGTCACAGTTCTCAATCAACCAGTCGTAATTACGCTGGTAGACCGGTATGATGAACCGTATCTTTTGGCCTTCGATCAGCTGGTGCAATTTTTCTGCGTTACCTTTCATAATGGAATATCCTTTTGCGTTATCTGAAAAGCTGCCTTTTCGGCTCTGTATAGCTGTGGCTGCGGTGCGGGCTGTTTTACGGCCCCAGGCCACCACTTGCATAAAGTTAGCAAATCGAAACGAGAAAGGCCGACCGGAACCCGTTGCCGCTAGGCTTTTCTGCTAAATTTTCTCATCCCAGCCACCTATGTTGAGACGGGTCGCGACCCGTCTCCCGCCATATTGCCCTAGGGCAAATTGCTACAGTTCTTGCCTTTGTTGGGGAACGTTTTGTCAATCTCTTTCATAATGGCCTTAATGGCGAGCTTTTGGTCATGCGGGATTATTAATCCTATGCCGCTGGATTTTATCACGGCAATTTTTTCCCCGGTGCCGAGGTCATAGAGAATTAACGATATGTATGTGGAGCCGCCGTCCCATTTCTCCGACTTTACTTTTATGCTGGGAGTCAGAACCTTTTGGCCAGAAGAAATTAGCGAAAGAGCCTTATCGCTCGAAACGGGGCTAAGCCTTTCTGACAGCGCGTTTACCATCAGCAATGTCAGGTCTGCCAGCTCACAATCCCCAGTCTCTTCTGTACCAAACGTAACATACTTATAACGTGATAAGTCACTCCCATTAGACACCGTGGTTGTTGACGATGCGCACGACATTAGAAGGGGTGAAAGCAAAAAAACTAAGGCAATGTTTTTCATACTGCTTTTTTCAAATATAGCATTTCGTTCTCACTTCTCAATCCGCATCCCCTCCCCAATCTTCGGGACGATGACGTTTTTCGAGTCCTCTCGCATGGCGCGCTCGTGCGGGGGGGGGGCGTCAAATCAGTGGCGCACGAGCGGCCGAACCATACCGTCACGTTTTCTTCTGGCGAATGCCGCTATGCTGGCCGTTATTGTCATCGCTGCCATTCTTTTCCCTTTTCCCCATTCCAGTAGTCGCTCAATCTATGTGCCACTGTGGCAAACGCAAATTTAACTACGCTCTGCCCGTTCGTGACGGACGCATTACGTCTTGAATGACCCATATTACTGACAATGTACGTTTTCCATCAAAAAACGCCATCGCTCGCTCTCGCGAGGCATTAAAATTCTTACCTTAGCCGCAAATTATGAAGACTTTTCACTTTGGGCTGTTGGTCGCCTTGGCCACCCTGCCCTCCTTTTTTGTCTCCTGCATAAAGGATGAGCCTCTCAACGCCGAGTGCGACATCGAGATGGCGTATATCCATTTTGACGACCCGTCCGAGGCTCTCTTCTCTCCGTCTGATTCTGCCGTCACCCTCTCGTCGGCCGAGTCACATGTCTCTTTCGGCGTTAGGCAGGGGGGAGACCTCTCCGCCTTGGCGCCCGTCTTCCGCCTCTCGGCTGGCGCCACCGTCAACCCTGCCAGTGGCTCTGTCCACGATTTCACCTCTGGCCCCGTCTCCTATGTCGTCACGTCGGAAGACGGTCGCTGGAGCCGCGCCTACTCCGTGGCGGTCCGCCATGTGGTGCGCACGGTGAGCGACACTGTCCATTTTGATTTTGAGCACCCCTTCCTCACCTCTTTCGTGGGCTCTTATTATGACTGGGCCGAGTTCTCCGACCGTGGCGACAGCCTCAAGGTCTGGGCCTCCGGCAACGCCGGCTTCTCCATAAGCCAGAGCGAGGCCGCCTCTCATGACTATCCCTCGACCCCCTTGGCCGATGGCTACGATGGCAAGGCCGTGCGCCTCGTCACGCGCTACACGGGCGCCCTCGGCGCCATGTTCAACATGCCCATTGCCGCAGGCAACCTCTTCCTTGGCAAGTTCGCCCCGGAAAACGCGCTCATGGACCCCATGACGGCCACACGTTTCGGCACGCCCGTCGACTATAAGCCCGTGCGCTTCGAGGGCTATTACACCTATGCGCCAGGGGCTGACTATCAAGACGGCGCGGGCAAGATCTATCCCGAAAAGACCGACTCCGCCTCCATCTATGCCGTCTTCTATCGAAACCAGGATGCCAACGGCAACGCTGTGACCCTAGATGGCTCCAACGTCCTCACGAGCCCGCTCCTCTTGGGCGTGGCCAAGATGGCCGAGGTGCCGCCCACCGATGTCTGGACGCCTTTCGGCGTAGATTTTGTTTTCTCTGCCGATGTTGACGAGGACATCCTGGAGCGCAGGGGATACAGCATGTCCGTCGTCTTCTCCTCTAGCTCCAACGGCGACATTTTCGAGGGAGCCATTGGCAGCGCGCTGTGCGTCGATAAGGTGAGCGTGATATGCAGTCGTGAGGAGAAATAGGTGTTAGCGTAAGAAAAAGAGAATAGATGATCAGGAACATTATATGCTGCGCTTTCGCGCTCATGCTCTCCCTGTCCGCCGCTTCGGCGCAGTCTGAGGCCGGCGCGCTCTCTGTCGCCGCTCGCGTGGGCTATGGTGTCGGTGGCACGGCCCCCGTGGGGCTCCCGGCTGAGATCCGCGGCCTCAACGGCTTCCACCCGCGCGCCAATCTGTCTGTCGGTGCCGATGTCTGCCGCAAGTTCTCGCCCGCCTGGGGCGCGCAACTCTCGCTGAGGTTTGAGAATAAGGGCATGTGGACCGATGCCGATGTCAAGGGCTACAGCATGGAGATGCGCAAAGGCGGCGATGCCGTCAGCGGCGTCTTCACGGGCGGCGTAGTCACAGAGGTTGACCAGTGGATGTTCACCATACCGCTTATGGCCACGGCCGATGTCCGCAAAGTCCGTGTCCACGCCGGCCCTTACGTCTCTTTCCTTGTGGACCGGGACTTCTCCGGCTACGCCTACGACGGCTACATCCGCCAGGGCGCGCCCACAGGGCCTAAGGTCATGATTGGCTCCGAGCCTGGCAGCCGTGGCGACTACGATTTCTCGGACAATATGCGCAAGGCGCAGTTCGGCCTTATGGCCGGGGCCGATTGGGCTTTTCTGACCCGTCTGGGTGCCTATCTCGACCTCTCCTGGGGCCTGACGGGCGTCTTTCACAGCAATTTCAAGACCATAGAGCAGACCATGTACCCCATCTACGGCACGGTTGGCCTGTTTTATAGATTCAATTAATTTCATAAACTCAATTATTTTTTTAGCCTATGAAGAAGCTTTTACTTTTTTTCGTAATGAGCCTTGCTTTTGCCGCTAGTGCTCTTGCCACGGACTACGTCGGCGACCTGGTGATCACGATTGAGGGTGCGGAGCCTGCAACGTCTCCCAACACTACCATCATAATTAATGAGACTGACCAGGCCAACTCGCTCTACAGCCTCTCCATTAAGGACTTCAAGTTCGGTTCTTATAATCTGGGAGACATAAATTTGACGGGTGTCAAAGGGGAAAAGCAGGACGACGGCAGCGTTATGCTCATCACCGAGAAACAGAGTGTGAAAGTAGGGGGAGGTCTCTCAGCTGAGGTTACGCTGAATGGTGTCCTGTCTTCGGATGGTAAGTCTTTTAAGACTGAAACGTTGGATATTTTGGCAATGAAGGTAATTAAAGTGAATGCCTCCTTCTCCGGCACCTCCACCTCCACGGCTCTCCCGTCCATCACCATCCCCGAGGGTGAAGATCAGGTCTTCGACCTCGCAGGCAAGAGGGTCTACTCCATCGACCGCCGCGGCATCTACATTGTCCGCCACGCCGATGGCACCACATCGAAGGTCGTCAAGCGATAAGACGGAACTTAGCGATGCGGCATCATGCGGCGCGTCTCCTGGCGGGGACGCGCCGCTTCTGTTTTGCCCGTCTTTCTTGCGCCGCCATTTGCGTTTTCTGCCGCCAATTTTTCGCTCTTCTCCCTTATTCACTACCTTTGCCGTCGGCATTTTTTTTACACTAAGCAGATGATCGACTTGTCCATTGTCGTCCCCTCGTTCAATGAGGAGGAGAGTTTGGGAGAGCTTACTGACTGGATCGCGCGCGTCCTGGCGACCACGACATATAAATATGAGGTAATCATTGTGGACGACGGCAGCTCCGACGGCACGTGGGAGCGGGTGGAGCAGATCCACCAGGCCGACGCCCGTGTCGTGGGCATACGTTTCCGCCGCAACTATGGCAAGAGCGCGGCCTTGAGCGAGGGCTTCGCCGCCGCGCGAGGGCGCGTGGTCATAACCATGGACGCCGACCTGCAAGACAGCCCCGACGAGATCCCCGCGCTCATGGACATGATTCTCCGCGATGGCTACGACATGGTCAGCGGATGGAAAAAGGTGCGCCACGACCCTCTCTCCAAGACACTGCCCTCCAAGATCTTCAACGGCGTGGTGCGCCGAATCTCGGGCATACGCCTCCACGACTTCAACTGCGGCCTCAAGGCCTATCGCTCCGAGGTGGTCAAAACCATCGAGGTCTATGGCGAGATGCACCGCTACGTGCCACTCTTGGCCAAGGAGGCCGGCTTCCGCAAGATTGGAGAGAAAGTGGTCCACCACTACGAGCGCAAATTCGGCCACTCCAAGTTCGGCATCGAGCGCACCATAAAGGGCTTCCTCGACCTCCTCTCCGTCACCTTCATGGGCAAGTTCGGCAAGAGGCCCATGCACCTCTTTGGCGCCCTCGGCACGCTCATGTTCTTCCTAGGCTTCATTGCCGCCGCGTGGCTCGGGGCCAAGAAACTCTGGTTCGTCTACCATGGCGCCAGCGCGCCGCTCGTCACCTCCAGCCCCTATTTCTATCTGGCGCTCGTCTTCATGCTCATGGGCACGCAGCTCTTCTTGGCAGGCTTCGTGGCGGAGCTGGTCACGCGAAATGCGCCCGATCGTAACAAATATCTCATCGCGTCGCGCATCGAGGCAAAAGAGGAGGAGGCCTAGCGTGGAGCTTGTCACACTAAAAAGCAACTACAGCGAGGCCTTGCGTCACAAGGTCTTTGGCGTGGTGAGGGACATTGTCGGCGTCACTGGGCAGCCGGCCTACGTCATAGGCGGCTTCGTCCGCGACCTGCTCCTCGGCATCCCCTCACAAGACATCGACATCGTCGTCCAAGGCAGTGGCATAGATTTGGCCACGTCCGTCTCGCGCCGTTTCACGGGGGCGCATCTCTCCGTCTTCAAGTCGTTCGGCACGGCCATGGTCAAGGCCGGCGGCGCCGAGATTGAGTTCGTCGGGGCGCGCAAAGAGTCTTATAGGGCAGACTCTCGCAAGCCCATTGTCGAAGACGGCACCATCGAGGACGACCAGCGCAGGCGCGACTTCACCATCAACGCCTTGGCTCTCAGCCTCAATCCCGACACTTTTGGTGACATAGTCGATCCTTTTGGCGGCATTGAGGATCTGCGCGACGGCGTCATCCGCACGCCTCTTGACCCCGATGTCACGTTCTCTGACGACCCGCTGCGCATGCTCCGCGGCATTCGTTTCGCCTCCCGCCTGGGCTTCTCCATAAGCGAGGCCACCCTCGAGGGCATGAAGCGTATGGCCCCGCGCATTGAGATAATCTCCCAAGAGCGGATCACCGAGGAGCTGATGAAGGCCATGGAGACGTCTCGCGAGCCCTCTGTGGCGTGGAGGCTGCTTGACAAGGTGGGCCTCCTTACATACATTTTGCCCGAGCTCGCGGCGCTGAAAGGGGTGGAGAAGAGGGGGCGTTTCGCCCACAAAGACAACTTCAACCACACCATGCAGGTGCTAGACGGCGTGGCCGCGCAGTCGGCCGACGTATGGCTCCGTTGGGCCGCCCTGTTCCACGACATCGGCAAGCCCCGGACCAAGCGTTTTGAAGATGGGGTGGGGTGGACTTTCAGAAATCATAACTACATCGGGGCCAAGATGTTGCCAAAGATCTTTACGCGCCTCAAACTCCCTCTGGGAGAGCCGCTCAAGTTCGTCCAGAAGCTCGTCAACCTCCATATGCGGCCCATTGTCCTTAGCGAAGACGTCGTGACCGACTCCGCCGTGCGCCGTCTACTCTTCGAGGCCGGTGACGATGTCGAGGCTCTCATGACCCTTTGCGAGGCGGACATAACGAGCCGCAACGAGGAGAAAGTGCAGCGTTTCTTGCGCAATTTCAAGATCGTCAGGCGCAAGATGAAGGAGATTGAGGAGAAAGACCACATCCGCAACTTCCAGCCCCCCGTGTCGGGAGAGGAGATAATGCGCACCTTCGGCCTGCCGCCCAGCCAACCCGTCGGCGTCATCAAAGACGCCATAAAAGAGGCCATATTGGACGGAGTCATTCGCAATGACTACGCCGAGGCCTACACGCTCATGATCTCTGAAGGAGAGAAACTCGGTCTCAAACCCGTGCCCGGAGCCAAACCCGACTTTAAGAGCCACCAGAAGTGAAAATCAACGACTCCCGCCAGCTCTTCGCGCCAGGTTCCATCACGCCGCCCGAATGCCCGCCTGTCATCGTGGCCGATGGCCTCCGTACGCCCGAGAACGTGGGCGCGCTCATCCGGCTGGCTGCCAACGTGGGCTGTAGGCGGGTGGTGCTGCTCGCCTCGGGCGAGATGAAGGAGAGCAAGATTCGAAAAACGGCATGCATGGCCTGGGACTACGTGGAGCTTCTGCGGGCCGATGTCGGCTCTCTGCCTCACCTCCTGCCCGCCGGCTGCAGGCTTGTGGCCATCGAGACGGCTCCCTGCGCCACGAGCCTCTACGCCTCGCCTCTGCCGCCCAACGTGGCTCTTGTCGTCGGCAGCGAGGTGCACGGCGTCTCGCCAGAGGTCTTGGCGCTCTGCCACGAGTGCCGATACATCCCAATGACGGGTCCCGATACCAGCATGAACGTGTCCCAGGCGGCCGCCGTGGCACTCTTCGAGTGGGTGCGGATCCATGCCCAAAACATCTGACAACAAAACGACACACTGCCTTATTGCCTCATACTCATGGATCTCAACTTCGGAGGCCTCATCCTCGGGGCCAGCACTTTTCTCATCATTGGCCTGTTCCACCCCATTGTCATCAAGGCCGAATATTATTTCGGTGTGCGCTGTTGGTGGGCTTTCGCACTCGTCGGCGTCATATTCTGCGTCCTCTCGCTCTTTATGGAGCATTATGTGGCCTCCACCGTCCTCGGCGTCTTGTCCTTCTCCTGCTTCTGGTCCATACTTGAGGTCTTCGAGCAGCGCAAGAGGGTGCGCAAGGGCTGGTTCCCCAAAAATCCTAAGAGGAAAGAATGAAGTTCGGGTTTCGTAGGCCGTCACTTAAAAGCAGCATAAGTGCCAGGACGACAGGTAAGTTCAAGAGAGCCGTAAAGAGAGCTCTCATCCCAGGCTATGGCAAGAAAGGCATGGGCTGGATTCACGACCCCAAGAAGGCAATGTATAATGCCGTGTATCACAGGACTTCTTTCGGCCTCTCTGACATCTTTGGCGCGTTTCTCAAACCCAAGACGCGCCATGCAGCCAGACGGACGCAAAGAGGAGCGGGATTCTCATACGGTGCCGCCAGCACCGGTCGGGGCGGCGGCGCTGGAGGGCCTGTTTCCGGAACTCCCATGCCAGCAAGTGGCAGCGATTCTTCCTCATGCCTCGGATGTTTCTATATCTTCCTGACCATCGTCATATTCGGAGTCATTATCCTTGTGGCGTTCTGTTAAGGCCAGAGGCAAAGCAGCGGCTATGGCTGTCATCTCAAACCGCAGATCTGACACGTCTCCCGCCCAGGCTTATCTAATGCTGCGCTATATATTAACAAACGCCATGTGCTCTGTTCGGCGAGTAGTCGCCTATCGCCATTTTGTTTACTTTCTTGTTTGACAGCTAATTGTTCCTTTTAGCATCCTTTCTGTTCTTGAAACACGATGCTCCGGCGCTATCTGAGAAAATGTAGCGGTTGGGCTAAAAAATAATAAAAAAGGCAAAACTTTCGAAGACTCTTTGCGTATACGTTGGTAGTTGATGAGGAGAGGTGGACAGTCCACAGACGTCCGGCCTCGAGTCTTAGACAACGCTCCAAATCTATTAATACCCTAAGTCTATGAAAGTTAGTAACACTTCGGCGGATGCGATGTTCCCGTTCAGCACGCCCACCGGCTCCATGACCGCGACCCAAAAAGAGGTAAGCGCGTCTGCGAGCGGCACACAGAATTCGTTCAATGACTTTGAGTGCGTACCCGAGTCCAAGGTGGCAGAAGACAAGGCTGCCCAAGGCGACACCCACTTCTTCTAGTGGCGCGCCATACCAAAGCAAGCGGACGAATCTCAAAACAACTGTCATCACAGCCCGGCGGTCGGCTCTTAGCTGGTCGCCGGGCTGCTCTTTGTCAAAAAGGCACTATATTTGCACGTTGAGTGGAGCGTGTCTCTGCGCAAAAAACAAACACCATGGCAGATAATTACAACTTTGACGATATTCGCCCGTTTCGCGACGACGAGGTCCCGGCAGTAATCCAGAGCTTGTGCGCTGAGCCATATTTCGTTGGCATCATAGGCAAGCTCTTCCCACAGTTGCCGGCCGACGCTGTCGTGGCCAAGCTCAAGACGGTGCGCTCCGTCAGTGAGTTTCAGCACGCTTTCATCATCCCATACCTCAACGGCCTTGAGGCCAAGACCACGGGAGGCATCTCGGCCAGCGGCCTCGAGGCGCTCGACCCAAAGGGGGGCTACCTCTTCATGTCCAACCACCGCGACATAATCCTAGATTCGGCGTTTATGAACGTCAAGCTCGACGCCGCGGGGTTTGACACCACCGAGATTGCCATAGGAAGCAATCTGCTCATTTATGATTGGATCGTAGATCTGGTCAAGCTCAACAAGTCGTTCGTGGTCAAGAGAGGGCTGCCTGTCCGTCAGCAGATGGACGCATCCTCGACACTCTCGGCCTACGTCCGCGACCGCATAGCCAACGGGAGCCGAAACATCTGGATCGCGCAGCGGGAGGGACGCTCCAAAGATGGCGACGACAAGACGCAGGGCAGCGTCCTCAAAATGCTCAACCTCAGCGGAAAGGCCGACCTGCCGGCCAACTTCGCCCAGCTCAACATCGTGCCGGTCTCCATCACATATGAGTACGACCCCTGCGACGCCCTCAAAGCGCTCCAATTTCAGCAGAAACGTGACGACCCGGCCTACAAAAAATCGCCAAAGGAAGACCTCACACACATGGCCACAGGCCTCAACGGGCCGAAGGGCAGGGTCCACTTCGCCTTCGGCAAGCCCATCAACGAGGGGCTGAAAGCCTTGGACGGGCTCAACAAGAATGAGCAGATCGCAGCCATCGCCTCCATGATTGACGAGCAGATCTACGCCAACTACCGCCTCTTCCCGGTCAACTACGTAGCTTTGGACGCCCTCGAAGGCTCTTCAAAACGCGCTGAGCACTACACGGCCCAAGACATGAAGGCCTTCAACAAATATCTCGATCAAAAGATTGCGGCCATCGAGGGCGGAGACGCGCCTTTCCTCAAGCGCCAGATGCTCACCGCCTACGCCAACCCGCTCATCAACCAGGAGCGGGTGTCAAAATAAGCGGCCGCGCCTGTCGCGAAACCTCTCTTTTTCTGTTATTTTTGCGCTGTCAAAGCTTTCCTTGACGACAAAACGTAAGACAATATACATTCAGAGCACCATGGAGTTTGAACCACTGACGGCCATCTCGCCCATCGACGGTCGATACCGCGGCAAGGCGGAGCCGCTTGCCAACTACTTTTCGGAATTCGCGCTCATACGTTACCGCGTAAGGGTGGAGGTCGAGTATTTCATCGCCCTCAGTGAGATCCCGCTCCCGCAGATTGGCAGCCTCACGGATGGCCAGAAGGAGCAGCTCCGCGACATTTACCGAAACCTCACGTTGGCCGACGCGCGCCATGTCAAGGAAATTGAGAGCGTCACCAACCACGATGTCAAGGCCGTGGAGTATTTCCTCAAGGAGCGTTTCGACGCCGCCGGTCTCACGTCGGTCAAGGAGTTCATACACTTCGGCCTCACTTCCCAAGACATCAACAACACCTCGGTGCCCCTGAGCGTCAAGGAGGCGCTGACCGACGTCTTCATCCCGCAAGTGCAGTCTCTCATCGACCGCCTTCAGCAGCTCGCTGACGAGTGGGCCGACGTCTCAATGCTGGCTCGCACTCACGGTCAGCCAGCCAGCCCCACGCGCCTCGGCAAGGAGATGAAGGTCTTCGTCTCCCGACTCCAGCGCCAACTCGATGAGCTCAAGGCTCTCCAGCTGCCGGCCAAGTTCGGCGGCGCCACCGGAAACTTCAACGCCCACAATGTGGCCTACCCAGCCATCGACTGGGTGGAGTTCGGCAATAAGTTCGTGGCCGACAAGCTAGGCCTGCGCCGTGAGCCATACACTACGCAAATCTCCAACTATGACGACCTCTCAGCGGTCCTTGACAACATTCGCCGCATAGACGTCGTCATGATCGACATCTGCCGAGACTTCTGGATGTACATCATGATGGAGTATTTCAAGCAGAAGATCAAGGCCGGAGAGGTGGGCTCCAGCGCCATGCCGCACAAGGTCAACCCCATTGACTATGAAAACGCCGAGGGTAACTTGGGCATCGCAAACGCCATCTTCGACCATCTCTCTAACAAATTGCCGGTCAGCCGCTTGCAGAGAGACCTCACCGACTCCACCGTCTTGCGCAACCTCGGAGTACCCTTGGCGCACGCCATCATTGCGATTCAGAGCATTATGAAAGGCCTCGGCAAGGTCATTCTCAACCCCGACGCCATTGCCGCCGACCTGGAGAATAATTGGGCAGTCGTGGCCGAGGGCATACAGACCATCTTGCGCCGCGAGGGCTATCCCAACCCCTACGAGACTCTCAAGGCCCTCACGCGCACCAACAAGCACATTGATCACAAAGCCATGGCCGATTTCATCGAGTCGCTCAACGTCTCCGACAGCGTCAAGGCCGAGCTGAGAGCCATAACGCCCCAGTCCTACACGGGCATTTTCCGCCAGTAGCCTGTGGCTCGCGCCGTCATCATAGGCCTCCGCCCGTCGTGCCGCCTCCTCCGGTGGCATGAACGCGGAGGCCTTTTTTCGTAATTTGTAAAAACATTACCACTCCCTCTTCCCTGTCTAGCAAATGAGATATTTCTTTCAGGTCGTCCGTCGATACGTCCCGCCATACTGGTTACAGGTGGTGCTGAGCTTCGCTTTCAACATCCTCTCCGCGCTTTTCTCAGTCCTCAGCATGGCTCTCCTCATCCCTGTGCTCGAAATCATCTTCCAGCAAGAGAGCGAGGTCATGACGATGTTGCCATGGGCCATGGACACCAAGGTCATTGTGAACAACTTCTACTACTACGTCACCTTGGTCAAGCTCAACTATGGGGCGGGCTACTCGCTCCTCTTCTCTGGCCTCTTCATGGTCTTCGGAACCGTGCTCAAATGTTCCACGGCCTACCTCTCTGCCTACACCAGCATAGGCTTGCGCAACAATGTCATCAGAGACATCCGCAAGGAGATATATGCCAAGATCATAAGCCTCCCCGTGGGCTTCTTCCAAAAGGAGCGTAAGGGAGACATCATGCAGAGAGCCACGGGAGACGTGGCCGAGGTCGAGGGCTCCATCATGGCGTCGATTGACATGTTCCTGAAAAATCCTGTCCTCATCATTGTCTACTTCGCCGCCATGATTGTCATGAGCCCGCAGCTCACCATCTTCGCGCTCGTCATGCTCCCTTTGGCAGGCACCGTCATTGGCCGGATAGGCAAAAACCTCAAAAGGCAGAGCCGTGAGGGGCAAGACAAGCTCGGCGAGATCTTGGGAATGTTGGAAGAGACCTTGGGCGGCCTCCGCATCATCAAGGCTTTCAACGCCGAGCAGCGCATGAACGAACGCTACGCCGAGCAGGCGCAGCAATATTGCGACATTGCCAAGAGGATTATGAGGCGGCGCGATTTGGCGCACCCGATAAGCGAGATGCTCGGCACTCTGCTCGTCATCATTGTGGTGTGGTTTGGCGGCACACTCATTTTGAGTGGAGACAGCTCGCTCTCCGTGGCCAAGTTCCTCGCCTATCTCGGCATTTTCTACCAGATCATCAACCCGGCCAAGGCCTTCTCTTCCGCTTTCTTCAGCATCCAGAAAGGTATGGCCGCCATGGAGAGGATTGATAAGATTCTCTTGGCAGATGACAAGATCTTCGAGAAGCCAGACGGCCTCCCTCTGCCTGCCTTCACCAGCCAGATCGAGTATCGCGATGTCTCTTTTGCCTATGAGACGGACATCCAGGTGCTGCGAGACGTCTGCGTCACCATCCCGCGAGGCAAGATGGTGGCCCTCGTGGGGCAGAGTGGCGGGGGCAAGTCCACTTTCGTCGACCTCCTCCCGCGCTTTTGGGATGTCTCCTCCGGCGCCATCCTCATCGATGGCAAAGATGTCCGCGACTATCGCCTTCACGACCTGCGCCGACGAATGGGCATCGTGAGCCAAGATCCCATCCTCTTCAACGACACCATTTTCAACAATATAGCTTTCGGCGTCGAGAACGCCACGATAGACGATGTGGAACGTGCCGCCAAGGTGGCCAACGCCCATGACTTCATCATGCAGCAGGAGCATGGCTACGACACCATTGTGGGCGACCGCGGCTCTAACCTCTCTGGAGGTCAGAGGCAGCGCATCAGCATCGCCCGGGCTGTGCTGCGAAACCCAGACATCCTCATTCTCGATGAGGCCACGTCTGCACTAGACACCGAGAGCGAGAAACTGGTCCAGGGCGCGCTGGACAATCTGCTCCGCGACCGAACCTCCATTGTGGTGGCGCATAGGCTCAGCACCATACGCCATGCCGACATGATATGCGTCTTCAGCGAAGGCCGCATCGTGGAGCGCGGCACCCATGATGAACTTATGGCCAAAAACGGCTATTACAAGAAGCTCAACGACCTGCAAAACAGTTAGTCGGCTTATGAAAATGAGGAAGTTCTTCTGGGCGGGCGCGCTCGCCGTGGCGGCTTTGGCGCTCTCCTCCTGCGGAGGTTATGAGGCCGCGCAAAAGGCCTATGCTCTGGGTGAGTATGAGAGAGCCGCAAGGCTCTTCGATGGCGCGCAGCGAGGCGAGGCCAACAAGTCGCGCAAGGCCGAGGAGCTGTTCCTCATGGGTGAGTGCTACCGCCGCCTGGGCATGGTCTCAAAGTCCGCCTCGGCCTACCAGAGGGCTGTCAGGTACAAGTATCAAGATGACGAGGCGCTCCTCCGCCTTGCCGACGCCTATCGAGCCCTCGGCAAGTTCGACGAGGCAACCGACGCCTACAACGCCTATGCCGACCGGCACAAGACCGACTTGAGGGTGGGCGTCGGCCGCGAGTCCACCCGCATGGCGCGCGGCGAGTGGGCCGAATTGAACCCCAAGTCAACGGCCGTGGCCGACAGCGGATACGTGGTCAAGCCTTTCAAGGAGGCCAACAGCAAGTTCTCCGACTTCTGCCCGGCCTATGGGGGCGATGGCTTCGACGTGGTCTACTTCAGCTCCTTGAGGATGCAGAAGAAGAAAAAGAAAGCCAGCAGGATAACGGGCCAGGGCGTCTCAACCATATACATGACCCGAATCGACGGACGTGGCAAATGGACTGTGCCAGAGCCTCTTGATGAGCCCTTCGGAGGCAAGGCCAATGACGATGGCGTGGCCTATGTCTCGCCAGATGGCCGAGCCATGCTCTTCACGCGCTGCCCCATGGGAGAGCAAGACGGCAGCCCCGTGCAGGCCTATGAGATGAAACGCGAGGGGGGCCGATGGTCCGACCCCGTGAGAATCATGCCCGGGGGAGACTCCACCATGATGGTGGCTCACCCGGCTCTGAGCCCCGATGGCCAGACGCTCTATTTTGTGAGCGACAGAGCAGAGGGCTCGCTCGGAGGTCTGGACATATGGAAGAGCCTCCGCAACGTCGACAATTCGTGGGGGCCGGCTCGCAACCTCGGCCCCATGGTCAACACTGCCGGAGACGAGATGTTCCCCTACGTCCGCCAAGACGGCGCGCTCTATTTCAGCAGCGACGGCCATAAAGGCTACGGTGGGTTGGACATTTTTCGAGCCGTTGAGCGCGAAGACGGTAGGCTAGAGGTCGCAAACATGGGCGTGCCAATCAACAGCACTGGCGACGATTTCGGTATAGCGTTCATGGGGGCGGCAGAGGAAGGCCTTCTCTCAAGCAACAGGGGCAACGCCAAGGGATATGACGACATATACTCGTTCTATCTCCCGCCAGTCATTCTCACCATAGAGGCCTCTGTGGGCCAAAGCGGCAAAAACGCCTTCCAACGCGCCGAACCGAAGCCAGACTCCGCTTCCGAGGCTCGCAACGCGGCCGGGCAGACGCAAAAGGCAAAGGTGCAGAGGCAAAAGACCCAGAACAAGAAATCGCGGAGCCAGACAAGCCAGAAAAAAACAAACTCCACAAAGAAAAAACAAGAGTTCCGCCCCGCGCCTGACGCTTTCGTGCGAATCGTCGGCACTGACGGCACTAATGTCAAGCTGCGGGCCGACGACAAGGGAAAAGTGACGTTTGTGGCGGACAAGAATGTGGACTACATCATCTTGGCCGGCGCGCCAGGTTTCGCCAACAAGAGGGCGGAGGTCTCCACCGAGGGGCTGAACAAGACACAGACAATAAGGGTGACCGCCCTGCTCGACAAGGTGGCGCAGTAATCCGCCCACCTCGCAACATTTGCCAAGCGGGGGCGTAAACGGGGCAAAAGGGGACACGTCGTGGTGTCGCACGAAAATATTAGAAGGTTTAACAGATAGAGAAATGAGACTTTCAAACAAAATGATTGCCGAGCTCATCGGCACGTTCTGGCTTGTGTTTGGCGGTTGCGGCACAGCCCTCTTTGGCGGCGTCGGGTTCCTCGGCGTGGCGTTGGCCTTTGGCCTCACCGTTGTCACCATGGCCTATGCCATAGGTCATGTCTCGGGCGCTCACCTCAACCCCGCCGTCTCGCTTGGCGTCTTTGTCAACGGTCGCATGACAGCGCGTGAGATGTTTGCCTACTGGGCCGCTCAGTTTGTCGGCGCGGCTCTGGCTGCCGCCGCCCTCTTCGCCATCGGCAGCTCCATTGACGGCTGGCAGCCTGGTGTCTTCGCCGCCAACGGCTATGGCGCCGACTTCGCCGCTGTGGCCGGTGAGGGATATAAGACCGTCGGAGTGGCTGGCGCGTTCCTTGCCGAGGCTCTGCTCACGTTCATCTTCTTGCTCGTGATTCTTGGCGCCACAGATGAGCGCGGGGCGGGCAAGCTCGGCGGGCTGGCCATAGGCCTCTGCCTCACCCTCATACACCTCATCTCCATCCCGCTCACCAACACCAGCGTCAACCCGGCGCGCTCTTTCAGCCAGTGCCTCTTCTCTTCCACCGAGGGATGGTGCGCCTGGGGAG
>SAMEA104315425__coassemble_703_pt1 | contig 24823 bp, 17 predicted proteins | sample SAMEA104315425__metabat2_high_PE_033 | metagenome-assembled genome bin SAMEA104315425 (sample SAMEA104315425) | gut metagenome | biome: Monkey gut; feature: monkey-associated habitat; material: faeces | place: China | collected 2013 | reverse complement strand
TCGCCCCGCGTCATCGGGGAGGGAGAAATAGGCGGCGTCGGCTCGCTCGGTCATGTACATCAGCCCCTCGGGGTCTATGTCGCTCTGGAAGAATCGTGAGTTTCGGCACACGGTTCCCACCTCGCGAGACGCGCCATAGGCGGAGAGCATCTGGGAGGCCGGCATCTTGGCCTTGGCCACGACACGGAGGCTGAACACTTTGCCGGCAATCTGGATGGCGGACTCGCACTCGGCGTCGAACCGCCTGGCCATGGCGGCCAACGTCTCGTCTTTGGCCGTGGAGAGGAACTTGGCGAAGGCGGAGCGCGCCTGCTCATATTCGCACATGAGCTGGTAGGCTCGGCCAAGGTAGAGGTTGGCGTCGGCCTTCATGAAGCCTCTGAGCTGCGCCAGGTGCAGGCGTTTGGCGGCGTCATCGGCGTTGCGGCCCGTCATGGCCTCGGCGGCGCCGAGGTAGAAGTTGACCTTGGGGTCGCGCTCCTCATCGTTGGTGACGGGTTGGAGGGTGGCGCACACCTCGGGATATTGCTGGCCGGCAAAAAGTGCGGCGGCCTTCTGCACGGCCTCTTGCCGAGACTGGCCAAAGGCCGCGCCGTGCGCCGAGGCGAGGGTGAGTATGGCGATGAGTATCCGTTTCATTGCGTGTTTTTGTGAGGGGTGGGTCACTCGTAAGATATGTGAGTGAGCACGCGCCTGTAGACCGTGAGAATCTTAGACTTGGAGACGAACCCGACATACTTCCTATGGTCCACCACAGGCAGGTTCCACGCCCCTGTCGACTCGAATTTGTCCATCACGCTCTCCATGTTCTCATCTGTCGAGATGAAAGCCGGAGGGATGACCATGAGCTCGCGGACCATTGTGGAGTCATATTTTTCACGGTCGAACATTATGGGGCGTATGTCATTGAGCAGCACCACTCCAATAAGCTCCTCGCGGCTGTTGACCACTGGGAATATGTTTCTTTCGGACCGCGCTATGAGCATGATAAGGTCGCCCAGGGTGGCGTCTCCTCGGACTGGGGTGAAATCAGTCTCGATCACCTTGTCGAGGTGCATGAGCGTCAGCACCGTCTTGTCTTTCTTGTGCGTGAGCAGCTCGCCCTTGTCGGCCAGGGGCTTGGTGTAGATGCTCTGCGGCTCGAAACAGGCCATGGTGACGTGGCTGAGGGTGGAGGTGATCATGAGCGGGAGCAGGAGGGAGTATCCGTTGGTTATCTCGGCGATGAGGAATATGGCCGTCATGGGGGCGTGCATGACGCCCGCCATGACGCCCGCCATTCCGACGAGCGTGAAATTGGTCGTCGGCAAGTCGCAGCCGAAGAGGGTGTTGAGGCCTTGCGAGAAGAAAAAGCCCGTGACGGCGCCCATAAACAGCGACGGGGCGAAAGTGCCGCCAACGCCCCCCGCTCCTGTGGTGGCCGCCGTGGCCACAGTCTTGAGAAGGAGGATGAGGCCGGCATAGAGCAGCACGGCGCCGTTGGAGCGGCCAAAGAGCGACTCGAGCGGCGACTCGTCCATGGCATTGGAGGCGTTGCCCTGGAGGAGTTGGCTGATGGTGGTGTAGCCCTCGCCATAGAGCGGAGGCAGCAGAAATATGAGCACGCCAAGGATGGAGCTGCCGACGACCCACTTGACCCACGGGTTTGATATCCGCCCCATGCGCCCCTCGGTGAACCACATGGTGCGCGCGAAGAGCAGCGATATGAAACCGGCAAAGACACCCAAGAGGCAGTAGAACGGCACATTGCCCAAAACGAAATCGCTTATGCGGCTCATGGAGAACTCCACATCGCTGCCCATGAACCAGTAGGTGACAGAAGTGGCCACCACGGCCGATATCATGAGCGGCACCATCGAAGCCATGGTCAGGTTGAGCATGAGAATCTCCAGCGTGAAGACCACGCCCGCGATAGGGGCCTTGAACACGCCCGCTATGCCGCCCGCCGCGCCACAGGCCATGAGGAGCGTCACGGTCTTGTAGTCTAGCTTAAAGAACTTGGCAATGTTGCTGCCTATGCCCGCGCCCGTGAGCGCGATAGGGGCCTCGGCACCCACCGACCCGCCAAAACCGATGGTGAGAGAGCTGGTGACGATGGAGGAGTAGATATGATGTGGCGGCAGGGAGCTGCCAGTCTGCGATATGGCGTAGAGAATCTGCGTGATGCCGTGCCCCAGATTGCCGCGGATGACATAGCGCACCAAGAGCCACGAGATGAGGATGCCCACGGCGGGGCTCACGAGCAGCAGCAAGTTGAAGTTGAGGCCGGAGAACCCGTCGACGAATGTCTTGACGAAAGTTATGGTGTGCTTGAGGGTGACAGCGGCCAGACCACTGACCACCCCCACGACCAGACTGAGCAGGATGACGAAATAACGTTGGCCAATCTTGTCGACAACCCAGCGGCTGGCATTGTCCGCCATGAGCTGGATGAGATTGAGTATCTTGGACATTATCCCTCTTTTCAAGAACCACGGGGCGGAGGCTGGGACGCGCCCCCTCGGGCGCGGCAAGAAGGCTCCTCGGCCTCCCCCTAAAAACGCACAAATATAGAGTTTGGAAACGACATTATGAAATGGAAATGCCCTGGGCCGGAGACCCCTTTACGTTTTATGACCTACCTTTGCACACACAACCATGCAGGACTACGCACACACACACGGCAGCTACGCGATGTTCCGCCTGCCGTCCGACGGCCAGGGCCAGGCCCTGGAGTGCGAGCCGGAAGAGCTTGACGACGTGAGCCAAGCCGCCGGCCGCTCGGGCTTCATCTTCGCCCCGTTTGACCCACAGGGGCCTCAGCCCACCCTCTTCTTCCCCGGCAAGGCACAGGCGAGCCGGGAGCCGCGGACGAGCCGCCTCGCAAAGCCGGGGGCCGCGGACGAGCCTCGGCACGATGGAGGCCAAGACGGCTACGCCAAGAGCTTCAGCGCGCTGCACGCCATGCTCCTCGACAAGACGCTGCGCAAAGTGGTGCTGTCGCGAAGAGCCACAGTGCCGTGCCCGCGGGCCGAGAGCAAGGCCAGAGAGCTATACGCCGCCGCCTGCGAGGCATACCCGCGCGCCTTCGTGGCGCTGATTCGCACCCCGCGCGGCGGCACATGGCTCATGGCCACGCCCGAACTGCTGCTGGGGAGCCACGGCGGCACGCTGCGCGCCATGGCCCTGGCCGGCACCATGCGCGCTGAAGCCGGGAGCGAGGCCCAATGGAGCCAAAAGAACAAAGACGAGCAGGCCGTGGTGGCGCAATATGTGGCGGAGACGCTCGCCTCTTTTGCCCAAGGCATTGAGGCGCAAGGCCCTGAGACAGCTTTTGCGGCAAGCCTGGCGCACCTCCGGACCCTTTTCACATTCACCTTGCGCCCCGGCGCACGCGTCACCGACCTGCTCGCCGCGCTGCACCCCACCCCCGCGGTGTGCGGGCTGCCCAAGGCCGCCGCTCAGGAGGCCCTGCGGGCGCACGAGGGCGCGGAACGGGAGTATTACGGCGGCTTCGCCGGCGCGCTGCAGGCCAATGGCGACGCCGACGTCTTCGTGACGCTCCGGTGCATGAAGCTGAGCGGTGACGAGTGCACCCTTTTCGCGGGAGGCGGGCTGATGCCCGAAAGCCGAATGGAAGACGAGTGGGCCGAGACAGAGGCCAAAATGGCCGCCATGGCCAACCTTTTGAGAACACAAAGAGCCACAAATGTTTAGTGACAATAAGACAGTCAACATCTTGACCTCGCTGCTGAGGCGCCACGGCGTCCGCCACGCCGTCACCTGCCCCGGCAGCCGCAACGCGCCAATATGTCACAACCTCAACGAGGCGGGCCTCACGTGCCACCCCGTCACCGACGAGCGGTCCGCCGCCTTTTTTGGCATCGGGCTGAGCCAAGCCTTGGGAGAGCCCGTGGCCGTGTGCGTCACGAGCGGCTCGGCCATACTGGACACAGCCCCGGGCGTGGCCGAGGCATATTATCAGCGCATCCCGCTGATTGTCATAGCGGCGGACCGCCCGTCGGCATGGATTGGGCAACTTGACGGCCAGACGATGCCGCAGACCAGCGCACTTGGCGGCATGGTCCGCAAGGCCGTTTGCATGCCAGAGGGTGAGACAGACGAAGACCTGTGGCACGCCGGCCGGCTGGTAAACGAGGCCCTGATGGCGGCCAAGGGCAGGGCGCGCGGCCCCGTGCTGATAAACGTGCCGCTCCGAGAGCCGCTGTATGAGTTCCACACCGAGAAGTTGCCAGACGCCAGGGCATGCCAAATGTTGGAAGACGAGGGCGAGGGCGTGGCAAGGCGCGTGGCGGCGTTGATGGGGCGAGCGAGGAGGCCTCTCATTGTCATTGGCCAAGCCCAAGTGTCGGCGCGCGCGGAGGGGTGGCCCACGCTCTTCGAGCCGCTGTCTGGCGCAGGCGCGCCGAGAGTCAACGAGGCGGCGCACATCTTGCTGAGCAGCCGCCTAACAGACGTTGACGAATATAGGCCCGACAAGATACTCTACATTGGCGGCCACATTGTGAGCAAAGAGATGAAACAGTTCTTGCGCTCCTGCGGCGAGGCGGAGACCATCCTCATCTCGGACGACGGAGAGCTGCATGACGTGTTTCAAAACACCACGCTCGTGGGCTGCTGCGACGCTGACGCTCTGCTGCGGGCGCTCAGCCGCGCCACGAGCGCGGCAGACGCGACGTTCGTCTCAAGATGGGCGACGCTGCTAAGCCGCACCGACGAGATATGCGGCCACAAGACGCGCGCATTCTCACAGTTGCAGGTCATCCAAACCCTTATGGCTTCGGAGCCACGCGCCACGCTCCACTTCGCCAACAGCTCCGCCGTGCGCCTGGGGTGCGCCACCAGCCGCGGGAGGATATGGTGCAACCGCGGCATAAATGGCATAGACGGGTCGGTATCCACCGCCGCGGGTCACTCTGTGGGCATGGCCCATGGGCTGTGCCTGTGCGTCTCGGGCGACCTTGGTTTCTTCTATGACCAAAACGCCTTATGGAACAACGAGATAGACTCTCGACTAAGGATTTTGCTGCTCAACAACGGCGGCGGTGGCATATTCAGCCGCTTCGCGGGGCTGCGCGGCAGCGCGGCGAGAGAGAGAATTGTGATGGCAGAGCACAAGACAGCCGCCCGCGGCATCTGCGAGCAGAACCAAGTGGAATATGCCGAGGCTCATGACATTGGCGACGTGGAGCGGCTGCTGCCATGGCTGCTCGCCCATGAGGCGCACGCCGCCACCGGCAGGCCGCGCCTGCTGGAAGTGTTCACTGACAAAGATGAGGATCAGCGCGCGCTGACCGAATATTATAAACACATTGTGACCGAATATGACAAGAGAGTGGAAAAAGATTGAGGGCCTGGACTTCAAAGAGATTCTTTTTGAGGAATATAACCACATTGCCAAGATAACGATCAACCGCGAGCGTTGGCGCAACGCATTCACACCCTTGACCACATGGGAGATGAGCCAGGCGCTGTCATACTGCCGCGAGGCGCAGGGCATAAGGGTCGTGCTCTTGACCGGCGCGGGGCGCGTGGCGTTTTGCGCCGGCGGCGACATGAACGTCAAAGGGCGCGGCGGCTACGTTGGGACAGACGGCGTGCCCCGGCTCAACGTGCTGGACGTGCAGATGCAGATCCGCCGTCTGCCTAAGCCCGTCATCGCCATGGTCAACGGCTTCGCCATAGGCGGCGGCCACGTGCTCCACGTCATGTGCGACCTCTCCATTGCCAGCACCAACGCCATTTTTGGCCAGACGGGGCCCAGGGTCGGCAGTTTCGACGCCGGCTTCGGAGCCTCATACCTGGCGCGCATCGTGGGGCAGAAGAAGGCCCGCGAGATATGGTTCCTCTGCGAGAAATATTCCGCGGCCGAGGCCCTGGAGATGGGGCTTGTGAACAAAGTGGTGGAGCCCGACGCCCTGGAAGACACCTGCGTGGAGTGGGCCGAGCGCATGATGGAGCATTCTCCGCTGGCACTGCGCATGATAAAAGCCGGCCTCAACGCCGAGCTTGACGGCCAGGCCGGCATCCAGGAGCTGGCGGGAGACGCCACAATGCTATACTACACCATGGACGAGGCGCAAGAGGGCGGGCGCGCCTTTCTGGAGAAGCGCAAGCCAGACTTTGACAAATTCCCTCACTTCCCCTAAGGCCATGCTGCACACATCCATAGAGCGTCGGGTGCTGCGCTTCCGCACACCCGCCACAACGAGCCGCGGCACATATGCCACCCGCACCATACGCCTGGTCCGCGTGACGGACGACGCCCGGCCCGGCATTGAGGGCGTGGGCGAATGCTCACCACTGCCCGACCTCTCGGCCGACGCATTGACAGACAATGAGTATGACCTGCTGCTTCTCACCGTGTGCGAAGACCTGCGCCAGAGCGGCGCGCTAGACCGCGAGGCGTTGCGCCCCTACCCCTCAATCTTGTTTGGGCTGGAGACCGCGCTCTGGCAGCTGGAGCGCGGTGGCGACACGGCCCTGTCTGACACCCCTTTCGCCCGCGGCGAGAACGGCATAAGAATAAACGGGCTGGTGTGGATGGGCACGCTCGACGAGATGACGCGGCGCATGGAGGAGAAGGTCAAGGCCGGCTTCTCATGCGTCAAGCTGAAGATTGGCGGCATCGACTTTGAGCAGGAGCTGACCTTGGTGCGCGCCCTGCGGGAGCGATTCTGCGCCAATGACATAGAGCTGCGCCTCGACGCCAATGGCGCCTTCTCCCCCAAAGACGCGTTGGGCAGACTGGAGAGGCTGGCGGAATATGGCATACACTCCATAGAGCAGCCAATCCGCCAAGGGCAGTGGGACGAGATGGCAAGGCTGTGCGAGGCTTCGCCAATAGACATTGCGCTAGACGAGGAGCTTATCGGCGTTGTCGACGCGAAAGACAAGCGCCGCCTGTTGGAAACCATACGCCCAAAATACTTGGTCATAAAGCCTACCCTGCACGGCGGCCTAAGCGGGACGCGCGAATGGGTGGAGTTGGCCAGGCGGCGCGGCATAGGCTCGTGGATGACGAGCGCCCTTGAGAGCAACGTGGGGCTCAACGCCATAGCCCACCTCGCCGCCGAGACCTATGGCACCGACCCCGCCATGCCACAAGGGCTGGGCACGGGCCAGCTCTTTGAGACGAATACGGAGCGGCCCATCACAATCCGCGGCGAGCGGCTGTTTTACACTCCAAGCAGGCCATGACACTAGACGAGTTCTTGGCCGAGTGGCGAGACGAGACCCCCACCGTAAGGGTCAAGACGAGCGGATCCACGGGCGAGCCCAAGCCCTTGGACGTAGAGAAGACGCGCATGGCGGCTAGCGCCCGCACCACGTGCGACTTCCTGGGCCTGCGCAAGGGAGACAGCGCGCTGCTGTGCCTGCCGCTAGACTACATTGCGGGCAAAATGATGGTCGTGAGAGCCTTGGAGCGCGGGCTGCGCCTGATCTGCCAAGAGCCCAGCTCGCACCCTATGCGCGGACTGACGGAGACTCCAGACTTTGCCGCGCTCACGCCAATGCAGGTGTGGGAAACGCTGCGAGACGAGCGCGAGCGCGAGACGCTCTTTGGCATCGGCAACGTGATCATTGGCGGCGGAGCCGTGGACCCCGACATGGCCCAGGGGCTGCAAGGGGCGCGCGGAGCTGTGTGGAGCACCTATGGCATGACAGAGACGCTGTCTCACATTGCCCTCCGTCGCGTCAATGGCCCAGCGGCCAGCGAGTGGTACACCCCCTTTGACGGCGTAGGCGTGAGCCAGACCATCGACGGGCGGCTCGTAATAGACGCGCCTAGCGTCTCTCCCATACGGCTGACGACTAACGACATTGCGGAACTTCGCACGCTACCCGACGGCAAAACGCAATTCAGGATTTTGGGCAGGGCGGACAACGTGATATGCTCCGGCGGCATCAAGATTCAAGCCGAGGAGGTTGAGCGGCTGCTAGACGGCAAAATCGGAGTCCCGTTCATGATCACGTGGAGGCAAGACCCCAAGCTGGGGCAAGCCGTGACGCTGGTCATGGAGGGAGGCGACGCGGAGACCGCGAGGGAAGCCTGCGAGGCCACACTGCCCAAATATTGGCGGCCCAAGACAATTGAAGTGGTGGAGAGCCTGCCACGCACAGAAACCGGCAAAGTGAAAAGAAACATATGGGACAAGACGGCAAAATGAATCTGGAGGCAGAAGGCTTGACGCTTCACTGCAAGCCATTCTACGAGCTGACGCTTGACGAGCTATACGCATTGCTGCGCACCCGCAGCGGCGTCTTCATTGTGGAGCAAGACTGCGTGTACCAAGACCTAGACAATGACGACCAAACAGCCCTGCACGCATGGCTCACGCGGGGAGAAAGAATAGTGGCCATGTTGCGCATATGCCCTGCGGGCAAACACCTGGAAGAGGTCTCTCTAGGCCGCGTCATTACCACAGAGCGCAGACGAGGCTTCGGCGAGCGGATGGTAAAAATCGGCATCCGCCTGGCGGTGGAGCGCATGGGCGCTAAGGTCATAAAAATTCAGTCGCAGGAACAGGCTAAAGGCTTTTACGCGAAGCTTGGTTTCCGCCCCACATCCGAGCCTTATATGCATGAGGGTCTGCCACACCGCGACATGGAGTGGAGGGCAGACTGATGACACTACATTAGGCAACACGCAACGACAACAAATAAGGCTCCCCACGGGCAATTTCCGCGGGGAGCCTTATTTGTGGGTCATGAATTTACCCTTCCACAAAAACATGCCGAGCATACAAAAAAAGAGGCCTCCCCGCCACATGACGGGGAGGCCTCTCGACCTATTCTGTAAGTCTTAGCGCGACAGCCTGGCCACTAGGCCTCCTGCTGCTCCAAAACTTGCGTGTCTTCTTTCGAGCCGACAATGTCGTCGCCCAAACCGCGCGTACCAGTGCCAGCTGGGATAAGGTGACCACAGATGACGTTCTCCTTCAGTCCCTCGAGATAGTCCACCTTGCCAAGTATAGCGCTCTCATTGAGCACCTTGGTTGTCTCCTGGAAGGAAGCGGCGGACATGAAGCTCTTGGTCTGGAGAGCGGCACGCGTGATGCCCTGAAGGATCTGATTGGCCGTGGCTGGGACAGCGTCGCGAACCTCAACCAGACGCATGTCGCGGCGGCGGAGCTGAGAGTTCTCATCGCGCAAGCGACGCGCTGTGATGATCTGGCCAGGTCGAAGGCTGTCGGAATCGCCAGCGTCCACGACGACGAGCTTACCCCACAGCTTGTCATTCTCTTGATGGAAGTCGATCTTGTCAACCGTCTCCTTCTCAAGGAAAATGGTGTCGCCCGGATCCTGAATCTCGACCTTGCGCATCATCTGACGGACAATGACCTCAAAGTGCTTGTCGTTAATGGCCACGCCCTGGAGGCGGTAGACATCTTGAACCTCGTTCACGATATACTCCTGCACCTTGGTCGGGCCAAGGATTGTGAGGATATCAGTAGGCGTGATGGCTCCGTCGGAGAGAGGAGTGCCAGCGCGGACATAGTCGTTCTCCTGGACAAGGATCTGCTTGGCGAGTGAGACGAGATATGCCTTGCGCTCGCCCGTCTTGGACGTGACGATGATCTCGCGGTTGCCGCGTTTGATCTTGCCATAAGACACCTCGCCATCGATCTCGGACACGACTGCGGGGTTGCTCGGGTTGCGCGCCTCGAAGAGCTCCGTCACGCGAGGCAGACCACCGGTGATGTCACCGGCCTTGCCAACGGCGCGAGGCATCTTGGCGATGGTCTCACCCGCCTTGATCTCAGAGCCGTCCTCGGCCGAGACGTGGGCGCCCACAGGGAGGTTGTAGGTCTTGACGACCTCATCGCCTTGCATAATGTTGAGCGCCGGAGACTTGGTGCGGTCGTGGCTCTCGATGATGACCATCTCGGAGAAACCTGTCTGCTCATCACTCTCGAGCTTATAGGTCACGCCCTCCTCCATGTTCTCGAACTTGACGACACCGCTCTTTTCGGTGATGATCTGAGCGTTGTAGGGGTCCCACTCGCAGAGCGGTGTTCCCTTCTCCACCTCTTGGCCCGGCTTGACGAAGAGCTTGGCGGCATAGGGGAGAGAGTGACGGATGAGCTCGTGGCCAGTGTTCTTGTCCACAATGCGCAACTCAGCCAGACGGCTCACGACAATCTCCATGCTGTTGCCATTGGCATCAGTATAGGGCACGCTGCGCAGCTCGTCAATTTCAATGACGCCATCATACTTCGACTTAACAGAGCTCTCGGAGGAGTCGCCACCGGCCACGCCACCTTGGTGGAAAGTACGGAGCGTAAGCTGAGTACCGGGCTCACCGATGGACTGTGCCGCGATGACGCCGACAGCCTCACCCTTATGCACAAGGCGGCTGGTGGCAAGGTTGCGGCCGTAGCACTTGGCGCACACGCCCTTGCGCGACTCGCACGTGAGAACGGAGCGTATCTCGACGCTCTCGATGGGAGAGTCTTCGATGGCGCGCGCCTTGGCTTCGTTGATCTCTTCGCCAGCATGGACGAGGATCTCGTTGGTGATTGGGTGTATGACATCGTTGACGGCCACGCGACCCAAGATGCGCTCGTAGAGCGTCGCGATGACGTCATCGTTGTTCTTGATGGCCGTGCAGGTGAGGCCGCGGAGCGTGCCACAATCCTCATCGGTGATGATGACATCGTTGGAGACGTCGACAAGACGGCGGGTGAGGTATCCTGCATCGGCGGTCTTCAATGCCGTATCAGACAGACCCTTACGGGCGCCGTGCGACGAGATGAAGTACTCCTGTACGGAGAGGCCCTCTTTGAGGTTCGCGATGACAGGGTTCTCGATGATCTGCGGTCCCTCGGCGCCAGACTTCTGCGGCTTGGCCATAAGGCCGCGCATGCCGCAAAGCTGACGGATCTGGTCCTTAGAGCCACGGGCGCCTGAGTCAAGCATCATATAGACAGAGTTAAAGCCCTGCTGGTCTGAACTCAACTGCTTCATGAGGATGCCGGTGAGCTCCGTGTTGACGTGCGTCCAGATGTCGATGATCTGGTTGTAGCGCTCGTTGTTCGTGATGAAGCCCATGTTGTAGTTGTTCATCACGTCCTGCACGTCCTCGTAGCCCTTCTGGATGAGCGCCTCCTTCTCCTTCGGGATGATGACATCGGAGAGGTTGAACGAGAGGCCGGCGACAAAGGCCATGTGGTAGCCCATGTTCTTGATGTCGTCAAGGAAGTCGGCCGTGCGCGGGATGCCGCACGCCTTTTGCACCCTCGCGATGATGTCGCGGAGCGACTTTTTGGTGATGAGGCAGTTGATGTAGCCTACCTCACGCGGCACGAGGTTGTTGAAGAGGATACGGCCCATGGTGGTCTCGACGATGGTCAAGGCGGGCTTTCCGGAGGCGTCAAGATCGTAGGTGCGGACCTTCACTTTGGCGTGCAGGTCAACCTTGCCCTCGTTGTAGGCGATCTCCGCCTCGGCGGGGGAGTAGAAGACAGAGCCTTCACCCTCGGCGCCTGGGCGCTCCTTGGTGATGTAGTAGAGACCCAAGACCATGTCTTGCGACGGGACTGTGATAGGCGCACCGTTGGCCGGGTTCAGCACGTTGAGCGACGCGAGCATGAGGAGCTGCGCCTCAAGCACGGCTGCGTTGCCGAGTGGGAGGTGGACCGCCATCTGGTCGCCATCGAAGTCGGCGTTGAACGCCGTTGTGGCGAGAGGGTGAAGCTGTATGGCCTTGCCCTCGACCATGCGCGGCTGGAAGGCCTGTATGCCGAGACGGTGAAGCGTCGGGGCGCGGTTGAGTAGCACCGGGTGGTTCTTCATGACATTCTCGAGGATGTCCCACACCACGGCGGCCTTCTTATCGACAATCTTTTTTGCGGACTTGACAGTCTTCACGATGCCGCGCTCGATGAGCTTACGGATGATGAAGGGCTTATAGAGCTCAGCCGCCATGTCTTTAGGCAGACCGCACTCGTGCATACGGAGCTCAGGGCCGATGACGATGACGGAGCGCGCGGAGTAGTCAACGCGCTTACCGAGAAGGTTTTGACGGAAACGGCCCTGCTTGCCCTTGAGGCTGTCAGACAGAGACTTGAGGGGTCGATTGGCATCGGACTTGACGGCCGTGGAGCGACGCGTATTGTCGAAGAGCGAGTCGACGGCCTCCTGGAGCATACGCTTCTCGTTTCGGAGGATGACCTCGGGCGCCTTGATTTCAAGCAACCTCTTGAGGCGGTTGTTTCGGATGATGACTCGACGATAGAGCTCATTGAGGTCGGACGTTGCGAAACGGCCGCCATCGAGCGGCACGAGCGGGCGCAAGTCTGGCGGTATCACGGGGATGACCTTGAGGATCATCCACTCCGGTTTGTTGCGGCCCTTTGACGCGCGGAACCACTCAACGACCTGAAGGCGTTTGAGCGCCTCATTTTTGCGCTGCTGCGAAGACTCGTGGCTCGCCTTGTGGCGCAAGTCGTAAGAGAGCTCGTCGAGGTCGATCTGCTGCAGGAGCATCTCGAGGGCCTCGGCGCCCATCTTTGCGATGAACTTATTGGGGTCGTTATTGTCGAGGAGCTGGTTCTCCTTAGGCAGCGAGTCGAGGATGGCGAGATACTCCTCCTCCGAGAGGAAATCAAGTTTCTTGACCCCGTCTTGCGCCTTGACGCCAGGGTTCACGACAATGTAACGCTCATAGTATACGATGGTGTCGACCTTCTTGGTAGGGATTCCAAGGAGGCAACCGATCTTGTTCGGGAGGGACCTGAAATACCAGATGTGCGCTACAGGCACAACGAGCGAGATGTGGCCCATTCGCTCGCGGCGCACCTTTTTCTCGGTCACCTCGACGCCGCATCGGTCGCAGACGATGCCCTTGTAGCGGATACGCTTGTATTTTCCGCAATGGCACTCATAGTCCTTCACGGGGCCGAAGATGCGCTCGCAGAAGAGGCCATCGCGCTCAGGCTTGTAGGTCCTGTAGTTGATGGTCTCTGGCTTTAGCACCTCACCACTCGACATCTCAAGAATCTCCTCTGGCGAAGCCAGGCCGATGGAGATTTTTGAAAAGTTGGTCTTCTTTTGATCTCTTCTAAAAGCCATGTTAGAGATATTATGTTGTCCCGCTCACACGGGCTTATATGATGCCGCCTGGTCGGGGCCGCGCAGGCGGCGCGGCCCCGAGGCGGACTGATTATACTACTCGAGAGAGATGCTGAGGCCCAAGCCCCTCATCTCGTGGAGGAGCACGTTGAGCGACTCTGGGATGCCAGGGGTCGGGAGGTTATCTCCCTTGACGATGGCCTCGTAGGCCTTGGCGCGGCCGACGACATCGTCTGACTTGACGGTAAGGATCTCCTGAAGCACGTTTGCGGCGCCGAAACCCTCGAGCGCCCAAACCTCCATCTCTCCGAAACGCTGGCCACCGAACTGCGCCTTGCCGCCCAGAGGCTGCTGGGTGATGAGGGAGTAGGGGCCGATGGAGCGGGCGTGCATCTTGTCATCGACCATGTGGCCGAGTTTAAGCATGTAGACGATACCCACAGTCGCCGGCTGGTGGAAACGCTCTCCCGTGCCACCGTCGTAGAGATAGATCTTGCCCACGTCGGGGACGCCGGCCTTTCGCGTCAACTCCGTTATCTGGTCAAGTGAAGCGCCATCGAAGACTGGCGTTGCGAACTTCATGCCCAGCTCCTTGCCTGCCCAGCCGAGGACTGTCTCGTAGATCTGGCCAAGGTTCATGCGCGAAGGCACGCCCAGAGGGTTGAGGACGATGTCGACGGGTGAGCCATCGGGCAAGAACGGCATATCCTCCAGACGCACGATGTTGGAGACGATGCCCTTGTTGCCGTGACGGCCTGCCATCTTGTCGCCCACGCGGATCTTACGCTTCTTGGCGATGTAGATCTTAGCGACCTGCATGATGCCATTGGGGAGCTCGTCACCGATGGTCTCGTTATACGTCTTACGCTTCTCCACCGCCTCGTACTCCTTGTGGATGACGCGGTAGATGAGCTCATTCTTGTCATCTTCGGACGTCCAACCAGACGGGTCGACGGACTGGTAGTTGACATCGGCGAGGATGTTGCGCGTGAAGCGGACGCCCTTGGCGATGACCTCGACGCCATAATAGTCCTTGACGCCCTGGGATGTCTTGCCCTCAAGCAGGGAGTAGAGCTTGTCTAACAATATGTTGAGCAGGCCTGTGACGTTCTTCTCGAACTCCTCTTGGATGGACGCCACTTTGGCTTTCTCTGAGGAGCGCGAGCGGCGATCCTTTACCACTCTGGAGTAGAGGTTACGGCCGATGACGACACCGCTCAGCGAAGGATTTGCCTTGAGAGAGGCGTCCTTGACATCTCCGGCACGGTCTCCGAAGATGGCGCGGAGGAGTTTCTCCTCCGGAGTGGGATCGCTCTCGCCCTTTGGCGTGATCTTGCCGATGAGAATGGCTCCCGGTTCGACGTGCGCTCCGATACGGATGATGCCGTTCTCGTCAAGGTCTTTCGTGGCATCCTCGCTCACGTTGGGGATGTCGGAGGTTAGCTCCTCCATTCCTCTCTTCGTGTCTCGGACATCGAGGGAATACTCGTCGACGTGGACGGAGGTGAAGATGTCTTCGCGCACCACCCTCTCGGAGATCACGATAGCGTCCTCGAAGTTATAACCCTTCCAAGGCATGAATGCCACCTTGAGGTTTCGCCCAAGAGCCAACTCGCCGTTGGAGGTGGAGTAGCCCTCGGTCAGAATCTCACCCTTGACGACACGCTGGCCTTTACGGACAATCGGACGGATGTCGATGCAGGTGCTCTGGTTGGTCTTTTGGAATTTGGAGAGGCGGTACTCCTTGGTGTCAGGGTCGAAGCTGACGAAGCGCTCATCGTCGGTACGGTCGTAACGCACAATGATCTTGTCGGCGTCGACATAGTCGATCACACCGTCCTTCTCGGCCATCACCTGAGTGCGCGAGAAACGGATTACCGGCTCCTCGAGGCCCGTGCCGACGATGGGAGACTCAGTACGAAGCAGGGGCACGGCCTGCCTCATCATGTTGGAGCCCATGAGCGCGCGGTGCGCGTCATCATGCTCGAGGAAGGGGATGAGTGACGACGCGACAGATGCGATCTGGTTGGCTGCGACGTCGATGTACTCGACCTCGCTCTTGTCAACGACGGGGAAGTCGCTATCCTGGCGCGCCTTGACATGCTCCTCGGTGAAGTTTCCGTCATCGTCCATTGGCGAAAGCGCCTGCGCGATGATCTTATGCTCCTCCTCCTCTGCGGTGACGTACTTGAAGCCTTCGTCAGAGAAGTCGACCTTGCCGTTTTTGACGATGCGGTAAGGGGTCTCGAGGAAGCCGAGGTCGTCAATCTTGGCGTATATGGTGAGCGAGGAGATGAGGCCGATGTTCGGGCCCTCAGGGGTCTCGATTGGGCAGAGACGGCCGTAGTGGGTGTAGTGGACGTCTCGGACCTCGAATCCTGCTCTGTCGCGGCTAAGGCCACCGGGGCCGAGGGCGGAGAGACGCCTCTTGTGAGTGACCTCGGCAAGAGGGTTGGTCTGGTCCATGAACTGCGACAGCGCATTGGTGGCAAAGAAGCTGGCGATGACAGAGGCCAGGGTCTTGCTGTTGATGAGGTCGGTGGGAGTGAAGACCTCATTGTCGCGGACGTTCATGCGCTCACGGATGGTGCGCGCCATGCGTGCCAGTCCTACAGCGAACTGATTGGCCAGCTGCTCACCCACGGTGCGGACGCGGCGGTTGCTGAGGTGGTCGATATCATCGACATCGGCCTTAGAGTTGAGAAGCTCGATGAGGTGCTTGATGATCTCGATCATGTCCTCTTTCGTCAAGACTCGGACATTCATGTCGGTCTTGAGGCCGAGCTTCTGATTGAGACGGTATCGGCCGACGTTGCCGAGGTCGTAGCGCTTGTCAGAGAAGAAGAGCTTCTCGATGGCGTCACGCGCGGTGGCCTCATCTGGTGGGTCAGCGTTGCGGAGCTGACGATATATGTAGACAACAGCCTCCTTTTCGGAGTTGCAGGGGTCTTTCTGAAGAGTGTTATAAATGATGGCGAAGTCTGCGAGGTTTTGCCCCTCCTTGTGGAGAAGAATGGTTTTTACGCCAGCCTCAATGATGGCCTCGACCTGCTCCTCATCGAGGACGGTCTCACGGTCGACGACGACTTCGTTACGCTCGATGGAGACGACCTCGCCAGTGTCCTCATCGACAAAGTCCTCGACCCATGATTTAAGGACGCGCGCGGCTAGTTTGCGGCCGACGCACTTCTTAATGTTGTTCTTGTTGACTTTGACCTCGTCGGCCAAGCCGAATATTTCGAGAATATCCTTATCCGACTCAAAGCCAATGGCGCGGAGCATCGTTGTTACCGGCAATTTTTTCTTGCGGTCGATGTAGGCGTACATGACATTATTGATGTCGGTAGCGAACTCAATCCATGAACCCTTGAACGGGATGATCCTGGCGGAGTAGAGCTTGGTGCCGTTGGCATGGACGCTCTGTCCGAAGAAGACACCCGGGGAGCGGTGGAGCTGCGACACCACGACGCGCTCTGCGCCGTTGACGACGAAACTGCCCTTCTCGGTCATGTAAGGAATCATGCCGAGATAGACCTCTTGGACCACCGTGTCGAAATCCTCGTGGTCGGGATCGTTGCAAGAGAGTTTGAGCGTAGCCTTCAGGGGGACTTGGTATGTCAGTCCCTGCTCGAGACACTCCTGAATGGTGTAGCGGGGTGGGTCGATGCAATAGTCCAGAAACTCGAGGGAGAAATTGTTCCTCGTGTCGCTGATGGGGAAATTTTCGTTGAAGACCCTGAAAAGGCCCTCATTTTTGCGTTGTTCGGGAGTTGAGCCAAGCTGGAACAGCTCCTTGAACGATTTTAACTGTACTTCCAGGAAGTCGTTGTACTCCAACGGATGCTTCACGGAAGAGAAACTAATCCTGTCGGCTTTGATGGGATTCATGGAATCGAGAAGATTAATTGAACTTAATAACAGAGATACAAAAGGTTTGGAGCCCATGACAAGCATGGGTTCCAAACCAATTCCTATAAGAAGGAAGAGCTGTTATTACTTAAGTTCAACCTCAGCACCAGCCTCTTCGAGTTTAGCCTTGAGAGCCTCAGCGTCAGCCTTGGAGAGCTTCTCCTTGACGGTAGCGGGAGCCTTGTCGACGATCTCCTTAGCCTCCTTGAGGCCGAGGCCGGTGTTCTCCTTGACAGCCTTGACGACTGCGAGCTTGGCAGCGCCAGCGCTCTTGAGGACAACGTCGAACTCAGTCTGCTCAGCAGCTGCAGCAGCGCCGCCGGCTGCGGGAGCAGCAACAGCAACAGCAGCTGCTGCGGGCTCGATGCCGTACTCCTCTTTGAGGACGTTAGCGAGTTCGTTGACTTCCTTTACAGTAAGATTTACGAGCTCTTCAGCGAGCTTCTTGATATCTGCCATCTTATTTTAGTAATTAATTAGGTTCAGGTAATGTGGAAAAATTATTTCTTGCTTAAAGTTTCGAGGACGCCATGGATCTTGTTGCCAGCGCTGCCTTGGAGAGCAGAGATGACATTCTTGGCGGGCGACTGGAGCAGAGCGATAACGTCTGCGATAAGCTCCTCTTTGCTCTTGATAGCGACAAGCTCTTGGAGAGCGTTTGCGCCATAGACAGACTGCTCGACGAAAGCACCTTTGAGGACAGGCTTCTCGTTTGCAGCGGAGAACTCCTTGATGACCTTAGCGGGCGCATTTCCGACATTGGCGAACATGACAGCCGTGTTGCCGGAGAAAGCGGGGTTGAGGTCGGCGAGCTCGCCGTCTACAGACTCTACAGCCTTCTTGATGAGGGTGTTCTTGACGACCATGAGCTTGATGTCCCTCTCGAAGCAGAGACGACGCAGCGCGCTGGTCTTCTCGGCATTGAGCCCCTCGATGTCAACGAGGTAGAAGTGGGAATAGCTCTTGAGCGTCTCAACGAGCTGGTCAATGAGTGTGGCTTTATCTTCTTTTCTCATGATTCCGATTTGAAAGGTAAAACAATCAACTAAGCCTCACCGACCTTGAAGTCGACATGAACGCCCGGGCTCATGGTGCTAGAAAGATAAACACTCTTGACGTAGGTGCCTTTTGCCGTAGAGGGCTTGAGACGAACGATGACGTTGAGGAACTCCTTGACGTTGTCGACGATCTGCTCAGCGTTGAAAGATACCTTGCCGACGGAAGCGTGGACGATGCCAGCCTTATCGACCTTGAAATCAATCTTGCCAGCCTTGACCTCCTTGACTGCCTTGGCGACATCCATGGTGACCGTGCCGCTCTTTGGGTTAGGCATGAGGCCACGGGGACCGAGGACGCGGCCAAGGGCACCGACCTTAGCCATGATGCTGGGCATGGTGATGATGACATCGACGTCAGTCCATCCGCCCTTGATTTTCTCGATGTACTCGTCGAGGCCGACATAGTCCGCACCGGCGGCCTTTGCCTCATTCTCCTTGTCAGGAGTGCAAAGGACCAAAACACGTACCTGCTTGCCCGAACCGTGAGGGAGCGTGCAGACGCCTCTCACCATCTGGTTGGCCTTGCGGGGGTCGACACCGAGTCGAACATCCACATCGACAGAGGCATCGAACTTGGTAGTGGTCATGTCCTTGACGAGAGCCGCAGCCTCGGCAAGGGAATAGACCTTCCCGTCCTCTATCTTAGACAACGCCAACTTCCTATTCTTAGTTAGTTTCGTCATTGTGCTAGTAGGTATTATGTTATTTATTGCCGGGGAACTCACCGGTGACGGTGACACCCATACTTCTCGCAGTGCCAGCGATCATCTTCATGGCAGCCTCAACGGTGAAGCAGTTGAGATCCGGCATCTTGTCCGTCGCGATGGCCTTCACCTGATCCCAGGTGATGGATGCCACCTTCTTACGGTTAGGCTCGGCAGAGCCGCTCTTGAGCTTTGCAACCTCCTTGATCTGCACTGCTGCGGGAGGAGTCTTGATGACAAACTCGAACGACTTGTCGTTGTAGACCGTTATGACGACAGGCAGAATTTTGCCGGCCTTGTCCTGAGTACGCGCGTTGAACTGCTTACAGAAATCCATGATGTTCACACCCTTCGAACCCAGAGCCGGGCCGATTGGGGGTGAAGGATTCGCTGCACCACCTTTTACCTGAAGCTTGATAAAGGCTTCTACTTCTTTAGCCATTGTAGCAATTCGTAATTAGAAAATTATAATAATGACAGCCCGTATAAGGCTGGCCGTTGCCAGTTGGAAGCATTCGATACTTGACTGTCCTTACTATCCGTGTTGTGTTTCTTTGTGTCGACCCTTCCTTACTCTTTCTCCACCTGATAGTAGTTGAGCTCGAGCGGGGTCTTTCTGCCAAAGATCTTGATCATGACGGAGAGTTTCTTTTTCTCCTCGTTGACTTCCTCGACCTCGCCGGAGAAGCCTGAGAAAGAGCCGTCCGTCACCTTGACGGTGTCTCCGACAACGAAGGGGACTTGATCCTCCATAGTGTCATCGGCGACCTCGTCGACCCTGCCAATCATCCTGTTCACCTCAGAGGCTCTGAGCGGCTGAGGCTCCCCGTTTCCGAGAAAGCCCAGCACGTTGGCCACACTCAGCAAAACGGCCTTCGTCTCGTTGTCAAGGACACACTCGACGAAGACGTAACCAGAGTAGAGAATATGCTCCTTGAGTACTTTCTTGCCGTTGCGCTGCTGATAGACCTTCTCGACGGGGACGACGACCTCGCCGATGAGATCTTCAAGATTGCGTCTTTTCACCTCGGCGTCGATATTCTCCTTGGCTTTTTTCTCTTTGCCACCGATGGCCCTGAGGACGTACCAGTTTTTCTGGTTGTTTGACATTTTTAGAGCAGGATGATATTAGAGGACATTATAGACTGCCTTGAGGGCATGCTCGAAGACAAAATCCATCGCGAAGATGACGAGCGCTATGATTACAGAAGCAATCATGACAATCCTGGCACTGGAGAAAAGCTCCTTCCAAGTGGGCCAAGAAGTCTTGTTGACGAGCTCGTTATAGACGTCCTTGCAGTAGTTTACGACTTTTTCCATTAGTCATTTATCTTTTGAGCACGGGTGGAGAGACTCGAACTCCCGACACTCGGTTTTGGAGACCGATGCTCTACCAACTGAACTACACCCGTTTGTCTGTCATTTTTGACACTGCAAAGTTACTCGTTTTTTTAATATGCGCAACATAACGCGCAATGTTTTTATGACGGCTCGCGCGCCATAACGCAAAAAAACGCCCCGAGGGAAACTCCCTCGGGGCGGGCACTTTTAGCGCGCAATCGTAGCCCTACTCGGCAGGGCCGAAAGTCTCATAGGCAAGCTCAACCAGGTTTCCTGCATCAACATAGAAGTTCAGCGCAAATTGCAATTGGTTGTCGTCCGTTATGATGCAACCATATCGGCTGGTAGCATATGCCACATTATTTTGCATGGCTGCAATATCTCGAACAGATATCGCGCCATAGGTGCTAAATTCATAAGGCAAGACTTGAGGGAAAACCCTGACGAACCTATAGCCGTCTCCACCTATGGCGTCGCCATTTTCGTCTGTCATCACGCTGAAGTATAGGTTGAACTCAGCATCGCCATATTTACCATATTTCATGCCAACGAGACGATAATTGTTGGGGTCCTGCTCGCATGCCATGAGTTTTGGTTCGCAGGTCATGCCGTAGGCGTCGGTGTAGACGTAGTCCTCTGTGCCCTCGACATTTTTATATGTCCGGCCTTCGAAAGAGACCGTCCTGGATATGCTCTTTGAAGAGCCTTTGACGGCCACCGCCGTTATGTACCTGAGGCCAATGAAGGTCAAGTACTGGTCTACGTTCTTCTCGCCCTTGGTGTCAATCTTCTCACCATTGCTGACGATGAAGTCGGCATAGGCGGCCTCGTCTCCGGAGAAGTGGGCTTTGTAGTCCTCTTGGCTCTCCGAGAGCAGATAGAGGTCTTCCGTCGCGCTGTTGATGGCGAGCCTTATCTTTGTGGTGCCGTCAACGTCATATGTGCTGTCCGCCTCATACTGGTAGAGGAGTACGCTTGGCGCGGAGTCTCCACCCGGGGCAGTTCCTTCTTGCGTGTCATCGCACGAGGCCATAACCATCGTAAGCGCGGCCAACGCGTAGATATATTTTTTCATCTCAATCTGTTTTTTGTTGTACTGCGAACTGCTTGCCTGATTTTAGAAGACGTATGGTGTCGAGTCTCCTTCGGGCTTTGATGGCGTGGGGTTAGAGACGCACGCGCTGTTGTAGTTGCTCTCGGTCTGTACAATGGTCAGGTTCATCCACTCGGCAGGGCCGTTGGTGTTCCATCGATACCCTTCCTTGTGGTTGGTGCCGGCATAGCTGCGTATCACGCTCTTGCCGAGCCTCTTGATGTCGCCCATTGAGAAACCCTCGCCCCACAGCTCAATCCTGCGTTGCCACCATATCTCGTTGATGATGGCCGGAGTGGTGGCGTTGCCGTAGCTCTCGTTGTGTTTGCCATACTCAAAGCTCGGGTCGCGCGTCAGCGCGAACTCAGTCAGCAGCTGCTTGCCGCGAGCCTCGTCTTGCCATGCGGCGGCCTCGGCCTCGATGAGCTTCATCTCCTCCACTCTCATGAGAGGCACAGAGACGCAGAAACCTATCTTCTGATTGGCTCTGCCGACCTCGCCGCCCGCAGTGCGGAATTTCAGCTCCAGCCCGCCAATGGTCTTTTCATCTGTCGCGTTGGCGCTGTTCTCCAGCCAGTCGGGGTGGTTGGAATATTCGCTGAGCTTGGCAGTCAGCGCGTCGCCGCTCAGGTTGTCGGCGCTGAAGTCGACATAGCACTTTTTGCGGCAGTCGGTGGCCGGGATGGTCTCAAAGAGGTGGCGGTCAATCAGGTTCGGCTGGCCGTAGTTGGCGGCGTAGCCGCATCCGGAAGCCTCGGGGTCAATCTCTACGCACATCTGGCTGCCCCAGCTGGAGTCCGCGTCGTTGAGGAGGATGCATGGGTCGTCACTGTTGAACTTGATGGCGAAGATCCACGCGCTGTTCGGGGTGTTGAAGCCCGTCTCCCAGTTGGTATACTCGTCCGCGCTCATGACGGAGTAGCCTTCCTGCGCCAGTTTGGCATATTTCTCGGCGTTGGCCCAGTCGTTGGTGATGAGGTAGGCCCTGGCTTTCAGACCTTGGACGAATGCAAGGCCGGGGGTGTATACGTCGGCCGCGCTCTTGTCTTGGCTGATATATTTCTCAGCGTTGTCAAGGTCGGAGAGAATGAACTCCCACATCTGCTCATTGGTGGCGTTCGGGTTGTTCCTCAGGTCGTCAATGGTCGACTCGTCAGAGACAATGGGCACCGTCAGGCAGTTCTTGTCCTCGGCATAGGTCTTGGAGCCATACATTTGCGCCAGGTCCATATATAGCATGGCCCTTATGGCGTAGGCCTGGCCCAGGCCGTCGTTCTTGTCATCCGTCAAGTCCGCCTTGGCCACCGATATGGTTGTGTTGCAGCTCTTGATCCAGCTGTAGTAGCACGTCCAAGGGAGCTGGCTTATCGCGGATGTAGGGCTTAACGCCTCAACCTCGTACCAATAAGAGAACCAGTCTCCGCGGATGGCTATGTCTTGCCCCATGACGTCGCGAATCAAGAAGAAAGCTGAATAGCCAAAATCAAAAGGATACTTATCTTCTGGCGAGTAGCAGAATTGGCCCGCGAAGGTGGACGTGAGGCCAGAGACGAAATTGCCAAACGAGCCTGGCGCCTGAGAAGCCTGCTCTTTCGTCACGGTAGAACTCTGCGGCTCAAACTCGTCCACGCACCCCACGGTGAGCGACAAGATCGCGGCGGCACCGAGCGCGGGGCTCAATATGAATTTGTTCATGATAGATTTCTTGTGATTGTTATGTTACTTAAAACGAAAGCTGCAAGCCGCCAGATATGGTCCTGACGGGGCTGTAGTTGGAGACGCTTTCGTTCTCCTTATAAGAGTAGCGCGGGTCAAGACCCTTGCGCGCTGACCAGAATGTGAGGTTCTCACCGGCCACGTAGAGGCGTATCTTGCTCATCAGCAGCTTCTCCGACGCCTTGATGGGCAAGGTGTAGCCCACCACGAAAGATGAGAAGTTGAGATATGACGCGTCTGTCAGGAAACGGTCGCTACTGTAGGCGGCGTATGAGTCGCCATATTGCCAGCGAGGCATGTCGCTCGCCGTGTTGTCCGGTGACCAGGAGCGGCGCCAGTCTTTGTGGTAGTTCTTTCCGGCGTCTCGGTCTGCCGCCATTGGCGAGACGAGATCCTGGTATCGGGAGTCATATATCTTGCCGCCTATCTGATAGTCGAAGGTGGCGGAGACATCCACGCCGCGCCAGGTGATGTTGGTGCTGAAGCCGCCGAAGAGCTTGGGCAGGTTCGACTTGTGGGCGTAGCGCGTGGCTTTCGTCGGGTCGTCAGTCGTGCCAGATTTCTTTTTGCCCGGCTGATTTGTCTTGCCTATGAGGTCCTCGTCATACCAGTAGAGCGCCTTGCCCGTCACCTTGTCCACTCCGGCGTAGGCGTATGTCATGTAAGAGTAAAGCTCGCCGCCCTCCTCATACCAGAGTCCATCCTCGTAAAAGCCGCCGTATTGCATAGTCTTGGTCTCTGGCAGCTCCAGGATCTTGGTCTTGTTGTGAGACACGTTGGCCGTTATGCGCCAATCGAAGTCTTTGGCCCTGATCACGGAGCCGGACAGCTCAATCTCGAAGCCTCGGTTGCGGATGTCGCCAAGGTTGCCATAGTAGCCGCGCGAGCCTGCGCTCTCTGGGATGGAGAGCCAGAAGAGCAGGTCTTTCGTCTTTTTGTTGTAGTAGTCGACCGAGCCTGTCAGTCGGCCCCTCCAGAGGCTGAACTCCGCGCCCACGTTTGTGTTGGTGACGGTCTCCCAGGTGATGTCGGGGTTGCCCATGCGCGCGAAAGTGGGGGACATTGACGTGTTGGAGGCCTTGGAGATGGTGTAGATGTCGGTGTAGGCGTAGTCGCCTATGTTGTCATTGCCTTGCTGGCCTATTGAGAACTTGATCTTCAAGTTGTCAACGACGTCTCTCGTGCTGGCCATGAAACCCTCTTTCGAGGCGATCCATGCCGTGCCGACAGACCAGAAGCTGCCCCACTTGTTCTCATCCGCGAAGCGGCTGGAGGCGTCGCGGCGGAAGCTCCCCTGGAGGTAGTATTTCTCGTCATAATTATACTGGGCGTTGGCAAACCAGCCCTCCACGTTGTAGCGGGATGTGTATCCGCCGTTGTTGGTCTTCGTGGCGAAGGCGTCAAGCTCCTTTATGGCTGGCGAGAAACTGCCCTCCGCCGTGGCGGAGAGCCTGCGGACCTTGGAGCGATAGTATTCATGACCCACGAGGACGCTTAGGCTGTGGACGTCGGCAAAAGAGTTGAAGTAGTTAAGCGTCTGGACGTGGTTCTGCCGCAGGTTCAACTGATTTACGCGATACAGGTATCCGCCGACGCTCTTCTTGCTGCCGTAGAGAGGGTTCTCGTAGTCCGACCCGTCAGAGAAGTTGAGGATGAGCGAGCTTGTGGCGTCGAGCTTGAGGTTTTGCGTGAAGTTGATGGTGGCGTTCATATTGCCATTGATGCCGTTTGCCGTCGTCACCACCTCGTTATACCTGTTGTTGCCCAGGGGGTTGCCATCCAAGAAACCGCGCTTCATGGTGAATGGCGCGTTCTTTGCGTTGGCTGGCGTGGCGAAGTCGCCGCGGTTGAAGTCGTAGTGCGGGTTGCCGTTTCCGTCCGTCTTGATGGAGCCGTCGGCGTTGCGGACGTAGATTGGGAATATG
>SAMEA104315425__coassemble_699_pt1 | contig 24898 bp, 9 predicted proteins | sample SAMEA104315425__metabat2_high_PE_033 | metagenome-assembled genome bin SAMEA104315425 (sample SAMEA104315425) | gut metagenome | biome: Monkey gut; feature: monkey-associated habitat; material: faeces | place: China | collected 2013 | reverse complement strand
GCCTTGGATTGTCTTCTTGACGAGGGCGCGGCCATGCTCGTCGATCTCGTCCATCCCGATGGAATCGACAAAGTCAATGGCCGCGGCGAGTCCGACGGCGGCGGCATAGTCCGGCGTGCCGGCCTCGAACTTGAGTGGGGGCTCGGCGTAGGTGGTGCCGGCGAAAGAGACTTTGTCTATCATCTCGCCGCCTCCCATCCATGGCAGCATTTTCTCAAGCCACTCGCGGCGGCCGTAGAGCGCGCCCGACCCGAGCGGCGCATAGACCTTATGGCCTGAGAACGCTAGGAAATCGCAGCCTATCTCGGCCACGTTTACCCTCATGTGTGGCACGCTCTGCGCCCCGTCTACCAACACCGCGGCCCCAGCGGCGTGGGCCATGTCGGCCACGGCGCGGACGTCGTTGACAGTGCCCATGACGTTTGAGACGTGCGCCACACACACCAGGCGGGTGCGGCTGTTGAGCAATTGGGCCAGTTGGTCGACGCGCAGGTTTCCGTCATCGTCAATGTCCACCACTCGGAGCTTGGCCCCTCGGCGCGCGCAGAGGAGCTGCCATGGCACAATGTCGGAGTGATGCTCCATGACGGTTACGATGACCTCGTCACCCCCGCCGACGAACTTGTCACCAAAGGCGTAGGCCACAAGGTTGATGGCCTCGGTGGTGTTTCGGGTGAAGATGACCTCGCTGGCATCGTCGGCGCCTATGTGGCTCGCCACCGTGCGGCGGGCGTTTTCGTATAGCTCGGTGCATACGTTGCTGAGGTGATGGACTCCGCGGTGGATGTTGGCATTGACGCGGCGGTAGACGTTGTCGTAGGCATCGATGACGCACTGCGGCTTTTGGGCCGTCGCCCCGTTGTCTAGGTAGATGAGCGGCTTGCCGTATACCTTCTCTCGAAGGATTGGGAATTGCGCCCTTATTTTTTCTATGTCGTATGCCATTCGTTGAGTGCAAAGATGGTGTGACGCCCACCCGCCGGGGCTCTAAGCCCCGGCCTCGAGGGCCTCAATGTCGGCCTCGCCCGTGAGGCGGGCTGCGAGGCGGGAGCGTATGTCGGCCAGAGGGATTTTGCTGACGACCTCGCCGACGAAAGCCGCGGCCAGGAGCCTCCGCGCCGTGGCCTCGTCAATGCCTCGCTGCTGCATGTAGAAGAGCTGCGCGGGGTCGATCTGCCCCGTGGTGGCGCCGTGGGAGCACTTGACGTCGTCGGCATATATCTCTAGCTGCGGCTTGGCGTAGGCGCGGGCCCCGATGGAGGTCAGCATATGGCGGTTGGTCTGCGAGGCTTGCGTCTTTTGCGCGTCGGGCTTGACGAGGATGAGGCCACCGAAGGCCATGACGCCCCCCTCGTGGGCTATGCCCTTGAAGAGTTGCTCGCTGGAGGAGTGGCCCGCCAGGTGCTCGACGAGCGTCTCGTTGTCTACCCTATGGCCAGCTCCCACGGTGTAGAGCCCCCCCATTCGCAGCTCGGCCCCCCCGGCGTGGATGCCGCAGCGTATCTCGTTGCGGGCGAGCGCGGGGTCGATATTGACTAGGTAGACGTCGTCCTTGGAGTTGGCCATGAGGTCGATGGTGGAGCGTGTGAGGAGCGTGGCAGGGGCCTCAGAGTCTTGCAGAATCACGAGCCGCAGCGACGCCCTCTCGGCCACGTTGACCTTGAGCTGGAGCAGGAGCGGGCTGGCGGCCGAGAGGTTCACCGCCCCCCGCTGGGGCGTTGATCACGAGCCTCTGGACGGAGAGCGTCCCTGCCTCGCCCACCGCGCAGACAGCGACGTCGGCCCTCGCGCCACTGGGCAGAGAGACCTCGGAGAAGGCCGCTGTGGCGGCATTGGCGAGAATGTCAAGGTAGTCTTGCGCCTCCCTGTTTTCGGCCGCCATGGCGGCCAGCGCCTCTTGGGCGGCGAGGCGTGCCTCGGTGTCGGGGGCCTCACCGCCTTTGACGCAGTCGGCCCCGCTGACCGAGACGCGCGCCTCGGCCACTCCTCCGAGCCCTCTCAGGGCCTCGGCCATGTCGGTGTAGAGATAATATTCGCCTTGCGGCGTAGCGGCCAGGATGTCGGCCACGTGGTTCCTCTGTTGCATAGGCAATGTCTGCGTGATCGGGGCTAGTCGGGGAACTGCTCCTTGATCCAGTCATAGCCCCTCTTTTCCAGGTCGAGGGCCAAGCTCTTGTCTCCCGTCATGACGATGCGGCCGTGATAGAGGATGTGGATGTAGTCTGGGACGATGTAGTCCAGCAGCCTCTGATAGTGTGTGATGACGATGGTGGCGTTCTTATCTGTCTTGAGTTTTGTGACGCCCTGGGCCACGATTCTGAGCGCGTCAATGTCGAGGCCGGAGTCGGTCTCGTCGAGGATGCGGAGGCATGGCTCCAGCATGGCCATCTGGAAGATCTCGTTTTTTTTCTTCTCACCGCCCGAGAAGCCCTCGTTGACGGCGCGGTTGGTGAGTTTTGAGTCTATCTCGACGAGTTTCTTCTTCTCATTCATCAGCTTGAGGAACTCAGCGGCGGAGAGCGGCTCCAGCCCCTGGTATTTCCTCTTGCCATTGACGGCGGCCTTGAGGAAGTTGGCCATTGAGACGCCGGGGATCTCCACGGGATATTGGAAGGAGAGGAAGATGCCCTCGTTGGCCCTCTCCTCGGGTTTCAGCGGGAGGAGGTCTTTGCCGTTGAATGTGACGGATCCGCTCGTCACAGTGTAGGCCGGGTTGCCGGCCAAGACGGCGGAGAGCGTGCTTTTGCCGGAGCCGTTAGGCCCCATGATGGCGTGCGTCTCTCCCGCCTTGATGTCGAGGTTGATGCCCCTCAGAATCTCTTTGCCATCTACTGTGGCGTGAAGGTCTTTGATGCTTAACATCGGTGGTCTCGTTATGTAGCGCCGGCCGGCGTGTGGCCGTGTGCCGGTGTTTTTTGTTCGTTTGTCGTTATTTTCTACCCCACGCTGCCCTCGAGCGATATGGCCAGGAGTTTTTGCGCCTCGACGGCGAACTCCATGGGCAACCTCTTGAGGACGTCTCGGGCGTAGCCGTTGATTATGAGGCCGACAGCCTCTTCCGTGGCGATGCCTCGCTGGTTGCAGTAGAAGAGCTGGTCTTCGCTTATCTTGCTCGTTGTGGCCTCGTGCTCAATCTGCGCTGTGGGGTTTGCCACGTCGGCGTATGGGAAAGTGTGCGCCCCGCACTTGTCTCCCATCAGGAGGCTGTCGCACTGTGAGTAGTTTCGCGCGCCATCCGCGGCGGCCGTGACCTTGACGAGGCCTCGGTAAGAGTTCTCGCTATGGCCGGCGGAGATGCCCTTTGAGATGATGGTGCTGCGCGTGTCTCGGCCCAGGTGCACCATTTTGGTGCCGGTGTCGGCCTGCTGATAGTTGCCAGTCATGGCCACGGAGTAGAACTCGCCGACGGAGCCGTCTCCTTTGAGGACGCAAGAGGGGTATTTCCACGTTATGGCGGATCCCGTCTCGACCTGCGTCCATGATATTTTTGAGTTCTCGCCTCGGCACAATGCCCTCTTGGTGACAAAGTTATATATGCCGCCCTTGCCGTCCTTGTCTCCCGGGTACCAGTTTTGGACGGTGGAGTACTTGACCTCGGCCCGGTCCTCGGTGATGATCTCGACGATGGCGGCATGGAGCTGGTTCTCGTCTCTCATGGGGGCAGTGCAGCCCTCGAGGTAGCTCACGTAGGCGTCGTCATCGGCCACGATGAGCGTGCGCTCGAACTGGCCGGTGTTTTGGGCGTTGATTCTGAAATAGGTGGACAGCTCCATGGGGCATCGGACTCCTTTTGGGATGTAGACGAAAGAGCCGTCGGAGAAGACCGCGGAGTTGAGCGCTGCGAAATAGTTGTCGGCGTACGACACGACCGTGCCGAGATATCTTCGCACGAGGTCGGGGTGCGACTTTATGGCCTCGCTTATGGAGCAGAATATTATTCCTTGTTTTGCGAGCGTCTCCCTATATGTGGTGGAGACGCTCGTGGAGTCCAGCACGGCGTCTACCGCCACTCCGGCCAGTTTTTTCTGCTCGTCAATGGGTATTCCGAGTTTGTCGAAGGTCTTCTTGATCTCGGGGTCCACCTCATCGAGACTTCCGGGCTGCTCACGTTTTTTGGGAGCGGCGTAATATATGATCTTTTGGAGGTCGATGGGCGGGATGCGGAGGTGGGCCCAATGCGGCATCTCCATCTTGAGGAGTTGCGCGTAGGCGCGCAGGCGGAAGTCGAGCATCCACTGCGGCTCGCCTTTCTTGGCCGAGATGAGCCTAACGACATCTTCGCTCAGGCCTGGCGCAATGGTCTCGGTGTCAATATTTGACGTAAAGCCGTGCTCGTAGCCCTCGCCCGCAATCTCCTTAATTATCTCTTTGCTGTCTGCCATAATTGTTAAGGACAACGGGCGCGCCCGCCCGATGACGGGCTCAACCCTCCGCGAAGATAACACTCCGCCGCTCTTTTTCCTACGCGCAAATATAAAAGAGAATTAACGCGGCGGCACTATGCCAAAACACGGCAAATGGAGCGGCAAGTCGACGCCAAGCACTGCAAAAAAGCGGCACAGCGCACGGCAAGATTGGCAAAAGACAGCTCAAAAACGGGAGAAAACGCGGTCTTTGGCGCGGCGAAGCTCGGGACAATAGGCAATATCGCTATATTTGCCGCCAGCTACTAAATCTATTTTTCAAAAATGCGAAGCTATCTCTTCGGCCGCTACGCATGGCTGGCCATTTTTATCAGAGACCATAGGAACTGCCGCCTGTCTGACATAGACGCGGCCTGGCGAGCCGACAAGATGCTCAACCCGCAGGGCGAGCCGCTGCCGATGAGGACGTTTCACAGGCACAGGGCGGCCATACACGATGTCTTTGGCATTGACATTGAGTGCGACACGTCTTCCGACACATACAGTGTCGCAAGCAAACGCGATGGCGGCGACGCCAGCGACTGGCTGCTAGACGCGTACGCCTCGCTCTTTTTCAGCGGAAACAAGGAACTAGACGGCAGGATAATATTTGAAGACGCGCCCAAAGGGCGGCAGTGGCTGACGCGGTTCACCGAAGCCATGCGCACACGCAAGGTTCTAAAAATAACTTACTTCGACCTTTCGGAAGACATCCCTCTCCAGACCTACATTGAGCCATATTGCGTCAAGGCCCACAGGGGGCGCTGGTATGCCGTGGCCCGCAACCAGATGAGGGGGAATGTCAACGCCTATGACTTGGCTCAAATAGGCAGCTTGGAGCTGACGGACGAGGAATATTATATGGACACGGACTTTGACCCGCAGGAATATTTCGGCGGCTGCTGCGGGATAGAGGTCACGGCGGAGAGCGTGCAGAAGGTGATCTTCTGCTCCTTTGGCAGCACAACCACCCTGCTGCGCTCAAAGCCCATCCACCCGTCGCAGACGGAGCTAAGGCGCGATGAGTCGGACTGGACCACGGGACGGACACGCTTCGAGCTGCGCCTGCGCCCCACTCAGGAGCTTGTGAGGGACCTGCTGACCTTTGGTGACAAGATCCGCATCTTGGAACCTCAACAGCTGGCTGACAGGATGAGCGCCGTGGCGCACGGGATGGCCAAGCTATATGACCAGCCACAAGGGCGGCCGGCCAGCGTCAATCTTTGACCAGGCGACCGGAGAGGTCGGTAAGCCTGCCGTCCGCGCCGCGAACGAGCAGGACTCCGCCTCGCCTCACGAGAGCCGCCCTGGCCTCGCTTAGCGCCGCTACTTCGTCAATGCCAGACGGAGCCTCGGGCAGGTTTAGCACCAAGCGCACGCCATAGTAAGCCTGCCCCACATTCTCTGGCGCATATTGCCTGTTGGAGACTGAGACAAGGTCGGCGTAGCGAGAGGCTACACTGCCGCCGCGCAGCACTCTGCGAAGGTAGTTCACAGTGGCATCGGCCGCATAGCTATCGGTGTAGAAGCTTTGCGTCCACTCCTCAACATTGCCAGACATATCATAGATCCCCAAGGAGTTAGGCTGTTTTTGCCCCACATGGGTAGGTTCTGTCGTGGCGCCACCCCAGTGCGCCACGTCTGACGGGTTCGCACCACCGGAGTATAGGTAGCCGTCATGATTCACTCCGCCGCGGGCCGCATACTCCCATTGCTGCTCTGTCGGCAAGGCGAGCTTCGCCCCCGACGGCAGTTGCATGGCAAACGTCTCGTTTGCCAATATGACAAAATAGTCAGCGTCGTTCCACGTCACGCCGCCCTGCGCCACCGTCGCGGTCTCCTCGACGCCATCTCCGCCCATGATGGCGACCCACACCTCTCTCGTCACTTCGTAGCGAGCCATGTAGAATGTCGGCACTTTGACCTCGTGGACTGGGCCCTCGTCATTGTAGTTTTGAGCCGCGTCGGGGTTATAATTTGGCCTTTGCGGGTCGTCTCGCTGCGATCCCATAAGGAACGCGCCGCCCTCAACCCGCAGCATTTCAATGGTCTCTCCCATAGGCAGCCGAAACGTAAGGCTCTGCTGGGCGAGAGAGCCGGCGGCGCAAACCGAGAAGAGCAGCGCAAGTGGGAAACGTAGTCTCATGTTTAGCATAGGCACATAAAAAAAGAAAGGCTACTTGCCGTATCACATGATACGTCAAGTAGCCATTTGATGTTTCGCCGACTCGTTATCTTCTGAGTCCCCTGCGTGCGCGGGCCTTTCGTTGGCCGCTGCCAGAGTAGCTGTAGCCCATGATTGGCTCGGAGCAAGGAACGGGCTTCTTCTTGTAGCTTCTCCTCTTGACATCGTCGGGGATGAGCCTGTAGATGAGCGACGCCTCGTGGGCGCCGTCTCCGAAGGAGCTGAAATCTGAGATGGTGAGGTCGTAGCTGTAGCCCAACCGGAGCGGGCCTATGTTGACGCCGAGATTGGGGATGACGGCATCGGTGTTGCTCACCTCGCCTGCCACCTTGAAGAAGAGGCCTCGGTAGCTCACGCCCACCTCAATCGGGTAGTAATACCACGAGACGCCAAGTTCCAACTGGTTGAACTGGTACTGGTGCTTGTAGTTTGCCGATATGGTGATAGTCTTTGGCTCTGTGCCTCGGTAGCTATCCTCATACGTTATGCGATAACCGCCAAAGATGGTGGTTTTGAGGCCAATCTTGTCTTTGGAGTCGGTGAAAGACATATCTGGCTGAAGCATGTGGTTGAACGTCACGCCTCCCCACCAGTCGTCAGTGTAGATCATGACGGAAGCGGAGGCATCGAACCTGGAGACCCTGGTGCGCTCAATGTCGAGGCTAGAGCCGAAGCCGCCGGGCGTGATGGTGCCGTCGCTGGAGATGTCGGTCCAAGTGATAAGCTTGTTCCGGTCCACCGACCTGTTTTTGAAGTCGAAAGATATGCCAGGCCTAACAAAGATCTCTTTGGTTATGGCGAACTCGTAGGCGTAGAGGAGGCTGATGAGATGATCCATCAAAATGCCCTTGCCCGCGTTGTCGCAGACCCACATGAGGCCGAGACCGCTGTTGAAGCGGTTGAAGAAATAGTCGGCGGAGAAGGCGTAATCCTGGTAGGCGCTGCCTATTCCGGGCCATTGGTTTCGGTAGTTGAACGCGAAACGCGTGCCGTTGGTCAGTCCCGTGAAGGAGGGGCTGAGATAGAGGGGCGCCTGATAGCTCTGGGAGAAAGACGCGTCTTGCGCCAAGACGTTTGCCGGGAGCGCCATGAGCGTCATCACGCCAGCCAGGAGCGTCCGCAGGACAGCCCGTCGCGTTATGTTCTTCAAATACTTCATCGTCTCTGCTTTCGGGGGCGGGGAAGTGGCGCTGCGCGCCTCTTTCCGTCGTGAGACCCGTTGATGTGTGTCTGTAGGACAGGAGGCGCCGCCGTGCCTGTTGGGCGCCGTGCCCGCCCGCTTGGGGCGGAGGCTCGTCTCGTGTCCTCCGCCCCCGCTTGGGGCACTCCTATCTTTATTCGACTTTGCTAATAAAATTGTTTCGTCAGGTGGCGTCGTTTCCGCCGCCATGTCAGGCTATCTGATCACGAACACTTGTCCGGACTTGGTGTACTCCTTGCCGCTCAGGAAGCGGCCCTTGGCCACCCAGGTGTAGATGCCCTCCGGCACAATGGTGCCGTTGAAGCGTCCGTCCCATCCGGTGTTGATGTCGTTGGTCTCGTAGACCAGCTGACCCCAACGGTTGAAGAGCTGCATCTTGAACGTCTCGACATCCTGATAAACGGGTCGGAATGTGGCGTTGACGCCATAGATGCTGTTGATGCCAGAGACGTCGGCCCTTGGGGCGAAGGTGTTCGGGAAGATTATGAAGCCTCCCCTACGCGCCTCAATGAAGCTCTCCTTGACAGTGTCCGCCTCGCAGCCATGCTCGTTCCAAACCTTGAGACTGATGGTGTAGAAGCCCTCATTCTTATAGGTGTAGAGCGGGTTCTTATCCGTTGACGTGGTGCCGTCGCCGAGATTCCAGAGGAACTCTGTGGCCCCGGTGCTCCTGTTGATGAAGTGGACCTTGTCTTCGGGGATGTAGACCAGCTGCGGCGCGGCGTCAAAGCTTGCCACAGGGTGGTCGTAGACCGTGATGTAGACAGACGTGTCGCTCGAGAGGCCGTCGGGGCCCGGGACGTTGAGCCTAACCTCGTAGTTGCCAGGCAACTGGAAGGTGTGGCTCGGGTTGCGGATGGTGGACGTGGTGCCGTCGCCGAAGTCCCAATTGTATTTGGAGGCGTTGAGGCTGGCGTCAGTGAACCTGACGGTGAGCGGGAAGCAGCCCTCCTCGTAGTCTACCGAGAAGCTTGCGGAAGGCACGATCTTGTAGGTGATGGAGACCTCGTCATATACCTTGCAGTCTTGCGTCTCGATGACCCAACGGAAGGTGTTGACACCTCGGCGCAGGCCAAACACGTAGGTGTTGAACTTGGTCGAATCCTCAAACTCGATCTTGGTTCCGCCATAGCTGCTGTTGTCGGGGTTTCCGAGGACAGTCCAGTAGCCATTGAGGCGGCCCGGGTTACCGGCGTTGAGCTGGTAGGTGTCTGAGTATGTGACGTCGTTCTCGCCGGCATAGGGGTCGGCCTTCTGGCTGTAGACGACCACGTCGCTGTCTGTCGAGCAGTCGAGGTAGCTTACCGTCCATCGGAGGATGTTCTCACCATAGGAGAGGTTGACCACCTGGGTGTGAGCGTCGGCCGTGTCGAGGATCTCGCCCTCTCCCTGGATGATTCTCCAGTGGCCCGTGCCATACTTAGGAACGTTGGCGTTCATGACGGTATGGTCGAGGCAAATGGTCTGGTTCTCACCGGCCACAGCCTGATCCGGGATGCGGAAGTTGATGACGACAGAGTCTCGGCTGGAGCACTTGTACTCCTTGCCCAGGAGGACGCCATTGTTCTCGATGACCCAGTGGAAGACATTGTCACCAAAGATGAGGTTGGAGACAGTGGCGTGCGGGTCTTCGGGGTCTGAGAAGGAGATCTTCTCGGTTCCGTCACCGCCGATGGTGGAGTAGTTGCCGGAGGCTACCTCCCAGTGTCCCTTGCCAATGATAGGCTTGTTGGCATTGAGGGTCCACTCGGTCTCGCAGACAGGCACGTCAGGCCCAGCGTTGGCCTCGGTCGTCTTCATGTTGTGGACATGGAGTATTGCCGACTTGCCGCACTTGCCGTTGACGGAGACGGTCCACTTGAACTGAGTCTCGCCATAGGCCAGGTTGGTGACCTTGCTGTCGTGGGCATAGGGGTCGGCAATCTTGCCGCCGCCCTTGCCATCGATGGTCCAGAGTCCCTTGCCATAGGTGGGATTGACAGCCGTGAGCTCGAACTCGTCATCGCAGACGACCATGTCGTCAGAACCGATCTCAGGGTCGCTCGGGTTGAGGTTGTGGATGACCACATCGTCAGAGAGCGTACAGGTGATGGTTCGGATGACGTAGGCGCTGTCGCTCACGCCATCGTAGGTGCGGAGCATGACGGGCACGGCGTTTCGCTTCTCGACCACCCAACGGAAGGTGTTGTCTCCCTTGCCGACCTTGACTTTGGCAATTGGGTTGAACATGCTGTTCTCGACGGCCTTGGCCTGCTCGTTGGTCTTGTCGGAGTACCAGACGCGCGCCGGGGCGTCGGCCGGGATGTCGAGTTCAATCTTGTCCTTCTGCTCCTTGGTCCACTTTTCCTTCTCGGCCTCGTTGAGCAGCCAACGGTTGTCTACGTAGGCCACTGTATCCTCGTCCCAGTTGGCGGAGCCGGACATTGTGAGCCAGTGTCCTACACCGAGTTCTGGAGCGTGAGCTCCGAGCATGACCTTGTCCTCGTCGGGGTCGGACTGTACGCAGAGATCTTGCGGGTCGCCGGCGTGCGGGATGCTCGGGTTGCCGTTGTAGATCTTGACCTCGTCGTAGGTCGGGCAATCCTTGTAGGTCACCGTCCAGCGGAGGATGTTGGCGCCGTTGGCAAGACCAGTGATCTTGGATGTCGGGTTGTTCTTGTCGGCGAAGGTTCCGGCGCTTGCCGCGCCAATGATGGACCACTCACCGACGCCAGCACCGGGCGAAGAGGCCTTGAGGTTGTACTCGTCGCGGCAGACGAGGTCGTCGTCGCCAGCGTCGGACTTGATGGTGTTGTTGTAGACCGTTGTGGACGCATAGTCCACGCAGGTGAATGAGCCGTTGTAGGTTCTGCGAACAACCCAGTTGAACCTGTTGCCCTTGACGTTGAAGGGTATGTCCGTGACACGTGTGGTGGAGCTGCTCGGGCTGATGATGTTGCCTGCGCCCTCCGCCACTTGCCACTCGCCATACTCGTAGAGGTTTGTGGAAGGTGGCCAGCGGGCTTGCCGTGAGGACGGTCTCGCTCTCGTTGCACAACGTCTGCTCGTCGCCAATGATGTTGGCCTCTGTCGGACGGTTGTTGAGGACGACCACCGTATCGGTAGACGGGCACTCGAGATAGTTCACAGTCCAGACAAGGACGTTGTTGCCCATGCCGAGATCCCTGACCATGGAGTGGGGGTCGTTAGGATCCTCGAAGCTGCCTCGTCCTTGGCCCGCAGCTATGCTCCAGAGGCCGACGCCTGGCGCCGGGTTATTGGCGTTGAGCCTTACGGTGTCCACACAGAGAGGCGCGACGCTTCCGGCCACAGCCTGGATGAAGATGTTGTTGAGCACAGTCTCGTCGGTAGAGCGGCAGACGTGGTCGCCAGTGCCGTTCTCGATGACCCAACGGAATCTGTTCATGCCGAAGGCGAGACCGTTGACGGTCAGGTTCTGATTGTCGGTGCCATCGCCTCGACGGAGCTCAACCCTGTCGGTAAGGACGTTGGCCATCTTCTCGGAGTAGGTGTCATCGACATTGCGAGCCTGCTCGGCGAGGAGTGTGCCGGCGTTGCCCTTGACATCGGTGCCGTAGAGGGCAATGGTCACGTAGTCAATCTTGACGTCCGCGCCAGACTTCTTGATGCTGACGCTGCGGTTCTCGGTGCGCGCATCGAGCTTCTCGACACGTGAGACACCGGCAGTGTCCTCAACATTGTGGTAATAGTCGTCCTTTACGGGGTCGTACCAGAAGAAGAGCGAGCCGTCATTCTTGTAGTGGTAATAGTACTTCTTGCCATTCTCCTCCCCATAGGTGACTTTGCTCTCGTTGAACCTCTTGCCGTCGGAGCGGACTTCCTGGAACATGAGAGTCATCATGTCGTTGCCGTTCTCGTCTTTCTTGACGAACTGGCCGGAACCCTCGACAAGCTCCCAGTAAGCCTTGGTGTAGTACATGGGCTTGTTTCCGGAGAGGACGCTGTTGGAGCCGCAGACCGTGAGCGGGTCGTCAGGCCCGGCGTCGGACTCGGTGGGCGCGTTGTTCTGGACGAGGACCTCATCCCTGGTGGTGCACTCACCACCGCGGGCTGTAGAGATTTCCCAGACGAGGGTGTTGATGCCCGGCGCGAGGTCGTAGGCATGGTTGCCGTTGAACTTGCCGGAGCCGCCGGCAGCCACGCGCCAAGCGCCAGTGCCGTAGGTTGGCGAGTTCGGGTTGAGGTCGATGGTGCCATCGCAAGTGAAGAGCGTGTCGCACTTGTTGTTGACACCGCAAGCCCATGCGTCGTCGGCCCTGTCGTTGAAGACATTGAGGGTGTCGGAGCTAGAGCATACACCGTTGGAAATGGTGTAGAGGAAGGTGTTCATGCCCTGCTTGAGGCCCAAGGCCGCCGGGTTGCGCGAGTACTTGGCCAGCTTGGCCTCGCGTGCCTTGTAGTCGTCGTAGGCCTGTTTGTCGGCCGCCGAGCAATCGTCAGGATATCCGGCAGGCATTGGCATGAAGGAGAACGTCTCCTTGGCGTCTTTGCTTTCAAGGGTTGGCTTGCCATCGGCTCCGAGCATGATGGGCTCAGAATCCTTGTTGAGCAAGAAGTCTCCCGAACCGGATATGAGCGTCCACTCGTGTATGGTGGCGTTGGTGATGGTGTTGCCGTTGACCTGATAGGTATAGGTTCCAACCTTGACGTCGTTGCCCTGGACAGTGATGGAGTCGGAGCAGATGGACTGCATGCCGACGCGGTCGTTGCCGGCATAGGCGTCGGTCACGCTCATGTTCCATATCTGTATGGTGTCTGACGTTGCCCCACTGTTGTAGTTGATGGTCCAGCGGAGGGTGTTCCTACCCTTCTGGAGGCCAGAGACAGTGGTGGACGCCTCGCGCGGGTTGGCGAATGTGCCGGAGCCGTAGACGACAGACCATTGGCCGACGCCATTGAAGGGGCCGTTGGCATGGAGAGCGTAGGTGTCTCCACAGAGGTTGTAGACATCCTCTCCCGCATCGGCATCGGTGGTCTGGCCATTGTCGACAGTGTATGTGCCGACGACGCGGCAGCCGTTGTTGACAACGACCCACTTGAAGGTGGAGCGTCCGAGGCTGAGGTTGGTGAGGCGCGTGGTGACGCTGTTGGGGCTCTCGATGGAGCCACCACCCACACCAAGCTCCCAGTGGCCAATGCCGTAGCCGTCTTTAGGAGCGGCACCTGTTATCTCGGTGGCGTTGGAATGGTCGGAGCTGAGGATCTTCTTGTAGCCGCCGTTGACCCACTGGATGCTGTCTCCCGAGACAGTTGCCACGTTCTCGTCGGCGAGCTGCGGGGTGTTGTTGGTCACACAGACGGTATCGACAGACGTACAGCCTCTGTAGGTGACGGCCCAGACGTATTGGTTACGCCCTGGGTTGACGCCACCGACCCAAGCCCTCGGGTTGGAGAGGTCGTCGGCAGAGAGGTTGAACGTGGAGCCGGAGACGGCCTTCCACTCGCACTTGCCGAAGCCTGTGGTGCGGGCGTGGAGCTGTACAGAGGAGGTACAGATGGAGGTGTCGTTGCCGGCGTTGACGTCGATAGAGTAGTTGTTGATTACGACGGTGTCGGAGCTGGAGCATCCGCCCTCCTTAGACGCGATGGTCCAGACAAAGACATTCTCCCCTCGCTCAACATTGCGGACCTTGGTGAACGGCAGGGCGTCAACAGGGCTGGAGACCCAGATGTTGTTGCCGTCCTTGTCCTTCTTGTAGAGCGGCTCGCCGTTGGCGTCGAGCCTGGGCTTGCCGTTGGCGTCGAGCTCGTAGTCGTAGTGGCCGAACTCGCCATAACCCTTGACGATGGACCAGCGACCGGACTCGTAGTCAGTGTTGACGTTTTTCTTGACACGGAGGTCTTTCTCGTCGCCATCGCAGATGATCATGCTGCGCTCGGTGACAGTGGCGTCATCGACCTTGTTGTTGGTGATGGTGACGCTGTCAACGCTCATGCAGCCCTCCACGTCGACGACCCACCAGAACGTCTGCTTGCCGTGGGCGAGGTCGGTGACACGGGCGGTGGAGCTGTAGGCATTGTCAATGATGCCCGTGCCCGTTATCTTCTTGACGTCGCTGGCCGGGTTGTAGTTGTGCCAGCTAGACACGGCCCCTGCGGGAATGTCGGTCGTGGAGGCGTTGAAGGTGAAGGTGCCGTCGCACGTCGAGCCGTCCTTGCCGGCGTCGAGGACGAGCTTACCGTAGTAGATGTTGAGGGCCACGGTCTTGGAGCAATTGCCGTTTCGGACGACGTAGTTGATGACGTTGTCGCCCCAGGTGAGGCCATGGAGCTCAAGGTCGGAGGCCGTCAGGTCTGTCGTGCTGAACGTGCCGCCACCCGTCACTTGCTGCCACTCGGTGGTCTGATTAGCGCCGAACACGGCATCGGAGTTGCCCTTGGCCACGTCGGTCGGGTCGATGAAGTGTGCTCCATGGAGCTTGACATCGGGCGAGCAGACGGTGATGCGATACCAACCGTTGTCCTGGTCATAAGTCAGCCTTCCATCGCGGCGCGCGCCATCGTAGACGACGCTTGTCATGCCGCCATTGCCATCGTTGTTGTAATCGACAGTTATGACGGGGAAGTCGGGCTCATTGTTCGTGATGGTGAACTCTGCGTAGGTCGGGCAAGTGTTCGCCATTACGGTCCATCGGAGGGTGAGGTCGCCCTTGCTCATGTTTCGGATGACGGTGTGAGGATTGGAAGCGTCGTCGATAACGACACCCTCACCGCGATTTCCTTGCACGGTCCACAAGCCAGAGTATGTGATGCCGTCTACGCTGCTTGGCAGGTCGGAGGCATGAATCTCGGCGATGCCATCGCATATGATGGTGGTCGCGGGAGCTGCCGTGACGTTGACGTCGAGGTTGCGGATGACTACCTCATCGGAGGCGAGGCATCCCGTGGTGGTGTTTTCGACAGTCCAACGATAGACGTTCTTGTCTTGCGTCAGCGACGAGTTCTTGACGGTGACATCCTGCCCCACGAGGGTGCGCGAGCCATCGGCGAAGGTGGATCCGCCACCGACGACCTCCCAGGTGCCAACATAATCGGCACCGAGAGCCGCGAGCTGCGTGTTGGGCTTGATGACAAGATCGGTCTTATCGAAGGCGGGGCAATAAGTCATGTCCTTGCCCGCGTCGACCTTCGGCTTGGCATTGATGGTCACAGCCAGCGGGTCGGACCACTCGCCATCACCGCACTTGTTCTTGGCGCGAACCAAGATCTCGCCCTTGAGCGGCGTCACGAACTCCTCAACGTCTACCTGGATGCTGCTGGTTCCGGCACCGTTGACGATGCGCATTCCGCTGGGCAGGCTCCACTCGTACTCCGAAGCGTAGAGGATCTGGTCGATAGAGAAGCTGATGCCCTGCTCGCCCTGGCAGAAGTTGACCTTGCCCTCAGAGCCGAAGGCGTTGCCCGCGCTGTGTATGGTTCGCAACTCATTGCCTGCGTTGTCTTTAGAGAACTTGGGCAAGTAGTTTGCGGAGACGAGCATTGTGAGCGGCTCGCTCTCGTTGCAGTCATTGAGAGCCTGTACGGAAATCTCGCCATTGTCGAACTCCTTACCCACCTTGATGGATATGGTGTTGGAGCCTTGGCCCGTGACAATGGTGAGGCCATCGTCTTGGCCTTCGTTAGGCACGGTCCACTTGTAGCCGGTGGCGGAGGCCACCTTGGGCGTGGTGTAGACAATGCCGGACGCGCCTTGGCATACGAGGTCGTCACCCTCGATGGCCTGCGGCCTGGTGGCCCTCTCCTTGACGAAGATGGTCACGACATCCTGATAAGCGTTGGCCGCACTGGGCTTGCAAGCCTTGTCATCCACGATGCCACTGATGTGATACTCAGTGGTCTGGGTTGGCTTGACCGTCTGCTCGATGAGCACAGAGCCATCGGGCTGTGGCGTCCCGGCCTGCGCGGTGATGGTGTTGACCACCCTGCGGCCGTCGGGCTCATCATAGTAGTATGTGATGGTGTATGGCGCAGTGCCATTGATCACGTTGAACTTGAGCTTCGCCGTCTCACCCTCGCAGATGGTGGTGGAGCCAGTCATGACAACGCTAGGCAGACTGTTGACGCTGATTTGTGCGGCGCCCCTCATATCTCCAAGGGCTGCGTTTGCGGAGCAGTTCTTGTCGGTTATGGAGAGCAGCGTGAGCTGCGTTGGCGCACCACCCAGCGTGGCCTCACGAGGCGTGTAGGTGTAGGAGTAGGGCGTCTCGGCCACCGTCAGCGTTTCCTCAATCTGGCCATCGGTGACGGTCACGTACCATGGAGCGGAAGAGCCGTCGGATGGCGTGAGGTCTATTGTTGCCTCAACGGAGCCGCCGAGGCAGATCTCACTGTCGCCATGGATGTAGCCCGTCGGGCGCGGACGATACTCTACTATGGTGGCGTCGGGGCTGAACGTTCCTCTGCCGCAAGCGGCATCGTCCTCGTAGACGTTGACAATGCGGTAAGAGGTTGTGGTAGACCTCTTGACGCGGAAGACGTAGGGGCTCTCGGTCACCGTATGGATGATCTCGGTGGAGGTGTTGGCTTCGATGTCGGCCGCATTGTAGTCAGTCGGCGCTCCATCGAGGTCGTTCTCTCGGACGACAACCTTGAGCGGCCTCGTTGCCAAGTTGCTGCCCCAGTTGGAGACGACGAGCTTGAGCTCCACCTCGTCATCGGCACAGGCGTAGAAGTCCTTGTCGGTGCTTACCTTGCTGAGAGCCACGTAGGCCTCGGGCTGGTGGATGACGATGGTGTCAGAGAGCCAGCAATCGTCGTTGAAGTCGAAGTCGTTGTCTGGCGCATAGGAGTAGGAGCCGCTGGTCCCATTGGGGGTCCAGGTTGCCACGGCACCGCCATCAATGACCTTGATGAAGTAGGTACCGGCGTGGAGGCCCGTGTAGGTCTTGGAGGTCACGTTGCCGGCCGTTGAGAGTCCGTTGGAGCCAGAGGTGGCCTCGTCATTGTATCCGTCAGGGCCAGTGACGATGACCTTGTAGCTATTGAGCGGCTTGACGCCGGAGCCATCGGTGACATTCGTTCCGCCCTTGACGGCGAGAGTGAACTCGCCCGTCTTGGCATCGTGGCACTTGACGTCGAGGCCTCGCTGCTTGATGAGCTGAAGGGCCTCGGGCTCAATGATGGTGACGGTCTGCGTGCCGAAGCTAACGCCGTTGGCATCGGTGACGTCGACAGTGTAGTAGCCAGCCTTCAGGCCCGTGACGTTGAGCGAGCTCTTATTGAACGCGTCCTTGATGAGCGCGCCCTCGCCATTTCGGCACTGGATGGTGTAGGGAACCACGCCGCCGTGGACGTCGACGTCGATGGTGCCGTTGTCAGCGCCCTTGCAAGGTCCGACATTGGAGTACTTGATCTTGACGTCGAGCTTCTCGCCGGGCTCAGAGATGTGGATGTTCTCCACCGACACCTGGCACTTGTTCTCATCGTTGACAACCACCGTGTAGTCACCTGCCGTGAGGTTGGTGATATGGCTGCGGTTGTTGGCATCAGGGGTGAAGACAAAGCCCGCATCGCCGACTTTGCTCCACTTGTAGGAGTAGGCGCCCGTGCCACCCTCGACGCGGACGGTTATCTCGCCGTCGCTGCCGTCTTTAGCCTTGACGTTGACGACATCGTCAGACGCCACTGAGGCTACGAGCGTGTATTTGGGCTCAGAGACCTTGATGTCTCTCGAGGTTATCTGGCAACCGACATTGTCGGTCACTGTTACCTTGTAGGAGCCTGCGCTCAGGTTGGAGATGACGTTGCTGTTGCCGAAGGCGTTGCCGTCTCCACTCCAAGAGTAAGAATATGAACCCTCGCCCGTCACAGGGTCAACGCTCACTGGCGCGCCGCCAGAGACGTGAACCTTGATGGAGCCGTAGTTGAGAGCCGCGTCGGGACCTGTCTTGTCCTTACACTTGACATTCTCGACAGTGATGTTGTCAATGATAAGCTCCTCATCAGAGCCACCGACGACATAGTTCTCAGTCACTTGGCAACCGTAGACACGGTCAGTTATGGTGACGGTGTACTGGCCTCTCGTCAGGCCGCTCTGATTGCGCTGGGTGGGCTTGAGGCCATCGGCTGTTCCGATCCAGAGGAAGTCGTACTTGCCGGAGCCGCCAACGATGTTGGCCAAGTCAATAGCACCATCAGAGCCACCGACGCACTTGACGTCAGTTATCTTCGGGTCGATACGTATCTCACGGGCCTTAGGCACGACAATATTGTCGATGACCCTCTTGCAGCCGGTGCCTGCTACGCTGTCATAGTCCGCAGACATGACGGTGAAGGTGTAGGTTCCGGCCTTGAGGCCTACCTGGTTGGCGCTATTGACGCTTAGGCCGGCGCCGTCGGTGGTGGTCCACTCGTACTTATATGGTGTCTTGCCGCCCGAGATGCTTACGGAGATTGTGCCGTCCATCTTGCCATCGCAGGTCTCAGACGTCACGTTGTCCACAGCCGCCTTGATAGGCGTCTGGAACTCGTAGCTCTTAGTGAGGGCGCAAGAGTTGTGGCCGGCCGCGGCGTCGGTGACCGTGACACGATAGAGGCCGGAGTAGCTGCTAGTCAGGTTATTGTAGTCCAAGGCATTGCCATCGGCATCGGAGCTTACGACATTGTCTGGCACAATGGCCTCGCCACTCCACACGATGTTGTACTTGGGCGCCGCCTTGGTGAGCTGGCCATTGGCAGGATCGACGGTCCAGCCCCAGCCACCGGCCAGGTTCTCGATCTTGAGCTCTCCGCCGACGCCATCGCAGTCGACATCGGCTACCATATTGAGATCGAACGTGATCTCGTCAGGCTCCTTGACATCGAAGGACTTGGTGGCCTTGCAACCATTATTGTCCATGACGGAGACCGTGTATGTGCCTTTTGCCAGTCTGGAGATGGTGGCCGAGGACTGGTCAGCAAGACCCCAGTCATAAGAGAATGGAGCCACGCCACCGGTCACAGTGATGGCCACTTGGCCGTCTCCCGCGGCGTAGCAGGAGAGGTGGGTGACAGAACCAGTGATGTTGAGAGCCTGGGTCACCTCGAAGGTGTCAACCACGAACGTGGGCTCCGCAGTGGACTTGGCGAACTCGGGAGCGAGGTTCTTGTCCGTGACACGGAGGACATACTTGCCAGCCTTGAGGTTGGAGATCTGCGGCTGGTCGGCGTCGTGGATGTTGACGGCGTTGCCATCGACATCCTCACCCGTCCAGAGGTAGTCGTAGGAGCCAGAGCCGCCAGTGACGCTAGCCGCCACGGCTCCGCCATCGCCGCCATTGCAGATGACGTGGGTTATCTGCGCCGTCAGGGCGAGCGGGTATGCCACGGCAAGGCTGTCGGAGACTCGGCAGTTGTGGGCGTCGCGGATGGTGAGCTTGTACTGGCCGCCCTTGTCGGCCTTGAGAGTCTTCACGATGACACCACCGGTGGCAGACTTGTCAGACCACTTCATGTCTGACGCGGAGCCTGTGGTGTACCACACGTATCCGCCCGCACCGCCAGAGACAGTGGCCGTCACCTCGTGCATATAATACCCGGGATCGTCGACATTGGCGGCCACGGTCTGGTCTGTGAGCTTGACGCTGATGGCGGCGGGCGCGGCAGGCACAGTGACATCGGTCGTGACCTGGCAGCCTGTGGCCGCATCGGTCATGACAAGGTTGTAGCTGCCGCTGGCCAGACCGGTGAGGTCGCGCTCAGTGGAGTTGAAGGCGTTGCTGCCGGTCCAGAGGAACGAGAGCTGGCTCTCGTCATCAATGCCGACAATCTTCTTGATGAATACTGCGCCATCCTTGGCATCATAGCACTGCTCGGCCTGTGCCGTGAGCTCGACGCGGATGTCGTGGATGAAGTCAAGATGGAACACGCTTTCCGTCTGGCAGAAGCCAGTGGCGGCGTCGCCCCTACCCTCGTCGGTCACGGTGACTTTGTAGTCTCCCGCCGTGAGGGCGGTGACGTTCATGTCGGACTTGATGTCGTCTGACAGGTCTTGCCAGTTGCCATCTGCATCCTTCATCTGCCAGAGGTAGGACACCTTGCCGGCGTTGCCAGAGACTGAGAGGCTTATGCGACCGTCATTGAGGCCATCGCAGGTCGGGTCGGTCACCTCGCCCTCCACATGGACATTGGAGAGTACAATGGTCTCAGTCTTCTGACAGTTGTTGACGTCGGTAGAGTTGAGATCCTTGACCGTGAGGACGTAGGTGCCTTCCTGGAGGTCGGCGAGAGAATAGACCCCGCCGTTGAGTTCAATGCGCATCTTGGGATCGGCCGCGCCATAGCTCCAGCTGCCAAGCGAGTTGGTGGAGTTGGACGGGCCAGTGATCACGATGTCATATTCAGGCTGCGGGATGTCTACCCAAGACGTGCCGGCGAGTTTCTTGGTCATGCCGCCAGCCACCTTGAACTCGATCTTGCCATCGGCGTTGTTGCAATCGATGGAGCTTGCGAGATCTTCAATCTTGAGTTCGTCAGGCTGAGCGATCGAGATGGGGTTAGTGACATTGTTGGCGTCGTTGGGCACGGCAAGGCAACTGTTGGCATCGACCACCTCCATAATGTAGCTGCCCTGTGGCAGTGCGGAGAATGTGACGGTGCTGGAGTTCAACGTGCGGACGTCCTTGTCGAGAGGCGCGGCCGTGTTGTAGAGCGACACGGTGTAGGGCTTAGCGCCACCTGTGACGCGCGCCGTTATCTGGCCGCTATTGTCGGCATTGCAGGTTGTGACATCGTAGACAGTTGCCCTGACGTCGATCTGGTCCGGCTCATCGACAATGAAGTCTTGCGACAGCTCGCAGGCGCTGGCAACACCGCTAAGGGTTGTGGCCGCATCGGCGTTGTCTCGTGTGACGGTGAGCGTGTAGAGGCCAGCGCGGAGGTCGGTGAGCTTGCTGCTCTTGTTGCCCTCAATCTGCGCCTGGTAGTCGGCAAGGTCTTGACCCGCAAGACCGGATACACTCTTAGCCTCCCACATATAGTCTGGCTTAGCGGCGCCCGAGACGGACACCTCGACAAAGCCAGTGTTGTCACCATGGCAGAGCACGTCGGTCTTGGCGAGCTGCTTGATGGCGATGGGTTCGTACTCCTCAACGTCTACGAACTGCGTGAGCTGACAGCCGTTGGCGTCGGTCACGGTGAAGTTGTAGCGGTTGATGTCCAGCCCGTCGAAGAGGAACTCGAAGGACTTGGAGTTCTGGAGCTTGGCGTTGGCGACAATTGAAGCGTCTGAGGTTACTGCCTCGTAGGTGGCGCGCTTCTCATCGTTGTTGCACTTGACGAGGTAATAGCCCTTGGTGGCATCGGCCGCATCGGCGTCAAAGAGCGTTCCGCCGTTGATCCGGACGAGGGCCTTGGCGTTGCCGTCTCCGGCGCAACCCTTGTCGACCTGGAGGATGGACCAAGAGAGCGGGCTGCCAGGCTGTTCCACGTCGACCGATTTAGTCTCTGTGGCGCCAGCCGCATCGGTGACAACCACAGTGTAGTGTCCGGCAGAGAGACCGCGCTTGCGGAACGTGCCGCCAGCGAACTCGGTGGTCTCAACCTGGCCATTGATGGCTATGGTGTAGTTAGGATGACCGCTGGCGAACGTGACCTTGATGACACCCGTCTGCTCTCCGAAGCAAGCCACATGAGTCTCCGTCTCGACGTCGACGCTGAGCGCGCCGGCATCGGTGATGGACACAGTGTAGTCCTTGGCGCAGCCGTTGGCGTCGGTCACATTGAAATGATATGTGCCTGCGGCAAGACCGGTGGCCGTGTATTGATCAGGGAACGTGAGGGCTGCTCCAGCATCGTCAGTCCAAGTGATGACGTATGGCCTTGTGCCGCCGTCAACGTTGGTGATGCGGATTTCGCCTGTCTTCTCACCCTTCTTGATTATATGGGTCTCCTCGTGAGTGACCGCAATATCATCGGGCTGGAGAATCTCGTAGTCGCCGGTGACGGAGCATCCGAACTTGTCAGTTACCGTGAGGTGGTACTGACCGGCAGGCAGGTTGGCCGAAGCCGAGGCCTGAATTGTGGTGCCGGCGGGGTCGTAAGCAACTGTCTGGCTTGCGCCGTCATGATTCCAAGAGAACTTGAAGTAGTCACCATTGACAGCATCCTCGAAGGGAGTGCCACCCACGACACCGACCTCAATTTGGCCAAGGGCATTGTCATAGCACTCATTGTCCGTAATGTTCGGAGTGCTGAGAGCCAGAGATTTCTGAGAGCCCTCAATGCGCGCGGAAGCTGTCGTCACACACTGGTTGTCAAGGTCTACGACAGTGACTTGATAGTTTCCTCGGCTAAGAGCCTTTTGGTTTTGGAGGCCAGGCACAAGACCCTGACCGTCGCCGAACCAACGGAACTCATAGTTGCCAGAGCCGCCACTGACGGTGACGTTGATCTGGCCATCTTTGCTGCCGACGCATGTCTCCTGACCATCGGTGGCGTTGGCGATGAGCGTGACATCCTCGACGACACGGTATGGGCCACCAACGATGGAACACTTGACGGGCGCGGCATCGTGGCTTACCTTGCTGTCATCGGTCACGGTGACGAAGTAGTAAGCAGCCTGGAGACCTGCCTGGTATGCGCCGTTTTTGTTATTGATGCCACTATTCTCGATGGCGTCGCCGACGGGGTTACCGTCCTTGTCAATGGAGGCATAGGCCGTCCACTGGTAGGAGTAGGCACCCGAGCCGCCGCTCACCGCGATGGAGACGGAGCCCTCATGAGCGCCGGAGCAACGGTTGGGCTCAATCTTGGTCCGCGTCTCATCGATGGCCATGGGCTGGGTGAAGGTGTATTGTTGCGAAGCGAAGCACGTCGCGCTCTGTCGGATTGTGACAGTGTGGGTGCCGGAGTAAAGATCGGACTTGGAGAGGAGGTCTCGGCCCGTGGCCGCGGCAGGACCGGTCCAGAGGATTGACTGATAATCCGCACCTGCCACCCATGTTGGCGCATTGCCTTCAGCGTCAAGGATTTGGAGACTACCGTTCTGGCCGTCGCAGTCGACATCCGTCATGAGCTTGAGCGAGAACTTGATGTTGGTGGGCTCCACGATGGTGAAGTCCTTCTCCTTGACACAGCCGTTAGCGTCTGACACAGACACATAGTAGGTGCCGGCAGCCAAGCCAGAGATCTTAGGCTCGGAGAGAGTCACCACATCGGTACCCGTGTTCCAAGTGTAGGTGTAGGGAGCCACACCGCCCGTGACGTTGACCGATACTGAGCCATCGGCCAAACCGTAGCAAGAGGCGGCCTTAGGCGTGCCGTCCACCGTTATGGCATCGGGCTGCGTGAGAGTGTAGCGGAAGGCGTAGAGCTTGGTGCAAGCGCGAGCCTTGTCGGCGTCGGCAATGACGACGGTGTAGTCTCCGGCCTTGAGGTTGATGACATCCTGGGCGTTGCCGGCGGCCAACATATCGGCCGCCGTTGCCTCTGTGGATGTGAGGCCACCGTTGGCGTCGAGCTTGACAACCTTGCCAGCGTCGTCGATATCGAACGCGCCATCATACCACTGGTAAGAGTAGTTGCCGTATCCTCCCACAGGCGTGATGTCAATGGCACCCGTGGCCTCGGTGTTGCAGAGGACGTTGGTGACATCGGCCGTGACGGAGACTGCCGCGGGCAGTTCCTCAGTAGAGGCCGTGAAGGTGCAGAGCTTGCTGTCCCTTATGGTGAGGGTGAAGACGCCGCCATCGGTTATGCCGGAGGCCACGAAGCCATTCTTGGCAGGCTCCCAGTTGAAGTCTCTCGTGGTGTTGCCAGACCAAGAGTAGATGTAGCGATCGGCCTCGTTGGTCGTGAGTGGGAACGGAGTGCCACCGAAGAAGCCCTCAGGCGATGCCGTTGCGGCGGACATGGCCGAGTCTTGCGGGAGCTCATTGCCCCACTTGGAGAGCACCGTTATGGTGCGGTTGTCGGGGTCGCACGCGTTGTCGACGCGGAGCGAGAACTTGAGGCTAGGCGTTGACGGGACTTCATAGGTCTCGGAGGCGAAGCATCCATCGGGGTCTGTGACCGTGAGGACGTACTTGCCCGGCTGGAGGCCATAGATATCCCTCTCCTCGCTCGAGAATCCGCCCACGCCGCTCCACGAGAACCTCAGCGCGGCAGGATCAACGTTGCCATCCGTAATGACGACGGGCTTGATGCTGCCGTCGTTGCTGTCGGCACAGGTGGGCTTGGTGATGGCAGGCGTGCCGAAGGATATCTGTTTCGAGTTGTCAAGCAGATAGTCCTTCACCAGGAAGTGCTTACCATAGACTTTGCCACCCAATAGATATTTGGCATCCTCATCATCGTTGCCGTTATCCGTCACCACGACGCGATAGCTGCCAGGATAGAGGGCGTTGGCCACCTTGAGGTTGGCGAAGTTCGTCATCTCAGTCCAAGCCGACGTGACGGCGTCTTGCTTGAACCATGCGAAGTTGAGCTCGCCGGCGTTGCCCTCGACATCTATTGTGATCATGCCGTCGCCCTCATTGCTTGAGCAAGACGGCTGGACAAGATCCTCGCGGGTGAACGCGAGCGCGGCGATGGAGAACGACCTCTTGACGGAGCAACGCTCGGGAGAGTTGAGGTCGGTGACAGTTATGGTGTAGTCTCCGGCAGGGAGCCTGTTCCACGAGAGCGAAGTGTTATCGCTCTGGGAGTCGATGGGATCGCCAGCCGCGTCGTACTCCATCCACTTGAAGTGGACGGGCTTCTCATTGCCAGCATTGGTGCCGGCAGCGTAGGTTTGATAATCGGGTCGCTTGACGTTGGTGAAGCTGGAGCCACCATTAATGCCTGTGAGGACAATCTGGTAGTTATGCTTGCCAGCCTTATCTACCACACCGCCGCTAAGCTCGAACTCAATCTCGCCATTGTCAACAACGTCGGCACCGTCTTCCGTCATCTGGGCATACTGGTAGCGCGTGACATCGAGATTGAGGGCATTGGGCTCACTCACATCGACATTGACGAACGACCCGTCGGCAGGATATACGCAGCCGTTGGCGTCGGTCACACGGAACTTGTATAGGCTCTTTGCGGCTTTGAGGCCGTTGAACACATAGTATCCCGTCTGCGTGGTGACGGTCGGGTTGTCCTCGCCGTTGATGAAATAGATCTGGTAGG
>SAMEA104315425__coassemble_593_pt1 | contig 30574 bp, 26 predicted proteins | sample SAMEA104315425__metabat2_high_PE_033 | metagenome-assembled genome bin SAMEA104315425 (sample SAMEA104315425) | gut metagenome | biome: Monkey gut; feature: monkey-associated habitat; material: faeces | place: China | collected 2013 | reverse complement strand
CCATCAGCACCTCGGGCCGGGCCATGAGGCTGCGGACTATCATCAGCTTGCGCAGCTCGCCGCTGGAGAGGAAGAGGATGCGCTTCTCCAGGAGCGGCGTCACGCCTATGGCCGCCAGCAGGGCGGCGTTGCGCTCCACGGCCGCGCGGCCAAGGGCGTCGGCCACAAGCGGGCTGTCCTCATTCTCGGTGGCTTGCCAGCGTTTTTGGTAATAATTGTCTTGCGAGGCGCCGCCGAGCCGATATATGTCGCGAAATGAGAGTGAGGCTATCGCTTGGCGAGGCACCTCGGCGCCGTCTGGGCGGCGGACGTCCACCCGCCCGCCCTTGAGGCTCACCCCGCCGCCAATATATGTGGCCAACAGTGACTTCCCCGCCCCGTTGGGGCCTATTATGACGGCGTTCTCCCCCTCGCCTATGGTCAGCTCGATGTCGCCGCCCAGGCTCTGGCTGTCGTAGCGCGCCACCGGGTGCGATATTTCAATGTGGCTCATCGTGTGTCGTTTTTTTTTCTTTTCCTTGCTTGTCGCGCAAAGATATGCATTTATGCCTTGCCAGGGCCGCGCCCCGCGCCCCGCGAGGGGGCTGTTTGAGCTCAGCTAGGCTCGATGCATGGGAGGCAAAATGCCCGACAATATTAAATAATGTGGCTCAAACTGCTTGATCCGCTGCAAGTTGCGTATATGAAGAATCGTTTTGCGCCATTGCTCGCCCCCTTTGGCGGGCGTGGCCTAACTTAGCGTCTGGAAATGAGAGGGGGAGGAAACCTCACAATCTAGGGAGTGATGACAGAGGCGTGGGTCTACATAGCCGAGGCCAAGGGCCGGGAGCTCATCTTGGGCTTCTCAACAGACATGGCCCGCACGCTCCAGCACGAGGCCCGCGGCCTGCGGATGCTCTTTGTCCGGAGGTTTGCCGACTCGGTCCGCGCCCTGGCATTCAAGTCGCTCCTCTCCCGCCTGGGCCGCTCCGCAGCCAGGGAGCTTATAAATGACAATCGACTAGCGTCATTTTGATCATATATCGTGACCAAACATCACAATCCATTTCTTTGAAAAGTTCCATAGCTACCAAGCTGGAAGGGACCCCTCGCGACGAGGGGTCCCTTTTTTCGTCGTCTTCACCCTCGGTCCGTCACGCTCTTGCGCCACTCGCGCGGGCTCTGCCCCGTCATGCGACGGAAAAATCGGGTGAAGACTGACTGGTCGGCAAAATTGAGCTCGGAGGCTATGTCTTGAATGCTGGTGTCTGTGCTGTGCAGCATCTCCTTGGCGGCGAAGGTGACGCTCTCGTCAATTATGCGCTTGGGGCTCGTGTGCCGCAGTTGGCATATCTGGCTGAGGTAGCGCGGGGTGATGGAGAGCCTGTCGGCGTAATATTCCACCTCGCGGTTCTCTGCGCTTTTCTGTCTCACCATGTCCAGAAACCTGCGGAACAAGTCGGTCTGCCTGTCGGTGGGCTGCTGCGGCTGCTCTTTCCACTTGTCGTGGCAGTTGTCGTGGATGTCGTCTAGGTAGAGGCGCAAGAGAGACACCATCTTCTGCCCCTGCCGCGGGTCGCTGTCGCGGCCGCTCAGTGTGGCGGCCAGGGAGTAGACGTGGGTCACCACGCCATCGTAGTCGGCCTCGCGCAGGTCCATCACCGGGTTCAGCTTCAGGTGCTTCACCAGGTCAAGGTTCAGGCGCAGTCCCATCTCGCTGATGAACTTATGGGTGTAGGCCAATATGGAGCAGCGAAAATCGGGAGACACGCTCATGATGCGAAGCAGCGTCCCAAAGAGCATGACGACCTCCGTCCGGGGCCTGATGTCGTAGGTGCGCATGTCAACCTCCATCACAGCCGCGCCCGCCGTGCAGACGAAGAGGCACAGGTCGTCCGATTTCTCAGCCTCGGCCATGGGCTCGAAGGCGACGCCAGTCTTGGCCATGAAGTTGCGGCCTGTGGGAAGCTGAAAACTCTTTATCATCTGTGAGTTTTTAATTTTATTCGCAATTTGCCATAAAGTTACCGTTTGTTTGACAAATATTAATCCTTCGTATTCCTAAAATGCACAAAGGCTGCAACGTTTGGCAAATTGGGCATTCCACTTTTCTTATGAAATTTGCACTCGAAAAATAACAACAGCAAGATAAAAGATATGCAGAAGATTGGACTCTATGGCCTGACGGCCATTGCCGCAATCGCGACGAGCTGCCAAGAGGCCCCGCGCCAGCAGCAAGTCAAAGAGTACGCCACCATCACCGCCCAGACGACCGACGTGACGGTGTCCGACACCTATTCGGCCTCCATCCGCGGCCGGCAAGACGTGAGCGTCATGCCCCAGGTGGGCGGCACTCTCACCGAGCTCCGAGTCAACGAGGGCGACCGCGTGCGCCGCGGCCAGGTGATGTTCATCGTCGACCAGGTGCCCTACCGCGCGGCCCTCGAGACAGCCAAGGCCAACGTCGAGGCTGCTAAAGCGCAAGTGGCTCAGGCGCAGCTATCTTACGACAGCAAGAAAACACTCCGTGAGAAGAACGTGGTCTCTGAGTTCGACCTCATGACGGCCGAGAACACCCTCCTCTCCGCCAAGGCCGCCTTGGCGCAGGCGAGCGCCCAGCTCACCAACGCGCAGAACAGCCTCTCCTACACCGAGGTGAAGAGCCCGGCCGACGGCGTGGTCGGCGTGCTGCCATACCGCGTCGGAGCCCTCGTGGGCCCATCCATGCCCACGCCCCTCACCACCGTCTCTGACAACAACCAGATGTATGTCTACTTCTCCATGAGCGAGAGCCAAGTCCTGGCCCTCACCCGCCAATACGGAAGCGCGGCGGCAGCTGTCAAAAACATGCCCGACGTGGCCCTACGCCTCTCCGATGACAGCCTCTACAGCCACAACGGAAGAGTCGAGACCATAAGCGGGGTCATCGACCAGGGCACCGGCACGGCGCAGCTCCGCGCCATATTCCCCAACCCCGAGGGGCTCCTCCTCAGCGGCACGAGCGGCAACGTCATCCTGACCCGCGACGCCAAGGGCGTCATCGTCATCCCGCAAGAGGCCACCTTCGAGGTGCAGGACAAGGTCTTCGTCTACGAGATTGAAGACGGCAAGGCCTCGGCGCACATGGTCTCCGTCTCGCGCCTCAATGACGGGGCCAACTACATCGTCCACAGCGGCCTCAAGGCCGGCGACGTCATCGTGGCCGAGGGTGTGGGCCTGCTCCGCGAGGGCACGCCCATCGCGGCCAAAGGGCAGGCGAAGGCCGAGGCGCCAGCCACCGCGGAGTAGCGCCTTGGCGAGACCTTATTGCATGCTAAGCTACAACTCATTGTCTTCACCACAGTGGCGGCGAGCCTGAGCGACCCCGCCACGACATATCCACTAAATAAATGAATCTAAGGACATTCACAGAACGCCCCATCCTCTCGTCGGTGATCTCCATAGTCATCGTCATTGTGGGCATCATTGGTCTGTTCGCACTGCCGGTAGAGCAGTTCCCCGACATAGCGCCGCCAACGGTCACCGTCCGAACCACATATTACGGCGCCAACGCCGAGACGCTCCAGAAGAGCGTCGTGGCCCCGCTTGAGGAGGCCATAAACGGCGTTGAGAACATGACATACATGACCAGCCAGACCTCCAACTCCGGCTTCGTCACCATCACCGTCTACTTCAAGCAAGGCACCGACCCCGACATGGCGGCCGTCAACGTCCAGAACAAGGTGGCAACAGCCACCTCGCAGCTCCCGGCCGCCGTCACGCAGGTGGGCGTCACCACCACCAAGAGGCAGACCTCAATGCTGCAGGTCTTCGCCGTCTCCAGCCCTACTGACGAGTATGACGAGAACTTCATATCCAACTACCTGGACATCAACATCAAGCCCGAGATCAAGCGTATATCTGGCGTCGGAGACCTGATGATCCTTGGCGGCACCTACACCATGAGAATATGGATGGACCCCGCCAAGATGGCCCAGTACGGCCTCGTGCCGTCAGACATCTCCGGCGTCTTGGCCGAGCAGAACATAGAGGCCCCGACGGGCGCCATTGGCGAGAACTCGCCAGAGATGCGCCAATACACCATGCGATACAAGGGCCGCAAGGTCACCACCGAGGAGTTTGAGAACCTCGTCATCAGCTCCAAGGCCGACGGCAGCGTGCTCCGCCTCAAAGACGTGGCGCGCATCGAGCTGGGCCAAGACTCATATAGCTACCAGGGTAAGGTCAACGGCCACCCGGGCGTGGCCGTCCTCGTCTTCCAGACGGCGGGCTCCAACGCCACCGAGGTGAACAACGCCATCGACAAGTTCCTCGACGAGGCCAAAGCAAGCCTCCCAAAAGGCATCCAGATCGATAAGATCAACGATACCAACGACTTCCTCTACGCCTCCATCCACGAGGTCGTCAAGACACTCTTCGAGGCCATCGTGCTCGTCATCATCGTCGTGCTGGTCTTCCTCCAGAGCCCGCGCGCCGCCTTCATCCCACTCGTGGGCATCATTGTCTCCCTCATAGGCACTTTCGCCTTCATGTATGCGGCGGGCTTCTCGCTCAACCTCATCACACTCTTCGCCCTCGTGCTGGTCATCGGCACCGTCGTGGACGACGCCATCATCGTGGTGGAGGCCGTCCAGGCCAAGTTCGACATCGGCTACAACTCTAGCCACATGGCCACCAACGACGCCGTCAAGGGCATCGCCGGCGCCGTCATCACGTCGTCGCTCGTCTTCATGGCCGTCTTCATCCCCGTCTCGTTCATGGGAGGCACCTCTGGCGTCTTCTACCGTCAGTTCGGCCTCACCATGGCCGCCGCCGTCGGCATCTCGGCCCTCCAGGCGCTCACCATGACCCCGGCCCTCTGCGCCATCATGCTCAAGCCCCAGCCAGAGGATGCCCGAACGGGCTTCTGGGGACGCTTCGGCAAGGTCTTCAACAGGGCTTTTGACGCCTTGCAGAATAAGTACAAGAAGAGCGTCCAGTTCTTCATCCAGCACAGGAGGATTTTCGCCGTGGCCATCATCCTCTCCATCGTGGGCCTCGTGGTGCTCATGAGGAACACCAAGACTGGCCTCGTCCCCAATGAGGACCAGGGCATGGTCATGGTCAACGTCACCACGGCCTCCGGCAGCTCGCTCAACGCCACGAGCGAGATCGTCGACGAGGTGGGCAGGAGAATCATGCAGATCCCGGGCGTCGAGACGGTCAACCAGACAGCCGGCTACGGCCTCATATCCGGCGTCTCCACCTCGGCCGGCATGTACATCGTCCGCCTCAAGAACTGGGAAGAGCGTAAAGACCCCTCCCAGAGCGCAAACGCCATCATCGGCCAGATCTACGCCCGCACGGCGGACATTAAGGACGCCTCGGTCTTCGCCATGTCGCCGGGCATGATCCCAGGATACGGCACGGGCAACAGCATCGACCTCAACCTCCAGGACAAGACCGGTGGCGACGTGACTGAGTTCTACAACCACGCCATGCAATACATGGGCGCGCTCAACCAGAGGCCAGAGATCGCCATGGCCTACACCACCTTCGCCCTCAACTTCCCGCAGTGGGAGGTAGACGTTGACGCCGCCAAGTGCAAGCGAGCCGGCGTGTCGCCCGCCACAGTCCTGGGAGTCTTGGGCAGCTACTATGGCGGCTCCTACGTCTCCGACTTCAACCGTTTCTCCAAGATCTACAAGGTCATGCTCCAGGCCGAGCCGGAAGCCAGGCGAGACGAGGCCTCGCTCAACTCCATGTTCGTCCGCATGAACAACGGCCAGATGGCCCCACTCAGCCAGTTCGTGGTCATGAAGAGGGTCTACGGGGCCGAGGTCCTCTCCAGGTTCAACATGTACAACTCCATCGCCGTCAGCGTCATGCCGGCCGATGGCTTCAGCTCCGGCGAGGCCCTGGCCGCCATCAAGCAGACGGCCCAGAGCGTCTTGCCAAAGGGCTACGGCTACGACTTCGGCGGCATGAGCCGAGAGGAAAACGCCCAGAGCGGCCAGACGGGTGTAATCTTCGGGATATGCATCCTCATGATATATCTGCTCCTCTCCGCGCTCTACGAGAGCTTCCTCATCCCCTTCTCCGTCATCTTGGCGGTGCCCGCCGGCCTCATGGGCTCGTTCCTCTTCGCCAACATGTGCGACCTTGAGAACAACATATATCTCCAGACGGGTCTCATCATGCTCATTGGCCTCCTCTCCAAGACGGCCATCCTCCTCACAGAGTACGCCGTCGAGCGACGCAAGGCCGGCATGAGCCTCATCTCGTCCGCCATGAGCGCGGCCAAAGACCGCCTGCGCCCAATTCTCATGACCGTCTTGGCCATGGTCTTCGGCCTCCTGCCGCTCGTCTTCGCCCATGGCGTCGGCGCCAATGGCAACCGCTCGCTCGGCACGGGCGTCGTCGGTGGCATGATCGTCGGCACCATCGCGCTGCTCGTCTTCGTCCCCGTCCTCTACATCATCTTCCAGTGGCTCCAGGAGAGGCTCACGCCTAACCAGCCGGAGAGGTCGGAAGACTGGCAGGTTCAAGACGAGACCATAGCCGAGGCCAAGGAGCGAGAGCAATATCTCGAAGAGAAAAAGAGGAAAGAGAAAGAGGCCAAGAACTAAATAACGACTATTACTGATGAAACGCATCATATCATTGCCGGGCCTCGCCGCGTTGGCGGCACTGTCGCTCACGCTCACGGGCTGTGGCATATACACCTCCTACGAGGCAAAAAATGAGGTGCCGGACGGCCTCTTCGGCCAGGCCGACACCGCCCAGGCGAAGCCCGAAGGCCAGTCGCTGGCCAAGGTGGCTTGGCGAGACCTCTTCACCGACCCGCAGCTGCAAGCCATAATCTCAGAGGTGCTCGAAAGCAATATCGACCTCCAGACCGCGCAGCTCAACATCGAGCAGGCCCAAGCGTCATACAAAGCCTCGAGGCTAGCCTTCGCCCCCTCGCTCTCCTTCACGCCAAACGCCGCGCTGGGCAAATATGACGTCGACGGCGCCGAGGTCGTCAAGACCTACACCATCCCGGTCAACCTCCAGTGGCAGATCGACGCCTTCGGCTCGCTCCGCAACCAGAAGAGGGCCAGCAAGGCCAGCCTCCAGGCCGCGCAAGACGCGCTCCAGGCCACCCAGACCGCCCTCGTGGCCAACACGGCTTCGCTCTACTACTCCCTGCTCATGCTCGACAGGCAGCTCGAGATCGCCGACTCCACGGCCGACGCCTGGAAGCAGACCGTCGAGACCATGAGAGCCATGATGGACGCCGGCATGGCCAACGAGGCCTCCGTGGCGCAGATGGAGGGCACCTACTACTCCATCGTGGCGCAGGTGGCCGACATCAAAGACAATATCGTGGCCGTCCAGAACTCACTCTGCCTCCTCATGGCCAAGCCCTCGCAGACCGTGGCCCGCGGCAGGCTCGATGACCAGGCCATCAACGTCGACCTCGAGGCCGGCCTACCCCTCGACATCATCAGCAACCGACCCGACATCCGGGCCCAGGAGAGGCAGCTCGAGGTGGCCTTCTACTCGGCCAACGCCAGCCGCTCGGCATACTACCCCTCCATCACCCTGAGCGGGCAGGCCGGATGGACCAACCTCGTCGGCAGCGTGGTCATGAACCCCGCCAAGTTCTTCTGGCAGGCGGCGGCCAGCCTCGTCCAGCCCATCTTCCAAAACGGCCAGATCCGCGCCCGCGTCAAGGTGGCTGAGGCGCAGCAGAAGCAAGCCGAGCTGGCCTGGACCAAAGCCATCCTCGCGGCAGGCAACGAGGTCAACGAGGCCCTCACGGCCTACCAGACCGCAAAGGAGAAGCACGACCTGTACCAAAACCAGGTTGAGGCACTGGGCCGAGCCTACGAGGCCACCGACCTCATGATGCAGCACGGCTCCACCACCTATCTCGAGGTCCTGACAGCCAAGCAGTCACTCCTCTCCGCGCAGCTCTCGCAGACGGCCAACGCCTACGCCGAGCTCTCCGCCGTCATCACTCTCTACCAGGCCGTGGGCGGAGGCGCGCTCTAAGTCAGCATCTTTCTATCTTGTGTTTTGCCGCCGGCGACCCTCTCAAGAGGGGCCGCCGGCGGCCTTTTTCCATCTCGCCCCCCGCATCTCATTTTTTCTCACCCCGCAGCCCCTTTTATTACGGTATTTTAATAATTTTATGCCCGTGAATCATCAGGAGTTCCATTTCGCCTTGGGGGAGCCCGGGCGCGCTGTCGCCACCTACACCGTGGATGGCGAAGTGGCCGAGTTCGAGCTCACCAACGTATGCAACCCGCTGGGCGACATGCTGTGCGCCCTGGCGCAGATGCTCACGTCCCCCTCGCACCTGTGGGATGGGACGGGGACGGCCGCTTTCGTCTGGTATGCCGAGCAAGAGAGCTACAACTGGACCCTTGTGGTTGACAAAGACGAGAACCTGACACTCCGCGTCACTCAGTCTTGCGAGTTCTTCGGAGACGACGAGGTCGAGCTCGTGAGCTGCCGATGCCGGGTGGAGGACTTTGTCCTCTGCGTCGTCAGAGGCCTAGACCCCTTCATAAAAAAAATGGGCCTGCTCAACTATTTTCAGCAGTGGCAGACGGCCGAGTTCCCCATCACGTACCTCCTCATCCTCAAGCGGCACCTCGTCGAGCGAGGACTGTGGGCCGAGGCCCCAGAGGGCGGCGTCAACCTCGCCTCCGAGATTGAACTCCTGCTCCGCTAGAGACGCCGACCATTCGACCACTTTTCGCCAACAATCACTAACTTTGAGGTAACAAGACTACAACACGTAACAACACATGGTCAAGCGATACGATTTCTTGGTCATCGGCTCCGGAGCCGCCGGCCTGACATACGCCCTCAAAGTGGCGCCATATGGCAAGGTGGCGCTCATCTCCAAAACCACGCTAGACGTCACCAACACCAGCAAGGCGCAGGGTGGCATAGCGGCCGTCACCAGCTCGGTAGACGATTTTGAAAAGCACATCGTAGACACCCACATTGCTGGCGCGGGAATATGCGACCCCGAGGTCGTCCGCATGGTCGTCACCCACGCCCCGGCGCAGATTGAGCAGCTCCTCAAGTGGGGCACCGACTTCGACAAGAAGAGCGACGGACAGTTCGACCTCCACAGAGAGGGCGGACACTCCGAATTCCGAATTCTCCACCACGAAGACAGCACCGGTGCCGAGATACAGCGCGCGCTCATCTCCCAGATCAAGAGCCACCCAAACATCGACGTCTTCGAGAACCACTTCGCCGTCAACATCCTCACCCAGCATCACTTCGGCCGCAACAACGAGCCCTGGATGAAAGACATCGACTGCTACGGCGCCTACGTCCTCAACGAGGCCTCCGGTGAGGTCATCACCTTCCTCTCCAAAGTCACCATGATGGCCACCGGCGGCATCGGCAACGTATACCAGGTCACCACCAACCCCACCATCTCCACCGGAGACGGCATAGCCATGGTCTTCCGCGCCAAAGGCGTCATACAAAACATGGAGTTCGTCCAATTCCACCCCACAAGCCTCTACAACCCAGGCGAGAGGCCCAGCTTCCTCATCACCGAGGCCATGAGAGGCTATGGCGGGCAGCTCCGCCGCAAAGACGGCTCCACATTCATGGAAAAATATGACAGCCGTGGCAGCCTCGCGCCCAGAGACATCGTGGCCCGGGCCATTGACAACGAGATGAAAATATCAGGAGACGACTTCGTATACCTCGACGTCACGCACAAAGACCCCGAGCAGACGAAGCACCACTTCCCCATGATATATGACAAGTGCCTCTCGCTCGGCATCGACATCACCAAAGACTACATCCCCGTCACGCCCGCCGCGCACTACCTCTGCGGAGGCATCAAGGTCGACCTCCGTGGCCGCTCGTCAATCAATCACCTCTACGCCGCCGGAGAGTGCAGCTGCACAGGGCTCCACGGAGCCAACAGGCTCGCCTCAAACTCGCTCCTCGAGGCTCTCGTCTACGCCGACGTGGCCGCAACCGACTCCATCGAGGTCATGAGACACACGCAGTGGCGAGAAGACATCCCCGAATGGAACAACGACGGAACCGTGCATAACGAGGAGATGGTCCTCATCACACAGGCAAACCAAGAGGTTGAGACCATCATGAGGAACTATGTAGGCATCGTCCGAAGCAACGTCCGCCTCAAGAGGGCGCACGACCGCCTCGAGATCATATACCGGGAGACCGAGGATCTCTACCAAAACAGCCACATCAGCCAGAAACTGTGCGAGCTGCGAAACAAGATCAACATCGGATACCTCATCATCAAGATGGCGCAGAAAAGACACGAGAGCCGAGGCCTGCACTACACCCTTGACTACCCCGAGCGAAACAAGAAACTGGACACATACCCCATAGACTAACAGCCTCAAGGCTCATTAACGCCCCGCCGCGCGACCATAAGCGTGGCGGGGCTTCTTGATAATTATTGTATCTTCGCGAGAAGTGGCGCGCTGTGCGCCAACTTTTTTAGCGCAAAAAGTCATGGTGAAGATGTTCCTGCTCGTGGCCGCGCTCCTGGCCGTTGGCCTCGCGCTGCTCTCTATAAACATATTGCTGCGCAAAAACGGCACTTTCCGCTCCGAGGATGTCGGGGCCAGCAAGGCCATGCGAGACAGGGGCATCCACTGCTACCGCGCGCAAGACAAGATTGAGCGCAAGAGCCAGTCGACCATCGCCGAGATGATGAAATGAAAAAACGAGATGATGAAATGAAAAAACGAAGGGAAGGGGCCTTTGCCACCGCCCCCATGCCCGAGGGTGAGACATGGGTGGGGCGCATCATCGACTCACACGCCGACGCGCTGGCCTACGCCATCGTGGCTTTCACGGCGCTCATGGCGCTCTTGCTTTTCAACGCGCGCTTGAGCGAGGGGGGAGATGACAGCACATACATCTGCCGAGCGTTGGACTTCGTCACCGATGGCCGCTATCCCGACTTTCAAGGGCCGCTCTACCCCATCTTCCTCGCGCCATTCGTCATCATGGGTGGCGGAGTCAGTGTCTTGGCCCTCAAGTTCACCTCCTATGCGCTCATAGTCCTCGGGCAGCTGGCCATGTACCTCTCGCTGCGCCATGTCATGTCGCGCCGCCTCCTGCTCTCTGTCCTGCTCCTCATGGCTTCCAACCTTTGGTTCGTACAGTTTGGCAGCCTCACATATAGCGAGCCCCTCTTCATCGTCGTCATGTGGCTCTTCGTCTGGGCGTTGCTGCGCCTCGACGGCCTGAGCCGCCACGTCTCCTGGCGCCATGTGGCGCTGTGGGGAGGGCTCGTGGGCCTCTTCGCCGTCGCGGCCGTCCTGGTCCGCACGGCGGGGGTGGGCCTCGTCTTGGCGGCGGCCGTCTATCTGGGCTTGCGCCGCAAGTGGCGAGCCGTGGCGGCCGTGATGGCCTCCGCCGCCCTCTGCTTCGCCTTGTGGCTGGGAGCGCGCGCCGCCGTGTGGGGAGACGTCAAGACCGACGGCAAGCAACTCCAGACACTCCTCCAGGTCGATCCCTACGACCCCGCCGATGGCATGGAGACGCCACAAGGCTTCGTCAAGAGGTTCGTCGGCAACTCCGACCTCTACATCTCCAAACACTACGTCAAGATGCTCGGCCTCCGCGATGTCGACAGCCGTCAGACCTCCCGCGCCGCCACAGTCATTGTCTACGCTCTCTTCCTCTGGGGCGCCTGGGTGGCGGCCCGGAAAAACCGCGGCGTGCTGCTGGCTGCCGTGCTGGCTGCCGTGATGCTCGGCATCACGTTCTGCTCGCTCCAGGTCATTTGGGATCAGTACAGGCTCATCCTGCCCTACGTGGCGTTGCTCCACATCGTGGTGCTCTATGCCGTGGCCGACCTTGTCCGCCGCCTCTCCCGACGCCATACGCTCAAGATCATGGCGTGCGCCGTGCTCCTCTGCTCCGCCGTGCTCCTCTCCAGGGCCGGCGCCGTCATGGATCTCATCACGCTCCGCAAGAACCTTACCACAGACCAGCTCGCAGGCTACACGCCAGACTGGTATAACTATCTCACGCTCTGCCGCCAAGTGGGCCGACAGATGCCGCAAGACGACGTCTACGTGGCTTGCCGAAAACCCAATATGGCCCGAATATATGCCGGCGGCAAGAAATTTTACGGCATATACAACATCCCGTCTGACGACCCGGACATCCTGGTCAAAAACCTCAAAGACAAGGGAGTGACGCACGTCATCGTGGCAAGCCTCAGGAGAGACCCCGCGCAAGCCGGGCTCGGCGTCATCAACACCATCCATCGCTACGTCGCCGCCATCCTCCAGCGCTACCCGGGCTTCCTGGAGCAGGTCGCCATTGTGGGCACTGAGCAAAACGAGCCCGCCGCGCTCTTCAAGATCCACTACGACGCGACGGCGCAAGCACCACAAACCGACAACCGATAAATGGACATACACCAATATTTCGCCGGCGTGGCCCCCAAGTGGAGGCAATACAGAAAGCGACACGCCTATTATTGGGATCAGATAACTCGTTTCATATCATTCTATATGAATGACAGCCAGTCCGTCATCGAGATTGGCTGCGCCACGGGAGAGACCATCGCCCAGGTGCCGGCGCGCCGCCGCGTGGGCATAGACTTCTGCGACGAGCTCATCGACCAGGCGCGTGAGGCGCACCCCGAAGTGGAGTTCCACACCATGGCTGCAGAGGATATAAGGCTCAATGAGAAGTTCGACGTCGTCATAATGTCCAACCTCATCGGCTATCTTGATGACATTGAGCTGGTCCTCAATCAGGTGCGCAAGCTCTGCCATAGGCAGACGAGGGTCATCATCACGTCATACAATCGCCTTTGGGAGCCGCTCATAGGCCTTGCCGAGGCCGTGGGCATAAAACGCAAAAGCCCAGAGCAAAACTGGCTCTCCAAGTCCGACCTCCGCAACCTCCTCTACCTCACCGGTTTCGAGGTCTATAGGACAAACAGTTGCATGCTCATGCCCTTCGGAGTGCCGCTTTTGGCCACGTTCTTCAACCGTTTCGTCTCCCACCTCCCGCTCATGGGAGCGCTCTCGCTCAACGACTACGTCTTCGCGCGCCCCATGCCAGAAGACGAGCAGGCCTCCGATGATTGGCGAACGCAGCACTCCGTCTCGGTGGTCATTCCGGCACGAAACGAGAGCGGCAACATCCGCGCGGCCGTCGAGAGGGTGCCAGACATGGGCCGCCACACCGAGATAATCTTCGTTGAGGGCAACTCCTCTGACGACACCTGGGACGAGATCTTGAGGGTCAAAGAGGAATTTGAGGGACGCAAAGACATCAAGGCTCTCAGGCAAGACGGCCGCGGAAAAGGCGACGCCGTACGCAAGGGCTACGCATCGGCGTCCGGAGACATCCTCATGATCCTTGACGCCGACCTCACCGTCCCACCTGAAGACCTGCCAAAATTCTATAAGGCCATCGCCACCGCAAGGGGTGAGTTCATCAACGGAGTCCGCCTCGTCTACCCCATGGAGAAAGGCTCCATGCGGACGCTCAACACGCTCGGCAACCACTTTTTCAGCTCTCTCTTCTCTTGGATCCTGGAGACTCCCGTCAAGGACACCCTCTGCGGCACCAAGGTGATGTTCCGTCAAGACTATCTCCGATTGGCGGCCGGGCGGTCTTTCTTTGGAGACTTCGACCCCTTCGGCGACTTCGACCTCCTCTTCGGCGCCCACAAGCTCAACCTGCGCATTGTGGACCTCCCCATCAGGTATCGAGAGCGAAAATATGGCACCACCAACATCTCACGCTTCCGCCACGGCCTCCTGCTGCTCCAGATGAGCGCCTTCGCCGCTCTGAAAATAAGATTCCGATAGGGTGTGAGGCGCAATGTCATAAAAACTCTAAACTAATGGCCGATAAGAGAAAAGCCATATTCCCGGGCTCGTTTGACCCCTTCACGGTGGGCCACGAGAGCATTGTCTTGAGAGGCCTCGAGGTCTTTGACGAGATTGTCGTGGCTGTGGGCGTCAATTCTGACAAGCACTGCCTCTTCCCCGTCGAGCGGAGGGTTGATTTCATTCGAGCCGTCTTTGAAAATCGCCCGGAGGTCTCGGTGCAGACCTATGACGGCCTGACCGTCGATTTCGCCAGGCAAGTGGGCTGCGGACACATCATAAGGGGCTTGCGCACCTCGGCCGATTTTGAGTTTGAAAGGGCCATAGCGCAGGTCAATAGGCAGATGGCCGGCATCGACACCGTCTTCCTGCTCACCACGCCGGAGCATACGCCTGTCAACAGCACCATCGTCCGAGACATCCTCCGCCACGGCGGAGACGCCTCCATCTTCCTCCCCAGCAGGATCAGAAACATGGTAAAATGAAGAGTCTCGCCCTCTCGGCCCTCTCGGCCCTGGCCTCCTTCGTGGCCCTCTCGGCCTCGCCAGCCCGTCTGAGCGGCGTGGCCCCGGACTATGCGGGCCGCACCCTCGTCTTCCGCTGCGAGGCCGACCCCGTCAGCCGCATGCCGCATGACATTGAGGCCGTCGAGGTGGCGCCCGACGGCTCTTTCTCTTTCTCGGCAGACGTGGCCGAGGTCACCAGAGTGACAGTCGACCTGAGCTTCTACGTGGCCCACATATATCTTGAGCCTGGCGCGCGCTACGTGGTCTCGCTCCCTCCGTTCCGCATGAGGCCCGACGCCGAGCGTTTCAACCCCTTCTATGAGCCTCGCCGCGTGCCTCTCACCATCCTCTCCTCTTCCAGCGACCTCAACAAGGCCCTGAGCGACTTCGACCGGGCTTTTGCGCAAATATACTATCCCGCGGCCGCCAGGCTCGTGCGCCACCATGACAAGGCCTTGGCCGACAAGCTCGTGCTCAGGCTCGACTCCGCGGCGCGAGCCGCGGGGTGCGACAAGCCCTTCTTCCGTCAGCAAGTCTTCTACCGCAAGGCGCAGGTCTTCGCCACCCCGCGAATGGCCTCGCCGCGTGCTGTCATATCACGCTTCTTTGCTGGCCGCCCCTTGCTGCTCAATGTGCCGGCCTATTGGCAAACCATTGACATGCTCGCCCCCGATGTCATTCACCAGTCCGCCATCCCTGCCGTCCGCAACAAGCTTAAAGAGGCCATGGCGGCGCGTGAGCCAAACGTGGCCGCACTCTCCGCCGCCTTGGCCGCCGACACTCTTTTCGCAAGCGGGGTCAACCTCCGCGAGGCGCTGATCGTCAAAAATTTGGCCGATGACTTCTACTCCGGAGATATGACAGACGGGAGGACCGACTCCATGCTCATCAGCGCCGCGCGACACTGCGCCTCCAAGAAGGTCCGACTCATGGCCGCCAATGTCTACGCCAAGAAAAACAAACTCAAGCCAGGCCTCCCCGCGCCAGACTTCCACCTCGTTGACAATGCCGATAACGAGATATCGCTCAGCACGTTCAAGGGACGGTTCCTCTACTTGTGCTTCATGCATACCGAGAATTATGAGTGCGTCAAGGCAATGCCGGTGCTAGACAATCTGGCTCAGCTCCACAGGGCCGACCTCGACGTCCTCTGCGTCTTTACTGACGACAAGGCCGACGACGCCTACTCATATCTCGCCCGAAAGGGCTATTTCTGGAAAGCCGTATCCTTTGTGGCCGACCAGAAGATTCTTGATGAGTATGAGGTCAAGGCCTTGCCCACCTATTTCCTCATCGCCCCCGATGGCTGCGTCGCCATGGCCCAAGCGCCCGGACCGGCCGAGAACGTGGGCCCTGCAATAGCCTCCGCCATAAGGCAATACATCATTGCCTCCAAACGCGGCAGGCCTGAAGTGCCGCGGACCATATATGATATTGCAAACGAAGCCCGATGACACCCAATCCACAAGTCTTACCCATGGTCGCCGCGCGCGCCCTGACCAAAAGTTTCGGCCCCCTTCAGGTGCTCAGGGGCATCGACCTCGACATTGGCCGAGCTGAGGTGGTCTCCATCATGGGCGCGAGCGGAGCCGGCAAGACCACGCTCTTGCAGATCCTCGGCACGCTCGACCGACCCACGTCTGGCTCCGTCTCCATTGACGGCACCGACGTCTTGAGCCTCGGCCAGGCCGGCCTGGCCCACTTCCGCAACGCCAAGATTGGCTTCGTCTTCCAGTTCCACCAGCTCCTGCCAGAGTTCACGGCCCTCGAGAACGTCATGCTCCCAGCGCTCATAGCGGGGAGGAGCCGCGACGAGGCCCAGACCAAGGCCGAGGAGCTGCTTGACTTCCTGGCGCTGACCCACAGGGCCGGCCACAAGCCGTCGCAAATGAGTGGCGGCGAGAAGCAGAGGGCAGCCATAGCGCGCGCGCTGGTCAACAACCCGGCGGTCGTCTTCGCCGACGAGCCCTCGGGTAACCTCGACTCGCACAACGCCGATGAGCTGCAGAGCCTCTTCTTTTCGCTCCGCCAACGATATGGCCAGACTTTCGTCATCGTCACCCACGACGCCCGGCTCGCCGAGACTTGCGACCGCATGATCACCATGAAAGACGGTGTCATATGCCAGTGACGGAACACCTGAGAGAGCTCCTCGACCAAAAGGTGGAGCAATATGAGAGGCCAGACTTCATTGCCCCCGACCCCATTTCCATCCCCCACTCCTTCTCGCGCCGCGAAGACATCGAGGTGAGCGGCCTCTTGGCCTCGACCATCGCGTGGGGTAACCGCAGGGCCATTGTGGCTTCGGCAAGGAAAATGATGGATCTCCTGGGCCCAGACCCCTACGACTTCGTCATGTCGGCCTCTGACGACCGAGTGAGGGCCCTCTCGAGTTTCGTATACCGCACCTTTCAGCAGTCCGACCTCCCGTCAATGATCCTCGGCCTCCGCGCGGCGCTCTCCGCCTCGCCAACAGGCAGCCTGGAAGACATATTCCGCCCACGCGACGGCGAGACGCTCCGCGACGGCATAGCGCGTTTCCGCTCACTCATGCTCCCAGCCATGGCTCCGCGCTCGCGCAAACATTTGGCCAATGTGGAGCGTGGGGCGGCCGCCAAGAGGCTCTGCATGTTCCTCCGCTGGATGGTCCGATCTTCCGCCCGAGGCGTCGATTTCGGCCTCTGGAACACCATTAGCCCCGCCAGCCTTGTCATCCCCCTTGACGTCCACTCCGCCCGCACAGCCCGTTCCCTCGGCCTCTTGGAGAGAAAGAGCAATGACTGGAATGCCGCATGCCTGCTGACCGACGCCCTCCGACTCTTCTCCCCCTCCGACCCCGTGAGATACGATTTCGCGCTCTTCTCCATCGGAATCGTCGAGGGCGGCGTCGATTAGGCAAATCAACCAAATTAAAATTATTCTATCTTTACAGCCTACAATCTAAACACCAATTCCATGACAAAAATAACAAAGGAGGACGCGCTGCGCTACCACTCAGAAGGGCGCCCAGGCAAGATTGAGGTCGTCCCAACAAAGCCATACAGCTCGCAGAGAGACCTCTCCCTAGCCTACTCCCCTGGCGTGGCCGAGCCCTGCCTCGAAATTCAGAAAGACCCGGAGACGGCATATGAGTACACCAACAAAGGCAACCTCGTGGCCGTCATCTCCAATGGCACGGCGGTGCTCGGCCTTGGCAACATTGGAGCCATGAGCGGCAAGCCCGTCATGGAGGGCAAGGGACTCTTGTTCAAGATCTTCGCCGGCATTGACGTCTTCGACATCGAGGTCGATGAGAAAGACCCAGACAAGTTCATCCAGGCCGTCAAGGCCATCGCGCCCACCTTCGGAGGCATCAACCTCGAAGACATCAAGGCCCCTGAGTGTTTTGAGATCGAGACCCGCCTCAAGGCCGAGCTAGACATCCCCGTCATGCATGACGACCAGCACGGCACGGCCATCATATCCGCCGCCGGCCTCATCAACGCCCTCCAGATTGTGGGCAAAAAAATTGAGGACGTCAAGGTGGTCGTCAACGGCGCGGGAGCCGCGGCCATCTCCTGCACCCGACTCTACATGAGGCTCGGCGTGCGCCGCGAGAATGTCGTCATGGTCGACTCCAAGGGGCCCATCAGGATGGATCGACCCAACCTCACCGAGCAGAAGCGTGAGTTCGCCACCACCAGAGACCTCTCCTCACTCGCCGAGGCCCTCGTGGGAGCCGACGTCTTCCTCGGCCTCTCCGTCGCCGGAGTCCTGACGCAAGACATGGTACGCTCCATGGCCAAAGACCCCATCGTCTTCGCACTGGCCAACCCACAGCCGGAGATAAGCCCAGAGGACGCACGCGCCAGCAGGCCCGACATAATCTACGCCACAGGCCGATCTGACCAACCAAACCAGATCAACAATGTCCTCGGCTTCCCATACATCTTCCGCGGCGCGCTCGATGTCCGAGCCAGGTGCATAAACGAGGAGATGAAGGTGGCTGCCGTCAAGGCCATCGCAGAGCTCACCCGCAAGGCCGTCCCAGACGTCGTCAATGCCGCCTATGGCATGAAGCGCATCTCTTTCGGCCGCGACTACATCGTCCCAAAGGCGCTAGACCCCAGGCTCCTCACCACTGTGGCCCCCGCCGTGGCGCGCGCCGCCATGGAGAGCGGTGTCGCCCGCAAGCCCATTGACAACTGGGTGGCATATGACGACAAGCTCAAGAGCTTCATGGGCCTTGACAACAAGATGCTTCGCAACTTCTACGACATGGCGCGCCAAAACCCCAGAAGGGTCGTCTTCAGCGAGGCCAACCACGTCAACATGCTCCGCGCTGCCGCGCAAGCCCTCAGCGAGGGCCTCTGCAAGCCCATCCTTCTCGGCAACGAGGAGAAACTCGCCAAGATCGCGGCTGAGAACGACATCGACCTCACTGGCATCGAGATTGTCAACCTCCGCCATGACCGTGAGGAGGCAAGGCGTGTCAAGTTCGCGCAAATAATGGTCGACGAGAAAGGCCGTGAGGGCGTCACCTTTGATGACTACTACGAGAAGATGTATGACCGCAACTACTTCGGCCTGATGATGGTCAAGACCGGTGCGGCCGACGCCATGATAGCCGGAGTCTACACCAAAAACGAGGATCTCGTCGAGGCCGCCAAGGCCACCATCGGCATCCGTAAGGGGCTCAGCCACATCGCTGCCATGCACATCCTCAACACCAAGAAAGGCACTTTCTTCATGGCAGACACCCTCATCAACCGTCACCCCACCTCCGATGTCCTCATCGACGTGGCCAAGCTCACCTACGACACCGTCAAGTTCTTCAACCACACGCCCGTCATGGCCATGCTCTCCTACTCCAACTTCGGCTCCACCAAAGAGGGCAGCCCCGCCAGCGTCCACAAGGTGGTCGAGACGCTCCACGAGAGGTATCCTGACATGGTCGTGGACGGCGAGATGCAGGTCAACTTCGCGCTCAACCGTGAGCTTCGCGACCGCAAGTTCCCATTCTCCAAACTCTATGGCAAAGACGTCAACGCGCTTGTCTTCCCCAACCTGAGCTCGGCAAACACGGCCTCTAAGCTCCTGCTCGAGATGGGTGTGGGAGACATCCTCGGCCCCATCCAGATGGGCCTCCGAAAGCCTGTCCACTTCCTCGATATCGAGAGCTCTGTCCGCGACATTGTCAACATGACGGCCGTAGCTGTCATTGACGCAGTAGTCCAGGAAAAAAGAGACAAGATGGAGTAGTCGCCCATAACTTATCATCGTGAGGCCGGCGGACGCTAAATGCGTCCGCCGGCTTTTTCTTTGCCTTTCTTCGCCATAAGGAATCAAGAACGCCTCGCTCATAACAGCAAGTAAATCACTTGATTTGCAAATCCAACAAAAATATTTTTCAAATATCAACTCCGAAAGTTTGTTGAAATCAAAAATCGCCCTACCTTTGCATTGTCAACGAAACAAAACAAGCGGACTTGACGATAATTCTGCAAAGCTCTTGAAACGATGGCTTTAGACCAATATTTTAGTGGGTTGCGCTTTGCCGAATGTCTTAAAGTTACGGGTCGTTTTTGTTGATAGCAAAGAATATTTTATAACCACAGCGCCTTAGTGGAAGGTGTGAGGAAAGAGGCGAATCGAGGCGCGGCCGAGCCTCATGCCCTAGCCTCTCTCTCTGTCACTCCACAAAAGGCGCGCTCAAACACATCAAATGAAATGGCAACTTACAAGCAAGGTATTCTCGGACCATTCTCTGGCAAAGTCGGAACTGTTGTCGGCAGCTCTTGGCGTGGCATTGCGTATATTCGCTCTCTTGCTACGAAAGTGGCAAACCCGCGAACCGCGGCGCAACTCGAAGTCAGAAACAAGCTCTCTGCTACTTCCAAGCGACTCCGACTCTTCATCAGCTCCATCCGACGAGGGTTCGTCAACTCCGGCGCGGCTTCAGGATGGTCAGCGGCAGTGAAGTTCAATAGGCCGTCTGTCTCCTTCGACGAGAAAACGGGTTCCTACGTCTTCCCGATCGAAGACGTCAAACTGTCCGATGGGGCCAAGCCCTTCGACGTGGCCGTCTCCAACGCCGCAGGTGTCATATCCGCCGCGTGGGAGGCTCCCGCTGCCGCCGATGAGCTCTATGGCGGCAAGCTCTACATGGCCGTATACAATGCCAAAAATGACAAGGCGGCCAACTTCTCCGCCAGCCTCTCGGCGGCCGACGCGCAGTTCAACGCGGCCGACGTCTTGGGCGCCCAGGGCGGCGATGAGCTCCACGTGCTCTCCTTTGCAGCCACAGGTTCGCTCTCGACCCAGACCACTCACCAGAAGCTGGCCTAGCCCCTAATGGACGTGGGGCGATGGTTGCCGGCCGAAGCCATCGCCCACGCCCTTTCCCATGCCATCTTGCGCCAATTCAACCGACAGTCACACACATCTAATTTCTCATTTTAATCATGATTCGTTTTAAACTTTTCCGCAAAGAGAACACTGACACATATTGCATGGGCCGCCTCTACGTGGCCATGGCCGATGATGTGGCAGAGCCCGACCGACGCGAAGACTACCTGCTCTGCGACACACTGGAGCCGCCCGTGCGACCTTGGGGCATGAGGGTCAAGGGCAAGACGGCTGTGCCGGCCGGAGTCTATGACGTGGCCCTCACGCGCAGCCCAAAATTTGGCCGCATGCTCCCCATCCTCATCGACGTGCCCGGAATGACAGGTGTGAGGATTCACCGCGGCAACACCGCCGCCGACAGCAAGGGCTGCATCCTACCGGGCAAATATGTGGGCGGCGGCAGGCTGGTCTGCAGCACCCCCAGGGAGCTGGACATTGTGCGGATGCTCATTGACCAGCCCGATGAGGCTCAGATTGAGATTGTGGACGATTTCGAGGCCGCGGCCGAGACCGTCGACGGCCCTTGCGCCGCCACGGCCCCCATCGGGCAGCTCATCTCAGACGAGATTTGGAAGAGGCTCCATCTTGTGGCGGCATAGGCATGACCACTGCTCCCTCTCACTATGGGCCGCGCCAGGCCGCAAGCCGCGCGCTTGCGCCAGGCGCGGCCTTTTTGCTCTCCTTGTCGTGTTTAGCGTCGGCCTGTATGCCCCTTTTGGCGCGGTTTTTGCTTATATTTGCGGCGCATTATTCATAAAACAATTCAAAATGTCACTCAAAACTTATCTCTCTCTAGCGGCGGCATTCTTGGCTCTGTTGCCTTTGGCATCGTCTTGCGTTGAAGATGAAACGGAAAAGGTCTCTTTCGGCGTCACCGTCAACGGATACATCTTGCAGGGCGGCCAGGAAGGCCAGAGGACTTTCTCGCCCTACATTGTTGTCTCCTCCAACAACTACAAGTATAAACTTCAGTCCGTCAACATCTACAGCTCCAATGGCGTAAAGCTGCCCGTTGACTCCACCGAGGGCTCTTACCAGTTCGAGACCCTGCTCTCTAGCCCCGGCTGCGTCTTCACCGACACCGCGCGCCTCAACGGCGACTACACCATCACTGCCACCTCGCAAGACGGCGAGAGGGCCGTGACGGAGATCGCCATCAAGGTGGCGCGCAAAGACACTCTGGATGACGTCCGCCCCACGGAACTCTCCTATGACGGCTCCAACATCAAGGTGAAAGTGCCTGCGCAAAAGGCCGTCAAGTCCTATGGCATAAGGCTCACGCCATATAACAAGGGCAGCCTCCCGCTCCGCTCCAACTCCTACTACAAAGTGTCTCAAAACACCTATGTGGGCACCGACAGCGTGGCCACATACAGCTTCCCATTCTACACCTCGCAGCTGGGCGCCGACTTCGCCGAGGTCCGCGTCTACTTCGCCGGCGGCTCTAGCCTCGTGGCCGAGAGCGATACCACCATCATCATCGTGAAGCAATAAGCGGCGAGGGGTCGCCCTCTGATAAAATGGTCAGCCCCGCCACGTCGCCCTCCTTTGGGCGTGTGGCGGGGCTTCCGTCTCTTTCCCCTCCCTCGCGGGCCTCCTTTTCCCTAGTGCTTATTGTTGCGTTGAGTGCCTATGTGGAGGCCCAGCGTGACGGATATGTTAGTCTGGTTGCCGTGCGGGTTTTGAGCCACGGTCTGGATGTCGCCATAGTCCGAGTCCGTCACCTCTATCACGTCGTCCTTGAGCTGCGGGACGATGTTGAGCCTGATTTGGCAGCTCATCAGGGTGCGCTTGCCAGCCTTGAAATAGGCCCCGGTCATCACTCCGAGTGAGGCGGAGAGGTTGGTGGTGGAGTAGGTTGTGGCGGTCATGGCGCCGGCATATTTGGTGTTTGGCGTGAAGTCCACCGAGTTCATTATGACCTCGCCTCCGGCCGTGACGCCGAGAAAGGGCCTCACGGTGTTGCGCGAGAAGAAGAGCCGGCCCGTCAGGTTGAAGTCGAGGGCGCGATATGTGGCCTCGAAAGTGCCGTAGCGCGTCAGGTTAGACCATGTTTTCTTGTCGTTATAGGGGTAGTTGCGGAAGCCCACCTCGGCTCCCAGCCCCACGCTCTGGTTCATCTGCCGCATGGCGTCGGCGAATATCACGAAGCCCGTCTTGGCCACGTCGCGAAACGACAGGTCGGCGCTGCTGCGGCCGATGGATGTCGGGACTGCGAAGCCGATGTGCCCGCCCACGTATATCTGCCCGACGTTGAACGTGTCATATCTCTTGCTCGCAGCGGGCAGTGGGGCCTCGGCCGGCGTCACCTCATTGGTCGCCGTGGCTGGCGACCCGGTCAGCCACATGGCCGCCAGGGCCATGAACAATGTCTCTGTCCTCATCTCTTTGTCTTCTGCCCTCCGCCTATAATCCTTGCTCCAAGTTGAAAAAACGCGACGGGGCAATGCCCACGAAATTGTCTATCACCACGTCGGCCAGCTCCGCGGCCACGTCGCGGCCGAATGTGGTGGCCACGCCGATGGTGAGCATCCCGGCCGCGCGGCCGGCTTTCATGCCGTTGCGGGAGTCTTCAAACACCACGCACTCCTCCGGCTCGCGGCCCAGCAGCTCCGCCCCCTTGAGGAAGCAGTCTGGCGCGGGCTTGGAGCGAGCTGTGAGTTCGGCCGTAACGATGACGTCAAAAAGGCTGTCGAAGTCGGCCACGCTCTTTCTCACGTCCGCCATCTTCTTGTTGTTGGAGCTCGTCACCACGGCCGTCTGCACCCCCGCCGCGCGGAGGGCCAGGATGTAGGCGTGGGCGCCGTCAACGAAGTCATATTTCATCTCCTCGGCCTCGAATGCGTCGAGCATCTTCTCCACGTCGCGGCGGTCTTCCTGGTTCGGGAAGTGGGCGTTGAGAATGCTCGTCAGCGTCTGGCCCTTTATCTGGCGGGCGAAGTCGGGGATCTCGGGGTGATATTTTTTGCCTATCCTGCCCCATATTATGTCATATTGGCGTTCGGTGTCCAAGACCACGCCGTCAAGGTCAAAAAGGGCGGCTTTTCTTGCCATGGTATTTTTTTTGATGCTGTGTGTGTTGTGGTTGTGGGCTTCAGGGGACTTGCTTGTCGTCCGTCCCGCCCATCAGTGAGAATGTCTCGATGAATGGCTTGTAGGCCGAGAAGGGCAGGCGCGCCCCGTCCACCGCCATCTCCGCCTTGCTGTAGAATGGCTCTCGCCGCGCCAGCTGGTCGGCAATGAAGCCTTGCAGCTCCTCGTCTGTCTTGTCGGCTATTATGGGCCTCTTGGCTTTCGCCCCTTTCAGCCTTGCCGCCAGCTCGGCCGGCTCCACCTTTATGTATATGGTCAGGCCCGCGGCCCTCATCACGTCCATATTGTCAAAGTGGCACGGCGCCCCGCCGCCGGTGGCTATCACGGCCCTAGGCTCTTTGGCCAGCTCTCTCAAAGCCTCGGCCTCGGCCTGGCGGAAGGCCTCCTCGCCGTGCTTGGCGAAGAAATCGCTTATGGTGCAGCCGAGCCGCCGCTCCACGTAGTCGTCCATGTCGATGAACCTCCACCCCATGTCTTTGGCCACATATTTGCCAATGGTGGACTTGCCCGAGCCCATGTAGCCTATCAGGAATACGCGTTCCATTCTTCGTCGCCGCTATGCCGTCTGGGCGTTGTCTCGCCCTGTTTTCTCCGCGATCTGCGCAAGGGCTTTGCTCAACTGGTCGGGGCAGGAGGTGGGTTTGGCGCCGCACTTGATGCCGCTCAGCGTGGCGGCCACTTCGCTGGCCTTCCGCCCCTCAATGAGGCGGCAGACGCCTTGCAGGTTGCCGCTGCACCCCCCGACGACCTCGGCGTGGCGCACGGTGCCGTCGTCGTCCACTTCAAGGCGGAAGAGCTTGCTGCACACTCCGCTAGGCTGATATTCGTATGTCATGTCCGTAGATGTTTGTCTCTGTCGCGTTTTTTTTTGCCGCAGCGCTCATTCTGTCACGAGCAGTTTGCCCACGGCTTCGCTGTCGCCGTTGTTCGCCGTCATCCAGACGACGTATATGCCCGTGGCCGCCAGCCTGCCGTCGGGTCTGCGGCCGTCCCACGTGGCTTTGCCGCCGACCGACGTGAGCCGGGCCACGCGGTTGCCCGCGGCGTCGGTTATGAAGAGCGTCGTGGCGCCCATCAGCCTGTCGATGCTCACCACTCCGGGCCCGTGCCTGAGGCTGAACGGGTTGGGGTATATCCTGACGGATGTGAGCGACTCTGAAGGCTCTGTGGCGTCGCCCTTATATGAGGCGATGCCATAGGGGGTGGCGAAGAAAATCTCGCCATCGGATTGGCGTATGGCCACGCCCTCCACTTTGTCGCTTGGCAGCGGGCTGTTTGCCGTCGTGAAGTGGTGTATGGTGCTGGTGCCGTCGGCGCTCACCAGGTATGCGCCGTCGCTGTCGGTGCCAATCCACTTGCGGTTGGCTCCGTCCACGGCTATGGCGTTGATGTATTCCCCGTCTAGCAGGTAGTCGGCAAGGTTGGTGCCGTCGTTGCGCGGCACTTTTATTCTGTTGAATGAGGCTGTGCCCGTCTGGAGCATCGTCTTGTTGTCTTTCGTCACGAGCAGGCCGGCCGACATTCCCACCCACACGTTGCCGTCGGCGTCGACCGCGAAGGTGTTGGCCCTCTCGCCCACGGCCTCGCCCGTCTCGGAGTCCACCAGGTCTATGTGTCCCACATATTGTTTGTCGGCCTCGTTGCCGCGGGTGCTCATGTATAGGTCGTCATCGCAGCTCTCTGGGGTGCCGCCAATGTTGAAGACCGACGTGTGCGTCCCGCTCATGTATGACGAGGCCACCCATACGTTGCCGTTTGGCGCCACTGTCATTGCCGAGTAGGAGTGTGTGGAGCCGTCGCCCATGGGGCCGTAGGGGTAGCTGTGCCACTGGCCTTCGGGGGTCATGACGTTGATGCCGCTGTCCACCATGCAGGCCAAGACGTAGAGGTTGCCGGTCTTGTCGAACGCTATGGCGTCTGTCCTGACGTATCTGTTGCCGCCAAAGATGTCTTTGAGGGTCGAGTTGCCCACGGTGAACTGGGTGTCTAGCTGGCAGTCTGCGATCTTGAAGATTCCGGTCCCCCACGTTGAGAGGAAAACGTCAGAGGGGTCTCGCGGGTTGGCCGCCACCATGCAAGGCTCGCGGCTGTTGGCCCACGTCTTGGCGGAGCTGTGCCACACTCCGTCGCGCAACACGCTCACCGAGGCTGGGTTGCCTTGGCTGTTGAGGTCGCCGGAGCGCCCGGGGCCGCCCGCGCAGATGTCGTCTCCCGCGGCCGCGATGCAAGAGGATATGTTGCTCAGCGGGCCGTTGGGCTTGTGCGCCTTGCCTAGTCCCGCGGTGTCGGAGATCACGAGGCACGCGTCGTTGTCGGCTATGGCCAGCGTCTTGTCGCTCATCATCTCGGCCATGCGGAACTGTGGCTTCGCCACGGCGTCGGCGGTGTCGGCCCTGCCCACGGTGGTCACCGTGGCCTCAGCGGTCATGTCCGCGCCCAGGATGTCCACCTCGCCGCCGCGTGTCATGACGAGCTTGCCGCGGCTCGCGCTCAGGTGGCGGAATGAGCCGAAGCGGCCTTTTGCCGTGGCCTCGTCGGCCGTTATCTTCCATAGCGTCACGTCGCCGCCCGCGCGGCCTATGGCGGCGTAGACAGTGTCGGCCATGGCTGCCAGGCATAGCGCGTTGCCGCGCGGGGTCGTCATGAGGCTCCATTGGCCCGGGTCTTCCAGCAGGCGGCTGTCGCGCCTGGCGCGATATATCCCGGCGGCTGTGGCGGCATATATGTGGTCTGTCGTCAGCGCCACGCCGCGCACGTCTACGCCGTCGGCCGTGACGCTCCACGCTGACTTAATCTCCGCCTTGCGCCCGTCAACCTCCAGCACGCCGCCGCCGTAGCCTATGTAATATTGTGTGCCTTGTGGGGTTATGGAGTTGATGGTCTTGTTGTTCCGTTTTGTGTTGAGCCGTAGCTCGGGGATGTTCGTTGTGGTCATGTTGGCCATGTCCACCAGGTCGATGTCGCCATCGGCGTAGCCGATGAAGAGGATGTCTCCGTTGCCTTTTATGGCCGAGATTCCCGATGATGAGAGATGGTTGGCCTTGTCAAGGGTTGAGGTGAGGCCCTCGGCGGGGTCGTGGTAGGCCAGCCCGTAGCTGTTGCCCGCCACGGCTTTGCCTGCCGCCACGGCAACCATCGTGGCGCCGTTGAAAGAGGTGTGGAGCGTCCACTGCGCTTCGGCGCATGGCCATGGAGCCAGCGCCGCCATTGTGACGGCGAGGGTGGTGGCGGCTCTCATCGGCGGGTGATGAAGTCCACAAGCTGCCTGACGGCCTTGCCGCGGTGGCTTATTTTGTTCTTGTCGTCGAGGCTCATCTGGGCGAACGTCTCCCCCCCGAAGCCGTCGGGCGCGAAGATGGGGTCGTAGCCGAAGCCCCCGTCGCCGCGCCTGTCTGTGGCGATGCTGCCCTCGCACACGCCCTCGAAGGTGGTCTCAGTGCCGTCTTGGCCAATGAGGGCTATGACCGTGCGGAAGCGCGCGCGGCGGCTCTCTGCCCCCTGCAACTCGTGGAGCAGTTTGTCCATGTTTTTCCGCGGGTCGCACTCCTCGCCGGCGTAGCGGGCCGTGCGCACCCCCGGCTCCCCGCCCAGGGCGTCCACCTCGAGGCCCGTGTCGTCCGCGAAGCAGGCTTTGCCCGTCAGCTCGTGCAAAAATCTGGCCTTGATGAGGGCGTTGCCCTCGAGGGAGTCCGCGGTCTCGGGGATGTCTGCCGTCACGCCGGCCTCGTCGAGCGTCAGCAGGTGGTAGTCTGGCCCCGCCAGGCGGGCGATCTCGGCGGCCTTGCCCTTGTTGTGTGTGGCGAAGAGCAGCTCTTGTGGTGTGTGGTTCATGGGGTTGTCTCTATGCTTCGCAAATATCGTAATTCTTTTGCTAATGGGGCTTCGCTTTGCCTCAAAAGAGAAGCCCGCGCGGGGGCGACGGCGCGTTGCGCCATGCCGCCCCCACGCGGGCCGTTCGTCAGGAGGCCTCGCGGCGTCCGGGACTAGAAGTTGGAGTAGACCAGCTTGACGTCTTGGCGCGGGTTGACCACGAAGACGGGGATGCCTGCGCTGTTGGATATGACGGTCTGCTCGTAGGCGCCGAGCAGGTAGTCGTGGAAGGCGATGTCTCGCGTCGTCGTGATCATGATCACGTCCATGTTATGCTCCTCGCAATATTTGAGCGAGAGCTCGAGGAAGGAGCCTTTCTCGTCGGCCCACACCACGTCGCAGTCAATGTTCTGCTCCTCAAGGTAGTGCTTGCAGAAGTTCATGTTGGCGCGGGTCGGGTTGTCAAACATCGGGCCGTTGCCTTGCTGGCCGAAGAAGGTGACGTGGAGCTTGTTGACGTAGCTGAGGATGGGCATCCACTTGAGTTTCTCTTTTGTCTCGAGCTTGTAGTCTACGGGGAAGAGGACTCTGGTGGGCACGGAGTAGTCTGGGTCTTTCTGCACGATGAGGTAAGGCACGTGGCAGCCCACGATGACCTTGAGGGCCCAGCTGCCGGTGATTTTTTGCATTCCTTTCATTCCGTGGGTGCCCATGACCACGAGCGTGCTGTTCTGCTCGGCCACGACCTCGTTGATGGTGGTGAAGATGCTGCCCTCGCGCACCACGTAGCGGCAGGCCACGTTCTCGTCTTGGGCTATCTGCGCCACGAGGCCGTCAAGGCGGTTGGCGGCCTCGGCCGTCTGGTTCTCTTTCTTGACGATGTGGAGCAGGACTACCTCCGCTTTCATGTTCCTGGCAATGTGAGACGCGTGCTTGACGGCGCAGTCGGCCTTCTCTGTGAAGTCGTAGGGGACGATTATATTCTCCATAGAACTCTCCATATAATTTTTAGGTTTACGTTTCTTTTCGCTTTTGTTGTCCCTGTGGCCGTCTCATGCCGAAGCCGCTATGCCTCACGTTCATAGCTCGGCGGGGTGGCGCAGGCGCGACGTCTTGCGCGGGCCCGTTTGCTCAACATTTATGGCTCCAGAGTAAAAATCTGCTTAAAATTACTACTTCGCTATCTGAAAAAAAAGTAAATTGCAAGAAAATAGTGACACGATGCTTCCGATAGCGCAAGCCCAGTCCCGAAGGGGGAGCCTGGCGGCTCTCTTGTGCCTGACGCTGTGGCTTTTACCGTCTGGCGCGCTTGCGCGCTGTGACCGTTTTTCTGTTCCTCCCGCCCTGCTGCGCGGGGGAGACACGTCTGTTGTCTTTAACAGTCGGGACGCGCGCGTGGAGTGGGACGGCGGGGAGCGGTTTGCGCCGCCCTATGGCATTGTCTTGACCTCGCGCGAGGGCGACACGCTCTTTTGCGGCAGCTCCGCCGAGCCCTGGTGCGCCGTTGCCGCCGACGCGGCGGGCGGCGGGTCGATGCTCCGCGTGACTGATGCCGCGGGCCGCTCCTTCTCCGTCAGCGTGGCCTATGAAGAGCCCGTCTCGCCGTGGGCCGTCGCTTTGGCTGTGGCCGCGGGCGCCTTGGCCGCGGGCGCGCTCGTTTTGAGGCTCGCCTTGCGCCGCCAGCGCAGGGCCTTGGAGCAAAAGGGGCGGGAGATGGAGGCCGAGGCCGGCAAGAGGCGCACGAGGAAATATGACTTCGCCACGGTCCTTTTCACCGACATCCAGGGCTTCACCAAGATCGCCGAGCACATGAACCCGGAGAAACTGGTGGATGAGCTGGACCGCTACTTTATCTATTTCGACGAACTCGTTGATAAATATAACGTTGAGAAAATCAAGACTATAGGCGACGCTTATATGTGCGCCGGCGGGGTGCCGGACAATGACAGCGCCAACCCCATCGAGGTGGTCTTGGTGGGGCTCGAGATGATCGCCTACGTGAGCGAGCGGCGGGCCAGCAAGGAGGGTTTCTGGAACATCAGGGTGGGCATCAACACGGGGCCCGTCATCTCCGGCCATTTGGGCAACATAAAGAAAGTCTTCGACATATGGGGCGACACGGTGAACACGGCGTCGCGCATGGAGAGCGGAGGCGAGCCGGGCCGGGTCAACGTCAGCGAGAGCACCTATCAGCGCATACGCGACTTTTTTGACTGTGAGTACAGGGGCAAGATGCCCGTCAAGTATAAGGGCGAGGTCGACATGTATTTTGTCAACGGCCTCAAGGAGGCCTACCACCAGCCCGGCGCGCCCCACAAGCCCAACGCGCTGCTGCTGCGCAAGCTGCAGGTGCTCAGGATTCAAGACTTTGAGCAGAGCGTGCGGCAGACGGTGCTGAAAGACGCCCACCCCAACGTCTCGGCGCGCATGGACGCCTTTTTGGCCCGCGTGCGGACATTGGCGTCGATGGAGGCTTTTTCTGACGATGAGACGATCGTGAGCGGCGTGGCGGCCATATTCTGTTTTGTCAACGTCAATTTCCCCAAGGCCGGCCTCTCGACGGGCGGCAAGGAGATTGACGCCATGCTCGGGCGCATGCACCTGACGGAGTCGCTTTGCGAGAGCATAAGGGGCGTGGTGGTGCACGTGGAGCAGGGCAAGGCGCCCGACGGGCGGGTGGAGGAGGTCATCTCCGACGCTTTCAACGAGGTGTATGGCCGCAAAGACGCCATCCCGCTCCTGCTGGCCCTCTATGCCGAGGCGCAGGCCGCCGGCCACGTCAAGACCCGCTCGGCATGGCTCTTGGCCCAGAAGGCCAAGGCCAACGCCTTTATATTCTATACCGACTCGGCGCGCCGGCTCTGCGAGGTGCCCAAGGCGCGGCAGGTTGAGGCCATCGGCGAGGCGGCGGGGCTGATGTAGCGCCGCGGCGAGAAAGAAATGTCGGCG
>SAMEA104315425__coassemble_568_pt1 | contig 32185 bp, 27 predicted proteins | sample SAMEA104315425__metabat2_high_PE_033 | metagenome-assembled genome bin SAMEA104315425 (sample SAMEA104315425) | gut metagenome | biome: Monkey gut; feature: monkey-associated habitat; material: faeces | place: China | collected 2013 | reverse complement strand
CGGCGCGGCCACCAGGATAACCTCGCGCGCCTCCATGCTGGCGAGGGGGGTGGTGAGGCTGCCCGTGAGGGCCCAACGCATGTAGGTGGAGTAGATGGCGGCGGGGGCGAGGCCAAACGATATGTTGTCTGCCAAAGAGTCGAGCTCTTTGCCCATGGGGCCACTCACGCCAAGGGCGCGGGCGGCGAAACCATCGAAAAAGTCAAACACGGCCCCGCCGATGATGAAGAGCGCGGCGGCCTGGAGCATCCCTTCAAAGGCGCACGTCACGGCCAAGACACCGCAAAAGAGGTTCATGGACGTGATGGCGTTTGGGATGTATCTTTTGATAGACATCTGTTTTCCTGAAATTATTATATCTCGCAATAAAACACTCGTTTGCAAAAGTAGCTAATTTATTTGCCTTTCCGCGTCAGAATGGCAGCAAAGGGGCGCGCGTCACCTCGATGGCGAGGACCGAAGTGTCGTCAAAAGACTTCCCTGCCGCCCTTGTGGCCTCGGCCAGGCTGGCCAGCTCGCCCATGGCGCGGTCGATGCCCATCGACCTCTTCATTATCTCCACCACTTTATCTTGGTTGCTGCCCATGGTGGCGCCCTCGTCCACCTCCACAAGCCCGTCAGTATAGGCCACGACCAAGTCACCCTTTCGCAACCTGACGCAGCCCACGTCGACGCCCGGCATCTCATCGAGCATGCCCAGCCCTATGGAGCCGCTCATCAGCTCTTTGACCTCGCCGCGGCTGCTCACGAGGGGCGGCAGGTGGCCGGCGTTGACGTAGTGCAGGCGACCCGTCAGGCAGTTATATCGGCCGATGAAGAATGTTATGAACTTCTCTCCGCCAGTGTTTTGGCACACGCGGCGGTTGAGATCCTCAACGAGCGAGCGCAAGCTCACCTTGGCCGTGAAGAGCGCGCGGACCATGGCCTGGAAGTTTGACATGAGGAGCGCCGCGGCCACGCCCTTGCCGCTCACGTCGGCAATGCAGAAGCCGACGGTGTTGGGGCCGAGGCGCAAGATGTCAAAATAGTCGCCTCCGACCTGGTCATGGGGGTGGTAGTATGACATGGCACGGGTGTGTCCCGTCTGGAGGAGCATGCCCTCTGGCGGGATGAGACCAGTCTGGATTCGCGACGCGAGCGCTAGCTCCTGCCGCAACCCCTCCTGCCGCAGCAGCCTCGCCTGCATCTTCTTGTTCTCGATGAAGACGATGATGATGTTGGAGAGGATCTGGATGAACTTGAGGTTGCGCAAGGTGGGGCTGATGCCGTCGCCCAGCTCGGTGTCTCCCACCACCACATAGCCCATGACCTTATACTTGTGGCGCAATGGGATGATGGCGTCGAACCCCACTAGCGAGGGAATCTCTTTCATGGCCAGGTTCTCGATGCCCTCCACCCCGCTCATGTCTCGGTCAATGTCGATGGAGTCTCTCTGGCTGTCGGAGACGTTGCTCTGGAGGATGCACCGCCATCGGCCCTCGTCTTTTGTGAAGACGAGGATCCTCCCCACTCCCAGCTCATCGCGGAGCAGAGACTCAAACTCGGCCATGAGGTCTTCGACGCTGCTGTCCTCGTTGACCGTCTGCGCCACATCTAGCAGGAGGTTGAGTTTCTCCTTATAGAGGCGGACCACGTTTCTGTCGGTTGCCATGGGTTGCCGATATTTTGTCTTACGGCCTAGCCGCAGGAAGATCGCGAATGCGTGTGATGAAAGGAAAAGAGCCGCGGGCTGGTACTAGCCCGCGGCTCTGTGCGTGTTGTCATCGCCTGCCGCCGCCAGGCCGCGCAAGCTATGGGAACGCCACCTTACTTGACGCGCTCGACGTATGAGCGGTCGCGGGTGTCCACCTTGATCTTGTCGCCCTGGTTGACGAAGAGGGGCACCATGATGGTGGCGCCGGTCTCGATGGTGGCGGGCTTGAGAGATGTGGTTGACGACGTGTCTCCGCGGACGCCAGGCTCAGTGTAGGTGATCTCGAAAGTCATGAAAGGAGGCAACTCTGCCGTGAGGACGGTCTCGGTCTCGGCGTGGACCACAACCTCGATGCTCTCTCCCTCCTTCATCAGGTCGGCGTTGGGGATCTGGTCCTCGGGCAATACGATCTCCTCGTAGGTCTCGGAGTTCATAAGGTGGTATCCGAGATTGTCCTTATATGTGAACTGGTACTGGCGATGCTCCACGCGCGCCTCGGTGACCTTGACGCCAGAGTTGAACGTGTTGTCAATCACCTTGCCTGTCTTGAGGTTCTTCAGCGTGGTGCGGACGAAAGCCGGGCCTTTGCCAGGCTTAACGTGGAGGAACTTTACGATGATGTACAGCTGGCCATTGTACTCAATGCACATGCCATTGCGGAAATCTGCAGTTGTTGCCATATCCTAGTTTTGCTCTGAATAGTAATGTTTACAAAATCGCCTGCAAAGCTATAAAAACCAAACAAAAAACGCAAAGAGAAACGAGGTCTCGCGGGGCAAATTTGGTCATTGGGAAAGAAAGCCATGGGTACGCAGGCATTGATGGCGGCGCGCCCATGGCTTTGTTTTTTTTTCAGAACAGTGATGGCTGTCCGTCAGCGTCGTCGTCGGGCCCGGCGTCTTCCGAGCCGCCACCGGCGTCTGTCACAGGCGCCTCCCTCACAGTCGGGATGAGAGGCTCCAGCTCCTTGACCTTGCCCACCTCATAGATGGCCAGGCGCTTGCCCTTTGCCTTGACGCCCTTCTCGCCAATGAACTCCGCCGCGTCTATCCTCTCGGCGGGTCGCCACTTGTCAGCCCCCCCATAGGAGACCGAGAAGAGGGGGTGATCCTCATCCGAGAGAGCCACGAGGCGGCTCTTGGGGTTCTCCCCGATGAAGTTGACGGGCTTGGCCGTCGCTGTCATCTTGAACCTCTTGATGTAGTGCAGCCCCGTCTCGCCGTCGACATATATGGCGGTCCAGACCTTATGTGGGTCGAACTTCTCAATGCGCTCAATGTTGTCATCGAAGTGCTGCTCGAAGCCCGTGCCCGTGGTGACGGCGTCGCCGCCATTGGTTATGACGAGAATCTTGTCTTCGGGGCCGAACTCTCCGAGCAGCTCGCCGCGTCCATCGGGGTTGAGGCGCAAGGTCTCGGGCTCAAACCATATCTGCCGCCCGCCAAGGGTGCTTTCTCCCCTGCGCTTCAGCACCACCTTGTGGACCTCGTTTTTGGTCACCACGTTTCCTTTAGAGGCCCTTCCCTTGATGGCCAGGGAGGCGAAGTCGAAGTCCAGCACCACGTTGCGGAGCTTGGCCCTGGGCCTCAGCAACACCTTGACCACCTCGGCCTCTCCATTGGCGTTGGCGCTGAAGTAGCGCAGCTTGGTGCCTTTGGTGGCGCTCGTCAGGTCATACTCGCGGTCTCGGGTTATGCCGGTGACGTTGAACCTCTTGGCGAAGGTGACGCCTGTCTCGCCGTCGGTATAGACGGCGTTATAGACGGTTCGGGTGTCGTTCTTTTTGAATATGGCCACGTGCATGACACCCGTGCCGACGTCCACCTTCTCGTCGATCTTCTTGACCACGTAACGGCCGTCGGTGTAGAAAATTATCACATCGTCGAGGTCGGAGCAATCGGCCACGTAGTCTCCTTTTTTGAGGCCGTAGCCCATGAAACCGTCTTCGCAGTTGATGTATAGCTTCTTGTTGCGCTCCACCACCTTTGCGGCCTCGATATTGTCAAATGATCGGATCTCCGTGAGCCTCTGATGGCCGGCCCCATATTGTTTTTTGAGGCGGCGGAAGTAGGCGATGGTGTAGTCGACAATATGCTCCAGGTCGTCTCTGGTCTTGTCCATCTCCTCGGCCAGAGCCTTGAGTTTCTGCTCGGCCGCCTCGGTGTTGAACTTGAGGATGCGGGCCATCTTTATCTCGAGCAGATGGAGGATGTCTTCGGTGGTCACGTCGCGCATGAGCTTGACGCTGTGCTCGGCGAAGTAGGCCTGGAGTCGGGCGTCGATGTGGGCGACGGCCTCGTCGGTCGAGGCGGCGTTTTCGAACTCTCTGTCTTTATATATTCGCTCTTGGATGAATATCTTGTCAAGCGAGAGGATGTGCCACTGCTGGGCCAGCTCGTCGAGTTTGATTCGCAGTTCCTGCGCCAGCAGTTCGCGGGTGCGGTCTGTGCTGTGGCGGAGGATGTCGGAGACGCCGAGGAAATGCGGCTTGCGGTCGATGATGACGCAGGCGTTTGGCGATATGGACAGCTCGCAATCTGTGAAAGCGTAGAGCGCGTCTATCGTCTTGTCTGGCGAGGCGCCGGCCGGCAGGTGGATGATGATCTCGGCATTGTCTGCCGTGTTGTCATCTATCTTCTTGACTTTTATCTTCTTGTCATTGACTTTTAGGATGGACTCAATGACAGAAGATGTGGTCTTGGAATATGGTATCTCGGTTATGGCCAGAGTGCGGGCGTCTCGTTTCTCAATTTTGGAACGGATGCGCACGACTCCGCCTCGGAGCCCGTCATTATAGCGAGAGACGTCGATGCTGCCGCCGGTGGGGAAATCGGGATAGAGCGTGAAGGGCTTGCCCTCAAGGTATGCCACAGAGGCGTCGATGAGCTCGTTGAAGTTGTGCGGCAATATTTTTGAGGCCAGTCCCACGGCAATTCCCTCCACGCCCTGCGCGAGGAGGAGGGGGAATCGGACGGGCAGGGTGACGGGTTCCTCGTTTCGTCCGTCATAGCTCTCTTTCCACACAGTGGTCTTTGGGTTGAAGACCACGTCTTGCGCGAACTTGGTGAGCCTCGCCTCAATGTATCGGGGCGCGGCGGCGCCGTCTCCGGTTATGATGTTGCCCCAGTTGCCCTGCGTGTCAATGAGCAACTCCTTCTGCCCCAGTTGCACCAGGGCGTCGCCTATGGAGGCGTCGCCGTGGGGGTGGAAAGACATGGTGGCTCCCACGATGTTGGCCACCTTGTTGAACCTTCCGTCCTCGAGCCGGCTCATGGTGTGCAAGATGCGCCTCTGCACGGGCTTCAGGCCGTCGTCGATGTGCGGCACGGCTCGCTCCAAGATGACGTAGGAGGCGTAGTCAAGGAACCACGAGCGGTACATGCCGTGGAGGTGGCTCTTCTTGACGGCCTCGGAGTCCCACGCCGGGGCGTTGCCCGCGTCGTCGGCAGAGGTGGCGTCTTCTTGGCCCGCCGCGTCGTCGGCCTGCGGGTCTTGGTCTTGTATGATGTCGTCGTCGTCTTTCGTATCGTCGCTCATGTGCTACGTTTTGTTGTTGGTGATTTGTTCCCGCTCCTCATTTTGTGGCGGGGCAATGTTACTCCTCTTCCTCTTGCAAGATGTGCAAGTCCTTGTCCACCAAGTCTTCTTCAATGACCAGGTTGTCAATGATGAAGTTTTGCCGGCTAGAGGTGTTCTTGCCCATGTAGAACTCGAGCAGTTCGTGGACGGCGTCGGAGCTTTTGAGCATCACGGTGTCCAGCCTCATGCTGGGGCCAATGAACTCCTTGAACTCTTGCCAGTTGATCTCTCCCAGGCCTTTGAACCTTGTTATCTCCCTTTGCGCGCCGAGCTGCTTGGCGGCCTTGTCTCGCTCCTCCTCGGAGTAGCAGTAGAGGGTCTTCTTCTTGTTCCTCACGCGGAAGAGCGGGGTCTGGAGGATGAAGAGGTGTCCGTTCTTGATGACCTCTGGGAAGAACTGGAGGAAGAACGTTATCATGAGCAGTCGGATGTGCATCCCGTCGACATCGGCATCGGTGGCAATGATGACCTTGTTGTATCGGAGGCCGTCGATTCCGTCCTCAATGTTGAGAGCGCTCTGCAGGAGGAAGAACTCCTCGTTTTTGTAGATGGTGTCTCGCCTGAGCCCGAAGGTGTTGAGAGGCTTGCCTCGGAGGCTGAAGACGGCCTGGGTGTGCGCGTCGCGGCTCTTGGTTATGGAGCCGGAGGCGGAGTCTCCCTCAGTGATGAAGATTGACGTCTCCTCTCTCCGGGCGTTGCCGGCGTCGGTCAGGTGGATGGTGCAGTCGCGGAGCTTTCGGTTGTGGAGGTTTGCCTTCTTGGCTTTCTCGCGGGCCTCTTTTTGGATTCCGGAGATGGCCTTTCGCTCCTTCTCGCTGTCAACGATCTTCTTGTTTATTATCTCTGCCGTGTCGAGGTTGCGGCGCAGATAGTTGTCGAGGTGCTCAGCGAGGAAGTCTCCGACGTAGTTGCGGATGGAGACGCCTCCATCTGGGCTCATGTCTTTGCTGCCCAGCTTTGTCTTGGTCTGGCTCTCAAAGACAGGCTCTTGGATTCGGATGGAGACGACGGCCGTGAGGCCAGAGCGGATGTCGGCCACGTCGTAGTTTTTTCCGTAATAGTCTCGTAAGGTCTTGACAATGGCCTCTTTGAAGGCTAGGAGATGCGTGCCTCCCTGTGTGGTGTGCTGGCCGTTGACGAAGGTGTAATATTCTTCGCCATAATGGTCGCAGTGGGTGAAGGCTATCTCGAGGTCGTCTTTTTCCAAGTGTATGATGGGGTAAAGGGCCTCTTCAGTCATATTGTCCAGCAGCAGGTCCACCACTCCGTTCTGGCTCTGGAACTTCTCGCCGTTGAAGGTGAGCGTCAGTCCCTTGTTGAGGTAGGAGTAGTTTTTGAGCATCTGGACGATGAACTCGTCACGGAAGGCGAAGTTCTCGAAAATCTCAGGGTCGGGGGAGAACTCGACCTTGGTGCCGTTCTTCTCTTGCGTGGGTTGGATGTCATGCTCTGTCACCACCTTGCCGCGTGAGAATTCCACGACCTTGGCCTGCCCGTCTCGGAAGGCGGAGACGACGAAGCGCGTGGAAAGCGCGTTGACGGCCTTGATGCCGACGCCGTTGAGGCCGATGGACTTTTGGAAGGCGGCGCTGTCATATTTGCCGCCTGTGTTCATCTTGGAGGCGACGTCTACCACGGAGCCAAGTGGTATGCCTCGGCCAAAGTCTCTCACGCACACGGAGCCATCGGCGGAGAGGAGGACGTCTATCCTCTTGCCAAAGCCCATCATGAACTCATCTATCGAGTTGTCAATGACTTCTTTGATGAGCACATATATGCCATCGTCGGCATATGTGCCGTCTCCTAGTTTTCCGATGTACATGCCTGGGCGGCGACGGATGTGCTCCTGCCACTCCAGAGTCTTTATGCTGTCTTCACCATAGTCCGCCGCGGCGGCTCTGGCGTCTTTTTCTTCCTGCTCGCTCATTCGTTGTTGTCGTTCTTCCGCTGTTGTTGGTGGCCCTCGTGGCGGGCGCTCAGGGCAAAGGTAGAATTTTTTTCGGGTAGATAAAAAGGCCCCGCATCGGTCAGACGCGGGGCCCAAGTGGCTCAGAGACTGTCTAGCCTTGTGGCTATTTTTCTAGTTTCGAAGCTATTAACTGCGCCGTCTCCGCAAATTCCTTCTCGGTGAGATGGACCCGCTCGTTCTTGAAGTTGAGCGTGGCCTCGCTGGCCATCGGCACCAGGTGGATGTGGGCGTGCGGGACGTCGAATCCCAGCACCGCCACCCCTACCCTCTTGCAGCCGAGGGCCTCTTTCTGGGCCTTAGCCACCTTTTGGGCGAAGAGCGCGAGGCTTGACATGCGCTCCGGCGAGAGGTCGAAGATGTAGTCGGTCTCTATCTTGGGGACGCAGAGCGTGTGCCCCTTGGCGAGGGGGTTGATGTCGAGGAAGGCGTAGTTCTCGTCGTCCTCCGCCACCTTGTATGACGGGATCTCGCCATTTATTATCTTGGTGAAGATTGTAGACATGACGCAAGTGAGTCTTTACGGGGTTAACAATATGCTCTATTCAACCGAGAGGGCGATGTCCAGCACCTCGAAAGTCATGAGGCCCGCGGGCACTTTTATTTCGGCTTTGTCGCCGACCTTCTTGCCCAAAAGGCCCTTGGCGATGGGGGTTGTGAGCGATATTTTTCCGGCCTTCAAGTCAGAGCCCTCGGTCTCTGGCACAATGGTGTAGGTCATCTTGGCCTTGGTCTTGGTGTTGAGGATGGTGACGCGGCTGAGCAGCTGCACTGACGAGTTGTCCAGCTTGCTGACGTCGATGACGCGGCTGTTGGCTATGGTGGACTTGAGTTTCATGATTCTGGACTCAAGGTGGGCCTGTGCCTCTTTGGCTGCGTCGTATTCGGCGTTCTCAGACAGGTCTCCCTTGTCACGCGCCTCGGAGATGGCCGCGATGACCTTTGGGCGTTCAACACTCTCGAGCTCTGCCAGCTCGTCTTTCATCTTCTTGAGGCCGGCTTCTGTGACGTAGTTGATAGATGACATAGTTGTCTCCTCCTTAATTTGTATTTCGTTAGTGAAACGTATAAAAGAAGAGAATCCTGAAATCGGAATCTCAGGATCCTCACCTTCTATATGGTTATTTATTTGTGTTTCTTTGTTTTGCCTAACAACGGTTCTCAGCCTTTCGGCTTCGCTTCCATTGCCGTCGCTTTTTCTTTCGACGCCACAAAGTTACAACATTTTTTCTTTCGAATCAAAAATTTGAGTTTTGGACGGCTTTAATCTCGTTCCGAGCCCACGAGCTGGAGGACGTAATAGAGGAGCGTGGCAAGCGAAGAGAGCGCGGCCACGAGATAGGTGTAGGCAGCCCATTTGAGCGCGTCGACGGCGCCTTCGCGTGTCTCGCCGGCAGCGATGATGCCACTCTCTGTGAGCCAGTTGACCGCCCTTCGGCTCGCGTCGATCTCAACACCCAAAGTCACAAAAGAGAAGAGCGTGAAGACGGCGTAGCAACCGATGATGATCTTCAGAGCCAAGGTGTATGGCATGAGGTTTGGCATGATGAACGCGAGAGCGAACATGCCGATGAAGATTACATTGAGGATGGTGGCCGAGACGTTTTGGAGCGGCACGAGGGCGGTGCGCAGCACCATGGCCTTGTAGCCCTGAGCATGCTGGAGGGCATGACCCGTCTCGTGCGCGGCCACTGCCGCGGCGGCCACTGTGCGCGAGGCGTAGACGTCAGAGCTGAGGTTGACCGTCTTGTCTGACGGGTTGTAAAAATCGGTCAATGTGCCGTCGACGGGGCGTATTGTCACGTCGTTGACGCCATTGTCTCTCAGCATCCTGGCCGCCACCTCGGCACCCGACAGGGGCAGGGGTATCTGGCTATATTTCTTGAACTTGCTCTTGAGCCTGCTGCTGACGACCCAGCTCAAAATGGCGAAAGCTCCAAAAATGACCCAAAGCATCATAAGTCTCTTTTTTGTTTAATGGTTTATAGTTGGAGGCGTGGCAAAAGCCTTGCCAGAATCACGGTCTATGACATTTTGTCAGTCGCGGCGTTCAGAACTTTATCCGCCACGGCCTCTGGCTCAATGTGGAAGCACCGGTAGTCTCCAAATCGGCACGGTTTGTTGCCGAAGACGGAGCAAGGCCGGCAGCTCAGGTCGGCGCGCTGCACGCAGTCGCTCTCGCTCTGGCCATAGCCCAGGAAACCCGCAAAGGGGTGCGTGGCCCCCCAGACGGAGACCACCCGGACGCCATAGAGCGAGCAGACGTGCATGGCGGATGAGTCCATGGATAGCATGACGTCAAGATTAGACATCAGCGCCATCTCCTCGGCCAACTTCATCCGCCCGATCATGACACGGCAACCATCGCGGCCGGCGGCCAAGGCCTCCGCCTTCTCTTTCTCCTCGGCCCCGCCGCCAAAGATGAAGACCTTCACGCCGTCATGAGACAGAAGCAGGTCTAGCACCCGGGCCATGCGCTCCAACGGATACATCTTGCCCGCATGCTGCGCGAAGGGCGAGACTCCCACCCATGTGTCGGTTCCCTTGCTCAGGGTGTGGCAACAGCTTGGCAAAGCCTCCTTGGGCCTCAGTCGCAAGCCCTCGGGCACCGTCAACCCCGCTTTGCGGAAGACGTCGGCATACCTCCGCGTCATGGGCTCCAGCCTCTTGCGCTCGACTCCGCTCACGAGCCTTCTCTTCTCGGCGCGACCTTTGTCAATGACGAAGACCCTTGCCCCAGACAGTCGGAAAAGCGACCTGAGGACCTTGGTGCGCAGCACATCGTGGAGGTCTATGACAGCGTCATAGTCGCAAGCCTCATCGCGCCCCTGGGCTTTGCCGCTCCGCAGACTTCGGAAAAGCCTCCAGAGCGACGCCAAGCCATGCTTCTGCTTGCGGATGTCAGTAGCCACGAAGTGGAAGTTTGGCAGCCTCTCGAAAAAAGGCTCGAAGAATGGCGTGGAGAGGAAGTCGACCTCGACATCGGGGTTGGCTTGGCAGACCGCCGCCACAATGGGGGCGGTCATGGCCACGTCTCCCATTGCCGTGAGCCGCGTGACGAGGATGCGGCGTCTCATTTCTTGCTGGCGTAGAGGACAGGGTTGAGGGCCGGGTCGTTATACATCTTCATTTGCTTGTATACTTTCATGTATTTCTCTCCTGCCTCGATGTCTGCCAAGAGTTGCTGGATGGCCAGCGCGAGGTCGTCGTGCTGCTCATTGAGGACTACCAGCTTCTTGGCGCATGCCTCTTTATGCTCCTTGTCGGCATCGGCGCGGGCAGCCTCGATGCCCATGTGGTAGATCTTGAGGGCGAGGATTGAGAGTCGGTCAATGGCCCAAGCGGGGCTCTCGGTGTTGATGCGCGCTTCGGGCTTTGCCTTGACGTCTTTGTATTTGTTGAGGAAATATGAGTCGATATACTCCACCATGTCGGTTCGCTCCTGGTTGGAGGCGTCGATGCGCCGCTTAATGGCGAGGGCCTTGACCGGGTCGATCTGCGGGTCGCGGATTATGTCTTCGAGGTGCCACTGCACGGTGTCGATCCAGTTTTTCCGATACATGAGGTGCTCAATGGCGTCGGCAGGGTATGGGTTGTGGAGCGGGGCGTCAACGTTGTCGGTCTTATGATAGTCGTTAATGGCCTCGTTGAACACTCTCCAGTAGGTTTCGGTCTCCATGATGATCTCTGTTAGTTGGGAAAGAATGGTTCTTATATGTCACGAGGCGGGGGCCAGGGACTCCGCACTCAAGCGGACACGCCCTGCCTCCCGTCTCGGATGGTTGGCCTTTGAAGTAAAGAGTTGCTTATTTGGCAGTCATTTTGACCTTTACGAGTGGCGCGGCATCGATGCTCTGCTCGGAGGTGTAGAGAATGACCTGAGACGTTGTGTCGAAGATGTAGATGAACTTGTTCTCCTTGCCCACCTCGTCTAGCGCCTTTTGATACTTATCAAGGATTGGCGCCATGAGCTGCTGCTCCTTCTGTGAGAGGCTCTGCTGGGCCAGCTGCTGGAAGCTCTGGATGCGCGCCTGGGTGTCTTGAAGTTCCTTCTCTTTTGTGGCACGGATGAGCTCAGGGAGAGAGTCTCGCTTGCTGGCATATTCTTGGAACTTTTGCTGAAGCTCGTTTTGCATCACCGTCATCTGGTCCTCAAGTTTTTTAGCCTCATCTTGCAGCTGCTGCTGTGCCTGCGCGAACTCTGGCAGCTCTGCGAGGAACTTCTGTGAGTTGATGTGAGCGAACTTGAGGTCCTGCGCCTCGACGCAGACAGACGCCACGGCAATGACGGCCGCCGTCAGGATGGTCTTAACAAATTTCATTTGAAGAGGTTGTTACGTGTGGGGAGGTTGTATGGGTGATTTATTTTATTCCGAGTTGCTTCTTGACGAGTTCGGTCACGTCCACGCTCTGCGCGCCAACGCTCAGCACGAGGCCGGCCTTGGCCTCGAAGATGTAGAGGAAACCGTTGTTGGCGCCGACTTGCTGCACGGCGTTGAGGACTTTTTGTGAGATGGGCGTGATGAGTTCTTGCTGTTTTTTCTGAAGATCCTGCATGGCCGTCTGCCGATATGTCAAGATTCGCTGCTGCATGTCTTGGAGCTCCTCCTCTTTTGCGGCCTGCTCATCAGGCGTCATGTTTTTCTGGGCCGTCTGGTAGGCGGTCACTTGCTTGCTGAAGTCTTCTTGCAAGGCGGTCAGCTGAGCCTCGCATTTGGCGGACTCTGCCTCCATGGTCTTCTTCATGGCCTGGGCCTCGGGGAGCGACTCGATGAGCGCGCCGCTGTCAAAGTGGCCGAACTTGGGCTTCTGCGCCTCGGCTTGGAGGCACAGGGCCAGGGCCGCCACGGCAGCGACAAACAGTTTACTAAGCATAATAGAGTTTTGGTTGGGAAAATGACGTGAGAGTTATGTGGCGGCGTCTACTTGCCGTAGCCCAATTTGGCCAAGACGGCATCGGACACATCGAGGCTCTTGTCGGCGAAAAGGAGGCCCGAAGAGGAAGCCTTGTCCCAGACGGCGGAGTAGTTTTTTTCTTGCGCCAAAGAGGATATGGCGTTGAAGATCTGATCCTGAATGGGCTTGACGAGAATCTCTCTCTGCTTGAATAGTTCTCCGTTTTGGCCGAAATATTGCTGCTGCAGCTTCTTTGCAGCCTGCTCTTTCTGGACGATCTCGTTTTCTTTGGAGACCTTCATGTCATTTGAGAGGAAAACGCTCTCGTTGCGGTAGGTGTCATAGAGTTTTTCGACCTCCTGCATCTTGGCCTTGACGTCATCCTCATATTTTTTAGAGAGCTTGTTAAGCTGCTCATTGGCCGTCTCGTAGGCCGGGATGTTTTTGAGGATGTAGTCGGTGTCTACAAAGACAACTTTCTGTGCTTGGGCGGCAATCAGTGTCGCCGTCATCAGGACGATTGAGAGTAATATCTTTCGCATTGTTGCTAAGATTTTATTGTTAAGACAATGTGTTTTGACATTGCGAAGCAATAAGCGTGCCAAGGGCTAGAAAGACTGTCCCATGACGAAGTGGAACTGGCTTCCTCCGGCTCCATTGTATCCCGCCACCTCGTCGAATCCGTAGCCCCAGTCCATGCCGAGGAGGCCGAAGATGGGCAGGAAGATCCTGACGCCGAAGCCAGCCGACCTTTTGAGGTCGAATGGGCTATAGTCCTCAAACTTGCTCCAGCAGTTGCCCGCCTCGGCGAAGGCCAAGACGAAGACGGTGGCCTGTGGCTGGAGGGTTATGGGGTAACGCAGCTCCATGGTGTACTTGTTGTAGATGTTGCCATCGTAGGAGTAGGACGAAGAGGCGCGCGGGGTGAGGGACGAGTTCTCGTAGCCTCGCAGGCCGATGGTCTCCTCACCATAGGTGCTATATCCGCTCATGCCGTCGCCGCCCATGACATACTTCTCGAAAGGCGACTTGCGATACCTGTTGTAGTAGCCAAGGAAACCCATCTCGAACTTGCCCATGAGGATGAGCTTGCGATTTGGCGTGAGAGGCTTGAACACCTGGCCTTTGAGACTCCACTTGTGATACTCTATGAAATTGTAGAGTATTTTTTGGTTGTCCTCGTTTCTCCAGTCGTGGCTGGAGAAAGCCGAGTAGGGCGGCGTGAACTTGACTCCGATGGAGAAGTTGGAGCCCGAGCGGGTGTAGATGGGGTTGTCTATTGAGTTACGCGAGAGCGTCACGCCGAAGGCCAGGTTGTGGCTCTGACCGTTTTGCATGAGGAAGTATTGCCAGTTGCGCAGGCGGTAGTGCTGATATGAGACGTCGAGGTAGAGAACGAACCAGTCATCGGGCCAAGTGAGCCTCTTGCCGAAGCCTACCGAGAAGCCGGACACTTTCCTGTATTGCTGGAGGCTGTTTTTGCTCGGGACAACCTGCTGCTCATTGGAGTAGCCGCTAGAGTAGCCGTTGTAGAAGTTGTTGTAGTAGCTGGAGCTGACACCCGTCTGCGAAGAGTAGAAAGCGGAGACAGTGAGCGAGTTGGGCCTCTTGCCCCCGAGCCAAGGCTCGGTGAAAGAGAAAGAGAGCGATTTGAAATATTTGCCGTTGGCCTGCGCCTTGAGCGAGAGCTTTTGGCCATCGCCCGTTGGGAGCGGCGAGTAGGCCTCTTTGTTGAATATGTTCTGGAGCGAGAAGTTGTTGAAAGAGACGCCGATGGAGCCTACAAACATGCCGGCGCCCCAACCGCCAGAGAGTTCAATCTGGTCGTTGCTCTTCTCCTCGAGGTTATAAACAATATCAACCGTGCCATTTTCGTAATTTGGCTGCGGCACAGGGTTGATGGTTTCGGGGTTGAAATGTCCGAGTTGCGCGAGCTCGCGCACAGTGCGGATAAGCTCCGACTTGCTGAAGAGCTGGCCGGGCTTGGTGCGGATCTCACGGCGAACCACATGCTCTTTAGTCTTGTCGTTTCCCTTGATAATCACCTCGTTGATGGTTGCTTGCGAACCCTCAACCACTCTCATTTCCAAATCAATGGTATCTCCCTCGACCTTGGCCTCGACAGGGGTGATGTTAGAAAAGAGATAGCCATTGTCCATATAGAGGTTGTGGACCGCGTCGTCGTCTTGGAAGAGGCGCTTGTCAAGTTTCTTGGTGTCGTAGACGTCGCCGCGCTTCATGCCGAGGACGTGGCTGAGGTATTCACCCGTGTATATGCTGTTTCCGACCCAAGATATGTCTCCGACGAAATACTGGTTGCCCTCCTCGATGTAGACGTCAATGTCCACAGTGTTGTCGTCATTGCGCTCGACGGTCTGCTTGACCACTTTGGCGTCATGGTATCCATGCTCGTTGTAGAAGTCAATCAACGCCACAAGGTCTTTCTCATATAGCTCCTTGACGAATTTCTTTGTGCGGAAGAAGTTCATAAGGCCCTTCTGGTTGGTCTTCTTCATGGCCTTGTTGAGCTTGCGATATGTCATGACTTTATTGCCATGGAAACGGAGCTTCCTGACTTTGACCTTGTCTTTCTTGTCGACAGTGATGTCAAGGATCACGTGGTTATCCTTCTCCTTATCAACCCTTTGGTTGACCGAGACCTCGACATTGTAGAAGCCCTTTCCCACGAAATAGTCTTTGACATATTTCTCTGCCCTCTTGATGAGGAAAGGGGTGACCTGCGCCTCCTCCATAATGGCCACCTTGTCGTGGACATCTTTTATGTCGCTGCGTTTGAGGCCGATGAAGTTAACCTTGCTCAACCTGGGCCTCTCCTTTAGCGCGATCTCAATGACGACGTGCCCGTCGGCCGCGTCTTTATAGAACATCTTGACATCGGAAAAGAGGCCATTGTTGAGATACCTCTTGACAGACTGTGTAATCTCGTCACCGGGGATGGCCACCTCTTGGCCCTTGTGCAGGCCAGAGAGGTTGACAAGGAGCTGCTGATCCATGTGTTGAACGCCGGAGACAACAATGTCGTCAATGATATACTTGCGGGCGACACCCGAGTAAGACACCTTCTCCACCTTTTGGTCGGCAGAGCCAACGGCCGTGGTGTCGGACTGCGCCAAAGCGTGCCCGCAGGCCGCGATGATGAGAAGATATGTCGCCAGGAGAAGTTTTTTCAACATTGAATAGTTGTGTTGCGAAGGGTGTGTGAAGAGGGGAGAAGTGTGTGAGTGTCGCTTATCGTCGTGGTTTCATTTGGCCTCCACCTGCTCGCTCGTCTTGCCGAAGCGGCGTTCGCGGTGCTGGTAGTCCACAATGGCCTTGTAGAGTTGCTCCTCGTCAAAGTCTGGCCACAAAGTGTCAGTGAAATAGAACTCGGAGTAGGCCGCCTGCCAGAGGAGGAAATTGCTTATGCGGAATTCGCCGCTGGTCCTGACGATGAGTTCGGGATCGGGCATGAAGCTCGTTGGCAAATAGCTTGCGAAGACCTTGTCGTCGACCTTATCCGGGTCGATGTCTCCCCTTGCCGCGGCCTCTGCAATGGCCTTGGCGGCTTGGGCGATCTCCCACCGGCCGCTGTAGCTGAGAGCCAAGACGAGGGTGAGCCCCGTGTTTGACTTTGTCTTCAAGACGCTGTCGTCCAACTTTTTGCGGAGCGCGGCCGGGATGTTGCCATCGCCCACGGTCATGAGTCGGACGTTATTTTTCATAAGGTCAGAGATCTCGTTGTCAATGGTGGCGGACAAGAGTTTCATAAGGCCCTCGACCTCGGCCGCCGGTCGGTTCCAATTTTCTGTGGAGAAGACGAAAAGAGTGAGGAATTTGACTCCGACAGCCGCGGCGGCCTCGGTGACACGGCGGACGGAGCCAACGCCGAACCTGTGGCCGACGAGGCGGATGCTTCCCTGCTTTTTTGCCCATCGTCCGTTGCCATCCATAATGATGGCCACATGCTGCGGAACTCTGTCGAGGTCTATCTGCTCCTTATATGTCATTTTTCTTGTAGGTCTATGAGAAGATGAAAAGACTCGCCGCCACTACCTGCGCCGGTCTGGGTTGTAGCCATCGTTGCAGACAAGCGAGCGCGGCCACATGCTGAACGAGATCGAGACGCAAGCCGACGCGAACCAGTCGTTGTTGTGCGTGGGCTTGTGCACGCCGTTTTTGTAAGGGTCGGAGGGGTAGAACGTCTCGCTATAGTTGTCAATGCACTCCAACTGGTCGGTAAACGTCTTGTGGAACGTCCACTCCACCCCCAGGCGCACTAGCTTATTGAGTTTGTACTTAACTCCAAAACCAAAAGGCAAAGATAATATAAATTGCCGTTTTTTGTCTTTACCCAGGAAATGGGAGTAGGCCGTCATGCCGAGTCCGAGAGCCAGATATGGCGAGAAGCGCGTCTGCTCCTTCCTGAAGAAATGGTCGAAGCTCAAGAAGTTGAACTCGCCGTAGAGGGAGACGTCGATGAGCCCGTTTTTGAAGCTCGTGTCTCCAGGCCTCAAGACCTCGGTCTGCCCCTCCTCAAACGTGCCGGCATGGTCGTGAGGGTAGGAGTAGATGTCGGGGTTGGACTTGTCATAGCTGCCCTCCGTGCCAAAATATCCGGCCACGGCCTTGAGCGCGATGCGATCCGAGACAATATATCTGGCCAAGAAGGCTGCCGCGGGTCGAGTGTCCTTGAACTGTTGCGAGGGGTTCATCTCCCCCAAGTAGTAGCTGCCACCCGCCATTAGGCCAAACTCCAGACGGTCTTGCGCGGCGGCGGAAGCGGCAAACGCCGCCACGATGGCAGCGCAAGCCAGCATGCGCGCGGCGATGAGCCGCCCGCACTCCGCAAATATTGTCATTATGTCTCTACCTGTCAGCAAGATTTCAATTGACGGCTGTAAAAAATCTACGAAAGGTGGTCGGCCGGCCTCTTCCCCGGCTCGTTGCGAGCGTCGGCGCCCCACATGAGCTTCTCGCGCAAGGTGCGGAAGAAGGAGTAGCTGGCGAGCTGGATTCGCTTGACGCCGATGCTGGCCTTGGCGATGCGCAGCCGTCCTCCGCTGGGCATGAGGTGCGTCTGGCCGTCGAAAGAGGCCATGACGTTGGGGGCTCGCCCGTCCACAAGGATGTGGAGCACCACGTCGTCTGGCAAGACGAGGGGGCGTATGGAGAGGTTGTGCGGCGCCACGGGCGTGACGATGAGGTTGTGCGACGTGGGGGCCACTATTGGGCCTCCGACGCTGAGAGAATAGGCTGTGGAGCCAGTGGAGGTGGAGACAATGAGGCCGTCGGCCCAATAGGTGGTGAGGTAGTCGCCATCGACATAGGTGTCTAGCGTCAGCATGGACGAATTGTCGCACTTGGAGATGGCGAACTCGTTGATGGCGTAGCCTATGGGGTCTCGGAATCCATCGGCATACATGTTGATGACCGTCACGTCGGTGGTGCGATAGTTTCCCATCATGAGGTCGGCCACGGCTTTTTGCAGCTGCTCCGGAGCCACGTCGGAGAGGAAGCCCAGCCTGCCACGGTTGACACCCAGGACCGGGACGCCGGACCCCATGACCATCTTGGCGGCTGCCAAGAATGTGCCATCGCCCCCGACGCTGAGCAAGGCTGCGGAGCCATGGACAGCGTCGAGCGAGGCCACCCTCTCGACGTGCGCCACCTCGCGGAAGCTTGCCGAGAGCATCTGATCATAGAGAGCCGCCCAGACGCCCACGCGCGCGCCCGCCGCCACGAGGGCGCAGACGAGGGTGGCGAAGGTGTCTGACGACTGATAGTCGAAATGACGGCTGAAGATTGTGTAGAAAGGCTTGTCGGTCACGGGGCGTGATGGTGTTACTGGTTGGTCAGGCTCTCAACAGGCGCGAGGCGAGGGCCTTGAGGTCGAGGCCTCCGAAGTTGCCCGACGTCATGAGCAGCAAGACCGCGCCCCGCAGGTCGGAGGCCTCGAGCCTGGCCACGACATCTTCGGGCCTGGTGAGAACCGCGAGCCCCTCGTGGGCGAAAGCGGCCTCGACGTCGGCCGGGGAGAAAGGCGCCAGACGCTTATGCGCGATGACTTCGGGATTGAAATAGACGATGGCCTCGTCGGCGGCATCCATGGTGCCGGCATATTGTGGCAGGAAGTCTCGCGTGAGGCTGCTGAACGTGTGCAGCTCCATGCAAGCCACGATGCGGCGCCCCGGGTATCGGCCGCGGACGGCATTGATGGTGGCGCGGAGCTTGGACGGGGAGTGGGCGAAGTCGAGATATGCCACGGAGCCATCGGCCGCGCGGCATAGCTCCTGAAGCCGCCTGGCGGCGCCATCAAAAGAGGCTATGGCCTCGGCGAACTGCCCGTCTGTCACGCCCACCTCGCGGCAGGCCAGGAGGGCGGCGTTCATATTTTGCATATTGTGGTCTCCGAAGACGCCCACCTCGACGTCATGACCGTCAATGGTGGCGAAGACGGCGTCGGCGCCGCCCACGCGCCACTTGAACCCGTCGTAGGGCAAGACCTTGACGCCCTGCGGGTAGTCCTCTGCCGCGATGGCTCTGAGACGCTCGTCGGCGCGGCAGTAGATGAGGCTGCCGCCGGGCATGATGGAGTGCGCGAACTTGCGGAACTGGTCAACGTAGCCGTCGAAGGTGGGGAAGACGTTGACGTGGTCCCAAGCGATGCCCGTGATGACGGCCACGTCGGGGTGGTAGTGGAGGAACTTGGAGGTGCGGTCGAGCGGCGAGGTGAGATATTCATCGCCCTCGAAGACAGCCACTTTGGCCGTTCGGGAGAGGCCCACCATGGTGTCAAAGCCCTCGACCTGGGCGCCAACCATATAGTCGAACTGCATGCCCACATGGCGGAGGACGTGCATAATCATGGCCGTTGTGGTGGTCTTGCCATGGCTGCCTCCCACGACAATGCGCTTTTGGCTCGCCGTCTGCTCGTAGAGATAGTCTGGGAAAGAATATATCTTAAGCCCCAACTGTCTCGCCCGGACAAGCTCGGGGTTGTCTTCTGTGGCGTGCATGCCGAGGATTATGGCCTGGATGTCTGGCGTGATCCTCTCGGGGTGCCACCCCGGCTCGTCGGGCAGCAGGCCGTGCGCGGCCAGCCTGCCGCGGGAGGGCTCGAAGAACTCATCGTCGGAGCCGGAGACGGCGTAGCCCTTAGACTGGAGGGCTATGGCCAAATTGTGCATGACGGCGCCACCGATGGCAATGAAATGCACCTTGCCGAGGCTAGAAGTTTCCATATCTGTCATTCAGATGAGCTAATGCTTGATTTTCATTTGTCTCCGGCCGCCTCGATGACATCGGTCAGCTCCACCGACTGGTCGGGCTGCGGCATCGGGCTGCCGTCAATCCTCTCAGAGTGGACAGAGAACGAGACGCCGGGCAGCGAGACGGCCAGCGAGACGGCGTAGAAGAGCAGGCTGAGCGAGATGGCGCAGTTGGGCTCGACGCCCAGGTAGCGCGAGCCGATCATGAATGCCACCTCCCGCGCCCCGACGCCGCCAATGGTGACGGGGACAGCCGAGGCAATGCTGCTGAGGAGGAAGAGGAACAGGTAGTCTCCAAGCGAACCTTCCGCGCCGAGCCCCTCCAAGATGGCGGCGGCAGTGAGCATCTGGAGGCCCTGGACCAGGAGCGACATGGCCAGAGCCACGAGCGACGCACCCGACAGCCCCTTCTGCACGAGGCGGAAGAAGAGCCAATAGGCCCACACCCCGACGGGGATGAGAGCCAAGAGCCACAGCTGGAGCCCCCCCGCCTCGCGGAGGCCCACGCTCTCGGCAAGGCCAGGGCGAAAGGCGGCATAGGCCACGGTGTAGACGCATATGGCGGCGAGGCCGCTGAGGCGGTCACCGAGCAGGGCCATGACCACGGGCTTGACGCGGGTGCCGTAGCGGCGGTGGATCCAATAGACCTTGTAACCGTCTCCCCCCACCCCACCGGGCAGGAAGAAGTTATAGAACATGCCCAGCCAGTAGAGCCTCATGTTGACGGCGCAGCCCATTTTCACAGGCACTGCCGAGAGCATCCTTCTCACCCTCTCGGAGCTGACCGCCTGCGAGGCGGCGTAGATGGCCACGGCCACAAGGAGCCACCACACGCGCATGCGGCAGATGGTGGACCACGTGCCGGAAAGGTCGATCTTGGTGAAGACGAACGCCAAAGCCGCGGCCGAGACGCAGACCTTAATGACCGTCTTGAGCGTCTTACTCACCTTCATTGGCCAGGCTTGCCAAGATTTCGTCGGCAGCGGAGACGCACTCTGGGCAAGGCACGCGGCCGAGGCCCTTGATGTCGGCACATGTGACGAAACCTCCCGTCCGCTCCTTGAAGAGCTCGAGGATTCGCTCGGCCTTGCCAGGCCGCGCCTGCATGGCGGCGTAGAGGGCGCCGCACAGGCCGCCGGGAGCGCGGCCCGTGCCGCACGCGGCGAAGCGTGCCAAGGCCTGATCGGCGTCTAGCCCCATGAGTCCGCAATATTTGTAGGCCACGGCCTGGGCGCAGTTGTGGCGATATGGTGGGGTGCGGAATGTATCTGTAGCTTTCATGCTCACACTATTTGTGGGATGCGCAGCAAGGCATCCATCTCTAGGAAGCGGCGCGCCGAGTCTTCGCCGTATTTGCTGACGGAGCGCAAGGCCCTGTCAAACGACTTCATCTCCGTCAGGTGGTTCGTCTTGCTGTAGAACTTGTCCGCGTAGCAGACAATCTTCTCCTCGACAGAGACCGGGACCATGTCGCGGTGCGGCAATGGGAGGTTGTTTTTCACAATATATTCGCATGTGATGCCAGAGCCCGTATGTCTTTCACAGACCAGCGCGTGGCGCGGCAGTCGCTCCTCGTCCATCATCTGTCGGCCCATGATGCCGTGGCATATGTAGGGCAGCTCGCCGTGGCAATCGATGTCTGGCGCGCAGGTGCGGACGATGCCCACGTCGTGGAGCAGCGCCGCCTCGTGGACGAAGGCCACGTCGGCCCCCAGTTCGGGGTGGCCATTGGCCACGGCCACGGCCAAGCTGGCCACGCGTCGGCTGTGGGTGAGCAGTATGTCCCACAGGCGTGAGCCTCGGTCATAATGTTTGGCGATGATGGCCTCGATCTGTTCGTCAGTCATGGCTCGCTTCGGGAGGTTAGTGGTGCCGGGCCTTGAGCTCTCGCGCCACGTCTTCAATGCGGAAGCCTTTGTGCGTGAGCAAGACAATGAGGTGGTAGAGCACGTCGGCGCTCTCGTAGATGAAGTTCTCATCGTCACCCGCCGTTGCGCCAATGACGCACTCCACGGCCTCCTCACCCAGCTTCTTGGCAATTTTGTTTGTGCCTTTGCGGAAGAGCGTGGTGGTGTAGCTCCCGTCAGGCATCTCTTGGTGCCGGCGATCAATGAAGTCTTGCAACTCCTTGAGGAACATGACATCGTCGGCCTCATTGGCCTCACCCCAGCAGGTGTCGGTGCCAGTGTGGCAGACGGGCCCGTCGGGGTGCACCTTGATGAGCAGGGTGTCGTGGTCGCAATCTTCGGCAATGGAGACCACGTGGAGGAAGTTTCCGCTGGTCTCGCCCTTGGTCCAGAGTTTTTGTCGGCTTCGGCTGAAGAACGTGACGAGGCCGTCGGCCTTGGTCTTGTCGAGCGCCTCTTGGTTCATGTAGCCGAGCATGAGGACTTTGCCCGTGGTGTCGTCTTGTATGATAGCCGGGACGAGGCCCGCCGAGTCTTTAGAGAAATCCATTGGTGCTATGGGATAAATACGATTATTGTCATTGAACTATTTGAGCCTTACGGGGATTCCGCAGCCATCGAGATAGGCTTTCAGTTCGGGGATCGCGATCTCGTGGAAGTGGAAGATGCTGGCGGCAAGCCCCGCGTCGGCCTTTCCCGCGGTGAAGACGTCGCGGAAATGCTCCATTGAGCCGGCGCCGCCGGAGGCTATGACCGGGATTGAGAGGCTCTCACTGAGCCGCGCCAGGGCCTCGCAGGCGAAGCCTGACTTGCAGCCGTCATGGTTCATGCTGGTGAAGAGGATCTCGCCAGCCCCTCTCTCCTGAGCCTCATGGGCCCATGAGAAGAGCCTCTTCTCGGTGGCCACGCGGCCGCCGTTGACCGTGACGACCCACTCGCCATTGGCCTCTTGGCGGGCGTCGATGGCGCAGGTGACGAACTGGCTGCCAAAATTGTGCGCCAAGTCGCTTATGAGCTGAGGGTTACGCACGGCGGCAGAGTTGACGCTGACCTTGTCGGCACCGGCGGCCAACAGAGTGTCGGCATCGCTCAGCTCACTGATGCCGCCCCCGACGGTGAACGGAATGTTGATGTGCCTCGCAATCCGCTCCACAAGACCGGCAAAGGTCTTGCGGCCCTCATGACTAGCCGTAATGTCCAAAAAGACAAGCTCATCGGCACCCTGGCGCGCATATTCCGCACCGAGCTCCACGGGGTCGCCCACATTTTTGATATTGACAAAGTTAACACCCTTGACGGTCTGCCCGTCACGGATGTCTAGGCAGGGGATAATGCGCTTTGCTATCACAACGAACCGATATTTCTGTCAGAATGTTGCAAAGATATGGAAATGCGGTGTTACTTCGACCGCGGCAGGGGCAAATTGGGGCATTTGTGAGTGACCTACGGGAAGAAAGCCTGCAAAATCTGAACGGCAAAACTGCAATACCACCGCACAAAATACCTAATGATGGGTTAAATACCATGTGGCCAAGGTCTTCCTGTGTGCACTATCACAGAACGAACCCCGATTTGTTATTTTAGACGGTTTAAAAAATACCACAAATGCGGTATTGGTGAAAAAAAACTCCATTATATATTTGCAATGTGTTCAGCTGGCACATTCTAAATGTTTAACTCTATAGATCCATTACAACGAAGGAGATCCTAGCAGTGGCCGCAATGGCCATCGCCGTAGCGTTCCTACCAGACAGCGCCAAGGCGACGACAAGCAATCACAACGAGCTTGGCATTGGCGAACCCACGTGTGGCTCGCTAATGCCATTTTGATTTTTAACACACTCACACTATGACACACTCAAAGACATTCTTTACCGGTCTGCTTGCGACCTTGTCGGCCATGGCCGCCACCGCGCAAAGCGTGGCTCTTGACGTGCAATACGTCAACACCCTAAAAGCCCCCAAGATGCTTGACCAGATTGAGGACATTGCTACAAGGCAGGCAACAATGGACTATTTCCAAAACTACAAAGAGACATTCTCACTTTATTACAACGGCACTGACGTCACATTTTGCAGCGGCGAGAAGACGGACACCGCGGAAATAGACGTGGCAAAGCAAGCAAAGCACTACATGAACCTGGGCTCGCGAGAGACTCTTGAGACGAAGAGCCTGGCGGACAAAGAGTTCGTCGTAAGAGGGACCATGCTGGACATAGACTGGGACATAGACACAGAGAAAAGCAAGAGCATACTAGGCAAGCAATGTTACCGCGCCACAGCCGGGCCAGACACCGCGCAAACCGTGGCATGGTTCTGCCCGGAGATTGCCGCCCCCGTAGGCCCGATGGGGACAAACGGCACGCCCGGGCTAATATTGAAACTCAGCACGCCCGGTGCGGACTATGAAGCGACGCAGATCGAGACCACGCGGCCAGACATCCCCATAAAACTGCCCAAAGAGAAAGACACAGTGACGGCCGAGGAGTACAAAAAGGCAGAAAGCCGATTTCTGACCAGCATAGGCGGCGAGGATGACGGCGGGATACAAGTCATTGAACTATAATGAAGAGGAATGACCAAACACACAATCATCATATTGGTACTAAGCCTCACTGTGGGCATTGCGGCCGCAGCTCAAAACGCCTTTGAGCTGCGCGGGGCCGTGACCGACGAGCGCGGCGAGCCCCTGCCGTTCGCGACCATAGCCACATCGGCCGACAGCCTCGGGAAGATCATTGGCAGCTTCGGCGTGAGCGGGCAAGACGGCAGCTTCAAGGTGAAGATAAAAGACCCGGACGCGAAGTGGTGGGTGACAGTGCGCAGCGTGGGCTACAAGACGCACAGACAAGCGTGGGGCAAGGAGACGTTTTTGCGCATAAGGATGCGCGAAGACAGCAAGACGATAGCCGACGTGACGGTGAAAGCCTCGGCCTACGGGGCTAAAGTGAGCACCGACACCGTCACATTCACAACGTCGGTCTTCCGCAACGGCAGCGAGCAGAACATGACGGACGTGATAAAGAAACTGCCGGGCATGGCCGTGCAAGAGGACGGGAGCATGACATTCAAAGGACAAAAAGTGGAAAAATTCATGGTGGACGGCAAAGACGCCCTGTCTGGCGGCAGCGCCACCAAGACACTGCCCGCCGACTTTGCCGAAAGCATTGAACTGATAGAGAACTACTCAGACGGCAACGTGGCCGACGCCTTCAGCTCGCGGCGCAAAACGGCCATGAACATAAAGACCGACGGCACGCGCAAAACGGCCGTCTTCGCCCAGGCCATGGGCGGCGCCAAGGAGAAATTCGACTTCCGCAGCTCGGCATTCTCTTTCGGCTCCGCCCTGAGCGGCTCCGCCACATTCAACGTCAACAACACGGGCGAGGCCGTATTCTCCATCATGGACTACATAAACGCCTCGGGCGGCATGAGCAGCCTTAGCGAAGCCGCGCAGAAAGGAGAGGCCTTGACAATCAGCGACGAAGAGTACGCCATTCTGGCCAAGGGCGAAGACGAGCATAGGCGGACCGCCGGAGTGGCGTCGGCCAACGCCACCATAGCCAGCCGAAGCGGCTACACGCTGAACGTGAGCGCCACAGGCCACGCCACAGCCGCAAAGGGAAGAAGCGAGAACGCTGCGGAATATGCCACAACTGACGGGCCGCTGCGGCGCACCGACGCCGCAAAAGACGACAAGGACGGACGACTGGCCACAGCCCTCCTGAACCAAAAGCTGGACCGAGGCGGACGACTGAGCCTGCGAGCCGCGACAAAACTGATGTGGACTCGGAACAACAAGACGTCGGTCCACGACGAGAGCGAGACCGACGGCACCACAGCGAACCACGAAGACAACACGCGGCTACGATCAGCAGGCGCAAGCCAAACGCTCACCGTCAGCACACTGCGCGACGGGCGAATGGCATATTACGGACTAAGCCTCACGGCGCGCCACGCCGACAGCAGGACGCAGGCCTCCACGGACAGACGACTGCCCGAGGCCCTGCGCACAGGCGCCACGTTTGGCCAAAAGCGCGAGACGAAAGAGCTTGGGGCAAGCTGCCACGCCGGCATCATTGTGCCCATCGCCCTGGGCGTGGGCATAAAAGGGCAGGTGACAGCCAGCACCGGGCAGTGGAGAGCCAAAGCCGACGCGGGGCAAGGCAAAGAGAAACTGACAGACAACACACTGAGCGCATACGCCGGGCTGACGCGGGCCAAGGGGTTATGGACATTTGACGCAGGCGCGCAGGCGACGGCATATGGGCAAAAGGCCGACGCCGGAGGGCGGAGCGAGAGGTGGAAATGGGTCGCGGAGCCATCGGCGCGCATGGAGTGGGCCTTCAGCAAAGCCAGCAAACTGGCGGCCAACGTCAGCTACAAATACGCCCCACGGAGCCTTGACGACATCTCGCGCATGACGCTGCTGACGGCCTACGACGCGCTGAGGCTGCCCTCGGCGGCAGGCAAAGAGGGATCGCGACTGCTCAAAGCCGACATGTCGTACAGCCTCTTCAGCCAATTCTCACGCACAGTGGTCTATGCCACAGTCTCATATGGCAAAGAGAACGGGGCCGTGATGAAAGACTACGCCACAGACGGCTACGTCAGCACCCAACAGAACCGCGGGGGCGGACGCAACGAGACGGCGAGCGCGAGGGCCTACGTGAACAAAGGCATTGGCGCGATTCCTCTCTACGTCAAAGCCTCGGCCGAGGCTGGCGGCACGGACACCAAGACGTCTCGCAACGGCGAGGCGCAAGACATGGAAACTCGGAACGCCCAAGGCTCAATAGGCTTCCTGACGCGCTTCCACTCCATCCCCGTCAACGCGGAAGTGAGCGGGAACTACGCATGGTCCTGCACCCGAATAAAGCGACTGGACATAGAGAACAGCGGCAAAAACTATGGGGCAAAAGCAGCCATCACATATTCACGGAACAAATTTTCCGCCACCGTCTCGGGGAAGTGGAGCAAAGGGTCGAACTCTGGCTACTCCGTGGTGGATCGCGACGCAGACATAGCGGCCTCATATAAGTGGAAGTTCTTGACATTAAGGATAAGCGGAATAAACGTGGGGCACCTTGACAGCCGCGACTGGGTGACGGAAAGCACATCGCCCACTGTGAGCGCGACATCGCGCTACGGCAGGATGCCGGGTCACATAATGGCCGGCGTCAGCATAAACAAATAGCCCCCGCAACGGCCGCCAAAAGGGCAATCTTTAGCAGCGCCCGCGCCTCAGTGAAGGCGCGGGCTCCTTATTTGACCGCCAGACAGCATAAGTTTTGTTGAGAAATACGGCTTCTTCGCATATCCACAGGCTCGGCTTGTTGAAAACCGCCAAACAATTAGAGCGGACGGCGCATCGCGACTTCCATATTCATTTAGAATATCATACCTTTGCGCCTGCGAATGCAAACAACGCTATAACGAACAATTGCCAACATACAGCCAACCGCTTCGCTATTTATACGCAAAACGACAACATACGATTGTTGTAGACTTAAACGCCAAAGTCTACTGAAATATTAACAAATATATACAATAACATCTCGCAATATATTATCTTGTGCAACCACAAATCGGACGGCACTTATAACGAACAACAGACAGCACCACACCCACCGCGATGCAAATAGCGTATAAGTTCCGCACAACCAAGTTAAACCAACACAAAATTCTTATTAATGACACTGAAAAGAGTGACACTTTGGGCATTGCCGTTGGCGACAGCAACCATCGCTTGCAACGAGGAAGATCTCACACCAAGCGGCAACGCCACCTCCGCAACCGCCCAAGAGCTAACCGTGGAACAAGGCGCCCTGCACTTCGCTACATCCGATGACTACTTCCGCATTGGAGTGGTGTTGGCCAATAAGGGGCTTGCACTGTGAAGAGTTATATCCCGGCGACTACTATGGCAAGTCGAACCGAGTAAACCACAGTCACATTGTGCCTGTAAAAGACCTGTACAGGGGGCGAGCCTTTGAAATAAGTTCAGAAGCGCCGTATTTCCTTAATCTTTTGGGATCTATCTCTTCCGAAGAGATGAAGACGGTTGGATCTTCTGACATATCATTATACAACCTTTTCGAAGAAGAGTACAGAAAATAGTTATGAGAGCAACAATTGCTATCACCATACTTCTACTCTCGACCACTGTTAACGCCCAATGGCGACTTGACGGTGGCATGCGAGCGGGACGTAGCAACCTGCGGTTTATGCAAAACTCTATAGCACGTCCCTGGATTCCTATGTCCTACCGTGGTTCATTTTCTTGGGGAGCAGACGTCAATGCCGGCTACGAGTTTAAGTATGGCATGGGGCTTTATTCTGGCGCATTGTATGACCACGTCCGCACATACGGGAAACCATATGAGTATTACGACGTGAACGGTGAGTTACACAAAACCCCGCTGCACAAGCACTCTTTTGACTTTGTGACAGTCCCGCTAAAACTTGAATACAGAACCTTGCGAAATGTCGTGAGGCCGTACGTGGGGTTGGGAGCCTCCTTTCTAGTACACAAAGGGATAAATTTCACGCAAAAGACCTATGGAAGCGGGGACAAAAGCGACCCGTACGTTGCACTATTCTCTTACCACAAAGTGACACCAACGCTCCTTTTCGGCCTCAACTTGGAGTTCAGGCGTTTCATTGCGGGCATAGCGGTACGGCGCGACCTAATTGATTTCTGGGAGGACCGCCAACGCAGCATGAGCTCATTTCGCGTCAGGCAGGTGACCTGCAAGATTGGCTACAGGATTTTCTGAATTTTGAACTTTTTACCAAGAAACGTGAAGACACGAAGATTGGGGACGCTGGCCGAGGCTATTTTTGCATAGATACAACTCTTGCTTACGCATTTATCCAAACAATAAACCAATATTGCACCGCTTGCTTGCGTATTCATTCAGAATATTATAAATTTGCGTCAACAATCGAGCCGCACTTATAACGAACAACAGACAGCACCGCACCCACCGCGATGCAAATAGCGTATAAGTTCCGCCCAACCAAGTTAAACCAACACAAAATTCTTAATTAATGACACTGAAAAGAGTGACACTTTGGGCATTGCCGTTGGCGACAGCAACCATCGCTTGCAACGAGGAAGATCTCACACCAAGCGGCAACGCCACCTCCGCAACCGCCCAAGAGCTAACCGTGGAGCAAGGCGCCCTGCACTTCGCCACATCCGATGACTACTTCCGCATTGGAGTGGAGTTGGCCAATATGGACCCAGACGAGCGGAAGGCCTGGGAGACAAGCCAGGGGTTCAGCTCGCTGCTGACGTACACCGACGAAGTGACGGACAACTTCGAGTTTAGACTAGGGGAGGCTATGGGGAGAACCGACATCTTCAGCGTCTCCGCAGACAGCACTATTGACACAGACATCCCGCTAATGCTAGCCGCTGTAGCCAACAAGGATGGTTATTTCTACATCGGCAGCACCATTTGCAAGGTGGACAACCAAAGCATGGCCTCCGTAGAAAACGGAACAGAATCGGACGTTGACGCGGCCTTGCGCACGGGCATAATTCCCAATGGTCTATCTGGCAACGTCCTAAATCACAAAGCAGGAGGAAATCTCAAAGCCGCCACAACGGAAAAGAGAATTACCAAACTAAGTGGCAAGACAAGAAACCAGCATCACTGGATGGATTACTCAATTTGCGTAGAGTTGGTACAAGACGGTAAAACACCAATTGAGCATGCGCAGATACAAATTGAGCAAAGGTCTAAGAACTTCGAAAAGAAGAGGCGCAGATGGAGAGAGCACCGGTGTTCAAACGTCTACCGGGGTGTTATGGCCAGAGTTCACCACCCGTCTCTGCCAGAGATAAGGGGCTTGCACTGTGAAGAGTTATATCCAGGCGACTACTATGGCAAGTCGAACCGAGTAAACCACAGTCACATTGTGCCAGTAAAAGATTTATACAGGGGGCGAGCCTTTGAAATAAGTCTAGAAGCACCCTATTTCCTTGGTCTTAACGGAGCTATATCTTCCGAAGAGATGAATACTATTGGATCTTCTGACATATCATTATACAACCTTTTCGAAGAAGAGTACAGAAAATAGTTATGAGAACAACAATTGCTATCACCATACTTCTACTCTCGACCACTGTTAACGCTCAATGGCGACTTGACGGAGGCGTGCGGATGGGACGCAGCAACCTGAGGTTTATGCAAGATGAGGACAGGCGCAAGAGTTATTTGCCCATGACATTTCACGCTTCTTTCTCCTGGGGAGCAGACGTCAACGCAGGCTACGAGTTCAAGTATGGCTTGGGACTATACTCCGGCGCGCTGTATGACCACATCCGCACATACGGTGCGCTGCGCGGCTACAGAGACGTGCATGGAGTGGAGCATAAGATGCCGTTGCACAAGCACTCTTTTGACTTTGTGACAGTCCCGCTAAAACTTGAATACAGGACTTTTCGCAATATTGTGAGGCCATATGTGGGGCTTGGAGCCTCGTTCCTAGTGCATAAAGGGAGAAATTTCACGCAAAAAGCCTACGGCAGCGGAGATCTCAGCTCGCTTTATCGAGGCACTTTTAAATATCACGCCGTGACGCCAACGTTCCTTTTCGGCCTCAACCTGGAGTATAAACGGTTCATCGCAGGCATAGCGGTACGGCGCGATTTGAACGATTTCTGGGAGGATGACACACAAAGCATGAGCTCATTTCGCGTCAGGCAGGTGACCTGCAAGATTGGGTACAGAATATTCTGAACATAACGCCAAGTGAGAAAACAGAGATTGAAGATGCTTGCCGCGGCAATGCTGGCTGCGGCAAGCCCCTGCGCCTTTGGCCAGGCACGGACCGTGAGCGGCCACGTGGTTGACGCCCGCACGGGCGAGAGCGTGGCCTTCGCCAGCTGCGCCGACCCGGCGACGGGGCGAGGCACGACGACAAACAGTTACGGTTTCTTCTGCCTAGAAGCAGAGCCAGAAGCCAGACTGACAATATCTTGCATGGGCTATGAGCCGACAGAGTTCAAGGCCGCCCAGTGGGCGGACAGTTTGGTGATCCGCCTAAAACCCAAAGACATGACGCTGAGTGAGGTGACGGTGCGCGCCACGGTGCCGCAGGTTGAGCTGACACAGATGAGCAAAAGCTCGGTGCCAGTGGCGCTGGTGGGGGCCATGCCATCGTTCTCGGGAGAGCCGGACGTGATGAAGGCCATAACGTTCTTGCCAGGCGTCTCGGCCGGGCGGGACGGGATGTCGGACATCTTTGTGCGCGGCGGCGACAGAGGGCAAAACCTCATCTTGCTAGACGGCATGAAGATATACAACTCCAACCACATGTTTGGCCTTGTCTCGCTTTTCAACACAGACATTGTGAGGAACGTAGACGTCTTCAAGGGCATCTTCCCCGCCGAGTATGGAGGTCGGCTGGCATCGGTGATAAACGTGCTCAGCCGAGACGGGAACACGGAGGAGCGGCATCACCACCTGAGTGTGGGCATGCTGTCCAGCACGCTCTCGTCAGAAGGGCCCATAGGAGACGGGAGGTTGACGTATAGCCTGGCTGCCAGGGCGGGCTATAACGACCTGTTCAACATAAAGGCCAAGAGGGACTTCTACAACTTGGACTTCAACAGTCCCTCCACCTACAACTCTATGAACTCCAACTATGTGAGCGACTCGTTTTATGACATAAATGGCCGCGTGCGGTGGCGAGTGACTCCCACGGCCTCGCTGACCCTCTCCACCCTCATAGGTTCAGACTTCGAGCACTGGGGCGAGGCCATCGGCATGCGCGACGCGGCCGACCGCGAAGTGGGCCGCACGGCCATACGCAACAACGCCGCCTCACTAGCGTTCTCAAAGAGCTTCGCGCGCGTCTTCTGGCGCACTCAGGCCTCCCTGACAAGCTACAGGAACGTCACGCGGAGCGACACCGACTCTAGAAGCCTGACAGGCAAAGAGCTGACGCGCAGCGGCATGAGACACACAAGCGAGCTACAAGACCTCTCGCTCAGCAGCCGCCTGGAGGCGGACGCCGGCTTATGCCACCTGAAGGGCGGGGCCGAGGTGAGCCGATATGCCTTCAGGCCATCTAGAATGAGGTTTTATGACATTGACGCCAAAGGGGCGCGCAAAGACAGCACAGCGGCCGCCGGTGGCAAAGCGAGTTCCGTGGAGGCGAGCCTATATGCCGACAACGAGATGAGGCTCACGAACAGATGGGCCCTAGACGCGGGGCTGCGCGCCACGGCGTATCACGTTGACGACACTACATACGCCCGCCTGGAGCCGCGTCTCTCCACGCGTTTCCTCATATCGCCGAGGCTGTCAGTCAAGGCCGGGTATAGTTCATCAAACCAGTTCAACCACGCCATACTCAACTACGTCGGCGAGGTGGAGAGCGAGGCGTGGATAGCCGCCACGAGGCAGATGCCGCCGCAGCACGCGGACCAATGGGCGGCGGGCGTCTTTTTTGCCGATGACGAGAGGCACGTCAACATATCGGCCGAGGGCTTCTACAAGAAGATGAGCCACCTGCTCCACTTCCGCAGCATGAAAGTACTGGACGGCGGCGGCAAGACGCTGGACAAGGGCGTGAGCACCGATGGCGACGGGCGGGCCTATGGCCTGGAGCTGATGGCCTCGAAGGACTTTGGCCACGGCGTGAGCCTCAACGCCGCCTACACGCTACAGGTGAGCGAACGCAAGTTCGCCGACATCAACGGCGGGCGCTGGTTCCCATTCCTCTTTGACCGCAAGCACCAGCTGACGCTCGTGGCACTGTGGAAGATAAACAAGCTGTGGGACGCCAGCGCAACGTTCAACCTGGCCTCGGGCAACCCGTTCACCATGCCCACGGCCAGAGTAAGGGGCGACATGGT
>SAMEA104315425__coassemble_538_pt1 | contig 34682 bp, 31 predicted proteins | sample SAMEA104315425__metabat2_high_PE_033 | metagenome-assembled genome bin SAMEA104315425 (sample SAMEA104315425) | gut metagenome | biome: Monkey gut; feature: monkey-associated habitat; material: faeces | place: China | collected 2013 | reverse complement strand
GAGTGTCGGCCCTCATTACCCCCGCCGCGCCGCACACAAGCACCGAGTCGCGCCACCGCGCCGTCTGACGCATCAACCCCATATTCCATCGGGAGAAGCGATATCGCTCCGGCAGCCAGGCGCGGCTCACGCTGGCCCCGGCCACGGCCTCGCGGTGGTTGAGCGCGATGCCCGAGACGCACTCCAGCATCAGCAGCGCGGCCACGGCCAGACCCGTCACCCTGTGTAGGCGGCTCCACGTGGAACGCCTCATGGCAGCTCGTCAAGGTAATAGCTCAGCCGCCCGCCCTCGCCGCCTATCTCCACTCCGGCGTCATACCACGACACAATCATGAGTTTAAAATATCGCTCCCCATCGGCCGTGCGGATGCAATATGTGTGTCCCGATGGCGTGTACACGGGTGGAGGCCCCGCAAAGGTCAGTGCCTCGGCCAATATGGGGTTCGCGCTGGTCAGTGTCGTGGCGGGGCCGTCGTTGGGGTCGAACCAAGGGTGAGTGTCAAAGTCCAACCCGTTGGCCAGCAGATATTTGTTCCAGTCGTTTTGCGACATTGTTATGCTCACCGTGCTGTCATTGTCCTCCACATAGTTCAGCGTGGCCACTTGCGCGGCGCTTCTCCATTTGTCATAGCCCCCGCGGCCCAGGTCGGCAGCCCCGCCGACGCCCATTCCGCTCGTGCCGCTGTTGGTGCGCAGGCGATAGCCGCAGAAGGCCACGTCCCAATCCATCGCCACCTCCGCGCTGTCGCGCTGTTGCCCCTCGCGCAGGTCGCGGTTTGGCGCGGCGGCGTTATAAGTCTTGCCGGTGCGGAGGTTGAAGTAGAGCCAGTCGTTTGTCACGCCCGTCGAGTAGCCCGTGACGCGCGGCAGCGTATGCCCCGTGAATGGCTCTGCGTCATACTCAACGCACGCCGCCGCGATGACGGCGCAGCACGCCGCCGCGGCCGCGCTAAGGGTGTGGTGTCTCTCTCTCATCGGTCTTTGATCTGCTTCACGATTTCTTCCACCAAAATCTCAAGTTGCACGAAAGCCCGAGCCCCGGGCGTGGCCGGCACGTTGAACATGGTGATGCCTGAGCCCAGCGTCTTCGGCACATAGTCGAAGACGTTGTTCACGCCCACGGTGAGCTTGGCCGAGTTGAAAAATGTCTGGTTGACAGATATGTTGCACAGCGCGTAGGCGGGCAGGTCGCAGCGGAAATATGCCTCGCGGCTCTCGCCGTCCACGTTTAGGCGGTCCTGTATGTCGAATTTCTTGCCCCCCATAAACGATGCCGAGATGGTGGCGGCCAGACTATAGTTCTTGCGCCGCAGCTTGTAGTCCAGGCTCGCCGTGGCGGCGTGGGGCGACGTGGTGTTCACTTGCACGCCGTCTTGCTTGGACACGTTTACGAACGAGTACGTGCCGTGGAGGGTGAAATGGTCCAGGAAATGCCACTTGGCTATGGCCTCCACGCCCAGCAGCCTTTGGCTAGACAGGTTCTTATACTCAAAGTTATATTGAAGGTCATACACCCTCCACACGCCCTCTATCTTGTCGCGGAAGAGGTTGGCGTAGGCGTTGGCCGAGACGAACGCCTTGTCTGTTGAGAATTCGCACCCGAGGCTGAAGTAGTTGTTCTTTTCGGGGCGCATAAATTCATTGCCCTTTATCATGAACATTCCCAGGTGATCCCAGTTGAAAAACAACTCTTTAATGGACGGAGACCTGTAGCCCATGGAGTAGTTGGCCCTGACGGCCCACGCCTCCCTAGGCGACCATTTCACCGCCACCTTGGGCATGGCCATGAAGCCAAAGGATCGGCTGAAGTTCGTCCTCACCCCGACCGACAGCATCCAGCGGTCGGACACGGTCCACTCGTCTTGGACAAAATATTCCGTCTCGCGCAGCGTGCGCCTTCTCATGGTGTGGCTGGCGTCGCCGTTGAAGCGGTCGGAGGTGAGGTCGTCGCTCGTATGCTCCACTCCCGCCAATATGTCATGACCGGCAAAGTGACGGCTCTCAAGCGTCAGCCGCGGCTGGAATATCTGGCTGTCATAGACTTTGGCGCGGGTGTCTTGCCTCTCATGGCGCTTATACCTGTCATAGAAGTCGCCGTGCAGGCTCACTGTGGCCTTCAGCCGGTCTCGCAGGCTCACTGTGGCCTTCAGGCCCAGCGTGTAGTCCCGGCTTTGGCCAAACGTCATGTCCTGCACCATGTCATACGTGTTCATGAAGAAGAAGCTGCCGTAGGCCAGCAGGCTCACGGGCCCCAACCCGTCCACATATATCTTCTGCTGAGCCGACGCGTGCTCCGTTCCCTCAATGCCCATGGGCGGGCGCTCCGCGGTGCTCACCACGCTCACGTCTTCCGTCAGCCACGGGTTGGCCTCGCGCGTGTAAGTCTTCACGTCATTTCGGGTCTGATACATGTAATATGCGTCTGACGAGCTGTACCACGCGTCGGTCTGCGTGGTCACCTTCCGCCCCACCTTGGCGCCGGCCGACAGCCACGCCTGGGCGTTTGGCCTGTCTGCGTTTTTCTCAAACATATAGAGGAAGTCGCTCGCCTTGGCGTTTGGGAAGTTGCGCTGGCTCCTCTGCCCCCATCTGCCTCCGGCGCGGATCTCCAGGGGCTTGACCGTCTTTTTCGTGATCATGTTGATCACGGCCCCCGAGGCCCTGCTGCCGTAGAGCGTGGAGCTGGCCCCCTTCACCACCTCGATGCGGTCTATGGCGTGGAGGTTGAAACGCTCATAGTCCAGGTTCCCGGCCATGTCGCCCGTCATTCGCTCGCCGTCGAGCAAAAACAGCACGTGGCGCGCGTCGAGCCCCTGCATCGAGATCTCGTTGCCGAAGCCCACTTTCTGGATGTTCAGTCCCGGAGTCTCCTGTTGCAGGGCCTGTTGCAAGTTGCCATAGCCGGCCTCCACGAGCTCTTTGCCGCCAATCACTTGTGTGCTCACGGGGCTCAGTTTTATGGGTCGGGCGGTGCGGCTGCCCGTCACCACCACGTCGCTCATGCTCATCACGTCCTCCGCCAAGCTCACGGTCTCTTCTCTCTGGCCCTTGCGCAAGCGTCCCTCGGCGGCCACGAAGCCTACCGACGATATCTTGAAAAAAGTCTCCGCCCACGTCCCGGTCTCCAGCGTCGCTTTGCCGTCGGCGTCCGTCACGGCCAGGCGGCTCTCCGCCGTTGGCGCGCCTTTATGCTTGGCATACACCACGTTGGCTCCCGCAATGGGCTGCTCCGTCCCCTTCTCTCGCACCGTGAGGGTCACACGGCTCTGCGCCGCGGCAGCGGCCCAGAGCAGGACTGCGGCCAGTGTGGCGGCCACCTGCCGCGTTAGGGGCTTCATCTCTGTCTCTACTGTTTTTTTCGCAACTTCCGCAAAGATATTAATCAGAAGCCGAGCCGTAAAAATGCCGCGGCATAAATAAGATTAATTTGAAAATCGCTGTCTCTGGCAACATGTGGGCCATATATCCGTATCGGTGACTTGCGGCGACGCATAAGGCATTTTTTTGTGGCCGCAAGACTGAAAATTTCGTGCAAAAGAGCGAAATTAGCGTTAACAAACAAAAACAGTGCCTCATTTTCTAGTCTCATGAGTAGGATTAAAACTAATAAGATCAGCTTTTTGGTGCTGGTGCCTTTCGTAGCCTTCATCGTGTTGCTGTCAATCGGCGGCATCTATACCTATGTGTCCTTGTCAAAAGACATAAGGGCCATGCAGATAGGAATGCTCGAGGCCAACCTCAAGTCAACGGCCGACGTCATTCAGCAGAAGAGAATATCCCTTGAGACCGCATGCCGCATGCTCAATGACGAGTATGATGCCCTCTACGATGCCGTGGCCAATGCCGACACCTCAAAGGTGAGAGACGAGTTGACATGGTCCGTCAAGACGTGCCAGGCGCTCGGCTACATTTTCACTGACATGGGCGGCACCGTCTTGTCTTCCTCCTATGAGAGCCTCAACCCGTCAAAGCTCGCCGAGCTTGTCCGCCATGTCGAGGACAAGGGCGTTGTAAGCTCCTGCGGAGATTTCATTGGCGGCATCATTTGTGACTACACCGCCACAGTGGTCCGCAATAACGAGCAGACCCCCATCGGAGTGGCTTTCCTCATAGGCTACATTGCCAACTCCCGTCAGTCGGTGCAGGCCGCTAGCCAACAGCTTGGCCTAGACGCCTACATCTTCCAGGGAGACAGGTGCGTCATCTCCTCAGTAGACGGGGTCGACCCGTCAACCATACGGATGGACGATGAGGTTTTCACAGCCTCCTACACAGGCAAGAGGCCCTGGATCGGCGTCTCGCAAATGCTCGGCCGCAGGGCCTACATGGCCACAGCCCCGCTCGTGGACTACAACGGCCAGTGCCTCGGCGTCATCATGCTCCGCGGAGACTCCACAACGACCGACCGAATCATCGCGGATCTCAGGTTCTTCCTGCCCGTGGTGTTGGCCATTTTCCTCATCATCTTCTTCCTCCTCGGCCGCAGGCTCCACCATCGGGTGCTCAAGCCGCTCAAGAAACTCATTGAAGATGTCAACGTCATTGCCACGGGAGATCTCACCCGCAGCGTCAATCCCGGAGAAGCCTGTGACGAGATCGCGGCCCTGGCAGACAGCGTCTTGCAAATGGAGGCGAAGATACGCCAGGTCATAAAGCCAGTCCTCGACACCTCCCAGGCGCTCATAAACTCAGCCAACCAACTGTCTGGGGCTTCTGAGAGCCTCTCCAACGCCGCAAACCGACAGGCCGCCTCGCTCGAGGAGATCTCTAGCTCCATGGAGCAGATGGGCGCCAACATCCAACAGAATACCGACAACTCCGTCAACACCAACAAGCTCACCGAGGAGGTGGCGGCCATGGCCGACAAAGTCGGCAAGGCCAGCAACACCAGCTTCGACGCCATCCGCAACATTGCCAACAACATAAATGACATCAACGACCTCGTCTCGCAAACCAACATCTTGGCGCTCAACGCCTCTGTCGAGGCCGCCAGAGCCGGCGAGCACGGGCAGGGCTTCGGAGTGGTGGCCAAAGAGGTGGGCAGGCTCGCCGAGCAGACACATGAGACGGCCGACAGCATCAACGAGACCGCCACATCCAGCATCAACGAGGCCGAGGAGGCTTATAACCAAGTCCATCAGCTCATGCCGCGCATCGACAAGATAGCGGCGCTCATAAAGGAGATCACTACGGCCAGCATCGAGCAGAGCTCTGGAGTGCAGCAGGTCAACACGGCCATTATGGACCTCAACCGCGTCACGCAGCAAAATGCCGCGGGAGCCGAGGAAATTGCCGCCAGCACACAGCAGATGAAAGACATGATTCAAGACCTCAACAAGTCCGTCTCCGTCTTCCGCATCGAAGAGCAGGAGGCACAGGCCTAGAGCTCGGAACATACATCTCCCCATGGCCCCTGTCGCTCGGCGGCGGGGGCTTTTTTTGTCGCGTTTCGTCACCAAATTAACACATATTTTTCCTCCCCATTCCGCGCTTCGTCAAAGATTTCGCCGCTCTTGTCAAAAAGCCGCCAAAGAGTTATGACAGCCTATGACGCAGTGCTATATTCGTGGCAGAACATCAAGCTAACGATCCCAAAATGGCGCAGGGACGCCCTCCCGACGGGCGTCCCGACCAAGCGCCAAGACAAAAAAAAACGGAAAATCGAGGCCGCCCCTCACCCGAGCGCGGATGGTGACGGCGGTCCCCGCCATGCCTTCCCACCACGACATTTGACAAAGGAGCAGCGAGCGTCTCCGACGCGGCACAGTCGAGACAGGCGCTAAAAAGCTCAACCCAGAAATCATAGCCTAGAGAGAATGCGTCCGAGCGTCCAAGTAGACTCACAAAGAAGGGCCCGATGCGCTTAAGACGATTAGGGCGTCCTTGACGACGCGAAAACGATATGAGCGACCCACAGGGGGCGACACACACCGGTGCGCCGCCCCTTCGCTTTTTTTCACGCCGGGGGGCTTGAAGAGCGGCGAAATAATCAAATAAGGAGAACAACTCTCGCCGAATTGCGTAGAAGCGAACAGGCGCAGAGCCTAAAAAGAAATTAATTAGTATCTTTACGACTATTTAGAAGATGTACCTATGACCAAGATTGGAGCCAACCAGGACTTCCTGGAGTTTGCATACCAGCTGTACCACACCATGCAGGCCAACGAGATTAACCTGGTCTACGAGGGTGTGGTCACTCAAGAGATTACCAAAACCTTCACGGCGCTTACCGAGAAGAATATGGTCAAAAACGAAGAGACCAGCCAGGTGCAGCGCAAGGTATTCAACGTCATGGTAGAGTGCCTGCAAAACATCAGCAAGCACGCCGACCCCATGAGCGGTCAGGAGGATGAGGAGAGAAGGGGCATCGTCCTTGTCAGCCATGGCGAGACGAGCTACAACGTCATCACTGGCAATGTCATCAAGGCTGAGAAACGGGCCGCGCTAGAGGCCACCCTCCAGCACATCAACAGCCTGGACAAGGAGGGCCTCTCCGCCCTCTACAAGCAGCAGATCCTTGGAGGCAAGATCTCCGAGAAAGGTGGCGCCGGGCTCGGCTTCATCGACATCGCCAAGAAGAGCGGCAACAAGATAGACTACCAGTTCAAGGAACTTAATGACGAGTTCTGCTTCTTCATCATCATCACCACCATCTCACGCGGATAGGCGAGATTCAGAATCACGCTTCATTCAGACCAACACACATTAGACCAACACAATATGGACGTATTAGAGATTAAGGGAACCGACGACACCCCAACAGTCAGAATGGACAAAGACGCCAACATCATCGAGTTCTCCGGACGGTCGCTGCCCGAGAACGTGGCCGAGTTCTACAAGCCTGTCATGGAGTGGATTGACGAGTACGTCGCCGCGCCCAATGACCACATAGATGTCTGCTTCAAACTCGAATATTTCAACACCGCGTCATCCAAAATGCTGCTGGATATTCTCCTCAAGTTCGAGCCAATCGCTGACAAGGTCACCGTCAAGTGGTACTCTCACGAAGACGAGGAAGACATCGAGGACTCCGGCAAGGAGTATGAAGACATCGTCGAGGTGCCTTTCGAGTTCATCAAGTACTAAGAGTCAAAGCGTCACTAGCCACATGCGCCGGTCGGCGCCTACTCTATAATGAAAGTAAGCGGAGCGGCGGCCCTCAGTCCGCCCGCTTCGCATTTTTTGGCAAAAAGGCAGTCCACGAGCCCGCAAGGGACCGCACGGCCGAGACCCCACACACCATAGACCTTTTTCGAGATGAGTGAAGAAATTCTAGAGCACCTGATGAACCTGTTTGGAATTTTGGCCAAGCAGGGAGGCGGAGCCAGCGACGTCGAGATCAACTTCCTCAGGAAGTTTCTCAACGACCAGATAGCGTCCGCCAAGGTGGAGGAGTATCTCGAAAAGTTCAAAGAAAAAGCCAGCGAGAGAGCGCAGTTTGACGAGACGGCGGGCCGCATCGTCGTGGACATGAAAGACTCCATGAGGACGCTCAAAATATGCCGTGCCGCCAACAAGGCGCTCAGCAAGGAGCAGAAAGTGGTAGTCCTCGTCAGGCTCTTCGAGATGGAGAGGGCCTACGACTCCGCCAACGCCGGCAGAAAGGTATGCGTCAAAGCTTGGAAAGGCAAAAGCCGAAAAGAGGCCGAGGAACTTGACGTCGAGGAGAATGCCGACACCATCATCAAGCTACGTGAGGAGGTTGTCAAGACCGCCGGCGAGACCTTCACGCTCGCCAAAGACGAGATTGACAACATCAAGCTCTTCTGCAACACCGAGGCCACTGACGGCCCTCAAAAGTCGCTAGACAAAGCCGACTTCCTCGTGGCTGACGCCTCCCCAGACGAAGCCTACGAGCAGGCCTGCCACATTGTGGACAACACCCTCGACGGCTGCCTCGCCATCCTCCGCATAGGCAGCGCCAACCTCTTCTTCCTCAAATACGACGGCCCAAAAGACGTATCCATCAACGGACTCACCGTCAGCCCAGGCACCATATACCCACTCCCAAGCGGCAGCTTTGTCAAGACCCCTAAAGGCCTCCTCTACTACACCGACATCGCCGCAAGGCTCTCCAAGGAGACCAACGTCCAGAAAATATCGTTCGAGGTCAACCACCTCTGGTTCCGATTCAAGACCGGCGGCATCGGCCTTCGAGACATCAATATGTATGAGGAGCAGGGCAAGCTCGTCGGCATCATGGGAGCCTCGGGCGCCGGCAAGACCACCCTGCTCAACGTCTTGTGCGGAAATGAGGCCCCGTCCGAGGGAGAAGTCCTCATCAACGGCCTCAACCTCCACACACAAAAGGAAGAGCTCGAGGGCGTCATCGGCCTCATCCCGCAAGACGACCTCCTCATCGAGGAGCTAACCGTATACCAGAACCTCTACTACAGCGCCAAGCTCTGCTTCAAAGGCCTCTCCGAGGCCGAAATCGACGCCAAGGTCGAGAAAACGCTCAAAGACCTCGGCCTCTACGAGCGTAAAGACCTCCAGGTCGGGTCGCCACTCAACAAGATGATCAGCGGCGGACAGCGCAAGAGGCTCAACATCGCGCTCGAGCTCATCCGCGAGCCTGGCATCCTGTTCGTCGACGAGCCAACGTCTGGCCTCTCCAGCCGCGACTCGGAGAACGTCATGAACCTCCTCCGAGAGCTCTCCCTCAAGGGCAAGCTCGTCTTCGTCGTAATCCACCAGCCCTCGTCGGACATATACAAGATGTTCGACAAGATGTTCATCCTCGACACCGGAGGCTACCCCGTCTACTACGGAAACCCCACAGAGAGCATCATTCACTTCAAGACCGAGGACAACCAGACCAACGCCGACGTGGGGCAATGCCCAACATGCGGCAACGTCAACCCAGAGCTCGTCTTCAACATCTTGGACGCCAGCGAGAAGGATGAGTATGGCAACACCACCAGCCGACGCAAGAAGAGTGCCGAGGACTGGAACAAGATATACCAAGAAAAGGTCCTGCCCAAAGTCCCAAGGGTCAAGACCGTGACCGAGAAGCCGCCTAAGAGCCTCGACATCCCAGGCTGGTTCAAGCAGTTCTGGATCTACACGCAGCGAGACTTCTGGGCCAAGATCAGCAACACGCAATACATAGCCCTCAACATCCTCGAGGCCCCCATCCTCGGCTTCGTCTTGGCATACCTCATTCGCTACATCGTAGACCCAGACTCCGACGTCTACATCTTCCGCGAAAACGCCAACATACCCATCTACATCTTCATGGGCACTGTCGTGGCCATCTTCTTTGGCCTCATCGTCAGCGCCGAGGAGATATTCAAAGACGCGAAGATTCTCAAGCGAGAGCGGTTCCTCAACCTGAGCCGCTCCGCATACCTCATGTCCAAGATCTTCATCCTCATGGGCCTCTCGGCCATACAGATGCTCCTCTTCATCGTGGTCGGCAACTTCGAGATCTCATTCCGCGGGATGAACCCCGAGTTCTGGCTCATGCTCTTCTCCGTGGCCGTCTCCAGCAACGTCCTGGGCCTCATCATCTCCTCCACCTTCAACTCCATCGTCACCATCTACATCATGATCCCGCTCATCATGATCCCGCAAATGGTGCTGGGGGGAGCCATGTTCACCTTCGACAAGCTGAATAAGGACATATCGGCCGTAGACAAGGTGCCGCTCGTGGCCGAGGTCATCCCCGCGCGCTACGCCTATGAGGGCCTTATAGTCTACCAATACAAGAACAACAAGTTCGAGAAGACCTTCTTTGACGATGAGCTCGCCGAGAGGCAGGCCGACTTCAAGACCGTCTACTACCTCCCCAAGATCAAGGACGTCCTCGAGGCTGTCCAGACGGCGCGCAAGGAGCATAAAGCCGAAGGACGGCAATATCTTACCGACCTGGCCCTGCTCGCCAACGAGCTCGGAAAAGAGACCCGCCGCCAGCCTCAGCTCGCCTTCGGATGCCTGACAAAACTCAACGCCGAAGACTTCAATGACGAGGTCTACGCACAAACCGCCGAATATATCGACGCGCTCAACGACCTCTACCAGGCTCAGTTCATGAAGGCCAACGCCGCACGTGAACGCAAGATAAGCTACTATCTTGAGCATCAGCGAGACACCTACAACGCCCTCAAAAACCAGTATTACAACGAGGCCGTCTCCGATGTCGTCACCAAAACTTTTGACAAAAACAAAATCCTCCGTGACGGCGACCGCCTCATCCAAATAAAGGACCCGATCTACCAGATCCCAGAACCGGAGGGAATCCTCCGCTTCCGTAGCCACTTCTTCTCGCCAAAGAAATATTTCTTCGGCTTCTATATCGAGACTTTGTGGTTCAACATCTTGGCAGTCTGGGTCATCACGGCAGTGCTCTACGCGGTGCTCTACTACGACTTGGCCCGTAAAGGCTTCGAGAAACTTGCCGACATCGACCTCAAGAAGAGGCTCGCCCCCCTGGCCGCCCTTTGGCATCGACTCGCTAGCCGAAAGGCAAAGGCAGAGGCCAAGAAAGCATAAACGCTTGAATATTAATTTATCACACCAACAACCATAAGTTATGTCAACATCAAGATTTGCCATAATGCTGGCGGCCGCGTCGGCCTGCGTCGGTCTGCTTACGGCCTGCGCCGGCAACAGCTCTAAGCAGGCCGACAACTTCGACGACATCCCAGACAGCCTCCAAAACGCGCCTCTCCAACTCTCGGAAAACGTTGTCAACGACATGATTCAGAACATCTCTTCGCCTGTCGAGATGGCCAATCAGATCAAGAACAGCGGCGCCGGGTTCGACCAGTCCGTTCTCAACTCCGCCGAGAAAATGAAGGACTATAACACCGGCTTCAAACGAGCCCTCAACCTCGGAGCCTATAGCGCCGACCTCGGCTACATCAACACGTTCAACAAAAACAGTGTAGTCGTCTCATACCTCTTGGCCGTCAAGGAGTTGGCCGATGGCCTCAACGTCGGGCAGTTCCTCGATTTCAGCACCCTCAGCCGACTGGCCAAGAACAGCACCAACCTCGACTCGCTCAAGCTCCTCTCAGTCTCCAGCTTCAACGAGATGGACAAATATCTCCGCGACCAGAAGCGTTCCAACGTCTCCACCGCCATCGTGGCAGGTGCCTGGGTCGAGGGCATTTACATCACCTGCCGAGTCATTGAGCAAACCCATGACCCTGAGCTAATCAACCGGCTGGGTGAGCAGAAAGACATAGCCTCCATCCTGCTCATCATCCTCAATAACTACAGCAAAGGAGACAGCGACTTCCAGTCCCTTGTAAGCAAAATTGACGACCTCAAGAAGATCTATGACAACGTCAGGATCACCACTGAGTTCGGAGAGCCGCAGACCAAGGAGGTGGACGGCATGCTCATCATCGAGCAAAACGAGATAACGCACGTTGAGATAACAGATGAGCAAGTGGCCCAGATCATCGAGAAGATCAAGGCCGCTAGGGAATTCATAGTCCAATAAGCCGCAGCGGCTCCCTTTACTAACCTTTTTACGACCATTTCACAATGAAGCGCATACTACTCTCCCTCATAGCCATGGTGGCAATGATGGCATCTGCCAATGCACAGTGTGGTGACGAACTCATGAAACAGGCTCTCGGAGCCATGGGCAACTATCAATATATCAAAGATTTCGATATCAAGCTGCCCGCCGCCACAAGCAAGACCGGAACAAAATTCTCCGTTGTGCTCAACAGCAGGACCCACTACCAGATCAACATCGCCAACGGCTCCTCCAACGCCGAGAAAGTCATCATCCAGATTTTCGACGGAGACAAGCTCCTCGGCACCAATTTCGCAAACGGCAAGACTTTCGAGGCCTTCCAGTTCATCTGCAGCAAGACCGGAGCCTACAAGCTCCACGTCTATTGCAACGGTGGCTCCGACGCCTGCGCCCGAGCTGTCCTCTCACTCGTCAAGCAATATTCCGAGGCCGAGATGCCCAAATAAACCCCAAGTGTGATAATAAAAAACAGAACATAAGGACATGACACTCAACAAAATCCTGGGCGGCATCTCCGCCGCCGCTGTCATATTCTCGCTCAATAGCTGCTCCTCTTGCTCCCAGCAGGGCGCGGGAGAGTTCGGCGAGATCAACGACCAAGACGACACCACCCTCATTGTCAGCGCCGAGGTCGTCGGAGACATGATCCAGAACATCTCCTCGCCAGTCGAGATGGCCAATGAGATCAAGAGTTCTGGCGTCCAGTTCTCTCAAAGCACCCTCAACGCCGCAGGCCGCGAGGGAGACTACGAGACCAGCTTCAAGCGCGCCATCAACCTCGGCGTCTACGCCGCTGACCTCGGCTACATCAACACCTTCGGCAAGAACCTCGTCGTCGTCGACTACCTATCCTCCATCAAGAGGCTCGCCGACGGCATCGGTGTCGGCCAGTTCCTCGATTTCTCGCTCCTCAGCCGCATGGCCAAGGACAACACCAACCTCGACTCGCTCAAGCAGCTCTCCGTCTCCAGCTTCAACAACATTGACAAATATCTCCGTGAGCAAAAGAGATCCAACGTCTCCACGGCCATAGTCGTCGGCACTTGGCTCGAGGGCATCTACATCACAGGTTCTGTCATTGAGCAGACCCATGACAAGGGGCTCACAGACCGCCTCGGCGAGCAAAAAAACATTGTGGAGATTCTCCAAATCGTCGTCCACACCTACGCTCGCTCCGATGTCTATTTCAAGGAGTTGAGCAAGCAGATTGACGAGCTCAAGGCCATCTATGACGGCGTCCGAATCACCACCGAGATGGGAACTCCAGAGACCAAGGAGGTCAACGGAATGCTCGTCATTGAGCAGAACGAGATAACCACCGTCGAGATAACCGACGAGCAGGTGGCCAGCATCATTGCCAAGGTCAAAGAGATCAGAAACGACGTCATAAAGTAACATATTGGCTCAGTCATGATCAGAAAAATTTTGACCCTCGTGGCCCTTGTGCTCGGCATGGCCGGCGCGGCCAACGCGCAGTGCGGAGACGAGCTTATGAAAGCCGCGCTAGGAGCCATGGGCAACTATCAATACATCAAAGATTTCGACATCAAGTTGCCTGCCGGCGCGAGCAAAGACGGCACCAAATTCTCCGTCGTCCTCAACAGCCGCACGCACTATCAGGTCAACATCGCCAATGGCTCCAGCAACTCTGAAAACGTCATTGTGGAGATCTACGACGGCGACAAGCTCATTGGCCTAAATCAGGCCAACGGCAAGACCTTCCCGGCCTTCCAATTCATTTGCAGCAAGACCGGGGCCTACAAGCTCCACGTCTACTGCGCCGGGGGCTCCGAGGCGTGCGCCCGCGCCGTGCTCTCGCTCGTGAAGCAATATTCCGAGGCCGAGATGCCTTAATCCGACATCTCAGAGGCCCTCAACAAAACGCCCGCCGCCCGCGACAACGTGGGGCGGCGGGCGTTTGCCTGCCGTCTCGCCCCTCACTTCTACCCCATTTTTATTAAATTTGCCCTGTACCATGAACCCTAAGACGCGATGGAAGTAATAAGCCAGAACGACATATATGACGGGCGCCCCTCCGCCGTGTGCGTGGGAGTCTTCGATGGGCTCCACCTCGGCCATCAGGCCCTGCTCCACCGCCTCGTCTCCGAGGCCCGCGAGCGGGGGCTCGTCTCGCTGGCCGTAACCTTTGAGCCGCATCCTCGTATAGTACTCTCCAAAGGAAACGACCGCGTCGGCCTCCTCACAACGGCGGCGGAGCGCGTCGGCCTCTTCGAGGCCGCGGGGGTGGATAGGTTGGCCATCCTGCCCTTCACCCGCCAGTTCTCTGACCTCACCGCGCGCCAGTTCCTGGAGCTGTGCCTCCGCGACAGGTTCCGCGCGCGCTATATGCTCATTGGCTACAACCACCACTTCGGCTCTGACGACGCGCCTCCCGAGACCTACACCTCCCTGGCCGCCGAAGCGGGCATAGAGGCCCAGAGGGCGGGCGTCTTCTGCCTCCCCGACGGCTCAAAGGTCAGCTCCACAGAAGTGCGCAAGGCTTTGTCGGCCGGCCGTGTGGAGGGTGCGGCCAAGCTGCTGGGCAGGAGCTACTCGCTCAGCGGCCGAGTGGTCCATGGTGACGCCATTGGCCGGGCCATAGGCTTCCCCACGGCCAACGTGGTGCCAGAAGACGGCCATAAGCTCATCCCAGCCGATGGCGTCTACGCCGCCACAGCGAGCCTCGATGGCGGGCCGGCCCTCCCGGCCGTCGTCAATGTGGGCTCGAGGCCAACGGTAGGCGGCGAAGACAGGAGGGTCGAGGCGCACATCATAGGTTTCGACTCCGACATCTACGGTAGCCAGGCGCGGCTGAGCTTCGTGACCAGGCTTCGTGACGAGATGAAGTTCGAGACCCTTGACGACCTAGCGGCTCAAATCCGGCTCGATGCCGAGGCTGCCAGCAAGGCACTACATGGGTGGCGCGGAGGCCTTATTTTATAGTAACATAAAGGTTTGAAAATCGTTGACAATTGTTTAACTTTGTTGTGCGACATCTGTGAAAATGTCACCCTAGCGGAGACGTTTTGTCAGCCATTGGACGTCTAAAGCGTTGCTGCCAAGGATGATGGATGTCGGGAAGCAAATGATGAGATAGTCCCGGACACACAAAAAACAAGAAGTCTATGATTAAGAAGATATTGCTCGCGCTGGCTTTAGTGCTGACGCTCATAATGCCCTCACAAAGGGCCATGGCGCAAGACCAGTTGGCAAAGCCCAAGGCATTGCTCACGCTCAGCTTCGTCCGATATCTCGGCTGGAGCGACGCCGCGCGCAAGGGCGACTTTGTCATAGGCGTCCTCCGCGACCGCGAGATAGCCTCCTGGCTCTCCAGCCAGTCCGAGGGCAAGAAGTTCGGTTTTCAAAACGTCGTCGTCAAGACCTGGCAGTCCGTCTCTGAAGTGACGGACTGCCAGGTGCTCTACGTCTCGAAAAATATCAGCTTCAGCCGCAACGCGGCCGCCCTGCTTGACAAGGTCGGCAAAGACACGCTGATCATGACCGAGGAGGAAGGAGCCACCCAGAGCGGCTCCATGATCAATTTCGTCGTCCGCGACAACCGCCTCCGCTTCGAGTTGAGCAAGAAGAACGCCCAAATGGCGAACATCCAATTCGGGCAAAAACTGACCGACATGACCGCGGCCATCAACCTATAAAAAAAACATACCATAGCTTTCCCTTTAGCTCAACACATCGTCATGAAGAATTTTTCCTTCAAGCAGAGAATAGCCGGGATGAACATTGCGCAGAAGCTCACAGGGGGCTTCGGCATCATTTGCGTCTTCATCCTGCTGAACGCAATCCTCACCATAGTCATCCACTTCTATTCGCGCAGCCTGCAACAGAAAGAGGCTGAGGAGTACCTGCCCGTCAAGTCTAACCTCGACGTCATGATGAACAAGATCGTCGAGTCCCGCAGGCTCGTGGTCAACTGGGTCTTTGTCGACCATCAGCCCAATACGCCAGACAAGGTCAAACTCGCCGCCATCGTAAACACCGACTTCGACGTGGTCCTGAGCGAGGTAAAAGGCAAGACGTCAAACTGGGACGCCGCCTTCACTGACACTCTCGCTGTCGTCGACGAGAAAGTCCACGCCTTCTTCGACATGGAGCGTACCGTCATGAGCAACCTCTCCACCTTCGACTCGTATGACGACCCCATCCTCCTCATGGAGAGCGAGATGCTCGTGCAGAGCGATGGCGACATCGAGATAGCGGAAAAAGAGATTCAGGGTCTTATGGCCTCCCTTATCGGGATCTGCGACACCAAGTGCGACGCCATCAAGTCCAGCATCAACACGTCCTCCACCGTGCAGCTCGTCTTCGTCATCCTCATGAGCCTCCTAGTCCTGGGCACGGCCCTCTTCGTCGGCCGCTTGCTCTATATGAGCATCATATCGCCTCTCAAGAGGGGCGTGGCGTTCGCCGAGGCCATTGGCAAGGGAGACCTCACAGCCTCCGTCCAGGTCGATCAGAATGACGAGATCGGGCAGCTCTCCAAAGCCCTCCAGGGCATGGTGGAGAACCTCAAGCATACCGTCATCTCCATTGAGCGCAACGCCAATGAGCTTGTGACCTCCGGCGCCCAGCTCAATGAGTCGTCGCAGAAGCTCTCTAAGGGAGCCTCGGAGCAGGCCGCCTCGGCAGAGGAGGTCTCGACCGCCATTGAGGAGATGGTGGCCAACATCGATCAGAACACCGAGAATGCCATAGCCACCGAGAAGCTCACGGCCTCCACCGTGGCCAACGTCAACCTCTCCAGCCAATATTCCGGCGAGGCCGCCGAGGCCATGAAGACCATCTCCGAGAAAATATCCATCATCTCAGACATCGCCTTCCAGACCAACATCCTCGCGCTCAACGCGGCCGTCGAGGCCGTCCGTGCGGGCGAGCAGGGAAGGGGCTTCTCTGTCGTGGCCGCCGAGGTCCGCAAATTGGCCGAGAGAAGCAAGCAAGCGGCCAATGAGATTGTCTCGCTTGTCAACAAGGGTCTGAAAGTCACGCAGATGGCTGGCGAGAAAGCCAAAGCCCTTGTGCCGGACATTGAGAAGACTACCGTACTCATCAAAGAAATATCCGCGGCCAGCATTGAGCAAAAGACGGGTGCCGAGCAGATCAATATGGCCATGCAGAACCTCAACGTCATCACGCAAGAGAACGCTTCCAGCTCCGACGAGCTGACCAACAGCTCCGTCCTCCTGAGCTCTTTGGCGACCAACCTCAAGCAAGCCGTAGGCTACTTCAAGCTCGATGACCAGTCGGCCAAAGAGGCCGAGGAGGCCACGGGGCATTCCGAGCCTCACGCCAAGCCCGCCGAGAGCAAGAAAAACAATGAGCATGACGCTCCCGCGCACCACGAGCCGACGGCGCAGCCCATGGGCGGCGTCAAGATAAATCTTGGCCCCTCTAAGGAATTCGACCTCGACAATTACGAGAAGTTCTAAACCAACAGCATGAGCAGCATATATAGCCTTGAGGTGACGGAAGAGGGCGGCAGGAGGCAGCTAAAATTTGGCGGAGACCTCGTCATCAATCACATAGACAAGATGGCAGCCGAGGTCAAAGACGCCCTGCCGCAGCCTGCCGACGTGACGATTGTCATCGACAACCCGTCCAATATCGACATGACCTTCATACAACTGGCCCTGGCCGTCAGACGCTCTTGCGCCGAGGGGGCCAAGACGTTCGAGATCAAGGCCACCGTCAAGGACGACCTCAAGGAGCTGCTCGTCAAGGCTGGCCTCGACAAGGACATGGGTCTCTGACGAGGCTGCACGAACCAACACGCTAAAACATTAAATCAGCATAAAACAATATGGCAAAGACAGTTCTTATTGTGGACGACTCCGAGAGCATCCGCGAGGTTGTCAACTTCACCCTCGCCAATGAGGGCTACGACGTCCTCGTCGGAGTCGATGGCGAAGATGCGCTCAAGTTCCTTGACGGCCGTCCTATCGACATCGTCATCACAGACTTGCATATGCCAAACCTCGACGGTCTCGGCCTCATCCGCAAGATTCGTGAGATGGATGCCTATAAGCACATCCCCATCCTCTTCCTCACCACAGAGAGCCAGACTGAGAAGAAGATGGAGGCCAAGGAGGCCGGCGCCACGGGCTGGATCATCAAGCCCTTCGTGCCCGCCAAGCTCCTGAGCGCCATTTCCAAGGTTTTGCGCTAGGCCACAAGAGTGGCGGGCTGAGGATCGGCACGCCAGCTTCGCCCGCGGGTCTCGTCGGCCGGCGGGGAGGTGGCGTACCATATGGGAAGCCAGTGCCGTATCGCGGCATAGAGGCTGTCTGGCGCGCCAAAGTGACCATGAGGGCCGACATAACAAACTGATATAGTCATGCTTGACAAATTCCAACAAAAGTTCGTAGAGGAGGCGCAAGACAACGTCGCGGCCATCGAGGAGGCTTTGTTCGAGCTGGAGAAAAGCCCAGACGACAAAGAGATAGTCGAGAGGCTGTTCCGCTCCATGCACACCATCAAGGGCAGTGGCGCCATGTTCGGCTTCAACGACCTGAGCCACTTTACCCACAATTTGGAGACTCTCTATGACTTGGTCCGCAATGACAAGATTCAGGTCAATAAAGACATCATCTCGCTCACCTTCGAGAGCCTGGACTACATACGCCAGCTTCTCGACCTCGGCGAGGGAACTCTGACCGACCCCGACGACATCAAGCGGCAGCAAGACTATATCGCCAAGATTACCAAATACTTCCCAGCAGGGCAGCAACTCACGCTCAGCAGCGCGGAGAAGGCCGCCCTGGCGGCAAAGCAAGCCGCGGCCGCGCAGCCTGAGCCGCAGAAGAAAGGGCCGAAGAACTATCTCGTGACCTTCGCCCCCGAGATATCCCTCCTCAACAACGGCACCAACCCCCTCTTCATCCTCGACGACCTCACAGCCTTGGGCGCGTTCCGCACCTTGGCCTTTGACGGGGCCGTGCCGGGGATTGACAAGTTCGAGCCGCTCAACCTCTACGTCAAGTGGCAGACAATCCTCCACACCGACCAAGACGTCAATGACATCAAGGACGTCTTCATCTTTGTAGAGGACGAGTGCCGGATGGACATAGCCGAGTTGCCCGACGGGGACATCTTGGGAGCCAAGGACAAGCTGGACCCGATATGCGCAAAAGCTCTTGAGACCCAGACGGAACTCAAGGCCGACGACTTCGCCGCCTTCAAGGAGGCGCCCAAGCCCAAAGAGCAGCCCAAGGCAGCGGCAAAAACGGCGGCTAGGCAGCAAGAAAGCAAGATTGCCAGCATCCGCGTCGCCGCCGACAAGATTGACGACCTCGTCAACGCCGTCAGTGAGCTCGTCACCATGCAGGCCCAGCTCAATCTGATGGCAGCTAAGCAAAACGAGCCCACGCTCTCTGCCATAGCCGAGCAGATGGAGAAGATAACGAGGCAGTTGAGAGACAACTCGTTCTCCATATCCCTCATACCGCTGCAAGGGGAGCTGGTGCAGTTCCAGAGGCTCGTCCGAGACCTCTGCAACAAACTAGGCAAGCAGATGGAGTTTGTGGTAGAGGGCGGAGAGATTGAGCTGGACAAGAACATCATCGACCACCTCAAAGACCCCCTGCTCCACATCATCCGCAACTCCGGCGACCATGGCATCGAGTCCCCAGACGAGCGCGTGGCCAAAGGCAAGAACCCCACGGGCGTCATCCTGCTCAAGGCTTTTTATTCGGGCTCGTCCGTCATCGTCCAGGTGTCGGATGACGGCAAGGGCATGGACCCTGAGAAAATACGCAAGAAAGCCATCGAGAAGGGGCTTATCGACCCCGCCGCGCACCTCTCCAAGAAGGAGACCCTCAACCTCGTCTTCGCCAGCGGCTTCTCCACGGCCGACAAGGTGAGTGACGTCTCCGGGCGTGGCGTGGGAATGGACGTCGTCAAGAGCAAGATTCAGGAGATACGCGGCGAGGTGTCTGTAGACTCCGAGGTGGACAAGGGCACCACCATCACCATGGAGCTGCCCCTCACCCTCTCCATCATCGACGGCCTCCTCACACGCATCGGCGGAGAGCAATACGTCTTCCCGTTCTCCAACATTGAGCGAATTCTCCAGCCGTCCGAGGTTAGCGTCAGCCAGAGTGGCATGGGCGACTTCTTCACCTACGATGGCGCGCAGATGGTCTTCATCGACCTCAACAAAGTCTTCAACGGCACGCCCACCGATGTGGCCAATTCCAAGGTTCTCATCGTCGGGCAGGGAGACAAGAGGGTCGGCATGGTGGTGGATGCCGTCTTGGGCGAGTACCAGATAGTGGTCAAGCCTCTCGGCCGGTTCTTGCGCAGTGTTGACATGATCTCCGGAGCCTCCGTCATGGGAGATGGCTCGCTGTCGCTCATCATCGACCCGGGCCGTCTGGTCAACTACTATAACCGTCTCAGGTTCCAAAAGAAACAGTAGGAGATATGGAAGAGAGCAAATCGGTCACGTCATTCAAGGTCAGCGGAGAGTATTTCGCTGTCGAGACGGCCTCTGTGCGCCACATATTGGCCAGCGTTCCGCCCACAAGGGTGCCGCTCACCAAGCCTTTCATCAAGGGTGTCATCAACAACCACGGCAACATGATTCCAGTCATCGACTTCCGCGTGCTGCTGGGCCGCGACGAGGCCGTGGGGCTGCCGGAGCAGAGCATTGTGGTGGTGGGCATTGAGTCCAACGGCAAGGAGGAGATGGTGGGCTTCAGGGTCGATGAGATGGACGACGTCTTCGAGACCGCCCCCGGGGCTTTCTCTCACGAGGTGGTCATCAATGTGGCGCCGGAGGTCCAGAGGGCCGTGGCCGGCACCATCAAAGAGGGTGACAAGTTCGTCTACCTCCTCAAACTCGACGAGTTGGAGCAGGCCCTGCTCTAAGGCGCAGGTCCTCCAATGTCTCCGCAGTCCTAGTGCTTTTCAACATGGAAGAAGAAATAATCAACTCATACCTCACCTTTGCGGTGGACGGTGGCCTCTACGGGGTCCACGTCTCGCGAGTGGTTGAGATCCAGGCCTACGAGAAGCCTGAGGCCAACCCCGGCGGGTTGCCATATCTACTGGGGCTGATCAGGCATCGCGGCCGCGTGTTGCCATTCATAGACAGTGGCGTGAAGTTCGGCCTCAAGCCGTTGGAAATCAATGAGCAGACCTACGTTGTCATCATATCCGTAAAAAACGGGGATGAGCTTTTTGACGTGGCTCTGGCCGTCGATGAGGTCCGTGGCGTCATGGACATTCCCGATGAGGGTCGCCTCAAGATCGACACGGCATACAAGCCGGGCTATGTGCTCTTCGCGGCGCCTGCCGACGGGGGGCTGGCCATGTTCCTAGACCCGGACAAGGTCTTCAATGACACCGACGTCGTCTCCATGGCCAACATAGCAGCCGAGGCCAATAAGAGGCAGGCCGGTAAATAAACGAGCGTGACGATGGTGGACGAAGAGCTGAAGGATGCGACTGAGGGAAAGGATTTCGACTGCTTCCGCGCGGAACTGTCGCAGGCCGACTTCCGACAGTTTAGCAGCTACATCTACGACCAGTTCGGCATCAAGATGCCCGACATCAAGCGGATAATGCTCCAGGGCAGGCTCCTCAAGAGAATCCGTGAGCTGAAGATGTCGTCCTACTCGGAGTATAAGAAGTATTTCTTCAGCCCCGAGGGCCAGCGCAACGAGCTGTACAACTTCCTGAGCGTCGTCACCACCAACAAGACCGACTTTTTCCGGGAACCTGTCCACTTCGACTTCCTCCAGAGCACGGCCCTGCCGGAGTTCCAAGCCGAAGGCCGGCGAAGCATCAACATCTGGAGCGCGGCGTGCTCCAGCGGCGAGGAACCCTACACCATCGCCGTGGTTCTCAACGAGTATGTCGAGCAGCATCCCGGCCTCACTTTCAACATTGTCGGGACCGACATCTCACAGAATGTGTTGGAGAAGGCCGCGCGAGGCGTCTATCCCGAGAAGGCAATATCCATGATTCCGCTCTCGCTCAAGAAGAAATATTTCCTCCGGAGCAAAGACAGGGTCAACCCTACAGTCAGGGTCGCGCCACTGTTGCAGCGAAACTTTTCCTTGAAATATTTAAACCTCATGGACAGTGTTTACGATATAAAGGAAGAGTTCGATGTCATCTTCTGCCGAAACGTGCTGATATATTTCGACCGTGAGACGCAAGAAAAAGTGATACAGAAGCTTTGCACAAAGCTTAGGCAAGGCGGATACCTCTTCATAGGCCACTCAGAATCAATGTCTAATATGGACGTGCCTTTGACGAATATCAAACCAACTATCTTCAAAAGAAACTAAAAACGTTCGGATATGAACAATACCATCACAGACAGGCAGCTCCTCAAAGAAGTTTCCGCGAGGCTCAAGCAGAAATCGGAAATAGAGAAAAAGTATGCCGACTTGTTGGCCGAGTACCAGTCCATGGGCAAGAGGCTCAAGGACTCTGAGGCGCTCAAGAGCCACTTCATATCCAACGTCACCAACGAGATTGTCAACCCTTTCACGTCCATCATAGGCCTCTCCAAGGCCATCCTCTCCGTCGAGAAACAAGACTGGAAAAAAATCGTGTCTATGGTGGCCCTCATCCACAATGAGGCCTTCAACCTCGACTTCCAGCTCAAAAATATCTTCACGGCGGCCAAAATCGAGGCCGGCGAGATTTTGCCGAACGTCCAGAAAGTGCACATCAGGCAGCTCGTACAGTCCGTCATCGACTCTTTCTCAATCGTCACGAGGAAGATGGGTATCGACATCGTCCTTGACTACGAGATCCAACTCGGATTTGGCGAGAAAGACTACTACTTCAATACCGACGCCGAGAAGCTCAAGCAGATAATTAGCAACATCCTCAACAACGCCGTCAAGTATAGCTACAAAGACAGCAAAGTCATCGTCAAAGTCTGGATTGACGACGACCTCCTCTACGTCTCCGTCCAAGACTTTGGCACCGGCATCTCCGAGAAGAACCAGAGCATCATCTTCGAGAGGTTCAAGAGGCTTGACACGGGAATCAACTCCATCAACCAGGGCCATGGCCTGGGCTTGGCCATTGCCAAGGCCCTGCTAGACGTCTTGGAGGGCAAGATAGACATCAAGAGCGTCAAGGGTGAGGGCTCCACGTTCACCATCTCCATCCCAAGGCTCAAGGTTGTCAACACCGACCCCTTCGGCGGTGACGACGGCGGCATGTTCTTCGAGACGGACGGCGACGACGACGTTGATCTCTTTTAACGGGGCCGGACGGATGGAGTATTCGCAGCACTTCCTCTACCCCTCGTCATTCTTCGCAAGCAAAGAGCCGTATATTGTCAAGACGGTCCTCGGCTCTTGCGTGGCGGTCTGCCTGTGGGACAAGGCTCTGCACTTCGGCGGCATCAACCACTATATGTTGCCCACGTGGGTGGGCAACGACTTGGCCTCGCCCAAGTATGGCAACATCGCCATCGAGAAACTTGTCGAGAAGATGAGGTTTATGGGCAGCCGTATTGAAGATCTCCAGGCCAAGGTCTTTGGCGGCGGCGAGTTGCTTGAGGGCATCGATGGCGGGCCGTCCGCCACCCAGATAGGCGAGCGAAACATCCAGATCGCCAAGATCATGCTCGACGAGTATAAGATTCCCATCGTGGCCTCGTGTACCGGAGGTAAGAAGGGGCGCAAGATTCTCTTCTTCACAGACACGGGCGAGGTCCGTCACAAATATCTTGACAAGAGGCAGCTCTAAGGCTTGGGGCGCCTCGCGTCTTCACACTTCATCTTGCGGCATCCGCGCGCCTATGGGGGCCGCGCGGATGCGGCATCCACTTTTTTAAGAGACGCTTCGGCATGGATCATAAAATCAGAGTGCTGGTAGTGGACGACTCGGCCGTTGTGCGCCAGTCGCTCTCAGCCATTTTGGAGGCCGACCCCGAGATTGAGGTCATGGGGACGGCCGCCGACCCCATTATCGCCGTCAAGAAGATAATGCGAGAGGTGCCGGACGTCATCACGCTCGACATTGAGATGCCGCGCATGGACGGCCTCACTTTCCTCCGCAAGATAATGGCGCAGAGGCCAATACCCGTCGTCGTCATCTCTTCGTTGACAACGCGGGGCACCGAGGCCGCCATGAAAGCGTTGGAATATGGCGCCAGCGAGGTCATCGGCAAGCCCGCCATGAACCCCGACGTCTTCTTCCAAGAGAGCCACATCATGCTCTGCGACGCCGTCAAGGCCGCGGCCATGTCCAAGATCAGGCGCGTCAAGGCCGACGACATTCAGGAGAGAGCCAACCCGACAAGGCCCGCCGCACCAGCGCCCATCTCCGCGCCACGCATAAGCACCACCATCCCGACGGCGCAGATCGCGCACGTCCAGCCCAAATATTCGGCCGACGCCATCTTGGAAAAAAGCAACGCCGCCGACACCGTCGTGCCAACGGAGAAGATAATAGTCCTCGGCTCCTCGACGGGAGGCACCGAGGCCATCAGGGTCCTGCTCAGCGCCATGCCTGATGACATGCCAGGCATCGCCATCGTGCAGCACATGCCCGAGGGCTTCACGCGATCTTTCTCCAACAGCCTCAACCAAATCTCCCGACTCAACGTCAAGGAGGCCGAGAACGGCGACAAGCTATACCGCGGCCGCGTCCTCATAGCGCCCGGCAATAAGCACATGCTCCTCAAGAGGGTCGGCAGGGAATATTTCGTCGAGATAAAGGACGGGCCGCTCGTCAACCGCCACCGCCCCTCGGTAGACGTCCTTTTCCGCTCCGCGGCGCGCTACGCCGGCAGCAACGCCATTGGTGTCATCCTCACCGGAATGGGCAACGACGGAGCGAGAGGCATGAAAGAGATGCATGACGCCGGGGCACACACCATCGCGCAAGATGAGCAGTCTTGCGTGGTCTACGGGATGCCCAAAGAGGCCGTCAAGGCCGGCGGTGTCGACGACGTGGTGCCGCTGGACAAGATCGACAGGCACCTCGTGCGGCTCCTGACGGGCAAAGCCTAGTGAAACTCATTCAAGATAACAATCTACACCATAGATGAAAAACAAGAAACTGAAGCGGATGACGTGGGCCTACGCGCTCAGGGGGCTTGTCTTCGGCCTGGTGATCGCGCTCGTAGTCTTCCTGCTCGCGGCCGACTCCGACGCCTACCACAACAGCGACAGGACGCTCGCCGACTTCGTCCGGGCCTTCCCGGCCTTCTGGGTCATGCTCCTGATGCCAATCCTCTGCGCCGCGGCCGGATATCTCGCGGCGTGGCGAATGGCCGCCATAATTAAGGGCATGAACAAGGCGCTCAAGGCCGAAGAGGTAAGGTCCGACACCATACTCCAGTTCGTCGAGGGCCTCTCCGCCGGTAAGCTCGACGTCAAGATCAACTCCGAGGATAAGGACGACGACCTCATATCTTCGCTCGTCCAGTTGCAGAAAAACCTCAAGCAGAACCAGAAGGAGGACATCAAGAGAAGGGACGAGGAGCAGCAGCGCACATGGGTCACAAACGGAGTGGCGCAGTTCGGCGAAATATTGCGCCGCAACAATGACAACATGCGAGAGCTGTCATACAACATCATCCGTTACCTTGTCGACTACGTCCACCTCACACAGGCCGGATTCTTCCTGCTCCACACGGGCGAGGAGAAGGGAGACAACGGGAAGAAGTTCTTTGAGCTCACCGCCTTCATCGCATATGACCGCCGCAAATATGCCGACAAGGTCATTGAGTGGGGAGAGGGGCTCGTGGGCCGCTGCGCGCTGGAGCAGAAGACCATCTACATGACAGAGCTCCCGCAACACTACATAACCGTCACCTCCGGGCTGGGAGAGGGAGACCCTAGCTCCCTCATCCTCGTGCCGCTCAAGTCCAACGACATCGTCTACGGCGTCATCGAGATGGCCATGCTGCAGCCTCTCCTGCGACACGAGATAGAGTTCCTCGAGAAGACGGCGGAGAGCATCGCCATGACCATCTCCACCGTCAAGACGAACATGCAGACCGCCGTCCTGCTCCAAGAGACGCAGCAACAGGCCGCCAAGATGCGAGAGCAAGAGGAGACCCTGAGGCAGAACCTCGAGGAGATGAGAGCCACGCAAGAGGAGAATGAGAGGAAGGAGATCGAGATGAAGGGTTTCATCACCGCCATCGACCACGCCTCCATAAGCATGGAGTTCGCCACCGACGGCACCATCCTCAAGGTCAACGACAACTTCCTCCGCACCTTCGGATACAAGGCCGACGAGATAGCCGACCAGAACATGAGCATCTTCTTCTTCAAAGAAGACCAGGACAAGCTCGATGAGCTGCTCGAGACCATCAGCAAGGGAGACACCTTCAACGGCCGCGTCCGCCGACGCTCCAAGAAAGGCGAGGAGGTTTGGCTCCTCTCTACCTACACCCCAGTGCGAGACTCCGACGGAGAGGTGCTCAAGGTCATTAGCCTGGAGACCAACGTGGCCGACCAGGTCAAGCTAGAGAGGGAGATGCAAGACAGCCAGAGGGAGCTGGACATCCGCCTGCAAGAGACGAGGGCCGAGGTTGAGGCCAAATTCAAAGAGATTGAGGCCGTCAAGGTCCGCAACGAGAAGACTCTCGACGGAATGCTCGACGCCATCATAACCACCAACCAAGAGGGCATCGTGGAGTTCTTCAACGTGGCCGCCGAGAAACTGTGGGGATATAGCCGCGACGAGGTCCTCGGCCATCACGTCTCCATGCTCTTCGCCGAAGACGACATTCAGAAAAACGACTTCATAAAGGCCTTCGTCACGCCCGACATGCCAAAAACAATAGGCGAGCGAAAAGAGGTGCCAATAAAAGACAAATTTGGCGAGAGCGTGCCGGTGCTGGTGCTCCTCTCCGAGGCCGAGGTCAACGGCGAGCACTCCTTCACGGCATTCATCCAAAACATTGAGGTTGAGCTCTTCTAGGGCTCAACCCCCACTCCCACACCACAATGGACATCAAGGAGTTCCTCAAAGAGTTCTATAGCCGCAGCGGATATGACTTCTGCGACTATTCCGCCAACTCCATCTCGCGCCGCCTCCAGAAGGTCTGCGACGAGATGAAGATGAGCTTTGAGCAAATCTTGGATTGCGTGGCGGCAGACAAGGAGCTGGTGAGGGCCATTGTGGAAGACATCACGGTGAACACCACCGAGCTCTTCCGCGACCCGCAGGTGTGGATCGCCCTGTCCAAGATCCTCCCGCGGCAGCTGCCCAAGCAGTCCATGTCCACCCTTTGGCACGTGGGGTGCTCCACCGGTCTGGAGGTCTACTCCGACATCATATTGCTCAATGAGCTGGGCCTTATCGGCCGCGCCCGCGTCATTGGCACAGACATCAACCCGAGCGTCTTGGATAGGGCCAGCAAGGGTGTCTACCCCTTCAGCTTCAATCGCCAATACCTAGACAGCTTCGCGGCAGTCATGGCGGCCATCGGCTCTGAGGCCGACTTCGACAAATATTTCGAGATTGACGCAGCGGCCGACACCATGACGGTGCGACCCGAATTCCGCTCCAAGGCGAAATTCCTGAAGCAAGACTTGGTGAAAGACAAGCCTCCCTTCGCTTATAGGGCCGACGTCGTCTTCCTCCGAAATGTCATGATATATTTCAACGAGTCCTTGCAGACGCGCGTCATGCGCGAGGTCTTGGCCAAGATGCATGACGGGGCGCTGCTCATCCTCGGCAAGCAGGAGGACTTGCCTTCCGCCGTCAAGGCGCAGTTTGTGCCTCAGGGCATGTTCTATAAGAAAGCGAGGTGACCCATGTTCTTGACAACCAATGAGCTGAGAGAGATTGAGGCGCTATTGGCCGAGAGGCTCAAGGTGGACTACACCCACTTCAACAGCGACTTCTTCCGCCGCCGCCTGGCCTATCTCTTTGATAAGATGGGCCTCCACCGCGTGCAGGACCTTGTCGCGGCCCTGGCCTCGCTCGTCAAGGCCGACGAGATCGCCTTCTACCTCTCCGTGCCGCAGACGGAGCTTTTCCGCGCCCCGGCGTTTTGGAGGCAGCTGCGGAAAGACTTGGCCGAGGGAGACATCAAGAGCGTCTACATCCCATGCCTGAGCAGCTACCATGAGCTCTTCAGCCTGCTGGTGACGCTCCACATGGCAGGCCGGGCCGACTGCCGAGTCGTGGCCAACGTCATAAGTGACCGCATAACGGCCTCGGTCACTGCCAGGGCCGTGAGCAAGAAAGACGAGCAGCAAGACCGCTCTAACTTCGAAAGGCTCGAGACGCCGAGCTCCTACGATGACTACTTCCCAAAAAACGAGGCGGGAGTGCCGGAGCTGCGCGCCGACCTCTTCCAAGGTGTCTCTCTCCGCAATGGCTGGTTCATGAACTTTGAAGATGAGAAGTATGACCTCATAATCTTCCGCGACGTCCTCCTGGGCTACGACCGCGCCCTCCACGAGCGGGCCGTGACCCATCTGGCGGACTCCTTGTCCCGCCCCGGGGCCATGCTTTGCCTCGGGGTGATGGAGCGCCCGCTGGGCGCGGAAGACAGGCTGGCGGCCCGCGGCCGTGACGGGGTCTACACTCTGCTCGGACGGCAATAAAGAGAAACAGATATGGCGGACTACAAGGCAATTGTTATAGGGGGCTCGGCCGGCAGCTACGCCGTCGTGTCCAAGATTTTGGCGGCTCTCCCCGCCACGTTCCCGCTGCCCATCGTCATCTGCATGCACCGTCTCAAGCACGTCAGGGCCGGCTTCGTCGAGGCCCTGGGAGACCGCGCCACGCTAGAGGTGTGCGAGCCCTATGACAAGCAGCCCATCGAGCCCGGCCGCGTCTACGTGGCACCCGCCAACTATCACCTCTTTATCGATTTCGACGGCTCCGCCTCGCTCTCCATCGAGGCCCCGCACCTCTTCTGCCGCCCGGCCATTGACCACACGCTCTCTTCCGCCGCCCGCGCGTGGCGAAACAAGTGCGTGGGCATAATCCTCACCGGTGCCAACAAAGACGGCGCCGAGGGGCTCAAAGACATCGCTGACCGAGGGGGATACACCATTGTGCAAGACCCGCAGACGGCCGACGTGCCAACCATGCCGCGCGCCGCGCTGCGCCTCATCCAGCCCAACGCGGTGCTGTCTCCGCAGGGCATCATTGATTTTTTGAAGGGACTCTAGATGTCACAGTTCATAGTCAGAGACATATCCGCCTCCATCCGCGCCATATCGCCCAAAGTCCAAGGGCGCGTGGCCGGGGCGTGGCGTGCCGTCCGCGCGGCGGCGAAAAAAACCGCTGCCCTGGCGGCCATGGCGTGGGTGCGCCTGCGCCTTTGGCTCAGGGCACTCGTGGCGCGTTTCTTGGCCGTGCCGCTCATGGTCAAGCTTCTCGCCGTCCTCGTCACGTTTCTGGCGGTCTTTGTCGTCTGGCAGCTCTTCGCCTACGACCTCAGGCAGACAACCTTCATCTCCGTCAACCTCATCTTGGCGGCAGGCCTCACGGTGGCCACCTCTTGCATGGCCACGGCCTCGCGGCGCAAGATTGCCGAAGGCCGCGCCCAGGCCGATGAGCTGCGAGCGCAGCTGGAGAGGCGAGACGCCGAGCTGAGCAAGCTCAAGAGCGACGTCTTTGAGCTGCGCAACAAGGAGAGGCGAAACACCGCCACGCGCAAGGGCGGACAGCGCTTCGTCGAGGCCGTCAGGGCCCTGAAGATGAGGGCGACACCCGATGAAGAGAAATATCAGTTCGTGGTAGACGCTTTGGCCAAGAGCTTTGACGTGAGCGGAGTCGTCATCTTCGCACGAGACGCCGAGGGGGCCGACACCTTCTCCATCGCGGGGCGCTACGCGCTGGCCGACGACCCCCCGACGAAGATTGTCTCATCCGGAGACGGCATTTTGGGCCAAGTGGTGGCCGATGACAAGCCCATGACCCTCACACAAGTGCCCAAGGAATACCTCACGGCCATTTCGGGCCTCGGCAAGAGCCGCTCGCTCAACGTCTACGCCCTGCCTCTCAAGGCCGCCAACTCTGACGAGGTGACGGCGGTGATGGAGGTGGCGTGCTTCGCCAAACTGGCCATTGTCAACACCTGGGACGCCCTCGAGGAGCAGCTGAGGGAGATTTTATAGGCAGATGAAGAAAAACAGAAAAATAAACTGGGGATATTTCTCGCCCAAAGGCTTCTCCGAGCTGCAATGGTATGCGGCCGCCGTCATCATTGTCTCCTTCCTCCTCATTGGCTGGACCAGCATGATGGGCCTCTTGGGCTTCAACGTCTCGTTTTTCAACATCCTCTACCTCCACCACCACCTCTTCGCCTGGCTCTTCGACGTCGCCGTCCTCTCCGTCTTGGCAGCCGTCCTCTACATCGCCAACTTCAAGAAGCAACGCATAAGCAAGCTCCAGGCCGGAATGAAGCAACTTGAGGATGTCATCTCCGGCAGCATCACCATCGCCGAAGACATCAGAGAGGGACACGACATTGACCGCGGGCGGGTCGTCTCTTCTGAGCTCGGACGAACACTCCTCAACCTCGGAGCCAGCCTGCAAGACACACGCCAGAGGGAGTTCAACTTCAACTGGGTGACAAAGGGAAAGGAGAAAATATCAGACATCCTCCGCGTCCACACAAGGATTGATGACCTGGCCGAGGCCACCATCGAGGGCATTATCTCCTATTGCGGCGCCGTGCAAGCCGCCTTCTACATATTGGAAGGTGACACGCTCCGAACCGTGACACAGTATGCCTACGACCGCAAGCGCTTCGAGAAAAACGAGATAAAAATAGGCCGTGGCCTCATCGGCGCGGCAGCCTACGAGAAGCAGCTCATCTATCGGACAGAGATCCCAGACGACTATTTCACCATCACCTCCGGCCTCATCGGGCGAAGCAAGCCCAAGTCGCTCCTCATCATCCCACTCCGGCAGGAGGAGGAGGTGCAGGGCGTCATCGAGGTCTCTTTCTTCCAGCCCAGCCTGCCCGACCACTACATGCTCCTGGCAGAGGAGATCGGCACCATGGTGGGAAGCACCCTCTACAACCTCAAGATCAATGAGCGAACCGAGACACTGCTCAAAGAGTCGCAGCAGATGACGGCGACGCTCCGCAAAAACGAGGAGCAGCTCAACGAGAACGCCAGAGAGATGAGAGAGGCCAAGGAGAACCTTGAAATCACCAACTCCGAGCTGGCGCGCAAGATTGACGAGATCAAGATCGCGCAAAAAAAACAGGACGCCATGCTCAGCAACGCGTCCGAGTTCATCTCCATCTACAACGCTGACCGCGAGGTGGAGTATGAGAGCCCCTCCATGAAACGAATCTTGGGCTACGGGCCCGACGAGGACGTCCACGGCATGGACGAGGAGTGGATGATGCCAAACAGCTTCAAGAAGGTGAGCGCCATGTTCGACTACCTCCTCGCCACTCCAGGAGGCGAGATGAAAATCGAATACACCTACCTCAAGAAGAACAACGAGCGAATATATCTGGAGACCCAGGGCAAAAACCTCCTCCACGACCCGGCCATACGCGGCCTCATCTTCAACACCCGAGACGTCACCGAGCGCAAGATGCGAGAAAACGAGGAGAAGAAAACCGGCCGCATGAAGTCCCTCTCCGAAAACTCGCCAGACGTCATCATCCGAACGTCGATGAAGGGCAAAATCCTTTACTCCAACCCCGCCGCGGCAAAATTCCTGGGCATCGACTCCGCCGAGAAGGCCAAGGACCGGACGCTGGTGGACCTGGTCGACGACGAGGCTTTCAGAGGCTTCATCACTTCGGTGCTCAAATCAATCCGAAAGACTAAGCGACAAGAGGGCACGGAGCTGGAGATGGGCCAGAAGGAAAAAACCTATCTCGAGGTCAAGGCCATACCTGAGCTCGATGACAACGGCAGCGTCGACTCCACGCTTTTCACCATCCACGATGTGACGGAGATTAAGCGACTGGAGCAGGAGGCCCAAAAGGCCAAGGAGGACGTCATGAGCTCCATCAACTACGCCAAGCGCATCCAGTTCGCGCTCCTGCCTGAGGAGGCCGAGATCCAGGAGCGCTTCCCGAGCTCTTTCATGTTCTACCGACCAAAAAACATTGTCAGCGGAGACTTCCCCTGGATTTTCTCCCGCGGAGACGTCACATACCTGGCCGTCGTGGACTGCACGGGCCATGGCGTGCCGGGGGCGCTCCTCTCCATCATCGGCTACCTGCTCCTCAGCAACATAGTCTCAAACAACCCCGACCTCAACCCCGCCCAGATCCTCGACATGCTCCACGAGGCCGTGCGAGACGCCCTCAAGCAGAAGACCAGCGAGGCCAACGCCGGAGATGGCATGGACCTCGGCCTCGTGATGGTAGACCCCGCGAAGAGGCAAATTCAGTTCGCGGGGGCGCATCGCCCGCTCTACTATATCCACAAAAACAAGTCTGGCGCCTTCGATGAGGGAGACGACTGCCGCTTCCAGGAGTATGAGGGAACCCGCAAGGGCATCGGAGGAAAGCCACTGCCCAACGGCAGAAAGGAGAAAGACTTTGCCAACAACGTCATTGACTTTGAGGCGGGTGACCGTTTCTTCGTCTTCTCCGACGGACTGCCAGATCAGCTCGGAGGCGCCGAACACAAAAAATTCTTCACGCGCCGCGTGAAGGAGTGGCTCGCCCGCAATGTCGATGAGAGCATGACGTCAACGTCAAAAGATCTGGTCAAGACTTTCTACGACTGGAAAGGAACAGACAAGCAGGTGGACGACGTGCTGCTCATCGGTGTAGAACTCTAACACTTCACGGCTATGACTAAAACACTGTCTAGTAACAAGTTCCTCGAATATGCCTACCAGCTCTACCAAGACCTGCCAACCAAGGAGGTCAACTTGGTTTATGTGGGGGGAGTCACCAGCGAGGTGACGAGAAACTTCACCATCATGACCGAGGAGAACCTGCTGCGGCACGCCGAGAGCAGCCCCGTGCAGCGCAAGGTCTTCAACGTCATGGTAGAGACCATGCAAAACATCAGCAGGCACGCCGACCTGGTCACGCAAGACCCGGAGGAGATAAGGAGGGGCATAATCATCATCAGCCATAGCGAAGAGGCTTATAGCATCGTCACGGGAAACCTGATTCGCAGCGAGAAGGTGAGCCGTGTTAGGGGTAAGCTCGATTCCATCAACGCCATGAACCGCGAGGAACTCACTGCGGCATATAAGAAGCAGATTCAGGAAGGAACCATATCGGAGAGCGGCGGCGCGGGGCTCGGCTTCATAGACGTGGCCAAAAAGAGCGGCAACAAAATTGACTACCGTTTTCTGGAGCTGTCTGACGAGCTGCCCGGTTTCACTTTTTTCATGACCATCTGCACGGTGAACAGAAAATAGGCGCTCCCTTTTCCAGGGTGCGAAAAAAATGGCCGCGCCAACCTCTCGCGAGAGGTTGGCGCGGCCTTATCACTTCCTGCGCGCCGCTGCTTATGAACCCCGGGGGGGCTCCGGGCGTCGTCTCAGCCTTTCAATTGCTTGTTTTTCACAATGGCCACGCTGCCATACATGTCCGGCAGCGGCACCATGCCTTCCGGCACTCCCGCCAAGAATCGGTCAACGGCGGAGCGCACGCCGCTCCAGCTGTGGTTGTAGCTGTGGACTATGACCACGCCGCCCGGCGGCAGCAGCGGATATATGGCTTGCAGCGAGGCCATCACGTCTCCATACTCCACGCAGTCCACAAGCCCCAGCGCCACGGGCCCGCTCACTTGCCCCACGCCTTGGGCCACGCCGCCTTTGAGCGTGTGGTTTTTAGGCCCTTCTGGCAATATCCGTCTCACCTCGTCTTCGGCCACGAAGTCCACGTCCACGCTCTCCTCCGTCACCTGCCCTTGGCAGTTCTCATGCGTCAGGGTCACGCTCGTGGCCTCCATGGGCCCGATGGCCCATATCTCCCTCTCGGGGCATTGAGCCCGCAGCAGGCCCATTATCTCGGCCTCCTCCAGGCCAGCCATGACGAATGCGCCACCCACTTCGTCGCGCTCCACCTGCTCCATGGCGAAGAATATGGAGTAATACCGCGCGCGGTCCTTAAAGCGCCGCTCGCCGCTCTCCACGCTCGCCGCTATCAGCTTGCGCTTGCGCAGCTCTAGCCACAGCCACGGCTTGAAGAGGCGGTGGGTCCAGAAGCTCCAAAAGTAGCTCAATGCCACCCACGCTATGATGTTGACAATGACGATGTTGATAAGCCCTATCACGCTCATGGCCTGCTCTCTGTGTCTTGTTTCACTTGTGATTCTTTTTTACCCCTTCTTCACCAGCGTCTTGCGCAGCGTCACGCTCTGCGGGATCTCCTCCACGTAGTGCGTCACGTAGATCAGCGTCACGCGCGGGTCGTCAGTATAGCTCTCTATCAGCAGCTTGGCCAAGTTCTTCTTGCCCGCGTCGAGGCCGTGCAGTGGCTCGTCCAATATCACCAGGCTGGGCCTCTTGACAAAGACGCGCGTCAGCAGCACCAGCCTCTGCTCGCCATATGACGTCTGGAGGAACGACCGCCCGGCCAGCCCCTCGCAGCCGAAGAGCTTCATCCACTTCAGCGCCGCGGCCCTTTGCGAGTCGTCCGGCTTGCGGTAGAGGCCCACGGTGTCGAAAAAGCCCGAGGCCACCACGTCTAGGCAGGGGATGTCGGCGCGGTAGAATGTGTGCATGTCTGGAGATATGTAGCCAATGTGGCTCTTTATGTCCCAGATGCTCTCTCCGCTTCCGCGCTTGTAGCCAAAGAGCGTGATGTCGTTGGCGTAGCCCTGCGGGTTGTCTCCGCACACCAGGCTCAGCAGCGTGCTTTTGCCGCAGCCGTTGCGGCCCAGCAGCGCCCACTTGTCGCCGCGGCTCACGGCCCAGCTCACGTTGTCCAGTATCGTCACCGGCCCGTAGGCCACCCTCACGCCGTTCATCACCACCGCCTCGGCATATTCGCCATCGTCCGCGGCGCGCATCTCGGCGGGGATGGCCGGGGCTGTGGCCGCCGTGAGCCCCTCTTCGGGGAAGAGGGTGTGGCGCAGGGCCGAGTTGGCCAAGAAGTCGGCCCGTGTGGTCACGGCCGCCACTCGCCCGCCGGCCATGCACACAACCTTGTCCACCCACTCGGGCAGGTCTTTGGGGTGCGAGATGAGCAGCAGCACCTTGACGCCCATCTCACGCGCCACGCTGGCAAGCACGTGGTTCACCGTCTGGCGGCTCTCGGCGTCGAGGCCTATGT
>SAMEA104315425__coassemble_524_pt1 | contig 36653 bp, 31 predicted proteins | sample SAMEA104315425__metabat2_high_PE_033 | metagenome-assembled genome bin SAMEA104315425 (sample SAMEA104315425) | gut metagenome | biome: Monkey gut; feature: monkey-associated habitat; material: faeces | place: China | collected 2013 | reverse complement strand
CGGGCGGCTCTTTTTCTTTTAATTTTAAACGGGCAAGGCCAAACCCACACAATGCCCCCCACTCACCAAAAGCCCCCGCCCCGTCAGACTCACTGGCCTGACGGGGCGGGGGTTATAAGTCTCCTTTTATTCGGATCTACTTGACGATCTCGACAAGCTCAACCTCGAATATGAGGGTCGCGTTAGGGCCAATCTTGTCGCCGGCGCCGCGCTTGCCATAGGCCAAGTCTGCCGGGATGAAGAGCTGCCACTTTGACCCCACGGGCATGAGCTGGAGAGCCTCCTGCCAACCCTTGATGACGCCGCCGACAGCCATGGTCACAGGCTCACCCTCTTTTGAGGAGTCGAACTCAGTGCCGTCAATGAGCGTGCCGCGATAGTTGACCTTCACGCGGTCGGTCGCTTTGGGCTTAGGCCCGTTGCCTGCCGTCAAGATCTTGTATTGCAGACCAGTGGCCGTGCTGTCCACACCCTCTTGCTTGGCGTTGCTCTCGAGGAAGGCTTTGCCGGCGGCTTCGTTAGAGGCGGCTTGCGCGTCGCGCTTGGCCTGCTCCTCAGCGCGCTTGGCGGCGGCCTTGTTGTTGAGGATGGCCTCGGCGGCCTCAGGCTCAATGGCGGCCTTGCCCAGGCCGAGCTGCGCGCGGCATCCGCTCATGAAGAGGTTGGCGTCGATGGAGTCGAGCTGCCCCTTGATGTAGTCGAGATATCGCTCGCTAGGCTTGCTTGAGGCGAGAGCCTGGGCGTAGACCTTGACATCGATGGTGTCAAAAGGCATCTGCTTGATTTGCTGAGCCATGGAGTTGCCGATGACTACGCCGAGGGCGTAGCTGATGGAGTCTTGCTGGCTCTTGAGGTTTGCTTTGGGCGAGATGCCCCCGTTGCATGACGTGGCGAGGACTGCTATCGACGCCACGGCCAGAAACAGTTTGTTCATTGTTGTTTTGTGATATGTACTTTGTGTTTACTTAAGAATCTCGAGCAGCTCAACCTCGAAGATGAGCGTGGCGTAGGGCGGGATGCTTTGGCCGGCGCCGCGAGCCCCATAGCCCAACTGATATGGGATGTAGAGCTTCCACTTGGAGCCTACGGGCATGAGCTGGAGAGCCTCCACCCAGCCCGCTATGACGCCATTGACGGGGAAGTCGGCCGGCGTGCCGCGGCGTATTGAAGAATCGAAGACGGTGCCGTCAATGAGGGAGCCCTGATAGTGGCATCGGACGGTGTCTGTGGCCTTGGGCTTGGGCCCGTCACCCTGCTTGAGCACCTCATATTGGAGCCCGCTCTTCAGTGTGGTCACCTCACTGCGCTCGCCGTTAGCCGCCAGATAGTCCTGGCCAATCTTGATGGCCTCTTTGGTCTGGGACTCCTCGAGCTCTGAGAAATATTTGTTGAGTATCTCTCCGGCCTCCTTGGGCGTAATCTCGGTAGGCAGCCCTGACAGGACGTCCCTGATGCCTCTGCTCAAGGCGTCACAGTCAATGTCTTTGGCCCCGCTCTGGCGCAAGTTGGCCGCAATGTTCATGCCGATGGCATAGCTTGTCTTTTCCACTCTTTATGCGTGTTTCGTTATGTGGCAAAGTTAGGCAAAATAATGGCGCGCCGTCATGTTTGCGGCCTTCGCTTCGCGCCCCTCACGGCCTCGGCCTCCAACGGGTTGTCTGGCCAGGAGTGTTTCGGGTATCGCCTACGCAGCTCTTTGCGCACCTCAAAATATGTGTTTTTCCAAAAGCTGCCCAGGTCTTGCGTGAGCTGCACGGGTTTGTAGCCAGGCGAGAGCAGCTCCATCAGCACTGGGCGGCGGCCACCGTCCACCGTTGGCGTGCTAGCCATCCCGAACACCTCTTGCAGCCTCACGCGCAGCACCGGAGCCTCGGCGGCGGCCCTGTACTCCACCTTGATCTTGCTGCCCGTGGGGACCTCGATGCGCTCCGGCGCCAGGCTATCGACCTCGCGCTGCTGCTCGTAGGTCAGCATTGACCGCAGGGCGGGTAGGATGTCTATTTTTTTCATTTCGGCCACCGTTGTCGCCTTGCCCAGGAACATAGGCAGCCACTCTGGGGCTTTGTCAAGCACGGCCTTTGTTGACAAGTTTGGCAACTCCATCTCAGGGTGCCACTCCGCCACCGTGGCCACCCTTCGTTGCCACTCCGTCACGTCGTCGGAGAAGTCGAGCATCCGCTCGCCGTCTTTACGGGCGGCTTGGCATATCGCGTCCGTTATAAGATCCCGACTCTGCTCCCTGATGGGCTTGGCGCCCAAGACAAGGCTCCCTATGCGGTATTCGCGTTGCGCTGTCACGGAGCCTCGCTTCATGTCCCACGCCACGTTGTCTCGCTCCTTGACCATCGGGCGCAGGTCTTGGGGGCATATGGGCGCGGCCAGGAATATGCGCCCCACCCCGTCGCGGGCATTGACGTTGGCGGCCACAATCCATGGCTCCGAGGCCAAATCGTCATCTTTGGGCAGCTGCGCCATGTCTCCGCTAGAGAGCATAAAAAGGCCATGCCTGCCCTCGCGGGCCGACGCTATGCGCTCGGGGTAGGCGGCCGCGAGCAGCAAACCCGCGTCGGTGGGTGAGAACGGGCCATTGTCTGGCTCGGCGAGCCTCCCCATCTTCATGTATTGTTCTGCAATCTTGGCAATGCGCTCCCATGCCCGGGCGGTTCCCTGCCGGCGTTGCCGGTATCGTCGCAAGGCCTCGACCCGCAGGCTTATGTCTGCCCCGGGCTGAGGCTCTCCCTGCGGGCGCGCCAAAGGGTCTTTCTCTTCGAGTGTCGCGGCCAAGTCGGCGGCCAGCCTCTTGAGGGCAGGCGTCTCTGCCGCCACCATCATCTGCGCCATGCGCGGGTGGCATGGCATGCGGCTGAGCTCCTGGCCGTGAGGTGTCAGTCTGCCGTCCGCGTCAACCGCGTCTAGCATCTCCAAGAGCCTCCGCGCCTGAGCCATATGCCCCGCCGGGGGTGGCGTGAGCCATGTCAGCCTCGCGGGGTCGCGCTCGCCCCATGCGCTCACGTCTAGCATCATCGGGGCCAAGTCGGCGGTCTCAATCTCAGGCTTCCTCATTGCCGCCATACGGTGCTCCGTGGCCAGGCTCCACAGCCTGTAGCACACGCCAGGGGCCACGCGGCCGGCGCGGCCGGCCCGCTGATCAGCCATGTCCATTGATATTCTTACTGTCTCGAGGTGGCTCAAGCCACTCTGCGGGTCAAAGACCATCTGGCGGCACAAGCCGCTGTCCACCACCACCCTTACGCCCTCTATGGTGAGCGATGTCTCCGCTATGGGCGTGGCCAGCACCACCTTGCGCTCTCCAGCCAGGCTCGGGGCTATGGCCCTCCGTTGGTCGGCCTGCGGGAGCATGCCGTAGAGGGGCAAGACGCGCGTCTTGCCCAACTTGCCGTTTAGGCTGTCCGCGGCGCGGCGGATCTCGCCCTCCCCGGGCAGGAAGGCCAATATGTCTCCCTCTGCTTCATCATGCGCCTGGCGCACCACGCGGGCCACGGCCTCGGCGCAAGTCAGCGGGTCGCATTCGTCAGCCCTTCTTATGTCCACAGGAAACATCCGCCCGCGGCTCTCTATGAGCGGGGCGTCGAGCAGGCGGCAAATGGCCGTGGCGTCTATGGTGGCGGACATGATGACAATCTTCAGGTCCGGCCTCACCACTTGCTGAGCCTCACGGGCCAAGGCCAGAGCCACGTCGGCAAATATGCTGCGCTCATGGAACTCGTCGAATATGACAGCTTCGACGCCTTCTAGTGTGGGGTCTGCCACGAGGCGACGCGTCAGCACACCCTCCGTCACCACCTCCACTCGCGTGAGGGCCGAGGTCTTGCTCTCAAAGCGAACAGTGTAGCCGACAGTGCGCCCCACTTCTTCGCCAATGAGGTGAGCCATGCGCTCGGCAATCTGTCTTGCGGCCAACCGCCGCGGCTCCAGCATCACAATCCGCCCCTCGCCGGGCAGGCCTCGCAAAATGGTGAGGGGGAGCAATGTTGACTTTCCGGCTCCTGGCGGCGCGGTCACCACCAACTGAGATTTTTGAGACAGCGCCTCGTTAACGCGCTCGACAATCTCAGCCGCGGGCAAAGACAGGCCCTCGGCCGATATGTTTATATCTGTCATGACATGAGACGCAAGACGCCCTCGCGCCACTCCGATGGCGACACGTTGACTATATGCTTAAACAACAAAGTCATCTCCTCTTCTGTGCGATACCCTATCATGGTGGCCACTTCGGCCACACTCTTCTCGGGATAGTGGACGAGCAGCTCTTGCGCGTCGTGAACCCTTAGGCGGTTGATATGCTCGCGGAAAGAGCATCCATATGTGTCGTTGACAACCTTGGCCACATCGAGCACAGTCATTCCGAGCTGTTTGGCCACGTCCGCAATGGTGACACCCGTCTGCCAATAGCCATTTTTATCCTCCCACTCCTTTATCTTTGCCAAGCTAGCCCCTGCTGATGGCTCCGCCTTGGCGGCATCGGGCTCATCGGCCGGATGCGTCACGCGGTCGACGAGCTCGAAGCTCTCATAATAGTTCAGCATGGAGGAGCACACATAGGAGTAGACTATGCCACCTATTATGTTATATATCATATTCACCCACACCGGGCTCACGGCCACCACAGGGCCGCAAAGGCCAAAAATAACAAATGTCAGAAAACTGTTCCGCAGCCAACCAATACGGCTGGCGACATCTTCCGAGTAAAAATTATCCAACCTCGCCACCGCTCGCTTGAAACTGCGGATGATGCGGATTCCGAAATAAAATATAAAGCAGCTCCAAAATGCCGCCACGAATATGACAATGGCCTGAACCACAGACTGCTCCTGGATGAAGAAAGTGGACGCCACGACCAGCATGGTCAACAGCCATAGCGCGACGTCGCGCACTATCTTGAGGCGATATTCCACATTCTCGTCGATGAGCCAGCTCACCATCCACGTGAAAAGAATCGCGGTAGGGGTGTAGCACAATATGTCCACAGCGGTATCGGCATTCTCTCCAATGTCAGGGGTGTTATTCACCACAAGACTTAGGATCAAGTCGATGAATATGACCACATATACCCCAACAAGGCAAGCCCTCGCGCGGCGGTATGTCGCAAAAGCGCCATCTTGCCTAGTCTTCTGGCGCAGAAGCAAGACTATGAGTGCGAGCAGCACGCCCAACACCATGACGCTGGCATAATTGTAGTAGGACAGACTGAAGTCCATAAGCATTCTCTTGCGTATGCGGGACGCGCGTTTCCACCTCAATAGGCAGCGAACGCCCCTATTTCACATTTGCGAATGTATATATAAAAATTCACATTTTGAGGCTTTTCCCACTCCGTTGGCTACATTTTATAATTGCCAACGTGCAATGCGAGCAACCTACTCATGCCAACACTCAACTCTTCGCGCCCTCTCGCAAAGACGCTCAGTTTAAACGATATTACTAAAAAAGCTAACACATCACAACCTTTAGTTACACCCTCCCGTATATATAGTTGAGGGTTAGGGCCTAAGCTCACCTCACACGACCTATTGTCTAACATAAAAAAGTGCGTATGAAATATCTCTACAAATTTTTGTTTCTCACGATCTTCTCGTCAATTCTGACCGCCGCCTACGGGGCCGACGTGCCTGGTTCGGGCAAGGGATGGTCTTGCAGCTCAGACGGCACGTTAACAATTTCTTCAGACGAGGTGTGGGCGCTCGGCGGAACAGGGTTTCCCCCGACGTTCCCGTGGTTAAAAAGCAAGCTGGTCAAAAAAGTTATTATAGCTGACGGTGTTGACAGCGTCGCCTCTTCCGCCTTTATGCAGTTGGAGAATATGGAGAGCGTCTCTCTGCCTAGCGGGCTGCAAAAGATTTTGCCCCAAGCCTTTCAAGGCTGCGATAAACTCGCTAGCGTGACAATCCCCGCAAGCGTTGAATTGATCGGGGATGAAGCGTTCACCTACTGCCCCAACCTGAAGAGCGTAGCCTTTATGGCCGAGACCCCGATGGACATGGAGCTTGAGATTTATATACCGGAAATCAAATTCACAGCCACCGTCATCCCGTTCGACTCTAAAGTGGCCACTGCCTACGTCCCCGCTGGTTCTGTCGCTGCATATAAAGCAAAGGAATGGGTAAAGAAGTTCTTCGCAGACGTCCGCCCACTAAGTGAAATGACAGCGCTAAAGGACGTGAACGGCGACACATTAAGTCTGTGGGTTGAGAACGGGTTCGTAAAGGTTGACGGCACGACAGACTTCAAGGTCTATGACGTTGTCGGGCATGTCATGCCGCACGACAGACAGCTGCCCGCTGGCATCTACGTTGTCATGACAGCTGGCGGCTCATCCACAAAAATTGTGGTGAAATAAACCATGCCACACCACAAAAGCCCCGTCGCGGTGTCGCGACGGGGCTTTTTTATTATTTGTCATTTCATCAGCCATCTCACGTCGTCGGCGCCAACGTTTAGCATGCGGGCTATATCCTCGGCGCCGAGCCCCATGCGCTGAAACCCGCGGACGGCCAGACGCAAGGCGTCATGACTCTTTTCCGCCTCGGCCTTGCTCTTTTCCGCCTCGGCCTTGTTTCGTTCCGCCTCGGCCTTGCTCCGTTCTGCCTCCGCCTTGTTTCGTTCCGCCTCGGCCTTGTACTGCTCTATCTTCATGTCGCGGGAGTCCAGCTCCGAGAGGATCTCCTCCTCCACCGACATCTTGCGGCGCATGTCGGAATCCAGCAGGCCGGTGCGCAGGCGGTCCACGACGGCCCGCTCGTCTACGCTCATCGTGTCCACGTCGTCGGGGATGGTGAGGACGCAGCGGTCTGACGTGACGCAATGACGCTGGTCAAACACTCCCAGAAGACGCTCCGCCGCGTTGCAGGGGCGCGACGGGAGGCGCGGGATCTGCACTATCACGATGTCGTGGGTCAGGCTGTCGACAAAGTCCGACGGCACGCCCAGCGTGATCGGGTTGCCGTCATAGTCGACGAGGCTCCGGCCGTAGCCGTAGGCGATGGGCTCGCGCATCGAGGGCAGGGTGTGGCCTAGGAGATAGATGGCCACAATGTGGCGCGGCGTGCGGCCGTCGGAGCGGACGTTGCCAGGGTCGGAGTATTGGCCGCCCAGGTATTTGCGGAAGCGGAACAGCTCCGTCTGCAGCCACACCTTCTGCAACTCAATGAGAACCGTCTCCTCGCGCCGCGAGCCGTCGGCAGACTGGGACTCGACCGTCGCCTTGAAGTCGAGGCGATATATCGGGTAGTCGTGGCCCGGGGCGCGGTCGCGGCCGACCGTGTCGGCATACTCTTGGGAGGCCAGCGACAGGCTCGTCACGCTGCGCTTCAGAAGGGCCGAGAGCAGGATGCGCGCCACCTTCTCGTCAGACATCAGGAACTTGAACGAGGTGTCGTATATGGGGTTTAGAATCTGTATCATGAGTCCTCCTCTTTTGTCTCTCTCATCAGCCCTCTCACGTCGTCGGCGCCAACGTTTAGCATGCGGGCTATATCCTCGGCGCCGAGCCCCATGCGCTGAAACCCGCGGACGGCCAGACGCAAGGCGTCATGACTCTTTTCCGCCTCGGCCTTGCTCTTTTCCGCCTCGGCCTTGTTTCGTTCCGCCTCGGCCTTGCTCCGTTCTGCCTCCGCCTTGTTTCGTTCCGCCTCGGCCTTGTACTGCTCTATCTTCATGTCGCGGGAGTCCAGCTCCGAGAGGATCTCCTCCTCCACCGACATCTTGCGGCGCATGTCGGAATCCAGCAGGCCGGTGCGCAGGCGGTCCACGACGGCCCGCTCGTCTACGCTCATCGTGTCCACGTCGTCGGGGATGGTGAGGACGCAGCGGTCTGACGTGACGCAATGACGCTGGTCAAACACTCCCAGAAGACGCTCCGCCGCGTTGCAGGGGCGCGACGGGAGGCGCGGGATCTGCACTATCACGATGTCGTGGGTCAGGCTGTCGACAAAGTCCGACGGCACGCCCAGCGTGATCGGGTTGCCGTCATAGTCGACGAGGCTCCGGCCGTAGCCGTAGGCGATGGGCTCGCGCATCGAGGGCAGGGTGTGGCCTAGGAGATAGATGGCCACAATGTGGCGCGGCGTGCGGCCGTCGGAGCGGACGTTGCCAGGGTCGGAGTATTGGCCGCCCAGGTATTTGCGGAAGCGGAACAGCTCCGTCTGCAGCCACACCTTCTGCAACTCAATGAGAACCGTCTCCTCGCGCCGCGAGCCGTCGGCAGACTGGGACTCGACCGTCGCCTTGAAGTCGAGGCGATATATCGGGTAGTCGTGGCCCGGGGCGCGGTCGCGGCCGACCGTGTCGGCATACTCTTGGGAGGCCAGCGACAGGCTCGTCACGCTGCGCTTCAGAAGGGCCGAGAGCAGGATGCGCGCCACCTTCTCGTCAGACATCAGGAACTTGAACGAGGTGTCGTATATGGGGTTTAGAATCTGTATCATGGGGCATCCTTTGGCTTACGCAATATTCGCAAATATATGAAATCTTGCCGTACTCTCCCTGCGCACAAAAGGCAAACCCCGCCCCGCAAAGCATGCGGGACGGGGTTATGGGTCCTATCGTCAGGTTGTCTTACTTCACCTCCCAGATGTCATTAGTCTCCAGGAGCTCAGCAAAGTTATGATACTTCTTTTTCTCAGACACTTCGCCAAGCTGATCCCATACGGCGTCGTTGTACGTCGGAGCCTCAACATCGCGAATCACGCCGAGAGCCACGGGGAAGTCGGGGCCTTCCATCAACGCCAGCTTCAGCTGCAGCGTGTTGTCCTGACAGTGGGCGTCATGGACAAGGATGTCGTCTATCGTGACTCCGTTCTCTCCAATCTTGACCACCTTGAGGCCGAAGCCCTCCTGCACAAGGCCAAACTCCTTGTCTTTGCCAAAGACCAGAGGCTTGCCATGCTCAACGTATATGGCATTCAGCTCGCGGCCCTCGCGGGAATACACGGCGTCATGCGTGCCGTTGTTGAAAATGACGCAGTTCTGCAAAATCTCGCATACTGACGCTCCCTTGTGCTTATACGCCGCCTTGAGGACGTCCACCGTCCCCTGTGCGTCGGTGGCCACGGCACGGGCAAAGAAATGGCCGCGGGCGCCAAAGCATAGCTCCGCGGGGCGGAACGGATCCTCCACAGTGCCATAGGGCGACGACTTGGAGACGAAGCCGCGAGGCGAGGTGGGGCTATACTGGCCCTTGGTGAGGCCATATATGCGGTTGTTGAGCAATATCATGTTGAGGTCGATATTGCGGCGGTTGGCATGGATGAAATGATTGCCGCCAATGGCGAGGCCGTCGCCGTCGCCACTCACCTGCCACACAGTCAGGTTGGGATTCGCCACCTTAGTGCCCGTGGCAATGGCCGCTGCTCGGCCGTGAATGGTGTTCATGCCATAGGTGGCCATGTAGTGGGGCAGGCGGCTGGAGCAGCCGATGCCAGAAATGACGGCCGTCTCCCACGGAGCCACGCCAATCTCTGCCATGGCCTTGTGGAGCGAGGCGAGGAAGAAATGGTCGCCACAGCCAGGGCACCAACGCGGCTGGCCCTTCTTATAGTCGTTTATAGAGAAATCGCTCATGATGTTCTGATAAATGCTTTTTAAACCCTAACCCTTGATAATCTTGTCGAAAGCCTCTACGAGCTCATTGACCACGAATGGCTGACCCTTGACTTGGTTGAACTGGTACGGCACGAAACCGTCCACCTTCATCCGCAAGAAAGCGGCGAACTGTCCAAGGTTCTGCTCCGCCACCACCACTTTCTTATATTTCTTGAGCACTTCGGCCGTGTTGGCGGGCAGCGGGTTGATGAACTTGAAGTGAGCCAGGGCCACTTTTTTGCCCGCCGCGCGCATCTCGTCCATGGCCGCATGGAGGTGACCGTAGGTTCCTCCAAAGCCCACGATGAGCAGGTCGGCGTCGTCCTTATCTCCAAGCACCTCAACCTCTGGCACCTCTATCTTGTCAATCTTGGCCTGACGGAGGCGGCACATAAGGTCATGATTCTCAGGGTTTGTGGATATAGCGCCAGTCTTATTGTCTTTCTCCAAGCCACCAAGGATGTGCTGGAATCCCTTGCGGCCCGGCACCGCCCAGTAGCGCACGTCGTTCTTCTCGTCACGCATATATGGCGTCCACTTCCCTTTGAGCTCCTCCGGCACGTAAGGTGGCTTTATGGCTGGGAACTTGTCCAGCTCCGGGAGGCGGAAGGCGGCAGAGCCGTTGGCCACGAAGGCGTCGGTCAACAGCACCACTGGCGTCATGTGCTCCAAGGCAATCTTGCAGGCCTGGTAGGCCGCGTCAAAGCAATCGACTGGCGACGTCGCCGCCACGACGGGCATGGGGCTCTCTCCATTTCGACCAAAGAGGACCTGCAGCAAGTCGGTCTGCTCGCTCTTGGTCGGGAGACCCGTGGCTGGGCCGCCGCGCTGCACGTCAATGACCACGAGCGGCAGCTCCAAGATGACGGCCAGGTTCATGGCCTCGCTCTTGAGGCATATGCCAGGGCCCGAGGTGGAGGTGACGCCCAGCGCGCCGGCAAACGACGCACCAAGGGCCGAAGAGCAGCCGGCCAACTCATCCTCACACTGCACGGTGATGACGCCCAAAGACTTGTGCTTGGACAGCTCGTGGAGAATGTCTGTGGCCGGGGTTATGGGGTACGAGCCGAGGAAGAGACGCAGGCCCGCTTTCTCGGCAGCCGCGATGAGGCCGTAGGCCGTGGCCTTATTGCCCGTGATGTCCATATAGCGGCCGGGGGTCTTGACCTTGCTCTCCACGCGATATACGTTGGCGGCGGAGCTGTGCGTGTTGTGGCCATAGTCGTAGCCGGCCTGGATCACTTTTATGTTGGCGTCGGCCACGCCCGGCTTCTTAGCGAACTTCTCGCGCAAAAAGTTGAACGCCACATCGAGGTCGCGGCTGAAGAGCCAGCATACGAGGCCGAGAGCGAACATATTGCGGCACTTGACGACGCTCTTGACATCCATGTCCGAGTCCGCCAGACAGTCCTTTACCATCTGGGTGATGGGGCAGGCGATGACGCGGTCCGGGTCGATGCCCATCTCGGCGAGCGGGTCAGCAGTCTCAAAGGCCGCTTTCTTCAAGTCCGACTCGCGGAAGGCGTCGGTGTCTATGATGATGGTGGCGTCGGGTTTGGCGTAGCGGTACTGTGTCTTGAGGGCAGCCGCGTTCATGGCCACCAAGACGTCGCACTTGTCTCCCGGCGTATACACCATGCCGGCGCCAATATGCACCTGGAAGCCAGACACGCCCGTGAGCGAGCCTTGCGGGGCGCGGATGTCGGCCGGGTAATCGGGAAACGTGCTGATGCTGTTGCCCACGGTAGCCGACACTGTGGAGAAGATGTTACCTGCCAACTGCATGCCGTCGCCGGAGTCGCCGGAGAAACGGACAGTCACGTTGTCAAGTTCTTTCACAATCATTTTGTCTGCCATATCGTTTGATTTGTTTTATGATTCTTTTGTTGTGAAGCCTCCGCGGCTCATGCCTCCGCCTCATGCCGCGTCAGACGGTGGAACACGTCCTCCACCCCCTCTTCCACGGCCGCCAGCCTCAACAGAGGCGCACCGTGCGAGGCGGCGAACCCAAAAGCCGCGAGCCGCAAGTCCGACGCCGTGGCCGGCGCCGTGAGGCGAAAACGGCGAGGGCCCGCGGCCACCGCCACCGCGCCAAGCTCTTGGGCCAGCATGGCCGCGTCGACATCCGTGGCGAACTCGACGTCTACCACCTGCCCGTCTGCCGCCAGGCTCAAGACCTCCTCCACGCTGCCTTGGGCGCGGATTTGGCCGTGATCTATGATTATTATGTGGTCGCACGTCGCCTCGACCTCTTGCATGATGTGCGTGGAGAGGATGACCGTGCGCTCCCGCGCCAGGCTGCGGATGAGCTCCCGCACCTCAACTATCTGGTTGGGGTCCAAGCCCGTCGTGGGCTCATCGAGAATCACGACCTTGGGATCCCCTATAAGGGCCTGGGCGATGCCCACGCGCTGGCGATAGCCCTTGGACAAGGCGCCAATCTGCTTATGCGCCTCGGGAGCCAGCCCCGTCATCGTGACCAGCTCGTCCACCTTGCGCTGGGGGGCTGGCACGCCATACATGCCGGCCACCATCGCCAAATATTCGCGCACGTACATGTCGAGATACAGAGGGTTATGCTCTGGCAGGTAGCCTATGAGGCGGCGCACCGCCAACGGCTCGGCCTCAATGTCGTGGCCACACACACTCACGCTCCCACTGTCGGGCCGCACGTAGCCCGTCACCACTTTCATCAGCGTAGACTTGCCCGCCCCGTTTGGGCCAAGCAGGCCGACAACTTCGCCCTCCGCCACGCTGGCGGACACGTTATCCAAGGCGCGCTGCTCTCCGTATGTCTTGGTTATGTTGCGGATAATGATGGACATCGTAGGAGTAAAGTTAGCCAATTTGGGCGAATAAAGGAAGCGGCACCCACCTGCAAGAGGGGGGTGCCGCCACGCAATTCAGTAAAATACCTACACTCGCCGTCTAATAATACACAGACGCGATATTTTGTGTTGTTAATATTGACAAGTCGGCATCTCGCTACTTTGTCACAGTCTTGCGCCCCTTTGAGGTGGAGCTGCCACCCGTGGCCTTGCCGGCGTCGGAACTTTTTAGACCGGAAGAGCTGCCGCTTGACGAGGAGCTGCCGCTTGACAAAGATGAGTAGGACGCGGAAGAAGATGAAGAAGAAGACGATTTGGACTGCGCGGCCACCGAGGCCGCATGCACCGTCGTGTTGTATATCTCGCGGCCGAGGCTCGAGTCGGCCACAGCCAGCACCTGACGGCAAGATGAGAGAAGCAGCCCCACCGCAAGCGCGGCCACGGCGCAACGGAGCGTGCCGCTTATTGACATTCGCATTTTCATGGCTCTTAGATTTTATGTGTCTGTGACTTTATTTCATTTTGACCACCATGCGCGGCTTGGCGGGAGACATGCCCACCGTCTGGACCCACTCCATGGCTTTGTTTCGCAAGTCGCCGCTCTTGCGGGCAGCGTTGATGAGGGCGGAGATCTCCTCGGGCGTGTATGTGTTCAACGCCGCGGGGGTCACGGCCGTCTGCTCCGCAAAATGTGCGTTCTGCTTGGGCTTGGCGGTGGCCAGCCGGAGGGACTTGTTGTTGGAGATGTCGGTTTTCAGCACTCCGTTCTCAAACTCCAGGGGGCCGCCCTCGGCGTTGGTGAGGAAATAGTAGTTATTGCTCTCGTCGCTCTCGGCCACCGAGCAGAAAGCGTCCGCCATCAGCACCATGTAATATTTGCCTGTCACGTTCGGCATTTTGTAGGTCCAGGAGAAGTAGGACTCCTCGCCATTGACGGTCGAGGCCACAGACGCGCCGCCAGGGATGTCAATGTTGGTCAGCGAATAGCCTTGAGCCTCCACGCCGCCCAACGTCTCACTGGCCTCCTCAGGGTCCCACTGGCCGTTCATCTCGCCCTGTTTGAGCCCGAAAAGGTCGGAATAGAGGTCGATCAAGACGATGGTGTATTGGTTAGCGTTGTAAGCGTTGTAGAGCAGGTAGCAGTTGCCCCATGTGGCCGAGGCGGGCACGGTGCCGGTGCCGGCGTTGCACACGTCGTAGGTCAGCGTGCGCCACGTCGGGTCGGCAGCGTCGGGGTCCGAGTCGTCGTCATAGTCCACGTCTGTCACCTTATATGGTTGCAGGTCAAACTTTGACGACGGGTCGCCATATCCCTTGTCATCCTCCTTGCTCTCATATAGGGCGAAGCCATATTGAGCGAATTCGCCACCGGCGTCGCCGTTGCAAAAGAAGTCGTAGTCGATCCAGATGAACCCGTCGTCTCCCCAGCTCTCTCCCCATGAGTTGACCACCTTAAAGGCCCCGTTTTTGCCCATGTTGTCGTCATAGCCCACGAGGGTTATGGCGTGGTAGGAGTGCATGCCGGTGCGGTTGAATGTGCCGTGGCTATACAGCACGTCATTTCCTCGCGCGTTCATAAAGTTGTCTCCCAAGTGCGCGCCAAAGACGATAGGGTGGCCCTCGTAGAGATACCTTTTCAACTTGGCGGGGTCGCCTATCTCCACCTCGCGGAAGCTGCCTATCTTATAATTCGCCGCGTTCTTGTCGGCAGCGGCGGTGTTGTCGCAGTCGCAATCATCTTTCGACTCAAACTGCAGTCTTCCCATGCCGTTCCACGAGGCCACTCCGGAATACTGCATATGCCTCAGCGCCCCAAAGATGCACGAGCCCTTGCACTGCTTGTTCTTATACTTGTCGTCCAACGCCTTGAAGATATAGGCGGGGCTAAAGATGTCATCCTTTGTCAGGTCGTTGGTCTTGATGTCGTGGGCATGGGCGTATAGCCACGTGCGGGCGTAATATGCCGTGGCCCAGGCCGTGCAAGAGCCATAGCTGCCCTGGTTACCGATGGGCGGGAGCCAAGGCGACAGGTCGACCACGCCGGCCACTTTGCCGCCGACAATGCTGCCGCCGCCTGTGTTTATCTGGATGTCGTCTTCTACTTCAGACGTGTCCTCGTCTTTCTCTAGCCACCCGAGGCCCTTGTCGTCAATGACCACGCGCGTGCCATCTTCGACGTCGTCGACAATGCCGAGGATGGTGTTCAGCACGTCCTCATCACAAGCGGTGAGGAGCGTCCCCGCCGCCAGAGAGAGTGTGGCGGCCATCAGGCTGAATCTTTTCATAATGGAGCTTGTTTTTAGTATGATATATATGATGGGCCGAGCCCGCTAAAGCGCCTTATTCCCAGAAGCCGTCAATCTAGCGCCATCGCTCATCTGGGCGCGGCCGAAGTCGGGCTTCCGGACGAATGAGCAATTCGTAAGCCTCACGTCTTTGGAGAACTGAGCGTCTCCGAGTTCCAAGTCTCCAAGGGCCACCACACGGTCCAAAGTCAGCAAGTCCGAAAACGCGGCGCCGGCCATATTGGTGGTCCCGAGCAAGAACGAGCCGCGAAACTCCACCCGCCCGCCGAAGTGGCAATAGGCGAAGTCGAGCAGACCATTGGCCCTGACGGAAGACATGCTCACGAACCCGCCGAAAGACGAGTTGGCGAAAACGGCGTCGCACTCCAGCCGCGCCCACTGCCACATGGAGTCTTGCCTCCACTCCACGTTCATGAAGCTGGAGCGCGGGCCAAACGTGGCTGCCGAGGCCGAGAAAGGCCCCCAGAATGACGTGCCGTTGAGGACGGCTCCGCCTTGGAAGACGCTGCCGTCTACTGACACTCGGCCGCGGCAGACGCACTTATCCATCACCATCCGCCCTGCGAATGACGATTGGCCAAGATCTACATCAGCAAGAAAGGTGCAGCCCACGAAGGAGACGTCAGCCCCGAATGACGCGGCAACCATCTGCCGCCCGTCACCGACGGTCTGTTTGGAACTCACTCGCCCCTCGAAGACGCAATTCACAAAGACCACCTCGCCGTCCACGCCCACCGACGACATCGGCATCAGGCGCAGCCCTCCGCCCGCGTCGGCAAAGCACAGGTCGCCCGATATGTGAGCGCCATTAACCACAAGGCCTTCGCCCTTTTTCATTTTCTTCACCACGGCAGACGAGGCCATAGTCTTGCCGCCCTCGGCCCTCGCCTCGCCACCGTCAGTGCAGGCGGTGCAGGCCACCAGCCACGCAAAGATTGCCACGATGGTCTTCAAATATGTTCTCATAAGGGGTGTATGTGTGTCCGTTATTTGTTCAGTTTGGAGAGGAAACGCTCACGCGACACCACGAAGCGGACGTGCGTGGCCTCGCCAATCACGTTGCCGCCATCGCGGGCCTCGACTTTAAACGTCATTTTGCGGCCTTCGCAGGCTGTCAGGGTCGCCGTCACCTCAATCTCGGCCCCGACGGCCGACGGGCGCAAGTGCGACGCGTCAATTTGCCCACCCACCGTGGTGTCGCCCTCGGCGAGGTCGGCGGCCACGAGGCGCATGGAGGCGTTCTCCATCATGGCCACCATGGCGGGCGTGGCCAGCACGGGCATGTCTCCCGAGCCCATAGACTGAGCCGTGAGATCTGGGGTGACTGTGTATGTGAGGGTGATGGACTTGGTGCTCATTTCTTTGCTATGTTTTCTAATGCTAAAAGTTTCTTGTTCGTTTTACGAACGTTATCTTTTGATGTTGCGCCAAATGCGATAATTGTGATCCACAAAAAAGCGAAGGCGCCTCTCCGCGGCCTAACATAGCGGCTTGCGCCGCACGGAGTTTTGAGTGATAAAAATGTTACTTTCGCGCCAGTGGCTCTCTGACACAACATTCGCCACTGCCATTCAATGAACGTAGCGTTAATAATTGCCGGCGGCGCGGGCCGACGCATGGGGCAGGACATTCCCAAGCAGTTCATGTTTGTGGAGGATGCCCCAATCATCATACACACCGTCAGGGCGTTTCAGCGGCACCCCGACATCGACGCCATCGCCGTGGTGTGCCTCGATGGTTGGGAGACCATATTGCAGTCCTACGCCAATCAGTTCAACATCAGCAAACTGAAGTGGATTTTTAAGGGTGGCGACAGCGGCATGGAGTCCATCCACAACGGCATACTCGGCCTGCGCGGGCAAGGCGTGACGGACGACTCTCTCGTCCTGATCCACGACGGCGTGAGGCCGCTCGTCTCGCAAGACATCATATCGTCAAACATCGCCATCTGCAAGAAATATGGCTACGCCATAACCGGCATCAAGTGCCGCGAGGCAATCCTGGAGACGGCGGACGGCTTCAACGCCACCAAGAGCATCCCGCGAGACTCGCTCATCCGCACACAGACCCCGCAGACGTTCCTCCTTGGCAACATAATCGCCGCGCATGACGAGGCCGCGCGCCGCGGCATCACAGACTCCGTGGCCTCATGCACCCTCATTGCCGAGCTGGGCGGAGGGAGGGTCATGCACATTGTGCCAGGCTCGGAGAAGAACATCAAGATAACGACCGTCGAGGACCTGGAGATCATGAAGGCCCTCATGCACGTGACCAAAGACGCATGGCTCAAATGACAAGCTCATATGCCGACGACATCCGCTCCGCGGCGCGCCAAGACTTGCCGTGGGACGCGCTCCGCGGCCAAAGAGTGCTTATTACCGGCGCCACGGGGCTCATTGGCTCATGCGTCGTAGAGCTTTTGCTCGCCAGCCCGGCCGAGTGCCTCGTCGTCGCCGCCGGACGCGACAAGGAGCGAGCGGCCAGACTCTTCGCCCGCCACGCGGGAGACGGACGACTGACATTTCTGCGCCACGACGTGACAAAACCGCTTGACGCCGACCTTCGCTTCGACTACATAATCCACGCTGCCAGCGGAGCCAGCCCCTCGGCGTTCGCGCAGACCCCCGTTGAGGTCATGAAGACCAACATTTACGGCACCGCCGCGCTGCTAGACCATGGCAGGGCCCACCAGATGAAGCGCATGCTCTACGTCTCCAGCGGCGAGGTGTATGGCCAGTGCGCCGACTCCGTCTTGACCGAGGACTGCGCCGGACGCGTAGACTCCATGAACCCTCGCAGCTGCTACCCATCCGCCAAGCGCGCAGCCGAGACCCTCTGCGCCGCATACGCCCAAGAGTATGGGACGGACATTGTGGTGGCGCGGCCGAGCCACGTCTTTGGCCCATGCTTCACAGAGACCGACAACCGCGTCTACGCCCAATTCATCCGCAACGTCTTGAGAGGCGAGGACATAGTCATGAAAAGCGACGGCAGCCAATGCCGCTCCTGGTGCTATGTGGTGGACTGCGCCTCGGCCCTTCTGCACGTACTCCTCAAGGGCGAGCGTGGCGAGGCATATAACGTTGCCGACCCGACGTCTACCCTGACCATCAAAGAGTTGGCACAGATGGTTGCTCAGACGGCAGGGCGCAAGGTGGTCATGAGTCAGCCCACGGGGGCGGAGAGGAGCGTCTTCAACCCCATGAAGACGGCGGTGTTCTCTACTCGCAAGATAGAGGAGCTGGGCTGGAGGCTTACGGACGGCGACATGAGACGCAAGATGGCCACCACCATAGAGGCGGCGAAACTGAAGGAACTACAAAAATGAACCTGGAAGACGAGGTGCGAGACGGGTACATGGTGCCCGCGGCAATGAAAAAAGTGTGGGCCGTGCAGTTGACCATTGTCCGCAAAGTTTTGGATGTGTGCAAGAGGCACGACCTGAAGATATGGGCCGACGGAGGCACGCTTCTCGGCACCATCCGCCACCGCGGCTACATCCCCTGGGATGACGACATCGACCTCTTCATGCCGCGTGAGGACTATGACCGCCTCGTGGCCCTGGCTCCGCGGGAGTTCACCAAACCTTTTTTCTTCCAGTGCGCCAGCACCGAGAGGCTCTTCCCCCGCGGCCACGCGCAAGTGCGCCATGAAGGCACGGCGGCCGTGACCCGCGGCACAATGGACACGCCTTTCGACCAAAGCATCTTCATAGACATATTCGTATATGACGCCCTGCCGAAAGACAAGACGGCGTTCATCTGGCGCATGATGCGGGCCGAGCGGCTGCGCTCCCTCATGCTCCATAGGGTCTACGGGCGCATAAACATGCGGAACCCCGTCGAGACGCTAAAAGTCATTCTGAGCCGACTCTATTTCCTCTTCGTGCCGTTCCGCAAGGCCTTCGCCAGGTTCGACGAGCAATATCGCGGCACAGGCCTCGAACTGTCAGACGAACTCTCATGCCCCGCGTTCAACGCAGCCCTCGTCTTCAAGATAATCAGACGGCGAGAATGGTTGCGCGAGACCATTTACATGCCATTTGAAGACATCATGATGCCCGTGCCAATAGGCTATGACGGCGTCCTCCGCAACCAGTATGGAGACTACATGACGCCCGTCAAGGCCCCCACCCTCCACGGCTCGGTGATCTTCGACACCGAAAGGCCATACACCGAGGTGATCAAGGACATCCGCTCCGGCAAAATATCTTTCGGAAGCTGAGGCCATGCCGCAGACCCTCAAAGATAAAGCCGTGGCCGGGTTGGCGTGGACGTCGATTGAGAAACTGGCGCAACAGGTCATCCAGTTTGTCATTGGCGTGGTCATCGCCCGCATCCTCACGCCAGACGACTACGGGGTCGTGGGCATGACGGCCATATTCCTCGCCGTGGCGAACACGTTGGTGGACAGCGGATTCGGCTCCGCCCTCATTCAAAAGAAAGACAAGACGGAGAGCGACTACTCCACTTGCTTCTATTTTAACGCTGCGGTGGGCCTGGTCCTCTACGCCGCCATGTGGGTGGCCGCCCCTAGCATTGCAGACTTCTACCACACGCCCGTCCTCACAGGCGTGTGCCGCGCGCTGAGCCTTACTTTCGTCATCAACTCCCTCTCCGCTGCGCAGACGGCGCGCATGACCGCCGAGATGCGCTTTCGCGAGATGTCGGTCATCACCGTTGTCTCGCAACTCTTCACAGGGGGGCTGGGCCTGGCTTTGGCCCATTGGGGCTATGGCGTGTGGGCGCTTGTCTTTCAGCAGATTGCGGCAAGTGCGGCTCGCCTCGTTGGCGTGGAGCTGTGCCTCCGTTGGGTCCCGTGCGGGGCTTTCTCGCGGGCCTCATTCCGGCACCTATTCGGCTTCGGCTCCAAGATATTGTGCTCCAGCCTCATCAACACTGTCTATAACAACCTCTACACCCTCGTCATAGGCCGCGCGTTCTCGGCGGCCGACGTGGGCTATTACAACCGCGCCAACCAATTTGTGCAGTTGCCCTCGTCCACGCTCCTCTCCGTGGTCATGAAGGTGGCCTACCCCCTTATGGCGCAGGTGCAGGACGACGCTGACCGCCTCCGCGCGGCCTACTCCAAGTTCCTCCGCGCACCGCTCTTCATCCTCTACCCCGTCCTCTTTGGCATCATGGCGCTGGCCGAGCCGCTCATTGTCGTGCTCTTGGGCGAGAAATGGCTCATGGCCGCTCCACTGATTCAAGTCTTGTGCGCAGGCGCGTTTTTCGACCCGCTCACGCACATCAACCTCAACATTCTCTACGTCAAGGGGCGCACCGACCTCGTGCTGCGTCTCGAGCTCATCAAGAAGCCCATAGCTTTCCTGATCCTTTTCGCCACGCTACCGTTTGGCCTTTGGTGGCTATGCCTCGGGCGCGCGGCCTATGGCCTCATCGCCTACGCTTTCAATTGCTACTACACTGGCCGCTTCATAGGTCTGGGATTCTGGCGGCAGATGGCGTTCTGCCTGCCCGCGCTGCTCAAGTCGGGCCTTATGGGCGCCGTGTGTTACCTTGTCACGCTCACCAGCCTGTCGCCTGCTCTCCAGCTGCTTGCCGGCATCGGGATAGGCGGCGTGACGTATCTGGGGCTGGCCGCGCTGACGCACGACCAGACTCTGGCCGAGGCCATCAGCTATTGGAAGAGCCGGAGGGCAAAGACGGGACAAAACGAAAAATGAAAACATAAAGACGATGGTTGCGACAATTGTGGTGACATATAACCGGTTGGCCTATCTCAAGGACCTCATCGAGTCGTTACGCAAGCAGACGTATGAAGACAACGCCATAGTGGTGGTCAACAACGGCTCCACCGACGGCACGTCGGAGTGGCTTGCCTCGCAAGAGGGCCTCACGGTCATCTCGCAGCCCAACGTTGGCGGGGCCGGCGGCTTCTTCACAGGCCTCAAATATGCCGCGGAGCATGGCTTCGACCATTGCTGGATAATGGACGACGACGTCCTCTGCCGCCCCGACAGCCTGGCCGAGCTTATGGCCGCCATGCGCGCCAGGCCCGGGGCGGGCTTCATCTGCAGCCGCGTGGTGGGCGAGAGCGGCAAGGCCATGAACGTGCCGAGCGCCGACTCGCGCGGCCTGCCCAATGGCGACTACCCGGACACCTACGACCTCGTGGTGTCTCACGGCATGGTCAAGGTTCTCTCCGCCACCTTCGTCTCCGTCCTCATCCCCACGGCCATGCTCCGCAGGCACGGGCTGCCGCTGCGGCAGTTCTTCATCTGGTGCGACGACACCGAGTTCACCCTCCGCCTCTCGCACTCCGAGCCTTGCTACATTGCCTGCCGCAGCGTCGTGACGCACCGCCGCGCCAATGAGGGTCGCCTCTCGTTCCTAGACGAGCGCGACCCGCGCCGCCTGCGCAACTACCACCTCCTCTACCGCAACCGCTACGTATATCGCCGTCGTTGGGAAGAGGGCGGCTCGGCCGTCAAGGCGTTCGTCTTCGACGTCAAGACAATCCTCCGTCTCCTCTTGCGGCTAGACTTCCGCCACGCCGCCCCCATAGCCCGCGGCGTGTGGGAGAGCCTGTGGTTTCACCCGCGGGTGGAGTTTCCGGGAGGCGATAATCAGCATAGAGTTTAACATGCTGACATATAATACATTACAAAAGCAGAGTAAATGAGCAGAATGAGACTACACTAACCAGAAAACACTGCAGTCTAAAGCCAAGAGAGCATTAAGCCATGCAAGATTCCTTATTTCAACAGATTCTCACAAATAAGGAAATAAATTTTACTTAGTTCGCACATTCGATATATCACATTGATTTTAAGCGTAATACTGACACATATTAAGAAGACAATGTCCTATTCACATCCTAGGTAGAGCCGCCTGGTGCGCAAGATAATAGAGCATGAGATCTCAGAAAGAAACTCTCGGCAAACACAAATCTCCATACAGCTAACTAACGTGAAACTACATTGCGTCTAAAAACACGCATGACCAACCTCTTAACAAGATGCAAAACAAAGACAGGCTCTCAAACATAGAGCTATTGCGCATCATCACGATGCTTCTAATCGTAGTGCACCATTGTGTCCTTCACTCCGGGCTCATCAAGTCTATAATGACAGAACCAATTTCTGCCCAAAACTGGCTGGTCGCTTGCCTCGGCATGTGGGGCAAAACAGGCATAAACTGCTTTGTCCTAATCACAGGCTACTTCATGTGCGGCAGCCAAATAACCCTCCGAAAGTTCTTGAAGCTTGTGCTGGAGGTCATGTTTTATGGCATAACGATATACTTAATCCTCGCAGCAGCGGGGCTTGACACCCTGTCATTCTTCCAAGCCATATATAGTGCAAGCCCAGTAAAATCAGTCAGCGGAGAATTCACATCATGCTATATGTTGTTCTTCCTGCTCGTTCCTTTTCTTAAAGCCCTAGTGGATAATCTTTCGAAGTTCAAGCATTTAGCCCTTGTCGCATTATGCCTTCTCATATCCTCATTCGCTTGGGCCACAGCCGCAAAATCGCATATGAACTATGTCACATGGTTTTCTATCCTGTTTCTATTGGGCTCATACATAAGAAAGCACGGAATAATGCCACAATGGGAATTCAAAAAATGGCTTTTCGCCACATTTGCAGTCGTTGGAGCAAGTCTGCTTACCGTCCTTGTGCAATTTTGGCGAGGGAAATGGCCATGGACGTTCGTTGAGGGGGCTTATGCTCCAATGGCGGTAGCGTGCGCAGTATGTATGTTTATGCTGTTTCTGCATATCAAGATACCGACCAACAGATTCATAAACACCGTGGCCGCATCAACATATGGCATCCTTTTGATACACGATCATTCATTTGCCATGAGGCAGTTGATTTGGCGCGACGGCTTAAACGTTATCGAATGCCACTCTACGCCATATTGCATCCCTTATGTCTTACTTTGCAGCATTGCCGTCTTTACGGTATGCTCATCTATAGACATATTCCGGCTACGGTTCATTGAGAGACCAATATTGGACATGGCGTACAATACCCTTGGTCCAAAGGCGGAACGCCTCATGAAGTTCCTGAAAAAGAAGGCGGAGTAAGGACCACCCCACGGCAACCATTACGTGCGGGTGAGCCTATGGTTCTGCCTGGGAAACTCCCCACAAAAACAAAGGTTCCTTTGACACTTCCACGGATAAATGCTCACAAAAGCTGAAAAGTCTGCCCAATGACGCAAGATAATCTAAATGCCCAAACAAAGAAAGGCTTAATCTGGAGCGCTATTGATCGTTTCGCAACGCAGGGCGTATCATTCGTTGTGACGCTTGTGATGGCTCGCCTCTTATCACCATCCGACTACGGCCTTATCGCAATGCTCACAATATTTGTCGTCTTAGCCCAATCTATAGTTGACAGTGGGTTTACGAATGCTCTCATTCGCAAACAAGACCGGACTGATGTTGACAACTCCACTGTTTTTTATTCCAACATAGCAATCGGCTCTCTGATATACTTACTTCTGTTTTCCATAGCCCCACAGGTCGCACAATTCTATCAAACGGACGAACTGTCTCTGCTTATGAGAATTCTTTGCCTAATTGTCGTAATCAACAGTTTTGGTGTAGTGCAACGAGCTCTGCTCACAGTGGCAATTGACTTTAAAACGCAAGCAAAGATCTCAGCAACGGCAGCAATCACATCAGGTGTGGTTGGCATCGCAATGGCTTACTTAGACTTTGGCGTATGGGCCCTGGTTGCGCAACAACTCACTTCTGCATCCATCAGCAATGGTCTACTTTGGGTCTTAACCCGGTGGCGTCCGATCTTGGCATATTCATGGACTTCCATTCGCGAACTTTTCTCTTTTGGAAGCAAATTAATGATTTCCGGGGTTATAGACACAGTATACAACAACATATACCCTATTGTGATTGGCAGAATATACAGCAGTGACCAACTTGGTCATTATGCACGAGCGCAACACTTCAGTCAGTTCCCGTCAAGCAACATTACGGGTATAATACAGCGCGTTACGTTCCCGATTTTATGCAAGTTTCAAGATGATGACGAAAAACTTTCCCGCGTCTACCGCAAATTCTTGCGACTTTCGGCTTTCGTTGAGTTCCCGCTCATGATGGGATTGGCGGCAATCTCTACACCTCTGGTAGAAATAACAATCGGGGAAAAATGGGCTTACTGCGCCTCTCTGCTACAGATAATATGCTTCAATATGATGTGGCATCCTATTCACTCAATAAACCTAAATCTCTTGCAAGTTAAGGGGAAAAGCAACTTGTTTTTGAGATTAGAGATAATAAAGAAGATACTGGGTACTGCAACCATCTGCATCACAGCACCAATTGGGGTTAAAGCCATGTGTTACGGAGGTGTAGTCAACTCGGTAATAGCATTGGTAATCAATACATTCTACACTGGGCGACTAATCAATGTGGGCTTTCTTCGACAGATGAGGGACGTTCTGCACATCCTGCTACTGTCACTTTTTATGTTCTGCTCCACTTCTTGTATAGTTCACTTATTGTCTTCCAGTAATTGGCTCAGTCTTGCCGGCGGCTTAACTCTGGGTGGAACCATCTTCCTCGTAGGCGCCTATGTTCTAAAATTCACTGAATTAACGGAACTTTGGCAGTTTGTCGGCCTCAGAAAGACGCAACAATGAAAAGATTGCTAAATTTGCCCATGATTTCAGCGACTCAAAAAACAAATACAATGCAGGATAGCCTCATAACAGTGACATCTCCTTTGCTGCCCAATGTTGATGAATTTTATGCGCTACTCAGGGAGATTTGGAAGAGCAAATGGATAACAAACAATGGAGCCTTCCACAAGCGCTTTGAGGCTGAGTTGGCAGCCTACCTGAAGGTCCCCTATATCAGTGTTTTCACCAATGGCACGCTCCCTCTCATAACGGCCCTCCAGGCAATGCGAATTACAGGCGAAGTAATAACAACCCCATATAGCTTCGTGGCCACAACACATAGCCTCTGGTGGAATGGGATAAAGCCTGTATTCGTTGACGTTGACCCGCAGACTGGCAACATAGACCCGGAGAAAATAGAGGCAGCGATAACCCCTCGCACGACAGCCATTATGCCCGTCCACGTCTACGGCCAACCTTGTGACACCAAACGCATTCAACAGATTGCGGACATCTATGGGCTCAAGGTGATATACGATGCGGCACATGCGTTTGGGGTTCAAGTAGATGGACACAGCATACTCGAAGACGGGGATATGTCAACCCTAAGTTTCCACGCCACCAAGGTGTTCAATACAATAGAAGGCGGCGCACTCATCTGTCACGATGAAGAGACGAAGTCGCGTATCGACCATTTAAAAAACTTCGGTTTTATTGACGAAGTTACTGTTGTGGCACCAGGGATAAACTCAAAGATGGACGAGGTGCGCGCAGCATACGGCATCCTTAATCTTAAACAGGTGGACAATGCTATAGACGCCCGCAAAAAAGTAGCGGAGGCATACAGAAACGCCCTAAGTGGCAAACCCGGCATAAGATGCCTACAAGACAAAGTAAATGTCCGCAACAATTACAGTTACTTTCCCATTTTTATCGACGCAGCGGAATATGGGATGACGCGCGATGAACTCTATGCAAAACTAAAGCAACGCAACATACTTGGCCGTCGCTACTTCTACCCGCTCATCTCCACGTTTACAACGTACAGAGGTTTGGAAAGTTCGTCCCCTGCCAACCTGCCGAATGCTAATAAGTTGGCGGAATCCGTCATATGCCTGCCGATGCACCACGCCTTAACTAGAGATGACATCAACAGGGTTATAGAATGCGTCACTAACGCATAATGGAGGGCTAGCAAAATGAGAATTTTACTAACTGCCATAGGCTCAATGTCTGCGCTTTGTTCAATTGAAAGATTGCATAAGGCCGGGCATTTTGTCGCAGGGTGCGACATTTACCCAAAAGAGTGGCATCTAGAGTCGTCCGTGTGCGACACGTTCTTGCAGGCTCCTCTTGCAAGGGACGAAAACAACTACACGGCATTTATTCTAGAGTTCTGCAAGTCTATAGGCATAAAGTTTGTGATACCTTTGACAGACATTGAAATAGATGTCCTGAACCGTAAGAGGGCTCAATTTCGAGACGCTGGCATTACACTCTGTATCCCATCTGAACAAACTCTGAGCATTGCGAGGAACAAAAAATTACTGTATGACTACTTCAAAGGGGATAAGTCAGTCCCGTCTATTCTGACCGTTTCTTGTGACGCCTTAAAAGATGTCGGTTTCCCTTGCGTAGCCAAACCTTATGATGGTCGAAGCAGCGAAGGCCTATATATCTTGAAAAAAGAGGACGACCTTTCCCTTATTGGGCGAGAAAACCTGCACAGATACGTTTTTCAGCCATTCACTGCCGGCACGATCTGCACTGTAGATTATGTCAGAAGTGCAGCCACGGGGAACAGTTTTTGCATTCCGCGGAAGGAACTACTTAGAACAAAAAACGGTGCTGGGGTCACAGTTGAAGTTTTTCACGACAACCCGCTTTCTGAACTCGTAAATCATATAGGGGATGCCCTCGACATAAATGGCACCATAAACATGGAGTTTATACTCCATGATGGTAAATATTATCTTATAGACATAAACCCAAGGTTTTCTGCGGGTATTTCGTTCTCTTGTAGAAGAGGGTATGATTTTATCAATGCTCACCTAGCATGTCATACAGGTTCAGACATCCCGCAAAGTATATCTTACAACGATGCTATAGACAAGAAGATATACGTTGAAACAATCAAGTGATAAGGACATCTCATAGAATCAGCAGCATTTTGGAATTACAGGATTCGGCCTCTCGAACGTAAGTCATCAAAAATGGAATAGAAAACATAGTTTACGAGCTCAAAGGATGGCCTGTCAATGACTATAATTAACATAATCCCAGACGATAAATTCTCCGTCAACCTCATCAAGTTCAACAATGCATTCCGCATCGCGGGAGTGAGACATCGTTATGTCCTGCTTCGCAAAACGGACGGAAACCCAACTAGGGGAATCACAGAAATAGAAGACTTGACCGTTGAAGACCTCTGTGACGCAATCAACGGGTGTGATGCTTTGTTTATCCATGGGTACGCAGATTACACCTCCTACATTCTACTGTCTACGCCCAAACATGTAAAAGTCTTCTGGTTTTCTTGGGGGTATGATATATACAGCCCCATTAGGATAAACGAGGACGAACAGCGGTTGCTCGGCTTAGGTTTCTCATTTCTACCATTCGTGGCCAAAGCAGCATTAGTCAATATGAGACTTTTTGGCCAAGCGACCTTACCTTTTTGCTCTTCTCGAAATAGAATAAAGGAGTTAGCGATGCGGCTCGCCTGGAAAACAATTCTCAGAAAGAGATGTCTAGCCCTGGAGCAAATTATGCAAAATGCCATTCGAAGAGTGGACTACTACTCCGGAGTATTTCCAGAGGAGTATCACCTTATTTCTCGAAACAGCTTCTTCCAGGCCACGAGGTTCATGTACGCATACGTAAATCTAGAATCCGACATCAACATAGAGGATGTAAATGCGTACACACCACAAGGTGCTAACATACAAATAGGGAACTCCGGAGCTGAATACAACAATCACCTCGATGTGTTCAACGCACTGAAGCGACTGCCAATACGATGCGATAGAATTTTCGTTCCTCTAAGCTATTGCGGTTCCCCACGATACGTAAAGGCTGTGATCGAAACGGGTCGCCAATATTTCAAGGAAAAATTCTTCAGTTTAACGCAGTTTATGCCATTTGGCGAATACAACAAGTTGGTGAAGTCATGTGGCAATGTGATTATTGGGTCAGAAAGGCAGCATGCCGTTGGCAATATAGAAATGGCACTTTGGCGAGGGGCTAAAGTGTACCTGTCAAAGACTTCGCTGAATTACTCCCATTTCAAAAAAATGGGCTTTACTGTGTTCTCAATACAGGACGACTTGACCGACACCAACTTATCAACTCGCCTAAATCGTGACGAGGTGATAAGGAACAGGGCAATTTTGCGAAAAATATACAACACAGAGGCATATAGAAATATGCTATCTGATTTATACAGTCTAATCTCCTCGCCACAAAGCTCCTGCAACTCAAAATGCTGACCTACCTCAAAAGATTATACCGGGTATTGAAAGCCATCCACCACAACTGGAGGATGCGCAAGGAGTTCAAGGGTGAGTTTTGCAGACTGACGCTGTATAAAGCATTGTCAGAGATCAAACTCTCTTTCCTGCTGAAATACCACAGGGTGTTACTGTCCTTCATCGGCAAACACATCACGATGCCGGAGGCTGATGCGTTTCCTAAACCTGCGCCTGTTGACAAAATGAGAATATGGGTCATGTGGTGGCAAGGGGAGGAGAACATGCCTGCTCTTGTGAAAGCCACATTCTCCAGCATAAAGCACCACACTGGCGGAATGGAAGTAATCTTGATAACGCAAGACAACATATCCGAGTGGATCAAGCTTCCGCTCTGCATCTCTTCCAAAATCACGCAGGGCAAGATAACGTACACGACTCTGTCTGACTACATTCGCTACTACCTCCTATCGAACTACGGAGGGGTGTGGGTCGACAGCACAATGCTCATGGTGAAAGACATTCCGAACAACGTCTTAACGGACAGTTTCTTCACAATAAAGCGAGTGAAGCAATATAATCGCTTCAACGTCTCCCTCTCCCGTTGGAATGGTCAATTTCTATCCAGCACGCAGACGCACTGCCACATTTTCGAGACCATGCGCCTGCTGTGGGAGCAGTATTGGGAGAACTTTGACGCCAACGTCGACTATTTTATGACGGACTACCTGCTTGCCTTCGCCTACGAAAACGATGGCGACATCAGGTCGGCGGTCGACCAAGTTCCTCCTTCAAACGAGAAACTGTGCTGCCTAGCTGAAGTTCTCAACAACATATTTGACAACTCAGAATGGAAACATCTTAAGGATGGCCAAGCTATGTTCAAACTGAGCTACAAGATTAAAGACAAAGGCCGCGCAGACTCTTATTTTGCCAAGTTGTTAAACCGTAAATTAGACTGATACACTCGTCACAAACTCATTAACACTATGTCACTTGTTTCGGCAGTCATCACCACCCATAATAGGTTACACTTACTCAAAGGGGCTATTGCCAGCGTTTTAGGACAATCGTATGCGAACATAGAGTGCATTGTAGTTGATGACAATTCGAACGACGGAACAGAAGAGTTCTGCAAGAGCATAAATGGCATACGGTACATTAAAATTAAACCTAATGAATCAAGGGGGGGAAATTATGCAAGAAATATAGGCATAAAAGCTGCACGAGGGAAGTTTGTAGCATTCCTTGATGATGACGACTTATGGCTTCCTTCTAAGATAAAGAAGCAAGTGAAAGTTGCTGAAGAGACGGAGGCAGGGCTTGTGTATTGCGGAATAAGAAGGGAAATCATAGACAGAAAAGGGAATACATCGTTTGTAGAGCAAATGCCCAACCCGCACAACAAGGGCGACATGTCGAATATAGCACTACAAACGATATGCACCATTACATCCTGCATATTAGCAGACAGAGAACTAATAACTCGCATAGGCGGGTTTGACGAAAGCCTAAGATTTTGGCAAGAATATGACCTAACTATAAGATTGGCTCAAGTTACGCATTTTGACTTTGTAAGCGACATTGAAACTATATATCGTATTAACAGATCTGATGCTCAGCGACTTACCAACAACTTTAACCTTTGGCGTAAATCAGTCAAGAAGTTCCACGATAAACACGCAACACTTTATAAAAACCTCAATTGTAAAGGAAGACTGGCAGCAAGGACAATTGTCTTGATTGATGCCGCCGAAAGATGTAAGTCAAACAGGTTGTCACTGAAATACATATTCTACTACGTGTGCAGTCGGCTCATCGTCAAGGTAGACAATTTACTCAACCTCGGCATTACAAGATACTTTTGACGCATGGTATACTTCCTATTGTTTTCCGTAACATCAATTATCTTTTATATTGCCCAAAGGTGCATAGCAAAATCTAAAATAGCATTCTACTCCTTATCTATCTTTGCGATCCTAGTTTTGTCCACTATTGCAGGCCTAAGGGCGAACAACATCGGAACTGATATTGGAATATACGGAACAGAAACTTATGACAACTCAAAAGAGTCAGACAGCTTAGCCGATGGAGTTCGACTACACTGCAATCATGTCGAGGCCGCCTTTTTTGCAATTAATTATTTTGCATCACATACTGTAGGTTCCTACGAATTCGCAAAATTCTTGATCGCACTGCTTCCTATCTCTCTATTCTTCTGCGGAGCAAAAAGGTACATGAAAGATGTTGAGCTGTGGATGCTAATGCTCACATTCGACCTATACTTCTACAACTTGTCCCTAAACCTAATGAGACAAGCCATCGCAATGGCCTTCATATTTTGGTCATTGCAGTTTTTAGAAAAGCGCAGCATTGGGAAACTGCTCATATGCTCTGTCATTTGCTTCTTCATTCACAAGACAAGCTCAATAGCTTACTTCGCGATTCTTTACATATATTGGGCTACTGGCAAAGACGACAAGGGACAGAACAAGTTACTGACTTTATTCGCTTGCGCATGCGCTGTTGGCGTGGCCGTTTTTCCAATCATGCTCAGGACTGCGGCGGAACACATAGCTCTGCTGAAAGGATACCTTGCTTACATAGATTGCTTCACAACAAGAATCAACAGGTCCGACGTTGCAATGAGGATATTTTTCATCATACTCGTTTGGTTTGCGACAAGGAGAGGTGAGACAGCGAGGAAAGTGATGCGCATGGCGTTATTTTTCCTCCTCTTCGATTGCGCAGCCCAATTTTTGGGTGTATACACATACTACGCAACTAGAATAGGCCTATATTTCTTTATCTGCGGCATTCCGCTGCTACTAAAAGCGATAAACACATCAGAATTCAGCAAACGACAAAAGACCGTTTTCTCATACTCTGCCATAGCTACCCTCGTAGCATACCATTTCTTTTGTTACGCAATTGGCAATAACAACGAAACATATCCTTACTCTTCAGATATACTTGGCATATGACAGTTTACATTTGCACGCACAAACGATTTAACCCCGCCATAGTTAGCAGGTGTACAGAACCACTTCTCGTAGGCGCAGCAGATCATGCAGACAAGGCAGATTTACCATACACTAAGGATGACACAGGAGACAACATAAGCTACAAGAACTCCTCTTATTGTGAACTGACGGGTCTTTATTGGATATGGAAGAACTCGAAAGATAACGTACTGGGTCTTTGCCATTATAGGAGGTACTTTGACGTGCAGGATCAAGAAATCCCTTATTTATTAAACAAGTACGACATCATTTTGCCTAAGATGATGACTATACCGTTCTCTCTGAAATTTGACTACTGTTACCACCATATAAGAGAGGATTATCAGATACTGGAAGAGACCATACTCAATCTATTTCCTGAATATGCCAAAGCCTATACTATGGTTTTAAACAGCAATAAACTTTCACCCTACAATATGCTAATTGCGAAACGTAACGTTTTCGAAGAATACTGCTCTTGGATTTTCTCTGTACTGGATGAGGTTGAAAAACGCATAAAAATTAGCGAATATCCGTATCAAAAAAGGGTTTTCGGCTTCATGGCCGAGCGACTGATGCAGGTATTCGTTGAGAAAAACAAATTAAATGTTAAAAGGGTGAGTGTAATAGAGACAGAGACTTCCCTCTCTTCAAAAACTGCACTTCATCATCTAAAAAACAATATATTTTTTGCACTGACGCACACTTTAATTAAGAATTATTAATTTATGTTTACTAACATTTGCTCTATCTTCATACTTTACAAACCCAATCTTGGGCTACTAGAAAGCAACGTGAAACTGGCAGCATCTAGCACCAAGCGAGTCTTGCTATTTGATAACTCCTCAGATCGGTTGCCACAAGCTTTCCTACACAAAATCAAGCAAGAAAACGTTGAGTACAAATTCAACAACGGCAATGCTGGCATAGCTGCCGCCCTGAACGCTGGGTTAAAATGGGCTGAATCTTATGGATATAGCCATCTTTTGACAATGGACCAGGACTCACAGTTCCCCATTGAATTTGTCCAGGCCTCTACAAGTTTCCTTCGCAAAGACACTGCCAAATTAGGAGTACTCTGCCCAAATCTAATTCCATTCAAAGGGGCTATGCGAAGCCAAATAAAGACCAAGACTTCTCCCTTGAGATACGCGCTCTCCTCGGGAAGCATTATGAACGTGGATGTATGCGCCGCTCTTGGTGGTTTTCGAAACAAATTTTTCATTGATGGCGTTGATCAAGAAATGTGCTTCAATCTTCGTAAAAACGGATACGAAATTGTACAGATCAACAATGTTTATATGCAACACAACTTGGGAAATAATGCCAGAGAAATCAAATTGCTTGGGAGGCACTTGTTCAACGTCTTAAACGAGTCAAGTTTTAGATATTACTACATGTATAGAAACTATCTAGAAATATGCAAGATGTATCGAGAATCCCTGCCGCAAGATTGCCGGGAACTCAAGACCTCTTTAGTAAAGACGTTTATCAAGATGTTGTTATTTGAACCTGATAAATGTTCTAAAATTAGATTTGCCATTAAAGGAATAATCGATTACACTAAAGGTAAATTTGGACAACTAAAATGAACAAAACTATAATCAGCGTCTGCATAGCCACATACAACGGACAAAAATATATCAGACAACAAATAGGTTCTATATTGGCTCAACTTGGGGAAAATGATGAGATTGTGATATCAGATGACAACTCGTCTGACGACACTCTAGAAATCATTTCGTCACTTAACGACAAACGAATAAAGGTTTTCGTAAACACTGGCACGCACGGCGTGACTGGCAACTTTGAGAATGCAATAAAACACGCCTCTGGTAAATATATTTTTTTATCTGACCAAGATGACGTTTGGCTACCAAACAAAAGAGAGAACTTCATACAAGCATTCGATTCTGGGGCCGATGTCGTCTTATCTGATTGCTACTTTACCGACTCCGAACTGAACATAGCAAAAGGAAAGTCCAAATTTGAATTGTTCGGAGTACACACAGACTTTCTCAGGACGCTTATCCGATGTGATTGGCAAGGCTCATGTATGGCTTTCGAGAGCATACTTAGAACTAAATTTCTGCCAATTCCTAAAAGCAAATACATCCTTCACGATATATGGATTGGAATAACTATCGGCACAAATTCTAGACTCTCTATACTTCGCACTCCAACTATGCTGTATAGACGGCACGATAACACTGTGACTCCGTGGGGATTAGGGACTGCGGGAGAAAAGATCCATTCCGTCAATCACTTAAGTTTTAAACTTGCCAAAAGATTTGCTATTATATATTACTACATTCGCTGGATGGCGACCAAACTCTGTCAAAGACATAAATCTACTTTCTTCCGATAACCATCTACCATTTATGCGCAAGCAAACTGCTAAACAAATTCATAGGACGCCATTTCGTAAGAGAATTGCCGAGAAACAGGAAATCGTGTAGCCTAAGCTGGTGGATCGTCAGCAAGTGACTTCTAGCCATATTTGGGGAACAAGGACTCCATCGCCAGTCTTACTATATGTCCCCAAAAGCAAGGTTATTCCTCCTTGAGCCGCTCTGTCGCCATATTCACTAGGGAATACAGCGTTCCATTTCTCTTGCAGATCCACTTCACACACAAGACGCAAGACAGCGACTCACAATTCTCTGTTCGTCGTCACTTATGAAGCAATCAAGTGAAGAGATTTGTGCGAACGCATCATGTTAAAAAGAATGGGCAAACACTTAACATATTTATGTCCCCTTGCCCGCTTCCTAAGAACTTCTATTCGCGAATATATTTACAGGAGAGACATTGATTGAGTAATTTCATTGCCCCACATAACTTTATCAAGCATGCCAGCCCTACAATCTTTTTAAGTATTGGCTTACTGCCACCTCGAAACCATAGCGTCGTGTTCCGCATATCCATTCCTCGAGGTGAGGACTTATACGGATTGCTTAGCAACTCGCTTATATTGCTTTCCCAAAAGCTCTCGCATTATGATGCTCAATCGCCATTATCAACGGGCAGAGACTACAGTTAATAACTTTTCCCAAGTTAAGTTACTCACCTCCACTTCAACCTGATCTCCGTTTTGCGGCGACGTGCACTCCACACTACATCAGACATCTTTAATTTTTTGCCCGGCTGACTTCTAAATCCAGCATTGCCATGTTCCAATCTCTGCTGAACTTCCTTAATTATGCTGCACGAAAGAACAAGCTTCCGCTTCACCAAATCAAAACAGCACATATGGCCGAGCGACAATCTAGAACCTCCTTTGCTTGGGAATCTGCCAAACACTCAATTCTCACAAATCATCACACGCAGTAACAATGTTATCTTCAATATAGCTCCCATGCGCCTACTGCGAAGTCAATGTGATAATCAGAATTTTACCGTTCGGGATAATCATTGCGGCATCACACAATCCCACTGAATAACAATGTGGTATAACTAAATCACACATTACCTCCTTTGACTCCACGTCAAAGGGCAAAGGCAAATAAGCGATCTCATACCATTTGCCATTTTTCCCCATATCTGAAATTGATAGTATTTTTGTGATCTTGCACTTCAAACCCCACACACTAACAGAAGTTTCACATTTCGTTACCAATCAGAATCTTGTCTTTCCGACTTAGTTTGATATTTCCCACATACCCCTTTAAACACCTTAAAAATTTTGTCTCAGCCATTATTATTAGTGTTATCCGAAGGATATGGTCACTTTCTCATTAACATCATTCGAATTCTACTATCAAAGAAAATACACTAAATTTGTCCACTGGGGATGCGGCCTTTCCACTAGGAGGATGGACACAGACCAGGTATTTTAATCAGCCAAACGAAAAACATGGATATCAAGATATTGGTGGCTACGCACAAGAAAGCGCAGATGCCACAAGATTGTTGCTACTTTCCCTTACATGTTGGGAGGGAAGGAAAACAGGATCTTGGCTACATTGGAGACAACACCGGCGATAACATCTCATCAAAAAACAAGTCTTTTTGCGAGCTTACAGGTGTTTATTGGGCTTGGAAAAATGTAAAGTGCGACTACATTGGTTTAGTCCACTACCGCAGACTATTCGCTAAGGGTTTCCACCTCACCTCGAATGGGAAATGGGAAGCCGTCCTTTCACAAAAAGACTTTGAGGTTCTACTAAAGAAAACCAATGTCGTTCTTCCCCGAAAGAGGCATTACTACATAGAGACTTCTCGCAGCCAATATGAACACGCCCATAACCCCAATGACCTTAAAGTTCTAGAGAAGGTAATAAGGGAACGCCATCCAGAATTCCTCAAAAGTCTAAATGACGTTCTCAACAAAACCGCAGGCCATCGGTTCAATATGTTTGTCATGCGTAAGGATATTTTTGACAGCTATTGCGAGTGGCTATTCGACATTCTCTTCGAATTAGAGAAACGCATAGATATATCCAACTACAACCCTTACAACGCTCGCGTATTCGGATTCATAGGAGAACGGTTACTAGACGTCTGGATAACAGCTAAAAACTTAAACTACGTAGAACAGAATGTTCTATTTATGGAGCGACAAAACTGGATTTCAAAGGCATTTCAGTTTTTAAAAAGGAAGTTTACCGGTGGAATTGACTACGAGCATTAAATGTTTACTAACTTCGTAAAAATATCAGCCTAGATTTTAATGCGCTTCTTCATCTTCGGCGGTTCCGGATTCATCGGGACGCACCTTACCAAAGCCATCAAGAGCAAGCGGCCTGAGGATCAGGTCGTTAACCTCGACATCGTGCCATCCGACCACGGCGGGCTCGCCACGTTCGTCCGAGCCGACGTGCGCCAACGCATAACGCTGCCCGACGGCCTCATGCCGCAGGCCGACGACGTGGTCATCAACCTCGCCGCCATTCACCGCACGCCCGGGCACCCAGACCACGACTATTTCGAGACCAACATCCGCGGCGCGGAAAACGTCACCGCTTTCGCGGCGGCCCATGGCATCCGCCGCGTGGCATTCACCAGCAGCATCGCCCCATACGCCGCCTCTGAGGAGGAAAAATATGAGGAGACACTGCCCACGCCCAACACGCCATACGGCATCTCGAAGCTCGTGGCCGAAAAGATTCACCTTACGTGGCAGGCCGGCGCGGCGGACAGGCAGCTCACCATAGTGAGGCCCGGCGTGGTCTTCGGCAAAGGCGAGAACGGCAACTTCACGCGCCTCTATCAGAGCATCCGCGGCCATAAGTTCGCCTTCCCCGGACGCAAGGACACCGTCAAGGCCTGCGTCTATGTCAAGGATCTGGCCGCATTCATCCTCTACCGCCTCGAGAGCCACGGCCCCGGGGCGGAGCTGTATAACTGCACCTATGAGCCGGCCTACACCATAGGACAGATTGTGGAGCACATGAAATCCGTCACCGGTCTGCGGGCGTGGACTCCGCTCGTGCCGTCGTGGGTGCTCATGCCCCTGGCCTACGTCGCCATGGCGCTCGGCTCGCCCATGGGCATATGCCCCGCGCGGGTGCGCAAGCTCATGGTGAGCACTAACATATGCGGCAAGAAGATGGCCGAGAGCGGCTATAAGATGCAATATACGCTAGACGAAGCCCTGGCCGACTGGCTAGCGGACAACGACGGCAAGGAGCTTCGCTAAGAGGCGACGCCTGCGACACTCGCACGGGGGCTTTCGGCACGGGGTGGCATTTCAACCCATGCCGAAAGCCTTTCTCGTCATCGCGAAGCGCGACATGACCCAGGCGCCAAACAGGCAAAAAGCCACGCCGCAGAGCAGGCGCGCGCCAACGGGCAGGCCGACAATGCCATAGAGGGGAGACCGCAAGTCGAT
>SAMEA104315425__coassemble_483_pt1 | contig 44411 bp, 39 predicted proteins | sample SAMEA104315425__metabat2_high_PE_033 | metagenome-assembled genome bin SAMEA104315425 (sample SAMEA104315425) | gut metagenome | biome: Monkey gut; feature: monkey-associated habitat; material: faeces | place: China | collected 2013 | reverse complement strand
CCTCGCCGACGGGACCAACGTGACCTCATGCCCTCTCGAGGTGAGCAGCGCGACCTCAGAAGGGAGCCCGTCTGCCAAGGCATTTCCCAACCCTGCGCGAGCGGGAGAAGACATCACCGTTGAAGTCCGGGGCAACGCCGACGGGCAAGCCGCGCTCGTGGAGATATACTCCACGAGCGGAGCGAGGGTCGCCACGGCCCAAGGGCAAGGCCGCGTCACCATACGCCTGCCGCGAGGCATATTTGCGGGAACGGCCTCGGCTGGCGGCCGCGAGGCCAACTTTAAAATTGTGGTGGAGTAGAAGCCTTAAAACGTCGCCGCAGCGTGACAGAGAAAGGCAATTTTGCATATATTTGTCGCAGTTGGCGTGGCGCCCGTCAAGAGAGTAGGCGCCGGGGGGTGCTGAGAATGCTCGGCTGAGATCATACCCCAGGACCTGAAGCAGGTAATGCTGCCGTAGGGACTGACGAAGAAGGCGCGCTCACGCGCTAATGGAGTATAGCTCAACACCGGGCGCAGACAGCGCCACCCCGCCATTTCACGACATTTCCCCCACCCCGACCGCGCCAGGCCCAGTCATGCCATGACGCGGGGCCGCGGCGCCTGGCCTTTTCGTCTCTCGCAGAATGACAAAAAACAACATATCGACACCATGAAGATTACAGTGAACGACAAAGAGATGGAGCTGGCCGGCAGCACCGTCTCCGACCTCGTGAGGCAACTCGGGGTTCCGTCAAACGGCGTGGCCGTCGCCGTGGGCATGGACATCGTGCCGCGCGAGGAGTGGGAGAGCCGCGCCCTCACCGAGGGCTGCAAAGTGATGATTATCCGCGCGGCAAGCGGCGGATAGCCGCCAGCCAAAACAATGAAAAGATACAAACTCACAAGAAAACAAGACAAAAAGAAATGAGCAAACTGACAATAGCCGGTCGGGAGTTCGGCTCCCGACTCTTCCTCGGCACAGGAAAATTCAGCAGCAACGAGCTGATGAAAAAGGCCATAGCGGCATCAGGCACAGAGATGGTGACCGTGGCCATGAAACGCATCGACATGAACAACGCCTCTGACGACATGCTGGCCCACATCAAGGCCCCCGGCATCCAGCTGCTGCCCAACACCAGCGGAGTGCGCACGGCCGAGGAGGCCGTCTTCGCCGCCAAGCTCTCCCGCGAGGCCTTCGGCACGGAGTGGCTCAAGCTAGAGATCCACCCCGACCCTCGCCACTTGCTGCCCGACCCCGTCGAGACGCTCAAAGCCACGGAGCAACTGGTGAAGCTGGGCTTCAAGGTGCTGCCATACTGCCAAGCCGACCCCGTCCTCTGCAAGAGGCTCGAGGAGGCCGGAGCGGCCACCGTCATGCCCCTCGCCGCGCCCATAGGCACCAACAAGGGCCTCGTGACCCTGGAGTTCCTCCAGATGATAATTGAGCAGGCGGGCGTCCCCGTGGTGGTAGACGCCGGCCTTGGTGCGCCGAGCCACGCCGCGGCGGCCATGGAGCTTGGGGCCGACGCCGTGCTGGTAAACACGGCCATAGCCGTGGCGGGCGACCCCGTGGCCATGGCCGAGGCGTTCAGGCAAGCCGTGGAGTGCGGGCGCAAAGCCTACGAGGCCGGGCTTGGAGCTGTGGCGGAGGTGGCCGAGGCCAGCAGCCCACTGACGTCGTTCCTCAACGAATAGTAGGGAGGCTAACATAAACCATCACTCCACAAAAACGCGATAAGCCTGTGAAAGACAACATAAAAATTACTTTCCCAAACAGCGAGAAAGTATACATTGCCGGCAAGCTCTTCCCTGACATCCGCGTCGGGATGCGCAAGGTCAACCTTACGCCGACAGTCAGCATCGACGCCGACGGACAAGAGAAGAGGCGCGAGAACGCCCCCGTCCTGGTCTACGACACGAGCGGCCCCTTTGGAGACAAAGACGCGGCCATAGACCTGAAAAAAGGCCTGCCGCGCCTGCGCGAGCCTTGGATTCTCAACCGAGGCGGCGTGGAGAGGCTTAGCGGCCTGTCATCAGAATATGGGCGCATGAGGCTGGCAGACAAGAGCCTGGACCACCTGCGCTTTGAGCACATTGCCATGCCGCTCAGGGCAAAAGAGGGGTGCCACGTGTCGCAGATGTATTATGCCAAGCAGGGCGTCATAACGCCCGAGATGGAATATGTGGCCATCCGCGAAAACATGAACTGCGCCGAGCTGGGCATCGACACTCACATCACGCCAGAGTTCGTGAGGCAAGAGATTGCCGCGGGCCGGGCTGTGCTGCCGGCCAACATCAACCACCCAGAGGCCGAGCCAATGATCATCGGCAGCAGTTTTCTGGTCAAAATCAACACAAACATAGGCAACTCGGCCACCACCAGCAGCATCGACGAAGAGGTGGAGAAAGCCGTGTGGAGCTGCAAATGGGGCGGAGACACGCTCATGGACCTCTCCACGGGCGCCAACATCCACGAGACGCGCGAATGGATTGTGCGCAACTGCCCCGTGCCTGTGGGCACGGTGCCAATGTATCAGGCCATGGAGAAGGTCAACGGCAAGGCCGAAGACCTGACATGGGAGCTGTTCCGAGACACGCTCATTGAGCAGTGCGAGCAGGGCGTGGACTACTTCACCATCCACTGCGGCATACGCCTCAAAAACGTGGGCCTGGCCGATGACCGCCTCACAGGCATGGTGAGCCGCGGCGGCTCCATCATCTCCACATGGTGCCGCTATCACCAGCGCGAGAGCTTCCTCTACGAGCATTTTGACGACATATGCGACATAGTCGCCAAATATGACGTCGCCCTGTCGCTCGGCGACGGGCTGCGCCCCGGCTGCACACACGACGCCAACGACCGCGCCCAGTTCGCCGAGCTGGACACCATGGGCGAACTCGTGGAGCGCGCGTGGGCCAAAAACGTGCAGGCCTTCATTGAGGGCCCAGGACACGTGCCGATGCACAAGATCCGCGAGAATATGGAGCGTCAGATCGAGAAATGCCACGGCGCGCCGTTCTACACCCTCGGCCCGCTCGTGACGGACATAGCCCCCGGCTATGACCACATAACCTCCGCCATAGGCGCGGCGCAGATAGGGTGGCTCGGCACGGCCATGCTCTGCTACGTGACGCCAAAGGAGCACCTCGGCCTGCCCAACAAAGAGGACGTCCGCACCGGCGTCGTCACCTACAAGATTGCCGCCCACGCGGCCGACCTGGCCAAAGGACACCCCGGGGCCTCGCTGCGCGACGACGCCCTCAGCCTGGCGCGCTTCGAGTTCCGATGGAAAGACCAGTTCAACCTGAGCCTCGACCCCGAGCGCGCCCTCGAATATTTCAAGGCCGGCGGCCATCAAGACGGCGAGTACTGCACCATGTGCGGCCCCAACTTCTGCGCCATGCGCATAAGCCGAGACCTGCGCAAGATGGGCAAAGGGTGCTAGGCCGCGCATTGACAAGACGATTCTTTTTAACCTGAATATTAAGACATGTTCTCAGACGAATTGCTGAAAATATCGTGGGAGGAGACCACGGAGAAGATATACAGCAAGACAGAGGCCGACGTGCTGCGCGCACTGGCCAAGAGACGGTGCGACGTTGACGACTTCATGGCCCTCATCTCGCCCGCCGCCGCGCCACACCTGGAGCAGATGGCACGGCTTAGCCAAAAATACACTCTTGAGAGGTTCGGCAACACCATCCAGATGTTCATCCCGCTCTACACCACCAACTCTTGCACCAACTCTTGCGTATATTGCGGCTTCCACGTCTCCAACCCCATGAAGCGCACCATACTGACCATGGAGGAGATCGAGAACGAGTACAAGGCCATCAAGCGCCTCGGCCCGTTCGAGAACATCTTGCTCGTGACGGGAGAGAACCCCGCCAAGGCCGGAGTGGACTACATTGCCGAGTCCGTAGAGATTGCCAAGAAATATTTCTCCAACATAAAGATTGAGGTGATGCCGCTCAAGGCGGAAGAATATAAGCGCTTGGCCGACGTGGGCATCAACGGCGTCATCTGCTTTCAAGAGACCTACCACCGCGAGCGGTACAAGATCTACCACCCGCGCGGCATGAAGAGCAACTTCGAGTGGCGCGTCAACGGCTTCGACCGCATGGGGCAGGCGGGAGTCCACACCATCGGCATGGGCGTCTTGGTGGGCCTGGAGGAGTGGCGCACCGACATGACCATGATGGCCTACCACCTCCGCTACCTGGAGACGCACTACTGGAAGACGAAATATAGCGTCAACTTCCCGCGCATGAGGGCGTCGGAGAACGGCGGCTTCCAGCCCAACGTCATCATGAGCGACAAGGAGCTGGCGCAACTCACCTTCGCCTACCGCATCTTCGACCATGACGTGGACATAAGCTACTCCACTCGCGAGCCAGCGGCCATACGCGACCACATGTGCGCGCTTGGCGTGACCACAATGAGCGCGGAGAGCCACACTGAGCCTGGCGGCTACTTCAGCTACCCGCAGACTCTGGAGCAATTCCACGTCTCGGACAACCGCAAGACGGCCGACGTGGCGGCGGCAATCCGCCGCGCGGGCCGAGAACCCGTTTGGAAAGACTGGGACGAGGCCGTGAACTGAGCCACGACCACCAGCCCATAAGGCTTTCGCCCCGCCATAAGAGCATGCGCACTCTTGTGGCGGGGCCTTTTAAGTCGCACCATCACATGAGGGACATCGCATACGCCGGTTGGGGAAAGAGCGAGATTGAGCAGCCGTACGCATTACTCAATATTCCGTAGCGATCGGGATGAGATGGGCTGTGGTGTGAACTTTGCCAGAGGAAAGCCTTTAAGAGGCAAGACAGTGGAAATGAAGTACCCAACAAACTGATATATCGCTCTACACAAGACCACCAAACGCATCAATTGAATAAATCTAAAACAATTTTTCCATTATTACTTCCAAATCAAATCTGTATAAATTTGTGCCGTGACGTCACAGCTTGATTACAACAATCAATAACAAGTTAAAAGTCAATGAAACTGAAATACGGTCTTTTGGCCGTCATCGCAGCAACGGCGATTGTAACCTCATGCGCTGAGGACGATGCGCCTTTTTCGGAGGTAAACACCCCTACCGAGAACAACACAACATACTTGCGGAGGTATGAAAGCCAACTCTTTATGAATTGGGGACAAGGAAGTGGGAAAAATGGCTATTTCGCAGTCAATGGAAACACTGGACTCAGTTCTGATTGCGCTTATCACAACAATGTGATGATATGATTACAGGTCTGAAAAACTACAACAAAATTCACAAATGAGAAACATATCGGCAATCTTAGGCATAGTCTTCGTAATGCTCACCGCGTGCAGCTGCGATGACGAATCGGACAACTTCAGCTACTCGCCCGCCAACGGCAACGCGAGCGTGCTCACCACATATCTGGCTGTTGAGGGGGACGACGTGGACGACGCTTTTATCGCCGCCACGAGCGGGTATTGCGAAGAGAACAGGAGCAAGCTCAAAATAGGGAGAGCGGACGGCAATTCCGTAAAGATTGACTTCCCAAGCCCTAGCGCATATTCAAAGAAATCGACCACGGACACCGACACGTCCGCCGTCACCACGGCCTCCTACTTCAGCGACCTTACCCTCGACGGGGCAAAGCTCCGGGTTAAGACAGTCTTTAAACTAGAAGTGCCAAACAGGCTTAAAGACCACTATATTGACTTCGAGTTCTACCTCACGGAAGTGGAGATTGACGGCAAAACGGTCAAAGCGGAGCCGCAAGAATCGGAAGCCGTGAGACGGGTGACAATAGTGAAGAAAGGCAACGGCGGATGGGAGCTTAAAGATTAGCGCGCCTCAGCTGCCGCGACAGGAATCAAAAGTCCGCCCCGCCGCAATCTTTATGGATTGCGGCGGGGCGGCTCATTACACAGACAAGACATGCGTTTTTAAGCGCGCTATCACAAATGCGCCGCCAAAGGTCGTTAAAGTGGATTTTATAGATAGATTGCGCACTCGCAAAAAAAAACTACATTCGCACAGCGTACAAGTCGTTTAATAACCAACAAAAGACACTATGAACACAGTTTCAAACGTCAGAATCATACTCCTGGCCGGCATGGCGGTCATTGCGGTCAATTCATCGGCGCAAAAGCAGGCGAAACCCTACTTCACCCACGATGAACTGCCCAACAGCGTGGCCTACATCCCCGCCCCGCCCGACACGACAGACGCCGCCTTCTTCAACGACTGGCTCGTCTACTCCCGCGGGCTAGAGCTGCGCCCCCCCCCGCGCGGAGCGCAAGCCAAGGCCGACGCCGACTACACCAGCGAATACCTGGCCACCTACTTCTCCCCCGCCATGGGCTACGAGATAAGCGAGGAAAAGTCTCCTGCCACATTCCACCTGCTACGTTGCGTGGCCTGGACGGGCGGGGACGCCACGTGGAAGGCCAAGAACCACTATATGAGGCGCAGGCCTTTCATGGTCTTCAACCAGCACACACTGACGCCCGATGACGAGCCGGGCCTCTCGCGCAACGGCTCATACCCCTCTGGCCACACCTCCATGGGATGGGCCACGGCCCTTGTCTTGGCCGAGGTCAACCCCGACGCGCAAGACAGCATCCTGACGCTGGGCTATGAGTATGGGCAGAGCCGCACCATCGTGGGCGCGCACTTTCAGAGCGACGTCGACGCCGGCAGGGTGACAGGCAGCGCGGCCGTGGCGCGCATGCACACCAGCCCCGAGTTCCAAGCCGACGTGGCGGCCGCCAAAGCCGAATGCGCCAGATTGCTCCACAAAATCAAAGGCCCAGACCTGAACTCACCAGCCAACGCAAGAAAGAGGAGACTATAACGCCTCCTCTGACCCACAAAAAGATGAAACCCGCTGGCCGAGCATCCGTATACACAAAGTGTAAACCATACCTTTAGACGATGACAATATCGTCAACGAGGGCGACAATTCAAACACAAGTTATGAAGAAATACGTTTGCGAGCCGTGCGGCTACATCTACGACCCAGCCGCGGGCGACCCCGATTCCGGAGCAGCTCCAGGAACGGACTTCGAAAAACTGCCAGACGACTGGGTGTGCCCAGTCTGCGGCGCAAGTAAGGAGGATTTCAAGCCTCAAGACTAGGCGCCAAGAAAACTTTCCGCCCCGCGACAAGTCGTGTATCCTTGTCGCGGGGCGGATTCTTTTTCACTCGTTCTCTACGGGGCTCCTATTCGTCTCGAAGGGCAAAATGCTCATAGACGCACGGGGCGGGACCATCGTCAAAATAATCAATAAAACGCAGGCGCACCCTGAAATAGGCCATTGAGTCATACGTGGCATAGAGCCGCGGCAGCACCTCATTGCCAGGGGCGGAGAACAAGGCGCGACACACGCCATCCGCCACGTCAAACGTGGCCTCGCCACCCATTCGCACCGAGACTGTGCCAGCCGTGGCCAACATCTCGACATAGGGCTGCGCGTGAAGCTGGGCATACACTGCCTTAAAAGGCGCGGTGGCGAAAAAGAGGTCGACCACATCGGCCGTGGCCTCAACCCCCATCACTTGAAAAGCCCTCAGGCGAGGCATGCCGCCGTCTGAGGTGGCCAGAGCCAATTCGCGGTGGCCGTCAATGAACTTCAAGGCCACCGTTAGCGGCACGCCCGCGCTGCGAGCCGCGGGCGTATTGTTTGGTGTGAGTGTTTCCATTCTAATTTCCTATCTCCACTATCGGATATGTCGAGTAGCCGTCTCGATACACGCCAATCTGTCGGGCGCACTTGCCGGCCGGAATCTTGATAATCTGTCCATCATAATACTCCACTCCATCCCGCCTCGGCAGGAGCACTTTAGTGCCGGTAGCATAGCCAAACTCCGTATTATACTCTTGAGCCACAGCGTCGCCGTTTTCCAGGACTTTCTGCACCTGTAGCGGCTTGCGCGTCACCACCTCGCCACTTGTGGCAGAATACGTCCTCCCGTCACCATTTTTGCGGGCCGTGGAGGGTGCTTTTTTTGCTGGCGCTGCCTGCCGCTCCACCGCTGCCGCGTCCGCCGCCTGCCGGCAAGAGTCCATTCGGGCCACAAACTGCTCCAAGGCATGCTCCATCCTGCTGTCATCGCCCGCCTTCACCCATTGCGTCAGGGCGGAGCCGGCCAGCAGGCCAAGGACGAATATCATAATATCTCTCATAAAGATGGATCTTTTATTTGCCCTCAATGTATCAAATTTAGTGGACTTCTTGCCATAAACTGGCAAAAGTTAGTCATATAGAGACAATAAAATACTAGGTTCTGATAAGATTTCATATATTTGCGCACGTCATCCACAATGTACCATATGAAACTCATTGCCATCTCGTGGCCCACCTTTTTTGACGGTGAGGCGGAGATAATAAACTCCCTTTTTGAGGCAGGGCTGCCCATTTTGCACGTCAGGAAGCCCGGGGCCGTCGAGGCAGACGTGGCCAACCTCATCAAGCGCGTGAGGCCGGAGTTTCACGAGAGGCTGACCATGCACTACTTCCCCGCCGTGGCCGAGGCCTTTGAGCTGGGTGGCTACCACTTGAGCGCGGGGCGTGCGCCGCAGCCCGACGGATGGGAGGGGCGGCTCAGCGCCTCATGCCACACTCTGGAGGAGGCCCGCGAGGCGCAACGAGACGTCGACTACGTCTTCCTAAGCCCCATATTTGACAGCATATCCAAGCGTGGCTACGCGGCAGGCTTCAGCACCGACGAGCTTCTGCGCGGCAAGGCGGAGGGTATCATAGGTCGCCGGGTCATAGCCCTTGGCGGCGTGACGCCGGAGAACATGGGCGTGGCGCTCGACATGGGTTTCGGCGGGGTGGCCGTTCTAGGAGGCCTGTGGGGCACGCTCCGTCGCGACGACGTGACGGAGAATTATTGGCACTACCTCAACTGGGAGCGCTGCGGCAGCATGGCGGAGGCTATGTGAGACGCGATGACTGGGAAATAAGGAATCTTTAGTTTGATAAATAGGCCAAACCGCCGCCATGCGTCTTGCTGACGCATGGCGGCGGTTGGTTTATTGTGGGGGTGTGGTCTACCCCAGCCTCTTCGTCATCCACACCGTCACGGCCGGGTGGCCAGAATCTCCCAAAGGGTGGCTTATGTGGCTGTAGCCGTGTCTCTCATACATGGCCACGGCTTTGGCGAACTCGGGAAACGACTCTATGTATAGCTCACGGTAGCCAGCTCGCCTGGCTCGGGACTCCACGAAGCTTAGCAACTGGCGCCCCACGCCCCTGCCGCGCATGCGGGGCGAGAAATAAAACTTGACCACTTCGGCCATTCCCTCGGGCAGCCCCGCTGTGGGGTAGAAGCCGCAGCCGCCTGCCGCGAGGCCGTCCTCACCCTCCACTACCCAATATTCGGCATCGGCGCGGCCGAGGAACTCGCGAGGCAGGCTGGCCATCCTTGGGTCGGAATATACCGACCCCTCGCGCGGCGCGCCCATCTCCTCAAACGCCACGCAGGCAATGCGCCACAGCTCCGCGTCGTCGGCGGGTTTTATGGGCCTTACGTTGATGCCCTCAATATTCAACGTCGTCATTGCTCGTCATATGTCCAAAAATGCGCGCTGGAGGCCTTTTAAAGCCACCGCGCGCACTCACTGTCTCATTTACCGCATCTCCTAGCTAAGGCCGTGAATATGGCCGTCATCGCTCACCGTCATTCCCTCTGCCGCGGGGTGCAGAGGCAGCCCCGGCATCCTCATCATGTCTCCCGTGAGAGGGATGATGAAGCCCGCGCCGGCCGCCAGCTCCACGGCCCGCACATGGATGGCGAACCTGCCCGGCCGGCCGGCCACCTGCTTGGGGTCGTCAGTGAATGAATATTGCGTCTTGGCGATGCACACGGCCGCGCCTTCGAGCCCTATCTCGCGGGCCTCGGCCAAGTCTTTCAAGGCCTTGGGGGCGAACTCCACGGCCTCGGCTCCATATATCTGCTTCGCTATCTTGCTTATCTTCTCCTCCAGTGGCTCGCTCCACGCGTAGAGGGGCCTGAAGTCGCTCTTGCCGCTCTCGGCCTCCTCGGCCACCGTGCGGGCCAAAGCCTCGGCACCCTTGCCGCCTTCGCCCCATACGTTGGCCACCACGGCCCTCACGCCCCACTCTTGGCAGGCTCGGGCCACGACGTCATGCTCCGCCGGCGTGTCTGTGGCGAAATGGTTTATGGCCACCACGACCCTCACGCCATATCCGAGCATGTTTTTCACATGACGCTCCAGGTTGTGCAGGCCGGCCTTGACGGCTTCTACGTTCTCGGCGGCCAAATCTTCTTTCTTCACGCCGCCGTGCATCTTGAGGGCGCGCACCGTGGCCACGACAACTATTACAGACGGCTTCAGGCCGCCCGCCTGGCACTTGATGTCGAGAAACTTCTCCGCGCCAAGGTCGGAGCCGAAACCCGCCTCAGTGACCGCATAGTCGGCCAGTGAAAGACCCATCTTGGTGGCTACCAACGTGTTAGTACCTTGGGCAATATTGGCGAACGGGCCACCGTGGACTATGGCCGGCGTGTGCGCTATGGTCTGGACAAGGTTGGGCATCATGGCCTCGCGGAGCAGTGCCGTCATGGCTCCCTCGGCTTTCAGGTCGCGGGCCCTGACGGGCTTGCCGTCGTAAGTGCGGCCCACGTATATGTCTCCAAGCCTGCGCTGCAAGTCGGCAAGGTCTCGCGAGAGGCAAAGGATGGCCATAATCTCCGAGGCGGCCGTTATGTCAAACCCCGTCTCGCGCGGCACTCCCTGCATCTTGCCGCCAAGGCCTATGACGATGTGGCGCAGGGCGCGGTCGTTCATGTCCATAACCCTCTTCCACGTCACCGTGCGCGGGTCGATGTTGACAGCCGCGCGCTGGCCGAAGTGTATGGCGTTGTCTATCATGGCGGCAAGGAGATTGTGCGCCTTCTCAATGGCGTTGAAGTCGCCCGTGAAGTTGAGGTTTATGTCCTCCATCGGCACCACCTGGCTCTGCCCTCCTCCGGCGGCGCCGCCCTTGATGCCGAACACGGGGCCGAGCGAAGGCTCGCGCAGCACCACGACGGTCTTCTTGCCAATGCGGCTGAGACCGTCGGCCAGGCCGATGGAGACCGTCGTCTTGCCCTCGCCGGCCGGCGTGGGCGTAATGGCCGTCACCAACACCAGCTTCGCCTTGGCGGCCTTGGCCTCGTCAATGAGGGAGAGTGGCAACTTGGCCTTGAGCCTGCCATAGGGCTCTAGCAAATCCTCTCCCACGCCCAGGCGGGCCGCAATCTCTTTAATCGGCAGTTTCTCAGCCGCGTCTGCAATCTCTATGTCGGTCATATATGCAATTAAAGTTTTCTACCCTAAGAACCCATCCGCCTTAACGCGGCGGCACCATGCTGTGAGTTATGCCACAAAGGTAACTCATTCCGTTGAAATGAGTGGCAGGCCGAGGGCAATGAGACCGGCAGGCCAAGATGGTCAGGGCTTCAAGAAAAAAAAGCCCGCCGCGCTAAGATGCGCGGCGGGCGTAGGCCAGAGGCCACATTGGGCCTGCTCTTATTTGTCCCAGACCTCGCCGGAGACGTCGACCTTGATGAGATCTTCATCGTTGGACGTCAACACTACGCCCTCTATGGTGCATAGCGTCTCGTCATCAGCGTCGGGGGTGATCTTGTAGGTGGCGATGCAGCCAGTCTCGGTTATCACGCAGTTGCTTTCGGCATAGATGTTGGCGTTGGCGGCGTTCTGAGCAATGAGCTGGTTTTTGACCTCCTTAGCCGACTTGAGCGTGAGGTCGGAATTGAGGGCGATCTCCACGTCTTTGCACTCTTCCTTCACGTTGCCGTTCTCATCTATGAGACCGATGACGCCGTCACCGTCTTTCATAAAATAGCTCCTCTGCCTCTTGAGAGACATGTATGAGCCATACGACTTGTTGGCCCCTGTGCCGGCGAGGAAACTGTACACCTTTCCTATCTTCGTCTCCTTCGTGGTGCCCATGCGGGTGCGCACCTTCATTGTGTAGATGCCCACGGGGATTTTGGGCGAGCTGAGGGTGCAAGTCCACACCTTGCCGTCTTCAGTGCGATCCTTCTCAGCCTCGCTGCCCTCGAGCAGGTCGTAGGTCCGCTCGCCGTCTTCAGACGTGAGGGTAAAAGTCTTGAGCTTCTTGTTGGTCTCCACAGAGCCGGATATGACGATGGTGCCGTCGTTCTGGGCGGCGGCCACCAGGCCGGTCATGTTGAATTTCTCGGCGATCTCCGCGCTGTCGTCGGTTTCATCGTCAGAGCATGCGGTGAAAGAGCAGGCCATGATGGCGGACATCATCACGCCCGCCACGGGCATCAGGAACGTTTTCTTCATAATCTCGATGGAATTTTGAATTATAGTTTAACGCCGGCAAAAGTATGCAATACTTGGCGCAAGACAAAAATTAGTTTGGCAAAAGCGCCTCTACTTCCTGTCCTTGACCGCCCTTACGGAGAGTCCCCACCACAATTCTGAATCGTTGGACACGTAAACGCCCTCTTCTTTGCCGCCACTTGTCATATCAAAGCGGAAGCTCGGACAGCCTTGGGAATATATGTCGGTTCGCGTTCCGACGGCATAGTAGCCCGACAGCTTGCGGCCATTGAAATCTTCCAGGTCATCGTCATGCATCGTGGCTTTGCCCACCTTAGCGCCAGCGCAGGGCATGATTATGCTGCCACCGTTTGGCCCCGTTAGGCGCAAAGCGGCGCGGCCGCCGCTCAACGCCACGCCCTCCCATTTGCACTTCTTTCTCAATTCATCCACTTCACTCCGAGTTGGCAGTCGCCACCCGTCTCCCGCGGCGGCCGTGGCGGCGTCAAAATCCGCCTTGGCGGATATGGTGTCACTTGTCAGGGCTTCGACAAGATAGCGGAGCGCATACGCCTCCTCATCATATTTCTTTTTGCTGACCACCTCACCCCACGCAAAGTGGTCGCCAGCGTCTTCCTCCGCCTCGGCGCCGATGTTGGCGGTGGCCCACAGCACAGAGAGGCCAAGATCGCAAGCCTCGAGCTTCCGCCTTTTGACCTCAGGCTTCGCCGGGATGTCAATTTTCACCGTGTTTGAGCAATACTCCTCTTTGTCTTCGCCATCCACCACAGTCATGATGACGCGCCCGTAATATTCGCTATCCTCGCCCAGGCCCAGGGCCAAAAACTCCTCGCCGTTGTCTGGTGACGTTTTTCTGACATAGTTTTCGCAAATCTGAAAATGCGACGGGTCTGGCTCTGTGCCATAGTAGAAGGAGAATAGTTTCATCTCTCGGCCTGTGTAGCAAGAATCGGCCAGGAGGCGCGACACTGTCAGGTGAATTGCAGCAGCCTGGTGCCAGGTGGAGTTCTCCACATCGGCAACGATATTAAATTTTTTTCCCGTCTGCTCGTCATCGTCGTTGTCGTCATCGTCACCTTGCTCCTGTTTGTTGTCATCGTCAGAAAAGTCGTCGAACGTGTCTGAGGAGCATGCCATCATTGCCATAGACAGAGGCAAGACTAAAGCCAAAATTGTTTTCTTCATTTGTGTATATCTTGTTGGTCTGTTTCCCGTGGAACGTGGGCCTATTCTTACAGACTGTCAGTTTGAGCGGGATGAAAATGGTCGTATACTAACAATCCTTTACTTTTGCCCACCAATTCCGTAAGTTTATCAAGCGAGGCCTGTTTAATGGCCTCCACCCCACCGAGGGCCTTGAAGAGCTCTTCTTTTGTCTTCGGGCCGACGCCTTTCACGTCGTCTAGCTCAGAGGCCATCATGGCTTTGCTTCTCTTGTTTCGGTGGAAGGTTATGGCCACTCGGTGCACCTCGTCTTGCATCCTTGTGAAGAAACGAAACACAGCGTCGCTCTTTCCCACGCCCACCACTTTTGGCGGAAAGCCGACCAATATCTGGCTCGTGCGGTGATGCGAGTCTTTGGCCAGACCTATTATTGACAAATCAAGGCCAAGGTCTTGCGTAGCCTGACGGATAACGTCCATCTGCCCCACCCCGCCGTCAGCCACCACAAGGTCCGGCATGGGCTGCCCCTCATCCTTCAACCTGCGATAGCGGCGATAGACCACCTCATACATTGAGGCGTAATCGTCAGGGCCCTCCACTGTCTTTATGTTGAAAAGCCTATAGTCCTTTCGGCTCGGCCGAGCGTCTCGATAGACCACGCACGCCGCCACGGCGCTCGCACCTTGGATGTTGGAGTTGTCAAAGCACTCCATGTGTCGCGGCAGCTCATGGAGCCCCAACTGCTCTTTAATCTGAATCATGAGTTTCTCCTCATGCGTGGCCCTGCTTCTGTTGGCCTCTTGGCGCAAAAGCTCAAGTTTGAACATGCGGGCGTTTTTCTCCGAAAGGTCCAGCAGCTTGCGCTTGTCGCCCGTCTGCGGCGTCAAGAATGATATGTTGGCGAACTCAACGTCTGGGCGCATCGGCACCACGATCTCACGCTGAAGGGCTCCGCTCGTCTCCCTCACGCTCTGGATGGCGAAAGACAAAATCTCGTCATCGGTCTCTTCCATTCTGCGTTTAAACGTCATTGTGTAGGAGGATAGGATCTGCCCCTCTTGCACCCTCATGAAATTGACATACACCTCGTTCTTGTCGTCATCGCGGGCAATGGAGAATACGTCGCAATTAATGATGGAGTTGCTGGCCACGAGCGAGCGGCTCTGGTAGGTCGTCAGCCTCTCAATCTTGCGGCGCAACGCCTCGGCGCGCTCAAACTCCAACGCCTCGGCGGCTTCGGCCATCTCAGTTTTCAGCTGACGTATCACAGGGTTCACATTGCCTCTTAGGATGTCTCTCACGCCCTGGATATACTCGGCATATTTCTCCTTGCCCACCAAGCCTTCGCAAGGGCCTTCACAAAGCTTCAGGTGATACTTTAGGCAAACCTTGTAAGCTCCTGACTTAATGCGCTCATCAGATAGATTCAGCCCGCACTGGCGCAAAGGATATAGTTGCTTGAAGATGTCGAATATGTCGCGAATTTGCCCAATGCTCGGGTATGGGCCATAATATATGCTGCCGTCTCGCACATGCCGGCGGGTCTGAATCACGCGCGGAAACGGCTCGTTGAGTATGGCCACCCAGGGGTATGTCTTGTCATCCTTGAGCAGTATGTTATACTGCGGCTTGTGCTTCTTTATGAGGTTATTCTCAAGCAACAGGGCGTCCTCCTCATTGTTAACCACAATGTGGTGAATGTGGCATATCTTGCTCACCAGCACACGCGTCTTGGGCGTTTGCTGCTTCTTGAGGAAGTATGACGACACCCTTCGCTTGAGGTTTTTGGCCTTGCCTACGTATATTATCTTGCCATCCTTGTCAAAATATTGATACACGCCAGGCAGGTCAGGCAAGACGCTCACAAGCTGTTTCAAATGCTCCAGCCTTTCAGCGTCAGACGCGTAAGAGTATGTAGCCGCCACGATTAACAATGATTATTTAAACAAATCCACGAAGTGGAATTCATCGACGTCAAAGAGTCCTTTGTCTCCTATCTTCAGACTGGGGATTACCAGCAGGCTCATAAAGGCCATGGTCATAAACGGCGAGCGGAGCGTCACGCCGCAACGGTTTCGGGCCTTGGCAATGAGACGCTCATATTTTAAGGCCACGTCTTGCCACTTCTCGGCTGTCATGAGGCCGGCAATGGGCAGGCGCAGTTTTGTCACGAGCCCGTCTGGCTGCGCCACAACGATTCCGCCTTTCATCTTGAACATGGCCTCGGCGGCCGCTTTCATGGCCCCGGCGTTGCGCCCTATCACCACCACGTTGTGTGAGTCGTGGGCTATGGACGACGCCATGGCTCCGCCTTTAAGGCCTGTGCCACGGATGAAGCCGTTCACAACTTTGGCGGTGGCGTCGTAGCGGTTTATGACGGCTATTTTCATGATGTCCTCCGCCTCGCTTGCTTCAACCTCTTGCCCGCTCCGGGCCTTCGTCTCCCACTCCACGCGGCTCGTCACCAACTGGTCGGGCACCAAGCCTATAACCCTCGCGACAGCATTGTCTTGCGGGGCGAAGACCCTGAAGTCGGCCTCGGAGAACTCGCGATCTGCAAAATTGTTAATCCTCGCCGTGCGCGTCGGGGTGAAGCAAAAGCCGATGTTGCGGTCATAGACTCGCTCACCATTGACATATGACGCGCTGATGTTGAAAGACTGGAGATTGTCCACTATAAGGAAGTCGGCGTTGTCTCCCACTTGCAGTCGGCCCACGTCGAGCTTGTAATGGTCAATGGGGTTGAGGGTCAGTATGCGGAAAATGTCGAAGACGTCGACGCCCGCCTCTTTCGCCCTGTGATAGAACTTGTCAATGTGCCCGCGATCCCTGATGTCGTCGGGGTGAGCGTCGTCGGTGCAAGCCATTACGCTTTCCTTGTTCGTCTTGAAGAGCGGCAGCAGCTCGTCAAGGTTGCGCGCTGCGCTACCCTCGCGGACCAGTATTTTCATGCCCAGGGCGAGTTTCGCCTTGGCCTCATTGAGGGTGAAGCTCTCATGGTCTGTCGACACACCGGCCGAGACATATTTTCGCAAACGGTCATCCACAATGCCGGGGATGTGGCCGTCAACCGGTTTGCCCGCCTCTTTGGCGATGCGCATCTCGGCCATCATCTTCGGGTCGTTGGCCAATATGCCAGGGTAGTTCATCATCTCGGCCAGAGCCACGCCTTGGGGCATCAAACGCTCTATTTGGTCGGGGCCAAACTCCGCACCGTTGGTCTCAAAGGGCGTGGCGGGCACGCAAGAAGGTATCGCGAAAGCGAAATGGAGTGGAGACTTGCTGGCGTCATACATCATAAATCTCACCCCGTCCTCGCCCATCACGTTGGCAATCTCGTGCGGGTCGCACACCACTCCCACAGTGCCGTGGGGGATGACCATTGTGGCGAACCTCTGTGGCGTGAGCATGGAGCTCTCTATGTGGACATGGGCGTCGATAAAGCCAGGCGTGCAATAGGGCAACGCGGGCTCAGCCGATTCGGAGAGTTGACAGATCTCTATTATAGTCTTGCCAAACGTGATGCTTGCCGCAAATATTCTCTTGTTGATGACGTCAACATAGTTGGCGTTGATCGTCCTTACAGTGCATTTGTAGACCATATGGTTAGTTTAGGTAGTGAGTTCTAGAAAACAAATGTCGGTGTTTTGATTACAATATAAAACATAGACGGGTTCAATAACCTCATATTCTACGATTTTTATATTCATCAAATTCCAAATCGTCAGAAACTAACCTCGTTCCACGTGAAACCGTAAGGGTGTCTCTGATAAAAGAATCCGCCCTGTCGGGAAGGCAGGGCGGATGAGAAGACCTAACGTCCTAGGAGTATCATAAGTATCGATATGTCGGCCGGAGAGACTCCGGGGATGCGCATGGCCTGGTCAATGGTGGCTGGATCTATGCGCATTAATTTCTCGCGCGCCTCATAGCTTAGTGACGTGACAGAGGCGTAGTCTATCTTTCCGCGAAGAGGTATGTTGTTGTGACGGAGGATACGCTCAGCCTGCTGCTTCTCTTTCTGTATGTATCCGCCATACTTTATCTCAATTTCCGCAGACTCCAACACTTCATCGCGCAAATCTGAACGGCTGGCAAAAAGCCTCTCCACCTCGGGCAACAGGGGCATGACGTCGGCCAAGTGGAGCTGAGGACGCGTCAAAGCCTGCGAGGCCTTAACCGACTCGGCAGATGGGGTGGCGCCCACTTTTGCCAAAATCTCGTTCAATGGACCAAGCTTCAGAAGTTTATTAGCCAATATGTGGCAAAGTTTTTCACGCAGCCCTACTTTGGCCTTATACCTGTCATAAGCCTCATCTGTCACCAGTCCCAACGCCCTACCCTTTTCAGTCAGTCGGTCATCGGCGTTATCTTGTCTGAGCAAGATGCGATACTCGGCCCGAGAGGTGAACATCCTATAAGGCTCGTCAACGCCTTTCGTCACCAAGTCGTCTATCAGCACGCCAATATACGCCTCGTCTCTCATCAGAGTGAACGGCTCTTCACCCTTGACTTTCAAGGCGGCGTTGATACCCGCCATGAGACCTTGGCCGGCGGCCTCTTCGTAGCCCGTGGTGCCATTGACCTGGCCGGCCATAAAGAGGCCATGCAACACTTTGCTCTCCAGTGAGTGGTAAAGTTGCGTAGGGTCGAAGAAATCGTATTCTATGGCATAACCGGGGCGAAGCACTTGGGCTCTCTCCAGGCCTGGAATGTGGCTCAGCGCCTCCAGCTGGGTCGACATGGGCAATGAGCTGCTGAACCCGTTGAGGTAGTATTCCACGGTGTCTACTCCCTCGGGCTCCAGGAAAAGCTGATGCTGGTCTTTGTCCGCGAAGTTGACCAGTTTGGTCTCAATGCTCGGGCAATAGCGCGGGCCGATGCTCTTGATGGTGCCGTTGTAGAGCGGGGAGTCGGCAAAGCCGCTGCGGAGGATCTCATGCACCGCAGGATTGGTGCATGTGATGTAGCATGGCATCTGGGGGAGCCGCAAGTTAGTGTCTGGGCCAAAGCTGAACCTGTGGCCGCCTATGTTGCCCTCTTGCCGCTCTGTCTTGCTGAAGTCGATGGTGCGACCGTCAATGCGCACCGGGGTGCCAGTCTTCATCCTCTGCGTGTTGACGCCGAAAGATTTTATCTGGTCAGAGAGGAGGAATGAGGCCTCGTCTCCCATGCGCCCACCCGAGTAGTTGACGCGGCCAATGTGGAGGAGCCCGTTGAGGAAAGTGCCAGCCGTGATGACGACAGCGCCGGCGAAGAACTCCGCGCCAAGTTTGGTGCGCACTCCCTTAACAATATCGCCTTCGGTTATGAGGGCTGTAACGGAGTCTTGCCAAAGGTTGATAAGAGGAACGGATTCGAGTTTTTTGCGCCATTCGAGGGAGAATTTCGTCTTGTCGCATTGCGAGCGCGGACTCCACATGGCTGGTCCCTTGCTCATGTTGAGCATTCGGAACTGAATAGACGTGGCGTCGGTCACTCTTGCTGTCATGCCGCCCAAGGCGTCGATCTCGCGCACAATCTGCCCTTTGGCAATTCCTCCTATGGCCGGGTTGCAGCTCATCATGGCAATCTTTGTCAGATCGAGCGTAATGAGCATGGTTCGCATACCCAGCCGCGCCGATGCGTGGGCAGCCTCACAGCCGGCATGGCCCGCACCGACAACAATCACGTCGTAAGAAAAATTCATTGCTACCCCTTCTGCGCCATTATCTCGTCAAGCATGGCCAAGGCCTTCTCCTCGGCCGCGCGCATCTTCTTCTCATCGTCCGGCTGCTTGTCTTTCAGCCCGCAGAGGTGAAGCACGCCGTGGATGATGACCCTTTGCATCTCCCTCTCGAAAGATGGGGCGTACTGCTCGGCGTTCGTCTTGACGGTGTCTACAGAAATGTACATGTCACCACTCACCACTCCGTCCTCATCATAGTCGAAAGTGATGACGTCGGTGTAGTAGTCATGTTGGAGGAACTGCCTGTTCACCTCCAAAATCTTGTCGTCTGAGCAGAAAACGTAAGACAACTCACCGGCTTTAAAGCCGTAGCTGTCAATCACTTGCTTAATCCAACGTTTGAGGATGAGCTTGTTTTTGAGCTTAAAGTCGACATCCTCGTTGTAAAAGTTAATCACGGTAGGTTGAAAGTCATCTTGACCTTTCGGCCATTGTCGTCGAAGGAGACGTCGTCTGCCAGATGGCGCATGAGGAAAATGCCTCGTCCGCAATCTTTCTCAATGTTCTCCTCCGCCGTTGGGTCTGGCAGCGAGTCGGGATCAAAACCTTCACCCTCGTCCGTCACCGTCACCTCGATACGTTTATTAGTTATATGAAAGTGTATTCTTACCTTTTTGTCGGCAGATAGCTTGTTACCGTGGACGATGGCGTTGTTTACGCACTCCACAACAGACAACATGTACTTGCCATAGACCTCATCGTCAATGTTGAGCATTTGAGACTGCCCGTCAATCATCTTCTCAACCTGACTGATGCTGTCCATAGTAGAGTCAAGGACAAGATTTTCTTCAATGTTTATCGAATCCATTGTGCCTTATTGCGTTATGTGAAACACCGCTTTATACGTAAGACGGCCATTATTGTTTGCTTTTTTAGAGTTTCCTCAGCCACTCTTCGGGGTTTTGCTTGTTCTCACCTTTCCAAATCTCGAAGTGCAAGATGTTTGAGTTGATGCCCTCGCCTGTATAGACTTTGCCGAGGTTGGTATACGTGTCCACGTCCTGGTCTTTCTTGACAAACACTTCCGCAAGGTTGGAGTATACTGTGAGCACGTCTCCATGGCGCACAATTATGGAGGCGCAGCTGCCAGGGATGACTATGATGCGCGACACCTTGCCCTTGTGGACAGGGTGAATGTCTTTGCTGGCCAAAATGTCCATGTCTATTCCGTTGTTACGGATCTTGATTGACGGCACGAGAGGATGGTCATGCTCGCCAAAGGCGCTGGTGACGACGCAGCTCCTGACAGGCCACGGCAGCTTGCCTTTGTTCTCTGATATGTCGTCAGAAAGGGCGTCACGGGCCGCAATTTCGCTCTTTTTGGCCTCAGGCTTAGTCTTTTTACGCTGAGCTTTTTTTCGGGCCTCCTCGGCCTCCCTGCGCGCTCGCTCGGCCTCTTCACGGATCACGATGACGATGCGCTCCTCAAGTTGTCGGGTCTGCTGTTGCGCCTTTTCTATGTTTTTCTGGAGGTCGGTCTGGCTTTGGGCAATCTGCTCGACGTTTCCTTTGCGGGCCTGCAGCTCACTGCTAAGGCGCACGTTCTCGTCCTTTATCTTGCCAAGGGCGATGTTTATCGACGTTAGTTTTTGTGAGACAGCCGCCTTGAGCTCTCCCATCCTCTCTTTGCTGGCTGTGAGCTGCTCGAACTGGCCCCGGCGGTAGGCCGAGTATTGACGCAGGAAGAGGAAACGGCGGTAGCTCTGGTTGAAAGACTTGGAAGACAAGATGTAGGCCAGCGGGGAGTAGCCTTTTCCTCGGGCCTGTATGTGGCGCAGGAGCTCGGCATATTCGGCCTTTTGCCTCTTGAGCTCTCCCGCCACGGAGTCAATCTGCAGGTTGAGAGAGCGAATTTGGGCGTTGTATGCCTCAATCTCGGTGTTGTAGACATCGATGAGCGCCTTTCTTTTGGCAATCTTGTTGTCAACCACTGAGATGCGCATCATCTCGCTGTTTCGTCTGTTGGCATACTCTTCCATCATCTTGTTGTTTTGCTCAATGATGGATTGCAGCCTGGCCTTCTCGCGGTTGAGGTCGTCAAGCGTCTTGGACTGCTGCGCGCTTGCGAGCGTAGTCGAGGCCAATGTGGCAGCCGCCAGTATGACTTTTGTGATGATGCGCATATGGTTTGTGTGTAGCTCTGGGTAGTTTATCTATTTGAGCTTCAGGTCAGTTATAGTCATTTCGAGACTTCCTGTTTCCTTTTTGCCGGCCGATGACGTAACGGTCAGGCTAGACGGCAGTCGGCTGCCTGAGAAGTCGGAGTATTCATTTATGTCGAATATTACAGTCTGTCCCATGGCAAGGACCTTGAGGCCGGCGAGCGAGAAGTCTTTGGCGTTGACCATGATCAGTATGCTCATGTCTTTGGCCGATCGTGAGATGACATATTTGCCATCGGCCGTCAGCATAATGGAGAATTGTGAGAAGTCGTCATCGCCAAAAAGCTGGTAGACTGGAGGGACGATGCCCAGCAAGGCGTTTTGGAAGAGAGAGTTGAGGATTTGTGGCATTGGCACGTCTTTATTCAACCCCAGGATCTTGCTCTCCAGGTGAGCGCCTTTCTCCGTCACGACGACAGAGCCAACGTTGACGGGCGGGAAAATCATGCGGGCGCCCAACCTGGTGTCCCCACCCCTCTCAAAAGAGATGCTGGCCCTTACAGAGACGTCTTTGCCATTTGCCTTGAGCCTCGCCTTTGCGTTTTTTGTCTCGTATGAGCTTAGGCTAATCCTCTTCTCCGCTTGCGCGATTTGCTCCACCACGAATCTTTTGCTCGTGCTGAACTCCGCGTTTGGGCTCTCGGATGGTATCTTGCCGCCACGGCAACCGGCCAAGGCCAAGGCTAGCGCCAAGGGGAGAGCTAGCCTCAGGCTATTCCGCAATATACCGTTTTTCATCTATTTTCCTCTTAATAATTTCATTGTCGGGCTCACGCTGCAAGGCTTTGCGCCATTGGTGCAGAGCCTCATCCGTACGGCCTAGGCAGGAGAGGATGTCTCCATAATGCTCAAAGATGGCTCCGCTCTCATCGCCGCTGTCATCGTCTTTCTTATAGTTCTCCATGCACCTCTCCATCACGAAAAGAGCCTCCTGGCATTTTTGCTCGCGGAACAATATGTAGGCGTAAGTGTCTAGGAACGTTGCGTTTAGTGGTTCAGAATTGAGCGACCTCATGCTCATCTTCTCGGCTCTGAGGAGGTCTTTGCCCGCTCGGGCCAAGTAGTAGGCGTAGTTGTTTAGCGCCATGGCGTCATCAGGGTCTTCCTCCAAGATTTGGTCAAAGACCATAAAGGCCTGCGGGAGGCTGTCCATCTTCTCATAGCACATGGCCATGCCGTTGAGAGCGGCCAGGCGATATTGCTTGAAGTCTTCCCGGCGCGACTGATCCACATTGTCATACGCCTGAAAGGCGTCTCCGAAGGCTTTGAGGCCTGGGACGGGCTGGTCGTCCATCGAGTAATATTGTCCCAAATAGATGGAAAACAATGGGTTGCTTGGAACGTCCTCTGCCGCTCGCTTGCAGAAGTCAATCATCTGGGCGTTGGATGCCTTGCCGGAGTTTTGGGCGTAACCTAAGATGTTGGACCATATGTATTCCGTGCCGGGATTGACGGCCACAAAGGCTCGGAGGAGGCTGTCGCCTTCGGCCGCGTGTCCGTTGGTCTTATAGAAGGTCTCAAAGAGAGAGAATATATCGGCGCTGCCAGGATATTGCTTACTAAGCGAACAGAACACTTTTTTTAAGAAAGGATACCAATTCGCTGAATGAAACATATCATCGGGGCGGTTCATTATCTCATATATCTTCTGCACCTTGGCCTCTTCAGTGAGGTCTGGCACGGCAAAGCCCTTTAGGGCAGTCTGGGCGTAGAGGCTGTCCATATGCTGTAGCTCGTAGAGGTCGGCCAAGATGAATAAGAATGGCGCCCCATCAGGACATTGGGCGGCATCTTCGCACTTTTTTATTGAGGCGTTAATGTCGCCCTTGAGGTAGAAGAGGCGTGAGAGGACGTAGTTTACTCGCGCATTGTCAGGATATTTGTCATTAAGACGGTTGGCCTCCTTAAACGCCTTGCGATATTTCTTCTGGTTTGCCAAGATCAAGACACGCCTTATGTCCACCTCGAAACGTATGTCGGGGTCGTTTGTCTTGATGGCGTCGGCCATGCGCAGGGCCTCCGCGTCTCGCCCTAGGGTGGCGAGGAGGGAGAACTTCTCATACTGTGTCTGCACGTCGGTCGGGTCGGCGGCCAAGAGCTTGTCGTAGAGCGGCAGGGCCTTTTCTTGCTGACCGGCCATGGCGTAGGCGCCTATAGCCGTCTTGATATATTCGCGGTTGCGCGTGGTGTCGTTGGCAATGGCTTTTTCTGCCAGCTCGGCGGCATGAACATAGTCTTGCGAGACGTTGAGCAACTTGGCCAACTCATTGAGCACAGCGGAGTTTGTGGGCTGCTGCTTATTGAGATAGGCAAGCATGTTGAACGCGCTTTGGTAATCTCCCTTCAGCTTGGCCTGCAAGGCGTTGAGATATAGGCTCTCAAAGACCAGCTTCTCTTGCTCCGAGGCTTGCTGCTGCGCCATGGTGGCAGAGAAGGCCGCCGCGCACAGGGCCAACGATATGAGTGTCTTGCGTATGTTCATGATAGGCGCTAGATTTTCGTTATTTTATGCCTGAATGACCGAAACCGCCCGCCCCTCGCTCCGTGTCATTGTCCAGGGCGTCTACGGGCGTCAGCGTCGCCCTCTCGTGGCGCGCTATGACCATTTGGCAGATGCGGTCACCGGTGTGCACTACGAAAGGGACGTCGGACAGGTTCACCAATATGGCGCAAATCTCGCCGCGATAGTCAGAATCAATGGTTCCGGGCGAGTTTAGAACAGTAATGCCGCTTTTGGCCGCCAGGCCGCTGCGAGGGCGTATCTGAGCCTCGTAACCCTCTGGCAGCTGGATGTAGACACCCGTGGGGACTATCGCCCGGCCCAAGGGCAATATGGTGACGTCGGACTCAAGAGAGGCTCGCAAGTCCATGCCGGCAGAGCCTGGCGTGGCGTAGGCGGGCATAGGGTTGCCGCTCTTGTTCACTATCTTGACATCTACAGCGTTCATTTTCTTCTCAATATCTTGTTTATGACAGGTCTTGGGTTTATGCCCTCAATGCGCGCCATAAGGGCCACAATGACGGCAAAGGCGCATGTGCCTGTCACGGCCCAAAGCCGCGGGGCGAAAGCCCCTGTGAGCCACACCGTGAGCAAGACGACCCCCACCACGCCGGCGCCAACGGCCAAAAGCCTGCCCACCGGATAGGCCACGGGGAAGTATCTCTGGCCAAGGAAGTATGAGGTGAGCATCATGACGGCATAGCCCACGAAAGTGGATATGGCCGCGCCCATATAGCCCATTCGGGGGATGAGGACGAAATTGAGGGCCGTGTTGACTGCGAGGCCTATGGCGCTCATTATGATGCCCCAATAGGTGCGATCTGTGAGCTTATACCACAACGACATGGAGTAATAGACGCCAAAGAAGAGCTGACCGACGAGAATCCATGGTATGATGGCGGTGCCGGCATAGTAGCTCTCCGGCAAAAAGAGGCGCAGAAGGGGCATGGCCAACATGACGGCCGCGAAGATGAGCAAACCGAAGTAGACGAACCACTTGAGGGCTGGGCCGTAGATGTCGGTCTTCGCCTTGTCTTTATTCTCCTTGAAGAAGAAAGGCTCGAAGGCCATGCGGAAACTCTGTGTAAAGATGGACATCAAGACGCCTATCTTGTAGCACGCGGCATAGACGCCAAGCGACGCCAAAGGGTCCGCGCTAGGGTCTAGGTGCTTAATGAGTATCTTCTCGATGTTTGTGTTGGCCTGGCCAAAGAAACCCATCCCCACTAGCGGCAAGCTGTATATCAAGGCTTTGCGGAGCAAAGCCTTGTCATTTTGCGACACGACGGCGGCCACTCGGGGCAAGAAGTAGAGCGTGGAAAAGAGCGAGCCGGCGAGGTTGGCCAACATCATGTAGGTTATGTCATCGACTCCCGACCAAAAACCGCCGCAATGGCGCAGCCAGAAAAGGAAGACAACGGTGAGCAACACGTTGACCAGAACCTGCACCAGACGCAACAACGCGTAGACCAACGACTTGCGGAGATAGCGAAGCTCAGCGAAGAATATGGCGTTATATGAGTCGAGCAAGACGATGCCTGCCATAATGAGCAGATAGACACCACTCTGCGGACCAAAATCGAAGTCGAGCGCGGCGCAGCACGCCGACGGGAAGAAAGCGCAAGCCAGCACGCCCAGCAGGCCGAAAAGCCCCACGGCCCGCGAGAGAGTGCCGAGGAGGCGGTCGCGGTTGTCATCGGTGGCAAAACGGAAGTAGCCCGTCTCGAAGCCCAGTGTCACGACAACGAGGAAGATGGCTATCCAGCTGTAGACGTAGGAGAAAGTGCCGTAGACAGTCTGCGACACCACCCTCACATAGAGCGGCATCATGAGCCAGCCTATGAGTCGGCTCAAAATGGTGCTGGCGCCATAGACGACGGTGTCAGATGCCAATGTTTTCAGCTTGCCCATTACGAAGCAATAAGATAACTGGCGCAAGGAGGCCTATTCGCCGCCAATGCCCCCATTAATATTTTGAAATGAGAAAAGATTCGGAGTTTCGGGTTTGTATCCCGAGCGGCCGGTGTGGGCGTAGGCTAGCTGCGTGGCCACTCGGCCTCTTGGTGTGCGCTTGATGAATCCGCTTTGGATGAGGTATGGCTCGTAGACGTCCTCAACCGTTCCGGCGTCTTCGCCAATGGCTGTGGCGATGGTGGAGACTCCCACAGGGCCGCCACCAAACTTGTCAATGATGGTGAGGAGAATCTTCATGTCCATCTCATCGAGTCCTAGCCCGTCAATATTGAGAGCGTTGAGGCTCGTGGTGGTTATCTTCTTATCGATATGCCCATCACCGACCACCTGGGCGAAGTCCCTCACCCTTCGCAGCAGCGCGTTGGCAATTCGTGGCGTGCCGCGGCTGCGCATGGCAATGGCTTGGCACGACTCATCGTCAATCCTCACACCCAAGATTCCCGCGGAGCGGCGCACTATCTTGGCCACAAGCTCGGAGTCATAATACTCCAGGTGGCACTTTATGCCAAAGCGCGCCCGCAACGGGCTGGTGAGCAGTCCGCTGCGCGTGGTGGCGCCGACAAGGGTGAAGGGGTTAAGGTCTATCTGAATGGTGCGCGCCCCGGGGCCTTTGTCGATTATGATGTCTATCTTGAAATCTTCCATAGCGGAGTAGAGATACTCCTCGACCACGGGGCTGAGCCTATGGATCTCGTCAATGAAGAGGACGTCGTTAGGCTCTAGCGAAGTGAGCAGGCCGGCCAAGTCGCCAGGCTTGTCAATGACGGGCCCGCTTGTGGTCTTCATGCTGACGCCAAGCTGATTGGCAATGATGTTGGATAGGGTGGTCTTGCCCAGGCCTGGCGGTCCGTAGAGCAGAGTGTGGTCAAGAGGCTCACCGCGCATCTTGGCAGCCGCCACGAAAATGCGCAGATTCGCCACCACGCCGCTCTGACCGGTGAAATCGTCAAAGGTGAGCGGGCGCAGTTTTTTATCTAGCTCCTTGTCGGGAGAGGACTCCCTGCGTATGTCAATGTCTTCCAATCTGTTGTCAGTATTCTCTATGGAGATGGCCGAGCGTTAGACGCTTATGACGTTATATTGCCTCATCATGTCCTTGAAGCGATCGACGTCAAAAGGCTTGGGCAAATATTCGTCCATGCCAGCATTCATACACTTGGCCCTCTCGCCGTCGTAGACGTTGCTTGTGAGGCCGACAATGAACGCCCTCGGCGCGCCGTCTTCGGCCTCGTGCTGGCGAATGATGTGCGTGGCCTCGTAGCCGTCATACTCGGGCATCATTATGTCCATCAAAATAAGGTCGTAGGGCAAGCTCCTGGCCATGTCGATGGCCATTTTGCCATCGTCTGCCATATCGGCGCTCAGGCCAATGTGCTTGAGCGTGTAGAACATCATCTTCTGGCTCAGCTTATTGTCTTCGACCAATAAAATTCTACTCATATAGACTTGGGATTTCTGCTGGATTAAGGGGTAGCTCGATGCCCTACTTGGCAAAGTTTTTTGACAACTCGAGCATAGCGTCAATGGGCCTGCGGGCCTTTCGAGCCACTTCGGGGTCCACCGTCACCTCTGGCCACTCATATTTGAGCGTGAGGTAAATCTTCTGGAGAGTATTAAGTTTCATGTAGTTGCAGTTATTGCAACCGCAAGTGGAGTCCATGGGGGGGGCGGGTATGAGCTCCTTGTCAGGGTAGCTCTTCTGCATCTGATGGAGAATGCCGCTCTCGGTGGCCACGATGAACCTCTTGGCGGCGCTCTTGCCAATGTGACTGAGCAGCGCGGCCGTGGAGCCCACAAAGTCTGCCAAGACAATGATTTGGTGCTTGCACTCCGGGTGGGCTATCAGCTCAGCGTCGGGGAACTGGCGCTTCAGCTCCAAAATCTTCTCAAGGCTGAACTGCTCATGGACGTGGCACGCCCCATTCCACAACAGCATGTCTCTGCCCGTCTGGGCATTGATGTAGGACCCTAGGTTACGGTCGGGGCCGAAGATAAGCTTGGCGTCGGCAGGGAAAGTGTTCACTATTTGGAGGGCGTTGGTGCTTGTCACCACGACGTCGGTCATGGCCTTAATCTCGGCCGAGGTGTTGACATAGCTTATCACCTTATGGCCAGGGTGATCGGCTATAAACTTGGCAAAATCGGCAGGTTGGCAACTGTCTGCCAGAGAGCAGCCTGCGTTAAAGTCGGGGATCAGCACCTTTTTCTCAGGATTGAGGATCTTGACGGTCTCACCCATAAAATGGACTCCAGCCAGAAGGATGACATCCGCTTTTACTCCCACGGCCTTTTGCGCCAGCGCGAGGCTGTCACCGATTATGTCGGCAATGTCTTGAATGTCGCCCTGCTGATAATAATGAGCCATCAGGACGGCGTTTTTTTGCTCCTTCAGGCGCTTGATCTCACCGACAAGGTCCAGCCCCTCGGGCAGTTGCACATCAACATAGCCTTTCTCGGCCCATTCTTTCTTTATGCTCGATGACATATAAAAGTTCTGCTTACAGATGCCTAACTCGCGCTTGGCATACCGTCTAAAACATAGTTCTTGTTGATAATAGGCCACTGGCCCGTCCTTTCGGACAAAGCGCAACGGCACAACTTACAAAACTAAGAAAATTATTGCTTGCGACAGCCTTTATTCCGCCAGCTGTGCCCAATGCCAACCGCCTTTATTATATAATATCCTATTTATCTCTTTATAAGGATATAAATATATATAGCCGGTCAGTTATGTCAACAGCCGCGCAGGCCATAAATGCAGTCAACAACTCGCAAACCGCCAATGTGGTAACTAACATGGAGAGGCGACGCGACTGACAGCGTAACATATTGTGTAATGGCTAATTAACAGATAATATGTCGGTTGTTGAATAAGAATGACAGAGTCATTGACAGCCACAGGCTAATGTCAGCAACTCATGTCACTCTGTCAGTATCGCTTTTAAAAAGTGCGCCATTACTGACAGGTCAGCAGCCACTGACAGCGCAGTGGTTACAATTTAACAGGAGACATGCGCAAAAACAGCCTCAAATTGACAGCCAGAGGCGGGTTATTGACAGTCGCACTAAAGACGCGAAGCTAATATGGGTGCCTGCCGCGAGAAAAAGTGACATTGGAGGCCGTGCGAAAAAAAAGGAAGTGGCCATGCCAGCGAATCTCCCATAAAGAAACAACTCAAAAGCGCATTGGCAGAGCTATGAACACCCTTTATTATATAATATCCTATTTATCTCTTTATAAGGATATAAATATATATAGCTTGTCAAACTGGTCAGTAAAGCCCATCAGGCCGATCGTGGCTTAAAAAGAGCAAACAGCAGCCGCCTGCATCCAAACAAAAATAATCATAAAGAGGCTCAACTCCTCCATTGAGAATCAGCACGTTGACAACATGCCTGTCAGTTGTCAGTAAAGCGCCCGAACAGGACTGACAGCCCACTTGCGGGTGTTGGCAAACGCCTCAGAAGCGTCAACCAACAAGTTTAAAACACCCCATGAAACTGACGGCAGGCCAAGCCGGCGATAGAAATGCACAAAGCACTCCGCGTTGCCTGACATAAAATCGCGCCCCAAACCAACAGAAAACGCCTAAAAACTGACACCGTGACGAGAGCCAACGCATGATTTTAGGACGGAATAAGCAGTAAATTTGCCAGCACGATATGGCCTGCTGACTTTATGTCGCTCTATGTTATTGATTATTAATATGTTATAATCTTAAAGCGTTTCTAAGGGCCTTCATTTCGCATCAACGAACAATGTTGACAACTTGTTGATAAAACCGACTGAAAGTACTGAAAATCAAATGTTTCACGTGGAACAATTGCCATTTGGAGTCTATGTCCATGTCCCGTTTTGCAAGTCGAAATGTGGGTACTGTGATTTTTGCAGAGTGACTGACTTTTCTCTTGTTGACCGATATGTTCAAGTGCTGTCTGAAGAGATCGAGGGGTCTTCCGTAGCGGGCAGGAGGCCGAGAACGGTGTATGTGGGTGGCGGCACGCCTTCGGCTCTAGGGTCGGCGTGTGTTGGTAAATTGCTTAAGATTGTCAATGAAGGACTGGATTTGAGCGAAGTTGAGGAGTTCACTGTTGAATGCAACCCTGACGATGTTGATGACATGCTGGCGGACGCTCTGGCTGCGGCGGGCGTGAACAGAGTGAGCATGGGCGCGCAAAGTTTAAACGATAGCATGCTGCGTTTTCTGGGGCGTAGGCATTCTGCGGAGAGAGTGTCGCGGGCTATCGGCGTTTTGCGTCGGGCGGGAATCGAGAACGTGAGCGTGGATTGCATATTCGGCTTGCCTCGCATCGGTGGCTATGACGCGGAGAGCGATTTCCGAAGGTTCTTGGATCTTGAGGTGGAACATTTGTCGGCTTATGCGTTGAGCTATGAGACCGGCAGCCGCTTCTCCAAGATGGTGAGTGAAGGAAGCCTCCGGCCGCTGCCCGATGATGAGGTGGCGGATCAATATCTGAAACTTACGGAGATGCTGGCCTCGGCGGGCTACGTTCATTATGAGATATCTAACTATGCGAAGCCGGGACGAGAGGCTCTGCATAATTCATCATATTGGAGCAGAACCCCTTATTGGGGCTTTGGCCCTGCCGCCTCTTCATTCCATGACGGCATCAGGGAAACCAATGTCATGGACGTGGCCGAATATGTCATTTCGAGGGGCGAAAAGAAAGAATTGCGGGAGGCTCTGTCTTTGAAGGACGAATATGACGAGGTGGTGATGCTGCGCCTGCGGACGAGCGAAGGCCTTGCGGCGGAAGAGATTCCCTCTGAAATGAGAAGCTACTTTGAACGGAAAACAGCAAGTGAGATCTCTTTGGGGGATTTAGAGGTGCTTCCGAATGACAGAATTCGAATTCCAGAGGACAGGTGGTTCGTCTCGGATGGGATCATCGAGAGGCTTTTCGCCGAGTGAGTAGCGAAATGAAACCGGCGATGGACGGCAACACTATGTTCAGAACCCAAATGAACACGACCGCGGCGTTGATGACGGACGGTTCGCACAACCCCCGCCCGAACACCCAGGCGGCCACGCCGCCCTTTACTCCGACATCGATGAGGTTGACCCTGGGAATGACGGTGATGAGAAAATAGTAGAAGAGCGTAGCGTTGAATGCGAGAGCTGACGGCCACTCCCCATCGCAAAGCAAAAGGGCAAATTGGAAAGAGAAAATAAGAACCTTCAGAATGTTGATGGCCGCGGCGGCAAAAAGCCACCGCCAGCTTCCGCCCGCAGCCCCCACTTTTCTCAACAGAGGCCTCCCGCAGAAAATGGCAAGACATAGCATGGCCAATAAAACGGAGAGGCCAATAACGGCTTCCGCGTCTCCGTTCCACACTCCCGCGGCCGACACTCTCAGGCACGCTAAGACTCCGAGCAACGAGATGACACCAGTCTGCAAGACGCTGGAGACGACACTGGCCATGCCTGCCTTGCCGTGCTCGACATAAGACGACGCGCGCCCCACGTGCTCCCCAACATTGCCAGGCGTCACGTTCCCCAGACTCACGCCGCGCAACGAGGCCTTGACGTCATCGGCCCACGAGCCCGAAGTGAAAACGCGGCGGACGCACCTCCACCGCACGCTCTCCACGCCTATGTTCAAAACCATAAGCGCCACCTCCGTCACCACGAGCCACGGCTTGGAAAAAAAGGAGTGAATGGATGTCGACACGTCATGCCAAGAGGTTGAAATGTCGTGAATGAAGACGACTAGGCACACGATGCAAAATGCCGTGACGGCAGGCTTCATCCAACTCTTTATGTCTCGTGCCAAGCGAATCATGAGGCCAAGATAACGATAAATCGCATATGCCGGAAACTCGAAGAGAACTGCCAAACGTGGCATCTTTCTTGCTCCTTGCTCAATGAATCCGCAATACAATAGCTATGGCAAACAGCGCAACGGGACGTGGCCTTGGCATGGCCAACAACACGACAGAGCATAATGCTTTCTTCCGCATGGTCCTGGAGGGCATCGCTTCAAGATTGCCTAAAAAATATGCCAAGAACGTCCAAATAGAGGTCTCTGTGAAAGACCCTAAAGGCTCTAGCCACGTTGAGCCCGACGTGTCATTGTGGCGCAGAAGCCGCTGGAACGCGGGTAAACTTCTTGAGTAGGAGGAGTCGCTTCTGGTTGTGAATGTGGCTCGCTCTCCGCGCGACGTGTGGGTTACTCCGCAAAGTCCATAATGAAGGCTTTTGACTATGAACCGACTATGAATGAAGGCTTCATCTTCAATCATGACAAAAACGAGTGGACGCGCTACACAAGCGTCTTGACAGCGGTGAGATTGAGGAGGAGGAGACGGATTGGAGCTGCGCGTTGAACCGATTCTTGAACCAACTGACCAAAGTGGCGGATACCGATTGGGACGGGCTTAAACTATAATTTTTGGGGATGATTGGTGGCCTCCCAGTAGGGTTTTAATATTATTGCTTACATTTGCGAACGACTAAAAAAAACAGGGGCTAAAGAAGAAATAGTAAAGATTAAAAATAGAGCATAACGAGCTATTATTCGCGTTCGAAGAAAAAGCCTGAGAAACTGATTTCTGCGAAAGCCGGATTAGTGTAGTGCGTTTACTTGCGCTCTGTGGTGGCCAGAGGGTTCTCCACCCGAACAAATACCGTAGTTGCACCCCTTGGGTGCGGCTGCCTTAGGTATTTGTGCGGGTTTCTTCTCAGGCTTCCCGCGAACGCGTGTAAGGTGGTCGCCCCATTTATTTTTGCCCTCGCACCGCTATATATGTCTGTGTGTCGCGTCTTGATAGCTGCAAAACGTTGCGCCACCAAGAAACAGCGGGACAATGGCAAATGAGAACTTGCACAAGGCAAAAACGACGAAGAATGATGAGTTCTATACTCAATACCCCGATATTGAGAGAGAAATATCAGCCTACACCGAATATGACCCTGATTCTTTCCGAGGCAAAGTTGTTTTGCTCCCTTGTGATGACCCGGAGTGGAGCAACTTCACTAAATTTTTTGCGCAAAATTTCTCTCGACTTGGGCTAAAAAAGCTTATATCAACCAGTTATGCGCCAGAAGCCAAAAATATGGCCGTTGGGTATGTGCCATCACTATTTGAGGAAAGTTGCGAAGCTTATGACCCTGTCAAAAGCCGGCTGAAAGGTCGAATCTTCGTGCTTACAGAAGATGTGACTGGCGATGGTCGAGTAGACATTGACGATTTGCGCTATGGGTACCTCAATGGTACTGGGGACTTCCGTTCCGATGAAGTGAGGCGGTTGCGTGACGAGGCTGACATCATTGTAACCAATCCTCCATTCTCTCTCTTCCGCGAGTTCGTAAGTTGGATTTTTGAGGCTAGTAAGGAATTCGTAATCATCGGTAATATGAATGCCATAACGTATAAGGAGATTTTCCCATTGCTGAAAGCGAATAGGATGTGGTTGGGTGCCACTGGATATGGAACAGACATGGTGTTTGGCGTGCCAGAGGGAGCAAATGTCTCAGATTATGATAGGCAAAAGGCCGCGAAATTGGGTTATGTTGGAAATTACACTCGGCTTGGTAACTCATGCTGGTTCACAAATGTGGATCACGGTCGCCGCCATCTGCCGCTATCGCTTATGACAATGGATGAGAATTTACGTTTCAGTCGCCACAAAGACTTAAGAGGGCGAGATAATTATGACAAATATGACAACTACGATGCCATAGAAGTACCGTATGTTGACGCTATTCCATCAGATTATCAAGGTGTTATGGGTGTGCCGGTTACTTTTATGGATAAATACTGCCCAGACCAGTTTGAAATAGTTGGATGTACTTATGACTATGGGCGCCCTGCATTTTGGAGTCAAGACACAGCAATGTCACCGTCGGTTGACGGTCGAAACATTTATAAGCGAATACTCATAAGAAACAAATTTCAATGAAAACTGAACTTCGTACAGATATCACGATAGCCCAGATATGCAAGGGCTTTGAGTATAGCGAGCTCGAAAACAAAGGGCTATACGGCCTAGATGGTCGGCTGGTAATCCAGCCTGAGTATCAGCGTAACTACATCTACAACGAGGGCAATAAAGACATAAAAGTTGTGGAGAGCGTCTTGTCTGGTTATCCGCTCGGTGTGCTTTATTTTGTACGGAATGGCGACCATCTTGAAGTATTGGACGGCCAGCAAAGGATAACCAGCCTAGGCCGTTTCTTCGTCAATAGTTTCTCTGTTGGCGTGGATGACGCAAAGCCTAAGAAATATGGTGCGCTAGACAGTGACAAGCGTGAGTTGTTTAACCAAACTAGATTGTTGATCTACATATGTGAGGGAACGGAGACTGAGATAAAGAAATGGTTTGAGACCATAAACATAGCGGGAGTCCCACTCAATGAGCAAGAGCTGCTCAATGCTGTATACTCTGGCCCTTTCGTGTCAGCGGCTCGCGCAAAATTCAGCAATTCAAGGGACTCGCACCAGCAGATATGGCAAACCTATGTAGCAGGATCTCCACAGCGTCAAGATATTTTGGCAACAGCCTTAACTTGGGTGGCGGCGGCAAAGGTTGGCAAAACGAAAACTGAAAAACGCAGGCAATATATGTGCGACCATCGCATGGATGCGAACATTAGTGAGATGGTGGACTATTTTGAGCGTGTCATAGGCTGGGCGGCAAGTATGTTCAAAACCATACGGCCAGAATTGCGCGGGCTGGATTGGGGGCGGTTATACGAAACGTTCCACGGGGAACACTATGATCCAGTTGCCCTCAACAATCGCGTGGAAGAACTTTTTGATGACCCATATGTGAAAAATAGGAGGGGAATCTATGAGTACGTCTTGGACGGCGAGAGGCAGAAACAGCTGCTGGACATCCGTATCTTTGATGAAGCGACAAAACGAAAAGTATATAACATACAAACCGCAAAAGCTAGGGAAAGTGGTTCTTCAAACTGTCCTATATGCGCGGCGAGTGAGAACAGCGCCATACGTTCGAAAATTTATGCTTACAAAGCCATGGAGGCCGACCACGTAACCCCATGGTCAAAAGGCGGCGCCACTGATATGGCGAATTGTCAGATGCTGTGCGTAATTCACAACAGGCAAAAGGGCAACAAGTAATATAGCTCACCTTACCCCAGCCTCATATGGAGAATCTGGAAAGCGTAGCTTTGCCCGTCCGTCTCATTGCGGCCGATGACGCGGAAGCCCCAGTGGGGCATATATGGCCGCGGCCGTATCGTTCTGCTCGTTCACGTCAATCTCCGTGGAGCGGAGCGCACGGACAGCATAACGCATCAACGCGCTCCCCACCCCTCTGTCTAGGTGGCTCGCGCTCACAAAAAGCATCTCGATCTTGCCACCGAACACGCCAAGGAAGCCTAGCGGCTCGCCACCATCGCCCTCCGCCACGCGCAAATGCGGCACACTGCGAAGTGCGATGACGACGAGTGGTCGCAGACGGCAAATGTCGCCCTCTGAAAGAAAGTGATGGAATGTGCGTACGGACTCGTCCCATAGGTAGGCAAGAGCGACTCAATGAACCCGTCTTCCCGCTCGCTTACATCGTATGCCCTGATCAAATTTGTCCCGCTTTATTGTCTGCGAATATAATAATGGTCGTCCGCTGAAACAAACTGCCACGCCGCGCAATGTGATAATATCCTTACCTTTGTGGCCAATATGCAAAACGTCAAGCCTAAAAAACAACTCGGTCAGCACTTCCTGACGAGCCAACAGATAGCGAAAGACATCGTGGACGCTCTCGACTATGAGGGCCACGCCGTGGAGATTGGCCCTGGCATGGGAGTGCTGAGCCAATATCTGTTTCGCCGTCCGGAACTGGATATGAAGTTGATCGAGGTGGACCAGGAGAGTGTGGACTATCTTAAAGCCAACTATCCCGACAAGGCCGACACGGTGGTCTATGGCGACTTCTTGCGCCTCGAGGCCGACACCTTTTTCGGCAGCGGCGAGAGCTTCGCCGTGATAGGCAACTTCCCCTACAACATCTCCAGCCAGATATTTTTCAGAATATTGGAGTATAAGGACCGCGTGCCTATGATTGTCGGGATGCTCCAGCGCGAGGTGGCCCTGCGCCTAGCCTCGGGCCCTGGCACGCGGGATTATGGCATATTGAGCGTCTTCTTGCAGGCTTATTACGACATCGAGTACCTCTTCACCGTCCATGAAGACGTATTCAACCCGCCGCCCAAGGTCAAGAGCGGAGTAGTCAGGATGAGGCGCAACGGCGTGAGCCATCTTGACTGCGACGAGGCCCTTTTCCGCCGGGTGGTGAAGGCCACGTTTGGCCAGAGGCGCAAGATGATATGGAACGGCTTGAAATCTCTCGGCCTGGACTTGACGCCCCTGCAAGACGACCCTGTGGTGAAGCGCCGTCCTGAGCAGTTGAGCGTGGCAGAGTTCGTTGACCTGACAAACAAGGTGGACGCCGCCAGGGGAGCGGCGCCGACCGAGGGCTAGTCAGTGTCGTGAGCGTCGCCCAGCGGCTCCAGGTGCACCGTGGTGTCAATGCCCAGTTGATCCTTTATGTTGTCCTCTAGGCGAGTGGCCACCTTGTGGCACTCTCGGAGGCTTTTGTTGCCGTCCATCTTGATGTGCAGGGTGAGCTCCTTGTGCGTCACATAGTTGTGGAGGTGCAGGTGATGAACCTTCAGCTCCTCGCTGCTAGTGGCCGCGGCGATGCGCTTTATTTGCTCCGTCAGAGCGTCAGACGGCTTCTCGCCGAGCAGCTCGTCCACGGTCTGGCGGATTATCTTGTATGTGGCGAAAAAGAGCATGGCCGCCACCGCTAGACCCAGCGCGGCGTCAATCCACCACAGATGTTTTGCGAAGAGGATGCCCAGCAGCACGACGACGGAAGACAAGGCGTCGCTCCTGTGGTGCCATCCGTCGGCTCTGACGGCCTCATTGCCGCTCTTGCGTGCCATCCTGAAGGCGTATTGCGCCAACCCCTCTTTCACAACGATGGAGACGGCCGTCACCCCGATGGCCAACGGGCCAAAACTTGTGGGCGTGCCGTTTTGCAGCCTGTCAATGGCTTCGGAGGCAAAGTCGTAGGCCACGATGCCGAGCATGCAGCCAATGAAGAGGGCAGCAATTTGTTCCCATCGGCCATAGCCATAAGGATGCTTTTCATCTGGGCGCATGGCGGCCAGGCGGACCGACACTATGACGATGACGGAGCTGAAAGTGTCGGACAAGGTGTGCCACGCGTCGGCCACAATCGCCACCGAGCCGCAGGCGACGCCGGCCCAAAACTTGAGGCCAAAGAGCGCGGTGTTCATCACCACTGAGACCATGCCCTCTCGGTAGCCGGCGGCACTGCCCGCCATCTCTTTTTGCTCCGTATTCACTTGATAAATTTTAATGTTAGTGGGTTATGGCACTGAAGCGCAACACTCCGTATGGCGTTTTCTTGCCTATGGCGAGGCTCTAATGCCGCTTTGCAAATATAGTCACGTAAAAGTTACGCGGCACGGCACATTGAAACATGTAGTTTGGGTGACGGGAAATGATAAAAAAAGAAGGGCGGCAGAAGAATTCTGCCGCCCCTCACCGCTATGAGAAAAATCACAATCAAAAATCACTGAACCGTTGTTCAGCTGCCCAGTTACCGTCACGGCCCGAGCTTTTAATGAAAAACTCCTTTCACCAGCAAAGGTAGGGCTTTTATTTGAAGCGCCAAATATCCGAGCCAATAAAAATGACTTGAAGCGATTTTTTTAGCTTACTCATGAGAGGCTCGTGCCGTTCGTCACCCAAAATGACATCAACTTTAACGATTCGTCAAAGATTTTATACCGTTGGTCAAAAACAGCTGTTTGCGTAATGCCAATGCGGATAGGCTTTCTACCTTTGCCTTCGCAGCTGTGAAGAACTATCTGTCAAAATTCCTGCCGTTCAATCTCTCTATGGCTTTGTGGCTCGCCGAGATTGACGGTTTGATTATGCAAAATAGAGGTTTTTTTAGGTAGTGATAAGTTTTTTGTATTCATCAAAGGGGCGTCTCTAGTTGTGACAACTGGAGACGCTTTTTTTGTGTCGCATTCTCTTCATTGCATGGATATGCGCCAATCCTTACCGTTGGCACCATCGCGGAAGAGGGCTATATGGTTTCTTTTTGACAGTTTATTAGGTGGAATACTTATGTTTTCTTGGGTGATTTGCTTAAAATGAGCGGAAGTGTCGGTTAAAGTGTGACTGATGCTTCTGAATTATTAGTTTAATTGTTAGATTTGTGACGTTTCGGAAGCGAAGAGGCGTCTAACGCGTCATTTCGGTGCTTTTGAAACGATAGTGAATTAATATGCACCCCTTATGATTGAGGGCGCACGGCCTCGCGGATGCGCAAAGAGGCGCGCGCACCCCCGTCGCGAAAGGGGCAAAGACGATACAGAAACACAATAAAACGACCATGACACAAATACGACTACCCGAGGCGCAGGGCCTTTACGACCCGGCCAACGAGCATGACGCGTGCGGTGTGGGATTCGTAGCCAACATCAAGGGCGAGAAGACCAACGACATCGTGCGCCGCGGCCTGCAGGTGAACATCAACATGACCCACCGCGGGGCTGAGGGCGCTGACAACAAGAGCGGCGATGGCGCCGGAATCTTGATCCAGATGCCCCATGACTTCTTCAAGAGCGTGATGCCGGATCTGCCAGAGGCGGGCAAATATGCCTCCGGCCTCATCTTCTTGCCGAAGAATGACGACGCGGCCAAAAAGTGCATCGACACGCTCAACCATTTCATTGAGAGCGAGGGGCTGGAGCTGATCGGGTATCGCGACGTGCCCGTAGACAGCAGCTGCGTCGGCGAGATTGCCTTGCGCAACGAGCCTAAGATCAAGCAAGTCTTCATCCGCAACCACAACGAGGAGGTCGACAAGTTCGAGCGCAAGCTCTATATGGTCCGCAAGCAGGCCGAGATTCGCGTCAGGCAGAGCAACATCATTGACAAAGAGTCATATTACGTGGTGTCGCTCTCGAGCCGCACGTTCATATACAAAGGCATGCTCACGCCTAAGCAGCTGGGTGAGTATTTCCTCGACCTCAAAGACCCTCGCGTGAAGAGCGCCATCGCCGTGGTCCACTCCCGATTCTCCACCAACACGTTCCCCACTTGGGACTTGGCTCAGCCTTTCAGGATGTTGGCCCACAACGGCGAGATCAACACCATCCGCGGCAACAGGCTCTGGATGCAGGCCCGCGAGGGAATTCTCCAGAGCGACCTCTTTGGAGACGAGCTGAAGAAGGTGTTCCCCATCGTGGAGCCCAACATGAGCGACTCGGCGTCTTTTGACAACGTCTTCGAGTTCCTCGTCCAGGCCGGGCGCACCATGCCCCAGGCCCTCACCATGATGGTGCCGGAGAGCTGGAACAGCAAGAACCCCATCCCGGACAGCCTCAAGGCCTATTACGAATATCACTCCACCATCATGGAGCCATGGGACGGCCCCGCCGCGCTGGTCTTCACCGACGGCCGCTACGTGGGCGGCACGCTCGACCGCAACGGCCTGCGCCCCAGCCGCTACGTCATCACGAAAAATGACATGATAGTGATGGGCTCCGAGGTCGGCGTGCAGATTTTTGACCCCGAGGAGATCAAAGAGAAGGGCAGGTTGCGCCCTGGCAAGCTGCTGCTGGTGGACACGCAGTTGGGCACCATCATCCCCAACGACGAGGCTAAGCTGCAGATAGCCCGCATGCACCCCTACGAGAACTGGCTGAGAAACAACCGCTTTAGCCTAGACGACATCAAGACGGAGCTCAAGGCCCCGGAAGAGGTGGTGCCAGACGACAAGTTCGACACGTACAAGAAAGTCTTCGGATACAACAAGGAGGACTTCAACCTCACCATCGCCCCCATGGCGAACACGGGCAACGAGCCCAGCAGCTCCATGGGCAATGACACCCCGACGGCAGCTTTTAGCGAGAAGCCTCAAAACCTCTATCAATATTTCCGCCAGACGTTCGCCCAGGTGACCAACCCGCCTATCGACTCCATCCGCGAGGGCCTCGTGATGAGCCTCACGCACTACATAGGCTCCATCATGGGCAACTTGCTGGCCGAGGAGCCGCTCCAGTGCCGCACGCTCAAGTTCGACAGCCCACTGGTCTCCAACACCGACCTGGCGAAAATCAAAGATGGCAAGAACAGCCAGTTCACCCACGTCACCATCCCGATGCTCTTCCCCGTGGGGAGCGGCGGAGTGGGCCTGCAAAACGCGCTGCACAACATGTGCAAGGCGGCCGAAGACGCAGTGGACGCCAAGAAGAATTACATAATCTTGTCCGACACCGGCATAAGCGAAGACATGGCCCCCGTGCCTAGCCTATTGGCCGTCGCCACTGTGCACCACCATCTGATACGCGCCAAGAAGCGTATGCAAGTGGGCATAATAGTGGAGACGGGAGACGCGCGCGAGGTGATGCACTTTGCCCTGCTCCTGGGCTACGGAGCCTCCATCATCAACCCATATCTCTGCTTCGCCTCCATCAGCCAGATGGTGCGCGAGGGCAAGATTGCCACCGACTACGTCACGGCGCGAGACAACTTCATCCACGCCGTTGACAAGGGCATCCTCAAAATCATGAGCAAGATGGGCATCTCCACCCTGCTCAGCTATCACGGCGCGCAGCAGTTTGAGGCCATAGGCCTGAGCCAAGAGGTGATAGACACGAGCTTCGTGGGCACTCCGAGCAAGATTGGCGGCTTGGGCTTCAACGAGTTGGCTCAAGAGGCAGAGATGTTCCACAAGAGGGCGTTTGGCCCCAAGCCTTTCGCGGCGTCGGACGTGTTCGACATCGACGGCCGATTCTCCTACCGCAAGTATGGCGAGCGCCACGGCTGGAACCCGGACTCCATAGCGCTGCTCCAATGGTCCACCAGCCAAAACGACTACGCCAAGTTCAAAGAGTTCAGCGCGAGGGTCAACGCCGACAACGCCTCGCCGCTCTTCATCCGCGGCTTCCTGAAGCTCAAAGAGGGCCAGCCCGTGCCTTTGGATGAGGTGGAGCCAGAGGAGGAGATCATGAAACGCTTCGTGACCGGAGCCATGAGCTTCGGCGCCATCAGCAAAGAGGCGCACGAGGCCATGGCCATAGCCATGAACAGCATCGGCGGACGCTCCAACACGGGCGAGGGCGGAGAAGACGCTGCCAGGTTCAAGACCAACATGCGCAGCTCCATCAAGCAGATTGCCTCAGGGCGCTTCGGCGTGACGAACAACTACCTGGTCAACGCCGACGAGCTCCAGATCAAGATAGCGCAGGGCGCCAAGCCGGGAGAGGGCGGCCAGCTGCCAGGCTTCAAGGTGAACAGCATCATTGCCAAGATGCGTAACTCCACGCCGGGCATCACCCTCATCTCGCCCCCACCCCACCATGACATCTACTCCATCGAGGACCTCAAGCAGCTCATCTTCGACCTCAAATGCACCAACCCTCACGCCAAGATAAGCGTCAAGCTGGTGAGCGAGAGCGGCGTGGGCACCATCGCGGCGGGCGTGGTCAAGGCCAAGGCGGACCTCATCGTCATCTCCGGCGCCGAGGGCGGCACGGGCGCAAGCCCCGCCAGCTCAATAAAATATGCCGGCATGCCCGTTGAGGTCGGCTTGGCGGAGACGCAGCAGACGCTCGTGATGAACAACCTGCGTGGCCGAGTCAAGATACAGACCGACGGGCAGCTCAAAAACGGCATGGACGTGGTCAAGATGGCCTGCCTGGGCGCCGAGGAGTATGGCTTCGCCACGGCCGCGCTCATTGTGCTGGGCTGCGTCATGATGCGCAAGTGCCACCTCAACACCTGCCCGACGGGCATCGCCACACAAGATGAGGAGCTGCGCAAGCGTTTCCGAGGCAAGAGCGAATATCTGGTCAACTATTTCCGCTTCTTGGCGCGTGAGGTGCGCGAGATATTGGCCTCGATAGGCGCCCGCTCGCTCAATGACATCATTGGCCGCTCAGACTTGCTGGAGCAAGACAAGACGGTGGGCAACTGGAAGACGCACGGCATCGACATGAGCCGCATCACATATTTCCAAGAGGCCGGCAAGCGCTTCGCCATATACAACACCACGGAGCAGAACCATGACCTGGCCGGAGTGATGGACTACGACCTCATCTCGCAGAGCGAGGCCGCCCTCCAGAGCGGTCAGAAGGTGTGGATAAGCAAAGACATCAACAACGTCGACCGCACCGTCGGCGCCATGCTCTCTGGCGAGATCTCCAAGATATATGGCGAGGAGGGCCTGCCAGAAGACACCATCAACGGCACCTTCTTCGGCTCGGCCGGTCAGAGCTTTGGCGCGTTCCTGGTCAAGGGCGTCACCTTCCGCCTCGAGGGCGAGAGCAACGACTACCTCGGCAAGGGCCTCTCGGGCGGCAAGATAATAGTGGTGCCGCCCGTGGGCAGCAAGTTCGTCCCCGAAGACAACATCATCATTGGCAACACGGTGCTCTACGGAGCCACGAGCGGCTTCGTGAGCGTCCGCGGCGTGGCGGGCGAGCGTTTCGCCGTGCGCAACTCTGGCGCGGTGGCCGTCGTCGAGGGTGTGGGCGATCACTGCTGCGAATACATGACAGGCGGCCGCGTGGTGGTCATAGGCAAGACGGGTCGCAACTTCGCCGCGGGCATGAGCGGCGGCATAGCCTATGTGCTTGACGAGGATGGAGACTTCGACTTCTACTGCAACAAGGGGCTTGTCGACCTGTGCAGGCTGGAGGACAAGGGCGACATCTTGGAGCTGCAGGCCATGCTGAGCAAACACTTGCTCTACACCAACTCCGCCAAGGCGCGCACCATTCTCTCAAACTGGAACAAGTATGTCCATAAGTTCGTCAAGGTCATACCGTTCGAGTATAAGAAGGTGCTCGAGGAGCAAAAGCTCAAAGAGCTGGAGAAGAAGATCAAAGAGACGCAAGACGCGCCCCACCTGACCAACTAGCCCTGGCTAAGAAAAAATAACTAATCAGATTGTCCCATTGCGCGCCGCCCCGCGAAGACGGCGCGCGATACACAAGAATATCATCATGGCAGATCCTAAAGGATTCATGAAAGTGGCCCGCAAAGAGGGCGGCTACCGCGCGTTGGCCGAGCGCGTTGAGGATTATAGCGAAGTGGAGCAGACCCTCGGCGATGCCGACCGCCAGCTTCAGGCCAGCCGTTGCATGGACTGCGGCGTGCCGTTCTGTCACTGGGCTTGCCCCCTGGGCAACAAGACGCCCGAGTGGCAAGACGCCGCCTGGCGCGGCGATTGGGAGTTGGCCTACGACATACTCCACTCCACAAGCAACTTCCCCGAGTTCACGGGCCGAATTTGCCCGGCCTTGTGTGAGAAGAGCTGCGTCTTGGCGCAGGACGACCAGGCCGTGACCATCCGCGAGAACGAGTGCGCCGTGGCGGAGCACGCTTTCAACCTCGGCATCGTCAAGCCGCGCATACCGGCCGAGCGCACAGGAAAGAAGGTGGCCATCATAGGCGGCGGCCCCGCCGGCATGGCGGCCGCCGACTTGCTCAACCAGGCCGGTCACTCGGTCACGGTCTTTGAGAAGAACAACGCCATCGGCGGCTTGCTCCGCTACGGAATACCAGACTTCAAGCTGAGCAAGAAGGTGATTGACCGCCGTCTGGCCGTGCTTCAGGCCGAGGGCATCACGTTCAAGACAAACTCGGAGGTCGGCGTCAACGTCAAGCTAGAAAAAATACGTAAGGAGTTCGACGCCATCGTCGTGACCATTGGCGCGGGCCTGCCGAGAGACCTCAAGGTGGAAGGTCGCGAGCTGGAGGGTGTGCACTTCGCCCTCGAGTTCCTCCAACAGCAGAACCACGTCAACCGCGGCGACCAGGTGAAAGAGTCGGACCGCATCGTGGCCACGGGCAAGCCCGTGCTGGTCATAGGCGGCGGCGACACGGGCTCCGACTGCGTCGGCACGAGCAACCGCCAGAAGGCTCGCTCCGTGATGCAGATCGAGATCATGCCCAAACCCAGCGAGAAACGCGCCCCGGGCAACCCATGGCCCTATTGGCCCATGGTGCTTAAGACCACGTCTAGCCACAAAGAGGGCTGCGACCGCCGCTGGAGCCTGAACACCAAGCGTTTCATTGGCGAGAACGGCCACGTCAAGAAAGTGGAGCTTGTGGAGGTGGAGTGGAACAAGGGCGCTGACGGGCGCTGGCAGATGACCGAGAAGCCCGAGACGGCCTACACTGTCGACGCCGAGCTCGTGTTGCTCTGCATGGGCTTCCTCTCCCCTGTCCATGAGGGTCTTGTCAACGAGCTGGGCGTGGAGCTAGACGCCCGCGGCAACATCAAGGTGGACAAAAACGGCATGACGAGCGTCCCCGGTGTCTTCGCCGCTGGCGACGCCGCCACGGGGGCCAGCCTCGTGGTCCGCGCCATAGCCAGGGGCCGCGAGACGGCTGATGGAGTCCACAACTGGCTCATGGCTCAGGCTAAGAAATAAAAGAAAAATCTGTTAGTCTGGTTTTTTTATTGTCGGCGCGGCCGGGAGACGGGAGTCTTCTGGCCGCGCTTGCGCTTTGGAGGTTGTCTTC